>MKWU01000345.1_pt1 | contig 89251 bp, 66 predicted proteins | sample 809101 | NCBI WGS metagenome assembly MKWU01 (sample SAMN05860141, study PRJNA318959) | sponge metagenome | host: Aplysina aerophoba | place: Slovenia: Piran, Adriatic Sea, Gulf of Piran | collected 2013-05-07
GTCGAATCAGGCGGGCTTTCTGTGATAGAAGCTGATAAAAAGCAGCCTTTAGAGAAAATGAGAACTTATAATAGCAAAGAGATGCATTTTGGTAGTATGGACTTACCCATAAAATACCCTTCTTAAATGGATATAAGGCATATGATGAGCCATAAATTACTGACTTTAAGGTTATTATTGGATCTCATGAGAACACAGGTGTTTTTATAAATCTAAAAACGTTACATCCGCTGTATGTGTTTTAAGATAGTTCTTAATAGCTTTTCGTTTGTCTGCATTGTAACCGCTATGGATATATATCCGGGTGGTTAAGCCAGGAGTGTATTGAGTTAAGCCATGATGCGTTAACCAGGTGGCACATTCCTTTGCTCGAATGATGGATGAATCTAAGATCTCATAAGAATGGGCAGGTATGTGGCTCAGGGCTTTTTGAATATCGCTGACAGCAAATGCAAAATGAGTACAGCCAAGAACAAGAGAGCGAATGTTTGTGGTGCTTGCAAAAATCTTGCGAATATCTCTTTGAAAAACCTCTATAAGATCTTTGTGATGAGGAAGGCTTGGCTGGGTGCCTTCTCCTTCTTTGTTTGCATAATTTTCAAAAAAACGCATCTCTGCTAGTTGAACAAGCTCAGAAGATCCAAATCGTATTAATGTGGCTTCATCTTTGGAATGGATGTTGAGCTCACCATGCTTTGCTGTATTGGGTGAGGCTACAAGCAGTGTAGCACCATCTTTTGCAGCACTAAAGCCAGCATCTATGGCTGGTGTAACGCCAAAGACTTGCGGTGGTGGTGAATGCTGAGGACCTAAGCAAATAGGGCCAAAAGTGGCATGTAAATGTTTGTAATGTGTGGTAAGAGAGTTACAGGCAAGAATGCTTAATTCTGATTGTGTTTGAGCAAACTCTAGAAGCTCTATGAGTCGTGCTCTGAGTTGATCCTTATGGAGATTTCCATAAGGAAAATATTTTGTATCAGCAACATAATGGATATCAAAATTATGAAGATTTTTTATGGATTTTTCTGTGGAAGATGTTGTTTGAGCAGTGTATTTTGTATAAAGTGCTGAGAGCAGTTCCCATAGAAAATGAATACCTCCTACACCTGAATCAAGACAAGTTAAAGAGAATGTTTTAAGCTCATGAGACGGCGATGTGTTGAGATGTTTGTTTTTGATGTGTTGTTTATCCTAGGTGGTTCTTGTTTGCTGAAATGGTTGCTGAAATGTTTGCTGAAATGGTTGCTGTAAGTTTGTTGTTAGGGCGTTTTTGGGCAATGTTTGGGTAAGATTTGGCTAAATAAGCAGTCAAACAATGACCATCCATGGCTGTGATCTTTCTTTTGTTAACAGAGTCCTGCTGAGTTAATATATTAAGATAAAAACTTTAGCGATGGAAGTCTTGATGAAAGCAAGATGATCTCTGTGGTATGTAACGTGTGGCCCTATAGTTCAACAGGATAGAATATCGGTCTTCGAAACCGAGGGTTGGGGGTTCGAGTCCCTCTGGGGCCGCCATTTTTTGCTCTATCACACATAGACAACACATATCTGAGGTTTTTTACAACCTCAGATACAAACAGGCTATAAAGTCTCCATAGTTGGCGTAAGTTTTCGCTATTTAGCTCTACTTGTCTGTTTTTAAGTTACACCACCACCCAAATTGGGACCGCAAAAGCCTCAAAATCAAGAAGAAGGGTATTTGATGGTGCTGCTATCAAAGCCACGATCAGCAGGATCGTAACTCTTTTGAAAATCAAGATCCACGCTCACATCTTCTTTTTCCATACGGGATCGACAACTCAAACGCACCTCTTTGCCACTATAAATTCCCATTTTTTCTAATAGCTGCTTTTCATCAGCTTCCATAACAGAAAGCGCACCTGATTCAACTTTGACGGCACAGCTGCCACAACGACAAGAAGCACAACCATAACGAATAGCAATCTTCTTGCGAATAGCCACAGCTAACACTTTAAAACCCTCTCGCACATTCTCAACAGTGATGGCATCAGAAGACTTTCCGGCTATAGATGTAGAGGCTTGGGACAAAAGAAATTCTTGTTTGTCTTTGCTATCTTGACCATCTTTTTGAGATGCGACATTGAGAAAGGTTAAATTAGCCACCGTCACCTCTTAAAGCTCTAAGCTATTTATAGCCCTATTTATAGCCCTATTTATAGCCTTATACTGAGACAGAATAATCTCTAAGTACCTCGTTAAGAGAGGTTTTTTCATCTGTGCTCGCCTTACGCTCACCCAGAATATAAGCACAGCCCAATAATGCCTCACCCCCTGGCATGTCTTTTTTACGAACCCCTGGCACAACCACAGCTCGTGGCGGAACCTCTCCTCGATAGACTTGCATGGGATGAGCATTCAAATCATAAATCGGTGTTGATGACGTTAAAGTGAGATTAGCAGCAAGAACCGCCTGCTTACCCACTTTTACACCCTCCACCACAATACATCGAGATCCCACAAAGGCACCATCTTCAATAATCACCGGCGAAGCTGAAGGAGGCTCAAGCACACCACCTAAACCGACACCCCCTGAAAGATGAACACGCTTACCCACCTGAGCACAAGAGCCCACAGTAGCCCAGGTATCTACCATGGATCCTTGGCCCACATATGCTCCGATATTGACATAAGAAGGCATCAGTACAACACCAGGCTCCATAAAGCTACCATAACGAGCTGTGGCAGGAGGAACAACACGAACCCCCATATCTTTATAGTTGGTCTTTAAAGGAATTTTATCTCTATAACAATAAGGACCTACCTCAAAAGAAACCATCTCTTGAATTTGAAAATAATAAAGAATCGCCTGTTTTACCCAAGTATTCACCTGCCACTTCTCAGAGACTTCATTGTATTCAGCAACACGGATCATGCCACAATCCAATGCTTCAATCGTTGCACAAACACTCTCTTTATCCTCTTTGCTCCACGGCATTAAAGGATCCATAGAACGTCTTGTCTCTAAGGACAGTATGGATTCTTTTAATTGAGATTTTTCCACATCCACCATAAGCACACTCCATCAATTTATATGGACCATAACCGTTTATATTCTATACCATTTCAAAGACAGGCCAACAATATGCACCACTATAGCTATTAAACTACACGATAACCCCATGGCTATCAGCACAGATAGGGGATGAAAAACACTTTCTGGCACACCATAAGAGCGCACCACAAGCAATACACTCATGGATAAACTTCCCAAAAAAAGCCCTACACTCTGTCCGACTTTCACAGATGATGCCACCAATGAATACGGAAACGTAAGAGCCATCAAAATATGCAACATACCAAAAAGATTGGTATGAGCATGGGCACTTTTTTGCAATACCATCCACCACTGCAAGAGTCTTTCAGGAGTTGCAGCAAGAAAGGCTTGATGACGATACTCTGCAAGAAAAAATCCACCACAAGAGGCTAGAAATATCCACCAAAACCCAATAATCATATTCCCTAATGCCATACGCGACAAATAGCTTACTCCCTAGATATTCTTATACATCCACTTATACATCCGCTTATACATCCGCCTATACATCCACAAGACCAAGATCTTTAAGCCCCTTGCGATAAGCATCTTTTTTCCAGTAAATAGTGTGTTCGTAAGCCTCATAAGGCTTAACCCAACGAAAGTCAGCAAACTCTCTATCAGTAGCTCTTGATAAATCCACTCCCATAACCTCAAACGGCTCACCAAAAGCACACAAATACCATCGCGACTTCTGACCTCGAAACATCTTAGAAATGGGAGCTATTAACGTGGTAGGAAAATCATAGTAGATCATATCAGCAGAACTTTGCAGAATCTGAAACTCACCACAACCTAACTCCTCTTGCATCTCACGCACAAGGGCCTGCTCAGCAGATTCACCTGATTCAATACCCCCCTGAGGAAATTGCCACGCACCCGGTGTATCAAAACGCTCAAGAACCAGCACCTCATCATGAGCTACAAAAACTCCCACCACTGATTCACGATAAGGTAAATGTTCTTGACTCACAGCCGAAATCTCCATTGATATCTCATCGGTGATACATAGACCACTGCCAAAATATATGGTTTTCTTATCTCAATCTAAACATAAGCGCACTACCCACCATACCCCTAAAAATCTATAAATCTATAAAAACATGATGTCACTAGTAAAAATCAACTGTATCTATACAATCATCATGCTAGAGAACAGCAAGTCAGCTATAACACGATTCCTATTTTGACAGTAAGCGACTATACTAAGCGAGCATACCAAATAATCATATAAAGACACATACGATACACATAAATACACACACAATAAACACAACAAATAAACCACCCTAAAAACACAAAACACTGAACTTTAGATTTTAAACACGAAACATTTTATAATGATAAATATCTATTATACAATTCTTGCTACAACCACCCATAAGGGAGCTCTATGTGATTAACAATGAACAAGCACTCCTAAACAGACACACTACCAGATCTGGCGCTATCATTGCCGCTCTCTATCATATGGATAACCCTCTTAAGCCAGCTTCACACTCTGAGTCTTTCTTTTCAAACACTCTTTCCGAACCAGCTTTGCACAACTCCGCGCAACACACAGAAAGAATCTCCAAACAAAGTGCTCAGTACGATCTTGAAGAGCTTTCAGCACTTCTTGCCACACTCAACATTGCCACACTCCATAGTGTTTTACAAAAACGCATAAGACCCACCACAACCTATTATCTTGGCAAGGGAAAAATCCAATATATTGCCCAAAAAGCTCAACAACTCAATGCTGGAGTGATTGTTATTGATGGTGAGCTCACAGGACCACAACAAAGAAATATTGAATCTCTCACTCACTGCCAAGTGCTCGATCGTTCAGGTATCATCCTGGAAATATTCTCTCAACATGCCTCTACCCATATGGCACGTATTCAAGTCCAAATGGCTAAATGGCAATATCTACTCCCTAAACTTGTAGGGGCATGGTCTCATTTCTCTCGTCAAGCCGGTGGTGGAGTCAAATCACGGGGTATGGGAGAAAAGCAAATTGAAATCGATCGACGGATCGCTCGTTCCAAAATTGCCTCTCTACGTAAAAAACTTGACCATATCCAAGTGGAAAAAACCGAACAACGTAAACTCAGACAGGAATGCTTTAAAGTAGCTATTGTGGGCTATACCAACTCTGGAAAAACCACTTTGATGCAAGGTATCACCCAAGCTCATGAAGCCGGACAAGATCAGCTTTTTGCCACTCTGTCAGCCCGTGTCAAAAGTATCCATCCATCAAAGCACCCTCAAATCCTCTTTACCGATACCGTAGGTTTCATACGCCGTCTTCCCCATAGTCTTATTAAATCCTTTCACTCAACTCTTCAAGAAACCCTCGATGCCCACTTATGCTTACATGTTATCGATGTGTCTCATCCACAATGTGCCATGCAAATGAACACCACCCACGAGGTCCTAAAAGACATAGGAGCCCAACATCTCGATATTATTCATGTCTTTAACAAAACGGATCGTTTAGATGATCCTCTACGTAAAAAGATCATCCAAAAGCGCTATCCAGATAGTGTCTGGATGTCAGCTTTTTCTAAAGATGATATCCATAGCATCTCAGAGAGAATATGGGATTACTTTCAAAAATATTTTTGTGCTGCATCTCTACGGGTGCATATCCAAAATAGTGCACTCATCTCCATGATTTACCAACATGCTGTGGTATTAGAAGCTGATTACGAACAACAAGGTAGCGTGGAATTCAAGGTCAAGGCCAAGATCAGTTCTTTAAAGAAAATCGAAAAACATCTCATAAAAACCGGTGGATCGATTCATATCATCACCAAACATGCTCATCAAAAAAGCTCTCTTGGCGGTGCTTATCTGATGTAGCCTCGTCTACTCTCTTAAAAAACACTATGAATATATCTTTCAAAAACATGATGATATTTTTTTATAGGTATGGGCTGCTATGGGTTTTCTTGATAACTCTAAGCGGATGCCGCTCCTTGATCCATCCTGAAGATTGCAATAACCATCTCTATGCCTCAACACAATTCTTAAACCATCCGCCACAACCTCAATCTGAAGATATCACCTCCACAAGATATGAAAATGCATACACTCCAGATACCAAAAGACTCTATACGGGACTCCTCAAAATCAGCTCTACGCAAACACCATCACGGCCTTCTTCAGCTTCAGATCCATCCACTCACACAACAGACCAAACTCACTACTGTCCCGTACTGGTTCAATTTGCTGGTATTGATGGCATCAATCGTGATTCCTCCTTACCATGGCGTAGATTATCGGCTACGTTTTATGTGGATCGTCAGTGCTTACGGCCTGATCCTTTATCTAGCTACACATTGCTTATTTGGGTCAAAGAAAACAGCTTATTTCCCATAGACAACCTCAAACCTTCAGGCTACATCGCCATTGAAATGCCTCCATACGAAGCACTCACCACACTTGCTCATTCTCGTCACAAGATCATGGAGAATCACTCTTTGAGCTTGCTTAATGATTTTGATCAAGCCATAAAAGATCACTCTTTAGAAACACTTCGCTATCTTTACAACAACCAAAACCCTCAAAATACCCAGAACACACCTCTTCTTTGTAATAGCAACAACCCTGATCTTATCCATCAACATCCTCTCAAACAACCTACAAGCTCTTCCCGTAACGGTTGTTTAAGCTATGCTCATCTCGTTACATTTCAAGAACGCATCGAAGTATCTGTTCTCGATATCATTCGCTTAGTCTACGATGCTCCCATGTATTCACAATCTACCCCTAGCTTCTTTCAAAACCAACCACCCATCGCCCAAGATCTCATCACATCCCTCAGCATATACGATGATACAACCAGTTTTTTCAATACCCATAAAACGTTTAGTGATTACCGCACTCTGCCCGCTGTGAGAGGGGTTTTACAGAAGGCTCTAACATCATGGCTAACCTTTCAAAACACAGCTCTGAACCCCAAAAAACTCTCTCAAAACCATACATTTTTTTTATCATCCCATACACTCACTAACCAAAAAGACGCAGTGAACATGCATGATATTCATTCCCTCTTTTCAACCATTCAAGCTACGCCCTATGGGCTAAGCTTTGAAGCCAAAGAACAAACGCTCAACACCCTCGATCCATACGCAATACTGGTTTACAAAAACACACCTATTGCCACCTTCACACATTTCAACACATCACCTTCAACAAAAATCCCCTCCACTAATATGGTGGTGTTAAGGTCCAACGAACGTGACTATGAGACATTTATGAGCCATATCTCACAGCTCAGGCCAAAAGAAGATAATGGGATATCACCTCATCAATTTGTCTGTGACTAAAAAAGATAAGCTAGACATAGACAGCGGTCTAGAAGAAACGAAAATACATAGGATACATAAGCCATTTACAAAGTAAGTATTTCCTTTTCTTTCTGAGATGTTATCTCATCGACTTTTTTGATATATTTATTGGTGAGATCTTGTACCTCACCTTGTAGATCTTTACTTTCATCTTGTGAAATGTCTTTATCTTTTTCTATCTTTTTGATGCGATCATTAGCCGATTTGCGTACCGCTCTCACAGCCACTTTGGCATCCTCTGCTACCTTACTCAAACCTTTGGCAATTTCTGCTCTTCGATCTTTTGTCAGAGGAGGAATAGAAATTCTAATCACTTGCCCATCTGATGATGGTTGAAGGCCCAAGTTAGCTGCAAGTATGGCCTTTTCAATATCTTTGATATGCTGCTTATCAAAGGGAGAAATAACCAAAGTACGAGCATCGGGTGTAGCAAGAGAAGCTACCTGATTAATAGGGGTTGGACTACCATAATAGCCTATCAATACATTGTCTAACAAAGAGACAGAAGCTTTACCAGTGCGCATTCGAGCAAGGCTTTTCTTATAAGCATCAACACGCATATTCATAGCTAACGTGGCTTCTTCTAAAATCTCAGCTCCCATCATCTTCTCCTTTCGGCCCAAAGCCAAATATCTCTTGCCTCAAATACATATCACATGTGGATCTCTTCACACTGACAGATCCACATCTATTATAAAGGATAAAACAACACTTCATCACAATAAAATACATATCCCCTCTACCACCACCATCACATATGATATCACCATCAATTTTTTGACTCACTCTCACACAACATACGGCTAGCTTTTCTGCCACAACATACGGCTATCTCTTCTACCACAAGCTCTTCTACCACAAGCTCTTCTACCACAAGCTCTTGCCATATGGCTTTCACATAATACACTCACTTTACAAACTCAGGTAACACACTGGGGACATCACATGCTCTTTTTAAAGATATGGCTTAACATTTTAAACGCTACAACTGGGCTTGATGATAACGCGATCACAGTTAATGACAGGTTGACACACACGTAACCTTGCGATAGATTGGCTAACTATTTACGCATGTATTTAGTCATTAAAACCCAAGTAAACCAGCCTTTTTCTTAATATTTACACAACAACTGCATAAAACAAAACCATCATAAAAAATAATGCCTCACCAACTTCTAACACCATTCAGATTATGTGTAGCTAGTTATATGGCTCAAAGAGCATACATCGCTATGACTGTCTTCTTAACTCTGAGCCTAACACTCACTTTTACTCTACCTTGCCCTTCCTTATTTGCTGCAAAACACTCCTCCTCACTTCACTATCACATCCCTGCTTCCACATACCATATAGCTATGACATCCCCCATCAGTGTTGCAAGTGGTGTAGCACTGCCTAAAAGCATACGTTTTTTGATCATGAATAACCCAAGAGCGCTTAGCATTTGGCTCAGCCTAGGAGCTTTATCTGCGCTGATTTTTTCTAAGATAACTCATGAAGATGCTTTTTTCTCCCATGCCAAAAACAATGAAGATCCTTATGAGCACATGGATTCTACGCTCAAAGGCAAAGATCACAGTGGCTATAGAAGCCCAGAAAATCCTCCACCAAAAGAACAAGGCTTTTTGGTTCCTGGACAACACCGACAATATCTTACTCTCGAAGAAGCATCGCCTGGATTTCTTCAAGCCACAGAACCCGGCTCTTATGACTATCACGATATTACTCAGCAATATTCCACACGCCCCATGAGTGAGCTGCTTATGGAGCTATCAAGACGAGCTAACATTGTCAGCATGGAGCTTCCTCGAATTCTCCAAGAAGATATCCCCAGCATGATCAAGCTACTTAAGAGTAACACTCAAAAAGCTTTGGCCATTCGATCTCTCTTTTCGGGACTACGCACCAGCTCCTTTGCTAATGAACCAGATAGCAGCCTATTTATTTTCGACAGACTCATCAATCACCACAGTATTTATATCGATCACCAAGATGAAAATTATATAACTGATATTGCCTATGATGAAACATCTCATCATAATGGCACTCAACAAAAGCATTTAGACCAGTCTATGGCCTCTCTAGGCCTCAAACTCTATACTTTTGGTGTAAACATAGAAGAATTTATCCACCTATTTCACATACGCCAACCTTATCAACTCCCTCTGGTATTTGATAATTTAAGCTCTTGGAATATGTACCGGAATACAGAATTGCTTGAAACCATAGATCAAATACACTACAAAACCGTTCCATTCCCTTTTATCTCTGATAAACAATTTAAAAAAGCTACCTTACAGCTTTCACTTAAGCGCCTATCCTATGCAGCTCAACACCTCAAAGACTTAGGCATGGCACTAGAGACAGCCCTCCTATTTATGCCACAAGTAAGACACCAACTCACCACCGCTCATCGTAGCAAAAATGGTACAACTCACATCTCACCCGACTCTCTTGTCTATGTCTACATCCATGGCGGTTTTAGCCAGCTGAGCGCACAGATCAATTCTCATCTTTTTCAAAGCCACATACCACTCTCTGCCTTACCCATTCATATCAGTGATCTCTTTCCCACAAGCAAAGACTATGATTTAGCCCATGACTTCAAACTTTTTTCAACATATTTAGCACATACTTCCCAAAAACTAAAAAAACAACACCACTCATCACCCATCACAGCAAGTCGCAGTGAGTCTTTTCGCTATGACGTGTCTTTATATAATCTCACTGCCATGGCACGACTCAAAACAGCAGTCTCTATTGCCCAATACATCATCAAAATCTACCCATTTACATATGAAATAGAAACAACTGAAGAAGGAAGTAGCATCGTCATATTTGGAAACAACGACGAAGAAACAACAGAGGAAGAAGACGATGATGACAATATAGAATATATATCTTTAGAAGATATTCTAAAAAAGCCTATAGATAAAGATCCTGACTATGATCATTGGAAAGTGTTTATAACAGCTCCAAGAAGTGCCATACTTCATCTCATGAGTCCACAAAGTCAAATGTATCATGGTCATGATCTCATAGAAAAAAAAGCATTAGATCTCAGTGATAAACTCTTTTCAGCAATATCATCACTTTATGCACTCTATTCTTTTGACTACACAACTCTCGAAAATGATAAACATTTTACAGAAAAAGAACAAAAAGATGGCAGCAATAAGTTCAATCATGAATTGCGTTATTATCAACCCATAGTTTTCAAAAAAATTTTAGCCAGTAAAATAATCCATAAACAAGCTCAATCTGACAAGCATCTCAAAAACTACCACAATCATTTACAAACCATCAAAAACCAACCAGATTTAAGAAAAGTCATCCATCATTTGGAATGGCACTCAATCAAAAATATCATCCACCATTTGGAATTATGCAAAGCTTTTCTATCTACATAAAATCTATGATCTCTACAGCTAAACACACTGCAATTATTGTTGCTCTTGCAGTGAGTATTGCTATGCCTGAAGCACACGTGCTAGCAGCTAACTCAGTAAGCTCCACAAGAAAAACCAGCATACCGGTTCACACTCAGCGCACCATTTCAGATTCCACAACCATAGCTTCACTACCTTGGACACTGTTTCAGCAACCACATTCACTCTTGAATATGGTTAAAGCCACTGCATCTAGCAAACATCCCATGGTATTGCGTATTTTAAGTTTCAGCGCTGTAGCTACATATATCTACCATAAACTTCAAACCGCACAAGATGTTTTTTACTCAAGCAGCCAAAACGACCCTATTCCATCATGGAACAACAATGCGTCAGGGGAATACACAGAGTTTGAAAAACCACCACAGCATCCAACACCTAAAATCGTGCCTCCTCCATTTAAAAAACCTTTAACCATACAAGATGCTGCACCAGGTTTTCTTCAAGCAGGAAATCCCAGATCCTATGATTATGAGGATATATTTTTAAAAGATTTTGCCGATAATGACACATTATCTTTAGATCATTTTTTTGACATACTTTCACAAAAAATTAATAATCTTGCAAAAAACCTCACTCAAAATATTGAAAGTATTTTATCAATCATCGAATCATTAGATAGCAATATACAAAAACATATTGCCATCTACACTCTTTTTTCTGGACTCAAAACCACTTCTGTTACCCAAAACAGCATTATCACCAATGATCATGACACTCTCCACGGCAAAACCTTTTCTCGTTACGGTATCCTCGATCTCGAAGACGATGAATTCAACACATACATATCCGAAAAAAACCTTAACGATCAAAGCATCGCTGCTTTTGGCCTCAAACTGTTTATTTTTGGAGTGAATTTACAAGAATTAGTAGAACTTCTTGAACAAGATAATGCATTTTCTTTACCCATCACATCACTCATGAATCCCAAAATAGAGCAAGACTATGAAGCATTCCAAGCCGATCCTTACTCATTTATGGCACAAAACACCCATTACACCATAGCTTCATTTCCTTTTTTCAACAAAAAGCAAAGAAAACGCCACAAAACTAGCTTCACACATTTAAAAAAATTCGCCTATAACGTGCGAAGTATAGGCATGTCTATGGAATATGTCACTCTATTATTACCTATAATCAGAGAACAATTGGACGAAATCAGCACATCAAGCTTATACTTAAAAGCTCATAGCGAACTTAAAGACGTATCCCAACTTGCCAATAAAATTCTCTTTGATTCTTCTCATAAACTACCACAACCTTTTTTAAACACATCTCAACAAAACCTTACATCTCTAAAAGATCAACTTTTCCCCTCTCAAACACCTCTATCTTTGCCTCTTGTGGATATCTCTGAGGTTATCCATCAACTTGCTCCAGCTCTTAAAGAATATACGTCTTTAGATACTGCCCTCCACCTCAGCGAAGAAGAACGCTTCAAAATGGCTTTTATTGTAACCCAGCAACTCATCCATCAAGCCTACTCCGAAAGATTGCTTATATTAGATATTACCCAACCAAAAAATCACAGCTATGATGCTATAGGTCACATGTTAGGACTAGAAGAAGAAATCCAACATGGACAATCTGTTTATTTTCTTAGAAAAGAAGACTATGACAATTATCCTCAATCACTTTCCATAGATGAAAGTGATACTGAGCACTACAGCAACATGTTTCATGCAGCTCCCATAGGCATAAAACGTAAATGGATGAACCCATATCCTACTACGACACAATTTGAACCAAAACGCACCCGTCTAGCCAACTTTCTTTTTGAAAACCTCAAGAATTTATGGGCACTTAATGCAAGTGAACGCCTGTTTCCAGAAACAAGCTATAAATTAGCTGCAAAAACCACAGAATATCCCATTTTTCACAAATTTGTCTTCAAAAAAATACTTGCTAGCACATTCAACCCAAGCTTCCAAAAATCTACCGTTCAACATAAAAACTGCAACATCACACAAAACCAAGCCAGCCAAAAGTGGCGAGATCTACAGAACCATCCAAAAATCAGAGGCGTGATACGTGCTTTAGAAAATAACTATGTGTGTGGAATTCTCGTAGAATTATCAAAACTTTACCGCGAAGAAGAATCTAAAGACAAAGATGACTGATTTACTACTAAGCTAAGTCAGTGAATTGCATCTAAAATGGCAAAAATTTAAGAGACCAAAGTTCCAAAATCAGGATCTGATAAAACCCGCAAAATACTACTCTTAGTAGCTAAGTTAAAAACCTTAATAGGCATATTAGCTTCCATACACATGGTAATGGCTGTGGCATCCATAACATTAAGTTTTTTAGAAATCACATCCAAATAACTAAGATTTTGATACTTTTTAGCATCATCATGCAAAGCCGGATCTTTATCATAGATACCATCTACTTTGGTACCTTTTAAAATAATCGTCGCATTCACCTCAAGAGCTCGCAAAGAAGCTGCTGTATCAGTGGTAAAAAGAGGGTTACCTGTACCACCCACAAAAATCACCACTCTTTTTTTCTCCAAGTGCTTAATAGCCTTCCTGCGGATATATTCCTCAGCTAATTCTGTCATTTTAATGGCTGTTAAAACACGAGTGTATGTTTTGAATTTGTTCTCTAGTACCGCTTGTAAAGCAAGCCCATTGATGCAGGTGGCTAACATACCCATATAATCAGCTGCAGCACGCTCAATTCCAAAGCGACTCGCTAACGTGCCTCGAAAAAAGTTACCACCACCGATCACCACCGCTACTTCATAACCAGCATCAGCAACTTTGCTTATCTCAGAAGATACATGCTCAATGGCTTCTTCATCCACACCACCAAAACCATTTTTACCAAGCATCTCACCAGATAGCTTCAACATGATCCGCTTATGAGTTGCAGACATAAATATCTTATCCTCGATGAAGTAGCATTGCCAACATATACCCACTCACTTGCAATACAGAAGACACTCTCTATCAGTTAGTGACTAGCCGAAATCTGACGAGCCACTTCATCAGCAAAATTGTCTTGTTTTTTCTCAAGCCCCTCACCCAATTGAAAGCGTAAGAATTCTTCTAAGACCACACGACTATCTAGCTCTTTTACCACATCCGCTACCGTACTCTTCGGATCTTTTACAAATTTTTGCTTAAGAAGACAAACCTCTTCATAAAATTTACCCATTCTCCCCTTAGCAATCATAGGGATTTTGTCTGCTGGAAGACTCTCAGTTGCAAGACGCCCCTTAACAATTTCTTCTTCTTTCTGCACTACATCACTAGGTACACTTTTTTCATCAAGATACAAAGGCGATAAGGCAGCTACGTGCATAGCTATATCTTTGCCAAGGTCTCGCAATGATTCACGCAACTCAGTGGCTACATGAGAAAATCGCACAAGAGTAACAATTTTTCCATGCATATGACTGTAACCAATTATCAAACCATCATCAGCACATGAAAACGTTGCCAAACGACGTAGTGACACATTCTCGCCAATCTTACCCACAAGGTCACCGACTGCAGTTTTGACAGTATGGCCAGAACCGCCCTGAAGAACACTGTTTTCTAACTCTTGAACAGAACGCATTGTTGGCTTAACACTGCAAACCACAGCAGCACTAAATGCTAAAAATTCATCATTCTTAGCAGCAAAATCTGTTTCTGTATTCACCTCAACCACAGCAGCAAAATGTCCCGATTCAGCCACATGCAAGGCTACTGTCCCTTCAGTGGTAGAACGTAATTGCTTCTTTTCAACCTTTGCCAAACCTTTTTGACGAAGCAATCCATAAGCCTCATCAAGATCACCTGAAGCATCCACAAGAGCCTGCTTGCACTCCATCATGCCACAACCGGTTTTATCGCGAAGCTCTTTCACTTTTTGAGCATTAAATGACACCATACTCACCTCTGTTTTCTGTTAGGTATTCTCGGTTACATATTCACGGTTATGTTGCAGATGATGATCGCTTCCTTCCATCACAACACTGGCATAAATTCAGTACTGCTCATCACCAAAATGCAACACGTTACAATTATCCATACATGTCACAACGAAGCAACACTATATATATGTTATATATGTTTCATAAGTTTTATCAGTTTTATAATACTTATGCTTTATCATGCTCCTTGCTCGCAACAGTATCTGCTTTATTCTCAACAACAAGTTTTTGTGGAGAGCTAGGTTGAGAGCTAGGAGCTGAAGAAGCATCAGAAGACGGTTTTTTAGTCACTTGTTGAGTCGTACGAGCATCCCCAGTGTTTACAGGACCTGCAGCAGTGGTTGGTTTTTCTACAGGCTGTTGATGGCTAGCAGGCTTTGTTGTCGTTTCTTGCTTTTGATGAGAACGAGAGTCTGCCGATGAAGAAGGACGCTTTTCAGCTCTTTCCACCTTCACAGTACGACCATGCTTACCTTGAAAGGAACTTTGTGAACTCTTAGAACGACCATGAGAACTTCTATGTCTGTCTCTATTACCTCTCCTAGCACCATCTTTAGGTGCAGATGTCTTTTGCTGAGAAACACCCTTAAGAGCAGCATCACCCACCGCACTGATAAAGAGTTCCAAAGACTTTAAAGAATCATCATTTCCCGGAATGGGATAATCCACCCCATCAGGATTGACATTGGTATCGATAATAGCAATCACAGGAATATTCAATAAATTAGCTTCTAACAAAGCTGTTCTCTCTTTGAGAGCATCGGTAATAAAGAGAGCCTTAGGCAAACCAGGCATATCCTTAATACCACCTAAGTTGATATCCAACTTTTGACGTAAGCGCTCAAGATTAAGAGCCTCTTTTTTTGTCATTTTTTCATAAGTACCATCCTGACTCATTTTCTCAATTTTCTTCAACTTATGAATCGACTTACGAATAGTTGGATGATTGGTAAGAGTTCCACCAAGCCAACGATGATTCATATAGTATTGTTGAGAACGAAGAGCATGTTCTTTCACAAGATCACGAGACTGTCGTTTGGTTCCAACAAATAAAATATGACCTCCATCAGCACACAATTGTGACACATATTGCGAAGCTTCTCTAAAATACTTCACCGTCTTTTGCAAATCGATGATGGATATGCCATTGCGCTGTCCATAAACAAAGCGACGCGCCTTAGGATTGAGCAAACGCGCCAAATGACCATAGTGGGCAGACACTTCTAGAAGCTTTTTAATGGCTACAACATTCTCTGACACTCATGAACTCCTTTTTTTCTTCTCTCTCTTCGACTTGTTTTTCTTTGTTTTTCTTTTTTCTTTCTCTTTTCAGCTGTCTATACCAACTATCTGTTCCATTGGCCACCCACTAGCTTGGCCTACTGCCTACTGACTGTGTTTATCTTTTATATCTTATGCTCTCTACTTCTTTTAAGTGGCTCTTTTAGGTGGCTCTCTTAGGTGGCTCAATTGAGTCGGCATGATCACACATATCACCCTAAAACTTTAATATTTAATATACTACATATCTACCAACTACTCTACTAGCTACGGCTCTATACATAATCATATAATGACCGCATATGCTATAGCGCCTGCTACAACTCACCTCTCTATCTATAGCTATTTCTTCACATTCATGCAATACGCTGTCTTACACTGTGTAACACTCACATATGAGCCTCATAATAAAGAGCACAGCCATTAAGTGAAGTGGAAGTTACACAGCTTCCAATTACAAAGCTTGTCTTATCTATTTTATCTATTATCTAAAATCTCAAACGATGTATAACTAACAGCTCCTCACTCTTGACTGACAGTGGCTGTTATTTCTTTTTTTCTTTTTTGCTGTCCATTTCTCACTATGAGCATCAGTGGGTATGAGCATTAGCTTTACTACGCCATCCATTCAAAAGCTACAAACGTTCAGACAACATATCCATCCAAGCTAGCAAATAACAACACACTCTACAACCAGAAAACAACACACAACAACATACGAAGATCCACGCCTATAGTGACTATCTCATATGTGGTCTTTTAAAATCCGTTAGGTGATCATCAAACCCAGATCATCTCTAAAAAAGACCCTCTCTTCTTAGAAAAACCATTTCCGCATCTCTCTGCTTTTCTCTAAACACATATCTATAACATAACTAACCAAACCATATTTCATAACAAGGCAAAATCTACCTAGATGCAAAGATTTTCTCTTACTCTCTCCGACGATGAATCCATAACAAGAAAAACACGCATCTTTGGGCTATGTATACATCATTAGAGCATATGAAAAAAATATCATTTTCATCCATAACTATTCTATGCTTTCTTTACTCCCTATGGATATTTGGGTGCGGTGGTTCTGATCCTATCGCAAATCTCAAGCCTCAACCAAATCCCACCACACCCACTGAAACCGAAGAAGTGGAAGAGTTCGAAGAAGTAGAAGAACCTGAGCCGGTGGAGGAACTTCCCGAAGAAGGGGGATATGGAAATCCTACTCCTCAACAAGGCAATTACACACCTCAACAAGATGGACAGTACATCCCTAATGGCAGAGGAGGAGGAACCTACTATCCTCCCTCCGAAGAAGGTGGAGGTTTTGGAGAGACCCCCCATTATGTCGATGAATATACCTTCACAGCTTCACAAAAAAGTGTCAAACATGTCAATATGCTCTGGGCCATCGATAACAGCCTTGACATGAAACGTAAAGGCATCGATGAATTTGTTATCAATCAAGTGGTGCCTTTTATCTACAACTATGCTCAACAGATAAATATAGGAGTTATCTCAGCAGTAAAATCCACAGAATACTGTGTGGAAACCCCTGCCATAGAGACGAAACTGCCTGTACCGCCAGATCACGGTTGGAGCATGCCACCTATTCCAGGAATTACAACATTTGATTGTGTCATAGAAAGAATCTCCCCTATCAAAAGCCTCACACAATTGATCAAAAAAGATGGAAAACTCACAGGCACCTCTGCTAAAGATTTTTTCAATCCTCTCGCCTATACCGCCATCATTGTTGTAAGCAATCATCCCTCTTTTAATTATCGAGCCAAACTTTTTAGAGAATCTGCCCAAGACCGTTTTCATCCAAGCTTATTAGGCTTTTTTAGCTTTACAGGATCACGTGTATCTCGACCAAATATCAATGCTGATGACTATACCCATTTCAGACCTCCATATGCCAGCACCATTGGCTCCACTGACCCCTGTGATAATGTCTTTTCTACTGTACACACAAGGCTATCCACAAAACTTAACGGCCTAAAATTTGACATCTGTGAGCCCGATTGGACACAGAACCTCAACGCTATCATCCATCACATCGACAAGAAGCGTTCCTCAGTGTTTATCCTCGGTGATGAATTACCAGATGCTCCTATATTAGGAGTGATGGTTGATGAAGTCAGTCTGTCCCAAAAAGCATACGGCTTGATTTACAAGCACCCTACCGTGTTATGGATCGACAGTGCAGTTGGCCTCACGCCCGCATCCACCATCCGCGTGTTCACCGAAAAAACACCCTAACCGCTAAACAAACCTCACTCGTTATACTTGTGTATAAGGAGCCTTCAGCTGTTAAGAGCCTTCAGCTGTTAAGAACCTTCATTGCCACATACCAAACAGTCGACGACGAATGATCACTTCTAAAGGCATAGCTAGCAAAAACACACTATAAAGCCAATGTTCAAAAAACCAGTATGCATTGTCATCTTGCTCCTCTTTGAGTTGCCATGAAGATCTCTCTTTAGCAAAATAAGCCTGAAGAGACGTACGCACATCTTTTGTTAATCCATCAGGGTTCATCACCAATAATGATTTTGTCATATCCGCAACAGCCTCCAACACCCGTGCTGAAGCTGGTAAGGTGTTATCATCGTAAAGCTTAGGCAGAGATGCTTTTGCCTGAGCGACTTCTTCGCCAAATTCAGCATGAGACACTGTTAAAGAAAAATCACAACGAGACAACTCCGAAGGCTGATCTGATGAGCCTTGCTGCAACCGATTTTGTGGAGAAAAAATATGAGAAAACTCACCTTTTACCAACATCAATTCCTTAGATGGAAACGATAACACATAGTCTTTTCTCATCTGAGCACATACCAAGATTTCAATACTCGATGAAACATGCTTTTTGATATGCGGCACCAACACTCCACTCAAAGAAGCACTCCACTCAAGAGAGTCACCACGCTTAAACACATCAAAACGCTCCACTGCTAAAGGAGGGGTTTTTTCATCACGTGTTAACCACTGCAACAGCCGAGATAACAAGGCATTATAAGTATCTCGTGAACTATCCCATCTCTGAGAATTCATAGCAACCTGCCACAAAGCATCAGAAAACACCCAAATCAAACGCCCCTTACCCAAATACGATGCACTTAAGAAAGGAATATCTTTTTGAGAAGATAAACGACCATTTAAAATAGGAAGATAGCCTACCGAAGAAAATTTCATATCCTCCATACGATGCATACCTTCTAGGGAAGGGATGTTTTGCAAAGAATCCTTTAAAGATAATACCGAATTGTATAAGGATATGGCTGGAGAAGATTGCGCTTCTTCACTCAATGGAGCAGCCTCTAGAGAATACGATAATTCCGCATCATACCACGGCAAACCCGGACGTTCTTGGTTGTTTAAGGAATTGCTCACAAAACTATCTGTCAAGAATGAAGACATGTTAGCCATACCACCCGGTAAAGCAAATGGAATCATCTTCTCAAGAGGCGAATACAATAGATCGCTGATATGAAAAGCCCGCGGACCTCCTAAAAAAAGAATACTACCACCTGCCTCCACATAATCTTGCAACTGTTTTTGTTGTCTAGGAGATATAAATTCACTTAAACGAAAATTCTGTAAAATCACCGCTTGAAAATGTTCAAGTTCTTCGTTAAAAAGCTTATCCACAGGAAAAGGAATCAAGCTCAACTCCCGATCTTCACCAGCAGGTACATCCCATGGATCTCGAAGAATGAAAAAGCTGATCACATCAAAACGCGGATCCATCTTTAAAAATCGTCTTAAAAAACGTCCATCTACTCCAGGATTACCCTGAATATGTAACAGTGAAGATGTATGAGGAAGTATCTCCACAGAAGCCAGTAGACGATTATCCCAAACCTCCTCTTCTGCTGGTAAAGGTAAAGCTTGAACTTCTATCAATTTCACACCCTTGCTTTTTTGAATCAGCTGTAACTGAACATTCTGGATATGACTATGGTCATCAAAACGGATGTTGCGCGTAAGTTCCCTCTGCCCATCAACTAACACAGCCAACTGAATGGTTTGAGACGACTCCGAAAGATCACTGCGTAATACCGCCACATTGATCAATACAGGACTACCAGAAAAACCCAGTTCATCTATGGATAAATCCTGCAAAGAAATATTTCTTTGCTCCTCTTTGGCAAAACCCACCACAAAACCCGGCCACTGAGACCCATCATCACCGGAAAATAAAGGATACTGCCACTTACGCGTAGCCATAGGATCCTCTACACCACCATCACTGATTAAAAACCAAGGACGATCTTGATTTTTTAATAAAAAATCCTCAAAAACACGCCTCAAAGGGGTCCTGGTCGATAAAAAGGCAGGATCAAGACGACTAGCATACTCAACTTCTACACGACAAGAATACATCACACAAAAACTCTTCAAAGCCTCAACAAAACTCTCACCTCGAGACAAAGCCGAAAGATTAAAAAGTGAAGACGATTTCATACTCTGAGAGTCATCTATCAATACAGCAATGCTGGGTGTTTGCAAAGCTAAAGCTTGAGTGATCACACGTTTTTGAGGAATAAGTAGCGTCAGAAATGGCAGTAACCATAAACCCCTCATAAGTGCTGCTAAAGAACCCACTATAGGACCATAACGAAACACCCATAAGCATCCATAAATCACCACAACCAATACACAACAACCCAACAACAAGACGTGTTGATCCATCTGCAATAACATCTCCATAATGGCTAGCTTTCTAGTAAACAATACAATAGTGATATATCTTTGCTCACATCAACGCATACGTTTTAAAATCTCAGGAAGATGAATCTGATCTTTTTTATAATCTGTGGTTAAAACAACCATCATCGTATTGATCATGGCACGCATCAATGGCTCTTTTTCGAAAGCGGCAAAACAACCCTGCGAATCACCAGAAGGACTATCTGAAAGAGCATTCATAAAACCCGGAGGCGCAAATAACGCCATCATCCGTCCATCAAAACGCAGCTCAGCCCACCTGAAAGAAGAACAGGCAGGCATACCATCGATTAAATAATAACTCTGTAACAACTCATGACCCACCTCCACAGGACCTAATCGCGCACCACGACGAGCAAACACCGGATGAGATAATAAGGTTTTTGATAGCACTTCAACACTCTTAGGAGTCTCTACGAACAAAAAACCACCACGCAACAACCAATGCACCGTATCATTACGTAACAGCTTAGGAGCATCACCAGAAGCACTTACCATTAAAGGTTCTAAAGAAGGTAGTATCAACCACATCTGAGTTAAACCATCAAAACCCTTTAACAAAGAATAACGCTCCACCACAGATGCTTTAGAAAAATCAATACTGGTCCTTTCAGACACTAGCCGTGCCATCCTGCGAAAACTCAAGGTTTTAGAAAAATCATCGCTTAACAACAACGAAAAACCCCACGCACGGCTGTCACTTACAACAAACATCAGACACAATAAAAAACTCAAAGACATGCCTTTGATCATAAAAAACCTTTAATTTCTAACTTCAAACACGTAGTTTCTAACTTTAAACACGTAGCTTCTAACTTCAAACACGCTCACCTTAAACGACCTTTGATGGTTAACCCCATAAAGCTATCATACAGCCAATAAGACTGTCAAAATCAGAAGTACTCTACAGAATATACTCTTCAAAGATCTCATGACGCAATTTAGAGTCAGACACACATCACACAGCAACTACTACACAGAGATCTTCTCTGCATTTTTGTGGCTCTCTTAACACTGACTTTACACCGATGCACTGAATCATCTCTCTATTGCCAAATGACTGTTTACTCTGTCTTATATGATGGCCTATGGTTATTTTCACTAGCTAGCTAGCTAGTGAAAATAACCATCCAACTCTGATCACACAGACATAACGATCAAAAAAATGAATATATCAAATTGTATGTTTAGATTTTTATGTATCCTTCCTATAAATAAAGCCATAAGTACACTTTTTATCCATAAACCATACATCTCAACCACTCATAGCTTTCACATTAAAATTAAAAAAGAGGATTCAACCATAGAAAATAAAAATCTCCCCTGCTTAACAGATCAAAAAAGAATCTGTGGCAGGGGAGAAAAATGGTCTTGAGCTATTTAACTATTACACTGTTATCATACAGGTTTACAATTTTTTTCAGGAAGCATTTGGCAATATAGGACAACCTTATGAGCATTTGGTAAGTTCAGCTTTTGAAGAAATCGCACAAAATATTTATAAAAAGCATCATTCATAATAATTGTATTTTGATATTCGTTTTCCAGACTTCCAAGAGAGTCCATAATGCTTTCTAAATTTTTGTACTCTTCACTGTCTGTTTGCGCATTTTCTTTAGCTAATTTTTTAAAATCAATGTTTTCATCTATGGAAAAAACATCATCAAACATAACTGTGGCTTTTTGGTTTTTGTGTCGCTCTATGGCATCCTTAGTTCTTGAAAAATCACCCATTCCATAACCCAAAAGGGCCATCCCAGCAAGAACAAGTAATCCATGAGATCTATCTAAAATCCGTGACTTAGGAAACTTTATTGACATAAACATGGCTGCTAATCCACCAAAAGCTGCCAAAGCACCAAATAGAGTGGCAGGACCACCATTAGATAGATCAAGATTCATATCCTTAGAATTCACTTGAGTTAAGTTCTCAATCTTTTCCCAATTTTGAGTCAAAAATTCTCGAACTTCTTTAGTTTTAAATGACTTTTTGCTAATAGTTAAGGCTTCACCATCTGTTGTCAAAAATGCATTAACACATACATCTAAATGTTGCCTGGGATTCTTAAGCACCTCATCTTTCAGATCATCTCCGTAACACGTATAAAACGTAACCGATGTTGAATCATCTTTTGCATCTACTGTCACAAAGTGAGTAGATCCATCATTTACAGATTGTAACTGAGATTTTTCTTTATCCTTTTCTACCAAGCCAATACGACTACAGCTCATAGTTATGACAGATAAACAAAGAATGCATGCTAAATGAGAAAGATATGAGCGATATTTCATGAAAACAATTCCTTTGTATGATAATTTTATAGACTAATATTAATTAAACTTAATAACTAAGCGATCTTCAGTTTACATAAATGTTTGAGATAATGAAACAAGCGAAATCTCCATATCACATCAACACAAAATCTGCAAGAGTTATGCCAAGCTGCTTAAAAGCTTCATATAATTGACAAAACTACTTATCATATGAATTTATAATATGAATATTGTGCATAAACGCTCATATTTTATAAAAAATACATGACACACTTCAAACACTACGAGATGTATGAGTCTTTTTTCTTTGATAAAAAAGACTCACTATTTCAAAGAGAAATTCTAAAATAATCACAGAGACTAACAAGATGAACACCCAATAAATGATCACTTGAGCATCCTTGTAATAACGATCATTGATACGACTTATCGCCTTACCAAGTGCTGTACTAGCACTTAGTCCTTGATCTAATTTATCCATAGAAGACAGTGAATCTGGTGTGTGTTTGATCAATAGACTTTCTGATAATGCTACATTCTGCAAAGCCATAGTGGTGTCATCATTTGCGCTATCAACAAAAGTATTGAGCATCTCTGTAATATCAAAGAAGCCACGCCGCAATGACAAAAGTGCATCTTTACGCAAAGAAGTATACAAAAATGAGGATGGTTGAAAGGAACGTAAAAATTCCACTATACCACCTTCTAACTTTGATGGATTTTTTGTACTCAAACGATCTTTTGATGGAAAAGTAAGCTCCAGCATATCACGGATCAAAAAAGGCAAAGTACCATGGCTAATGGGTGAAGAGATATTATCTTGTGTACTTGGATCCGAATCAGAAGCATAAAAAGGATCAAAAGGTAGTAAAGAAACAAATAAACTACCCAAAGCCACCGAACGACCTGCTTTTGCAGGCCATTCCTTTTGCCATAACACATAAGATGTCTCACCAGAGTCATCGTTACTATCCTCGTAAGTTAAGGCATAAAAGCCATGGTCTTCAAGAATTGTAGCCATAGCAGCAGGACTGTCTTTATCCGTACAAGAGAGTGTCTCTTGAGCCACACTCAGCAAACTTTGCAAACAACCACACATCTGTGAATACGAGGATAAAGGCAATGAAGGAATCAACCATAGATCTATGGGTTTTTTAGAAAAACTCTGAGCTTCTTTTTGACCTTTAAGACTCTCAGAAAATGATCCACAAGATGAAGAGTGATCAAAAGCAAAAGACACATCCAGTATCACCAATAAATAATCATCTACAAGAGAGCTATCTTCAGGAAATTTATCCCATCTATCCACCCAATAACCAAGAGAACGTAAAGCCGTACTGACACCCCGCAAAGGATCGGCTAACACATTCTCTCCCAATAGAGATCCCACAAGTAAAATGTTATCCTTTTGATCAAGGTTCCATATATAACGATTATCCAACTCCAAACTATCCTCACTACCTGACAGCACCTCAAAAGACACAAATCGCTCAGCTGTAGAACGGCTAGAAGATACATTCAAAGTCAAAGGTATGGTTAAAGAAGACTCACCTTTAGCAAACATATAATCCCACTCATCACTGCCTATCACCGCCACATCCTCGCTAGAAATAACCTTTATCTTGCCTCCAGATGCAGACAGTTGCTTCTTAGAAGACACCCCTCTAAAAGAAGGATAAACACGTTGTAAAGTGATCTGTAATGGATATGTCACCTCATCACCACCCATAACATAAGGGTTGCTTAAAGAATGATTTTTTATAGAACGTATAAAGATATTCTCTTGATTCTCCTTGCCTTCAAGCAAGACCATTCCTAAATTCAAACTATGCAAAGCCACCGCCATATTCATGCCGTCTAAACTATAAGCATCACCATCTGTAAACACAGTAATGCTTTGATAAGCCTTCAGGTCTTCTCCTAAATGAGCAAGCAACGATACCAGTTGAAAACCAGCCTTGTGAAACTTCATATCTATATCATCTACAGAAAGATCTTGAATAGTAGACTTCACAGATGGACTCAATTCATCAGAACGTATCACATCAATACGCCCACCAACCTGAGATATATTTTTAGCTTCAAGAGCAAGCCTTTGCTTGTATTGATCCAAATTCACCACAGAAGATACCGAAGGAGAAAGATCCACAATCCACAAATGCACGGGATCTGTGTCGTTTTTAACAGACTCCAGAGCAATTTTTTGATGTGGTTGAAAAGAAGCAAAAATCAATAAAGCAGCAAGAAGAAAAAAACATATAAACATCCACCACGGCGGTTTTTTAAAAGAAAAAATCTTTTTTTGCTTAGTGGGAAGTGCCAATACGGAAAGAATGGGAAAATTCAAAGAAGAACTTTCACGTAGCAATAACCACCATAAAACAATAGAAACACCCAATAAAAACACACCGAAAAAAGCAAATGGTGTTGCTTGAAATAGATCAAACACGTCCTACAACACCTCCCCCATTTTTTCAGCATATTCCTCTAAGGTGGTGTGCGAAGGCAAAAAACAGTAATTTTCTCTTTGCTCACCAAAGGCTGTGATCTTATCACCATGAATGTGATTGTGTTTTTCTTTTAATCCCTTCAACCATCTTCCCAGAAACTTACTGTAATATTTCTTCAAATAATCCTCTGTCACACCCTCTTTTGCCTTACTATGAGATTTAAAATAACCAGAACGCCTCAACCATGATAAATCCATATCTAGCCTTGAAAGAATATGGATGACATTACAGTTAAGAGAATCTATGAACTGGCGACAAAAAGGATGGAGAAGATCTGAGATAAATAGCTTCGGCATATGACGGTATCTATCCATAAGAGAGGCCACAACAGCCTCTTTATCTAAACCATTCAATGGACTTTCTTGCACCTCTAAACAATATCCTAAAGACTTTAAAGTCATAGCCATGGAAGCATCTTTATTCTTACAACTTAAAGAATAAAGATCTGCAATATCACGTGAGTGAATCAAAGAAAATTCCATAAACGTAACCGAGCCACAATGGACCTGCCAAGAGCTTGCTTTTTTTTCATCAGAATCCTGTTTCAATATCAATATCACTCGCACCGGACGTCCATAAGACACAATATGATAAGCCACATTCCATAACACACGTAAAGCAATATGATGCTTAGTGGGATCTGCGATACGATACGCTTGTCTCAGCTGCTTATGAGGCCAAAACATAGAATCTGTACAATCCATTATCATCACATAAGGCTGTTCTGTGGGGTGATGCACATGACGCACCACCCATTCATCGGTACGAGCTAGCACCCGAAAATCCACCGTTTTCATCGTGTCACCAAAACTGTAAGGTCTTGTGAAATCAGCTTGACTCGATGAAGAAGCTAGTAATTGTCGATGCGATCCTCCAATACTCAACGAAGAACGCATAGAAGAACGTCTCTCAATAGGATCATCATATGCCAGATAAGCTATGGAATGTTTCATGCACCACCACTGTATTGTGTGTCATTGTTTCAACAACAAGAACACTCAAAACCATTGAAAAGTCAATGCATCTTATCTAACAGACGATGCTTCTTTTCTATCACATCAATATGAGCATTGATAAAAGCATCCACTCCACTAAGATGACCACCCAGATGACGCAAATAAGAAGATTTCAGTCCTATTCTGTGACGTAATACAGGACATGCTAGTGCTTTAACATGTCGCCAACGCACCTCTTTGTCACCCTGCAAAAAAGCTTTGGCCTTAGCCGCTGCAATCAAACACAATGATCCACGTGGTCCTGCACCATAACGTACTTGATGCATCCTTTCATCAAATCCAGAAGGCTTCACCTCAGCAAGAGTCTCAAAGGGAAGGCGACTATTGCGCACTAACTCATTAACCAATTCAAAAATCACCCTATCTACAGTCATATTGCGCACATATTCTAAAATTTTTTGCAAAAAATCCACCCGCTCAATAGATACCTCTTCTGGCTTTCTTACCCCATCATCCACTTCCTTAAGCTTGTGGTTATGATGGCCCTGTAAAATAGCAAGTTCTTCTTGCTGAGATGGATAATTCACAAGAACATGGATAAAAAAGCGGTCCAATTGAGCTTCTGGTAAAGGAAAAGTACCTTCTGATTCAATGGGATTTTGCGTCGCACATACCATAAAAGGTTGAGGTAAAAGATAACGAGTACCACCATAAGTCACCCCACGCTCCTGCATGGCTTCAAGCATAGCTGCTTGAGTACGAGGCGATGCTCGATTGATTTCATCAGCTAACACAAGATGATGAAATATAGGTCCTTTGATAAATTCAAAAGTACGCCGGCCTTTTGATTGATCATATTGCAGAATCTCTGAACCCGTTATATCGCTAGGCAACAAATCAGGAGTGTATTGAATACGGCCAAAACTTAGCCCCAAACATCGAGCAAAAACTCTCACAAGCCGCGTTTTAGCAAGCCCTGGCACACCGGTAAGCAAAACATGACCCGAAGATAAAAAAGCACACAATACCTGCTCTATCACCTCCTCTTGGCCAATGATTTGCTCATAAACCTCACCAAACAACTCATTAAATGTCTTTACTGCCTCAGCAGGCGTTGTATCCACCAAGTTATATCCTCTCCATCAAATACCATATCACTGACCTAAAACGTCCTTAGCAGTGTGCTTCATCTTAGCACACAGAAAAACCATCCTCGGATTCTTACAAGCTTTTGTAAGCTCACGCTCTTACACTCTCTCACACACTCACACACTCACACACTCACACACTCACAACCCTATCAACGTAGCCCATATAACAACATAACCAAGTTGGCACGAATCCTGCTTACTATGATATTGCATTCAGCCCCTGTGAGAAAACATGTGGCTGCAACGGGATGTCTCACCTATCCCAAACTCTAAATGAGCGTTTCGGTTATATTCTCAATCTCAATCACATTTCTTCATAGGAACTCTTCTGTGAACAAAACATCATCTTATCAAAAAAAACAGCAATACAAGTCATCTTACCACAAGCAGGCTTGGTACAAACACAAATGGCAGCGCTCCCCTCTGCCTTATTCTATGTTTACGCTATTGTTAATTTTTACCTTTTTGGGACACCTTAACCACAATCAAAACTCTGAAGTTCCTCTTTCCACCATGGAATCATCTTCTCTTTTAGATCTCAAAAAAAACGGCACTGAACCATCTCAAGAGCTTCATCACCATAACACTCTCATAGACCATGACATTTCAAATCATTGATAACTGTATATATATTTCTATTCCAAACCACTATTTTCATAACTCCAAGTGCCCTAGCACACCTTAATTACCATCAGCTTTGAAGGATAGAGTCACCATGACAACGCACAACTGTAGTTACTTCATCACCCTAATCTTCTGTATGTTTATGGTTCTCAGCATGCTCATTTTTCCAAGCTGTGCAGAAGAAAACAATACAAAACAATTTCAAAATACCCCCACCCCTGTCAAAGGAGTGGAAACACAAATTGATCCCTCTTTAAACGATACAAATACCTCAACCCCTACTCCTATCTCTGGCATAAACAACCTCAAACTTCCCTGGCAAGATGTAGCCGTATCCGTAAATAACGGCATTACAGAAGTCAACATCGCAGATGGACACATCAAAGAACTTAACGTTCTTTGGCTTATAGACAATAGCGTTTCTATGAAAGAATCAGGACTGCATCATATAGCCATGCAACAATTTGAAACATTTGTAGATAACTATAAAGATCATGCCAATATAGGACTCGTTACAGCCACCACGCCAACATCCAGTTTCTGTATCCCCCAAATGATTGACCGCACAGCAACAGAGCGAGACCATGATTTTGGCTGGAACTTTGAAGTCACTGATGTCATGTTTCAAAACGTCTCCATAATCAATTGCATTGTGGAATCTGTCTCTCCAGCAGCCACTCTCAATAGACTCTTTAGCTACGGTGGAGCCTTTGCACGCAGCCATGATGAAAGCTTCCTCGATCCCCATGGTTTTACAGCCATCATCGTCGTCTCAGATAGAGCGTCTTTATCCACAGACACCGAGCAACTTGTAAGCACATTGCTAGAAAGCCGTTTTCATCGCAATCTTGTAAGCTTCTATAGCTTCTCTTCAAAAGCTCCAAGCCAAGCAGGCGATAAAGGCAACAGCTTTACCATAGGACAAGATAACTCTCTGCGAGATCCCTATACAGACTATAGAGAATCCAGCTATCAAACTCACTGTGGTACTCACTATACGGATTCTTACACCAACCTTTCACAACAACTCGGCGGTAAACGCTTCAATATCTGCGAGCAAGATTGGCAACCATACTTTGAAATCATCAAAAACGAAACACTCAGCAAACAACGTCAGGTATTTCGTCTAGATGGCCTTGCTCGAACCTCCACAATCCACTCCGTCAGTGTTGGAAATACCCTCATCACAGATTATGATATTTTCGCTCTCCATCCTCCATTACTCATCCTAGGCGATGAATCCATCAGCCAACATCACACCTCTCTACAAGTTCAATACTCAACCACCTCACACCACGCATCTATCAACCCCTAATCCTCTTTCTTCCCTCCTTGTTTCATCTCCTTTCTCCTCCTTTCCCTGATGTTTTCCTTCTCCTTAAGCCATCTTTGCTCTATTGAGCAAAGATGGCTTTTTTATGTGCTATCTCACTCAACTTCACAACCCTTCTCATATAACCACCTGCTCTTTATGATCCATCCATAAGGAATCATCTCTCATCTATTGATATAAATGACTAAATGAAATGTCCTTATGAATATTTGACATTTCTATGTACAATCATGCTTTCTCGATATACGGCGCAGAAACATATCTCACATCACATCACATATGACATTTTTCACCCAACAAAAAAGGAATGCTTATCATGAAAAACACCTTCTATTCACAGCCATCACAGCAACGCGGCAGTATCGCTTTTGAGTATGTTGTAGTCACTCTGATGGGTATTGGTATCAGCTTAGTGGTGATGCAAGTAGCCAAAAAAGTGATTTATGAAAAATTATCCACCATGCAAGATCGTCTCGAAGAAACATGGGATGATGGTTTTGCACAAGATAGCGAGTTAGACAATGATTTTTGACATTCTTGCCACGTCTGCTCTTAGCTTACTGGCTACTACGCTGTTTTTAGAAATAACTCATCATGAAAGAATGGCTCGCAAACTGATGAGTCTAGCCGTTGTACGCAAGCAACAGTGGCAACATATCACCGACCATTGTCAAAATGTAAAGAAGAGTAGAGATAGTCAAGGAAGCCTCACACAACTAGGCATTCTACACTGCTCCACAGCACTGTATTGGAAAAATTCTGAGGGCTTATGGCAAGAGGTATGTTCAAGCAACCCTCGCCATCCTCACACCAGACCATTGAGATGGTTTAAAGTCGAAACACACTGTAAATCTAGCTCTCAGCTATTTGCTCAGAAACCTGCTCAAAAACCAGCTCAAAAACCAGCAAGCTATTTTACAGTCCTGCACTGGATCAACAAATCTTAAAACATCCATCTGCTAACAAGCAAGATCTTCCACAGAAGCTGACTTGTCATCTTTGCCTTCATCTTCCACTGCTACCTGACTAGAGCTATCTTTATTCTCTTTAACAGCATCTTTTTCAAAAAGAGTGTGCAAAGATGCTGTCTGTTTAGGCATGATGGCAGCATCACGTCCTAAAGACTTAGGGGCTCTTTGAGGCAAAGATGGCGTTTGTGCAAGCGTATCAAAACCAAAACGACGATGAAGATCTTCTGCTCTTTCTGGCTTATGCAATAAAAATCCTTGCACATAATCCACTCCTAAACGCTTACATACTCGCAGCTCTTCAATAGTTTCTACTCCTTCAGCAAGGAGCTTATGATTGAATCGACTGGAGTAGTCCACAAATAACTTGATAATGCTTTCTTTTTGAGGATCCTTATCCACATCTACAATAATGGCACGATCAAGCTTCACAAGATCTGGTTTAATGGCAATAAGCCTTTGAAAATTCGCATACCCTCTACACACATCATCTGTGGCAATACGACAATCTATACGCTGCAAACGTGATTTAGCTTCAAGCAGAAAATCAAAGTTCTTAATGATACGCGACTCAGCAATTTCAAAAGTGATCTGACTTCCTTTGGGAATCAAATGAGCCAGCTTTTCTATATAATAGAGATTTCTTGGAAAGATATTCACCAACAGCATACCTGGTAAATGCAAACCATTCTCTGTGGCTAAACCGATACACACTTGATCAAGTTCTAAAGATACATCACACTTTTGAGCAAGCTTGAATAAGGTATCAGGATTGAGAAATCGCGGATCCACATGAAATTCCTGATCACCAACATACTCTTTGATCCTGGCTACATCGATACCCAGTAATGATTCAAAACCATAGAGCTTATCACGCATACTCGATAAACTATCTTGCTCACGAGCATGGTGAACATCTTCTTCGCTGATGTTTTTAAGATCAAAAACTCCCTGAAATCTCGAATAAAAGAAATCATCACTTGCCATCAATGACTGCAGAAAATCTTTTTCCTTAGCCGTAGCAGAACTTTGAAGCAAGCCAGCATTTCTCTTTGCTTGCCGAACAGCTATGTTGATCTGATCTTGGACATTGAAACAATGGTTATGCATCAAAGATGCATAACCAACAGAAAACGATAACATCTTCTCAAAAAGACCTACCATATTCTGTTGCTGACCATGAGTCATCAAAAATTCTCTCACCTGTATTTGCAATTGACAAAAGAATTTATGAGAAAAATCATTCAAAAATCCACACGGTAAAACTTTACCGTGTTCTTGATGAAAAGGCGTAAAGATATAATACACATTGGAATTAGCATCTTGACGAAAGATCAAGTCCTGCTCTGTGGAACGGCCCATTTCCTGCCATACTTTTCGCACCACCTTAGAAAACATATCAAGCATTTGAGCATGAACCTTCACCCCATACTCCGTATAGATGTTCTGATGAGCTGAAGCATCGATATACATCAAATACACAATTTTGTGATTTAAAACAAAATTAGCTAGCACCTGACGATCAAAAAAGGATGTACAACTGCTATGGCGAAACCAAGAAGGACCCACTCGATAATCTTTTTGAATATAATTGGCTAAATCCACAGCCCCCATAGTGACGTGAATCATAGGAAAATCGTAATCTTTTTTCAGCCAATTGCCAGGCTGCTCATGACCATCTGGTGAGAGCAGAAAAAGAGCTGCTTTCTTAGCCCATCCCTTAAGCACTTCTTGCCATAACTTACTATCCAAGGCAGGATGACAAGCATCTGCTACCACCACAGCAAACTCTTGATGAAAGGTTTGCATATATGACAGAAGATCACCATCAACAATTCGACTGACCACAACACCATGCTCGGTTAATTCTGATTCTAAAGACTCCCCATAAGCTTGATCAGATAAAGCGATCAGTATCATGAAATTTCCTATCTTTCCTAACTTATTAACAAATGATTCATTGCAATATCATAAAGCTTCACCCATGATGCAACGAGCATATCTATACAGCCTACTCACTCCATCAGGCTCACACATATCGTCTTGATGAAAAAAAAGTTAATCATCAACTTTTTCACCACCCACGCCCCATCAGCAAGTCCTATCAAATCCAATCACTTCCCGTTACACCAAAGATTATTTATTATAGACATCTCACAGCCAGCACAAACAGCTAGCAAACAAGCTAGCAAAAATCTTGTTATGTTTTCAAACAGACTCACATAATATAAACACTTATAATATAAAGTGAGCTCTCTTAGCACAGTCAAAACCATAAGCACAACATCACAACACAGAGGAACTATGTCTGAGCGTCATGATGATTCACATAAGGATTCTTACAACTTCCATATACCTTTTCTTTCTTCAAAAGAGGTTCGGAAAGCTTTTATGGATTTCTATGGCAAACACCATCACAAAGTCCTTCCCAGCTCACCACTTGTGCTACCAAACGATCCTAGCACGTTATTTATCAACTCAGGGATGATGCCCTTTAAATCCATCTTCCTTGGCCATAACCCACAAAACCTCTCACGTGTTTGCAATACCCAGAAGGTACTGCGCGTATCAGGAAAACATAATGATCTTGATGAAGTAGGACTGGATGATTATCATCACACCTTTTTTGAAATGTTAGGACATTGGTCCTTTGGTGATTACTTTAAAAAAGAAACCATCCTTCTTGGTTGGGAACTGATGACAGAGGTTTACAAATTTCCTAAAAACCGCTTATTTGTCACAGTTCATCATTCTGATGATGAAGCCTATGAGCTGTGGTGTAAAGAAACCGACATAGAACAGCATCGCATTTTACGTTTTGATAAAGATAATTTTTGGGAGATGGCTGCCACAGGTCCCTGTGGCACATGCTCTGAAATTCACTTTGACCGCGGTGATATTCATAGCCAAAAAGCCACTTATAACCATCCCATACACGGAGTGAATGGCAAAGGTCATCGCTACGTAGAACTGATCAATTTTGTTTTCATCGCTTTTCAAAAACTTAGCGATGGTGGTTTACAACCTCTAAAAGAAAAACATGTGGATACCGGTGCTGGACTCGAAAGGTTATGTGCCATACTTCAAGGACAGGCATCTAATTATGAAACCGATCTGTTTAAACCCCTCACCCACCATATAGCCACACTCCTAAATGCTCCTTACCATAAAGGAGAGAAAGGAACACCCCATCGCGTCATCAGCGACCATATCCGTGCTGTAAGCTTTGCTATCGCCGATGGTGTACATTTTTCCAATGAAGGCAGAGGCTATGTCATCCGACGTATTCTCAGACGTGCTCTACGTTATGGTCATAAAATTGGTCTTAAAACCCCTACTCTTTTTCACCTCGTTGACCCTCTCAGCACCATTATGGGTACCACTTTCCCTGAACTTGCAGAACGTCAAGACTTTATCAAAGAGATGATCCATAACGAAGAAGAACAGTTTCTCAAAACCCTACGCAAAGGATTGAATAAGCTCGAAGAGATTATGGCTAATATAGCTGCCACAAAAACAGCAAAGCAGCCTGCAACCATCCATGGTCGTGATGTCTTTACCCTCTATGACACCTATGGTTTTCCCATAGATCTTACAGCTCAAGTAGCGCGAGAACACAGCTTACGTATCGATGAAGATGGCTACCATAAAGCGATGCTTGAACAAAAAAATCGCGCCAAAAAAGCCCAGATGTTCACAGATCTCAATAAAGATAACTGGACATATTTAAGCGAAGATAAAACCACCACATTCTGCGGCTACACCACCCTAGAATACCCTGACGCTCAAACCCTGGCTATGCGCCAAGATAGCAAGGATGGCAATATGTATCACTGTATATTAAAAACCACCCCTTTCTACCCCACCTCTGGTGGTCAGAAAGGCGATAAAGGCTGGTTAAAAAATGATCTCCTTACCTTTGAAGTTACGAGTACTGATTATCATATGGAACACATCATGCACACCTGTGTTCTCAAAAAAGGCCAACCATCTCACAACTTTCAAGAATGTGGCACTTTTTACGCCATGGTCAATAAACAGTACAGAAGACGTACCGCACAACACCATTCCACCACACATCTTCTCCACGCTGCCCTCAAAAAACACTTCAGTGAAGACATCACTCAAAGAGGTGCTTACTACGATGAACATATTCTCCGCTTTGATTTTTCCTTTCCTCGAGCCCTCACCACAAAAGACCTCCACTATCTTGAAAACACTCTCAATACAACCATTCGAGACGCTCTACCTGTAACGGTTGAAAACATGCCTTTGGCTTTAGCCAAAGCGAGTGGAGCACTCACTTTCGCAGGTGAATCCTACGGCGAAGAGGTACGAGTCTTAACCATGCAAGATAGTAACAATGCTGATCAATGGGTTTCAAAGGAATTATGTGGAGGAACACATGTCCACAACACAGGAAGTATTGGTATCATGATCATTCTCTCAGAGAGTGCTGTAGCTGCAGGAATTCGACGTATCACGGCAAAAGCTGGTGATGCTGCTTATGAATATATCAAGCTCCAACAACGAGAACTTTACAGTATCTATCAGACGTTTTCGGTGCCTTTTTCCACAAAAACCTACCTCGAAACCCTCAAACATACCACACCGTCAACAGATAAAAAGCCACAAGCCTCACCTTCTGATCAACTTCCAGCTCTAAGCTACGCCAAAACGCTCAAGGAAAAATCCACTCATCAAGAAACCATTATTAAAAAACTCAACCGCGAGCGGATTGAAGGACTTGCTGCAACAATCAAAGAAGACACACAAACACACACACATGGCCATCATATCATTGCCCATGATGTCACATACCTGGCATGGGATAACACATTACTCACAGAGTTATCTGCTAAAATAACCCAAAATCACCATGAATCTTTCATCGCTTGTTTATACACTTACAATAAACAAGCCAAGCCAAATACAACACAATCCACAGCCAATATCACCCTTTTTGTCTCAGTATCCACAGCACTACAACCTACTTGGCATGCTGGAAAACTGGTCAGTTATTTATGCAAACAGTGGCAAGGACGAGGTGGTGGCAGACCTGATCGAGCCAAAGGAGGCATTAAAGAATATAGCTCATCCAGCGCTAGCTTCAAAAAAGCTCTCACAGAGCATATATATGAGTACAACGCCACTAACAAGACATCTACATCCTAAATGACTCACTGAGCTATTACCTGGAGCTATTACCTGGAGCTATTACCTGCTCATTATTGATAACTCATAGAATGAGCCGTAAGCACATGTACATGAATGAACACATATATAATGCTAGCTTTAATCCACACATATGAATATACATATGAACCATATAAAAAAACTATCTACACATATCTCAGTATCTAAAAGTGCATAAATTGTGTATAAGAAGTCTGCTTGATCTTTAAATAGAATTCTTGCACATCTCTACTGTCATAATAAGGCTTAGCTATAAGAAGATGTCTAAGCTGTATAACTTCACAGAATCACTAAAGCACAACCATATACATAACATAAACCATCACATTCATCGGAGTAAGACCCTTTCATGAAATGCCACTTGTATTTGCTACGCACTGCAGCAATGACTCTTTGTTTTGCTGCAATCGCCACAGGTTGTGGCAATATGACATCAGCACCGCAAAATCACCAAACATCGAGGTTACATTCTGTAAATGACGGATCCAATTATTTTATCATAACCAATGCAAATAATGATTCATCATCTCTAACTTTTTACTCATGTTCTGTAATAAGTGAACAAGAAACCCACATACTCCAAAATCCTACAGCGCATCCCCACTATTGTGTCAGTGCATTTCAAACAGCAGATGGTTTGCCACTTACTGTCAGTAAACAATCCCTGCTAAGCAAAGAAATCCAAGATTTTCTAACCAAGAACTGGCAAAAAATCAAAACTTTGAATCAGATCACTCTTAAAGAAATGAACCTCAATGATCACAATGGTAATCATTTCATATATTTTGCTGCTATGACAACTTTGAGTGGTCTCATAACATTAGGAATATCCATAATAACAAAAAAACGCCTCTTTGAAATAGCTAGTGGATTGCTCTCAATAACTTCATTTATTATTTTTGGCTACGCTGCAGGAAGCAGCTTAAGAACATTCGATGCCAGATATCACTACAGAGAAGCAAAAAAAGACCATACTCTCAGAGCAAAAACACATTTTCCATTAACCATACATAAAAACATCCATTTTGACACACTGGCTAAAGAAAACAACCTAACAAGTAGTGATGAATACCAGTATTTTCAAAATATCATTAAACCTCTTGGCAGTATCTCAAACGAATATCAAAACGAAGTAGCCATCAATGATACTTTTTATAAAAACTTTGCCAAATTCCTTCAAAAGCTAAACGTAACTACAAACAAAGAGATATCTTTATATTGCCTCATAAGCCTTACAAAAACAAAAGAATGCAACCCAATATGATGTAACATAGTTTGTTACTGCTAAACGAAGCACTTGCCCAACATAGCAAGCGTTCATATAATACAAACTACCTAAGCAGATAGATTTGTAAGTTAACATAGCGTAACATACAGCATATGACCAAGAAGCACAGCAAACATTTTGTTGCTAAAATGAAGAATCCTGATATACATCTCATGTTAACTCATGTTGGCACCCATCTTGCAAGTCATATATTATTCTTACTTTTAATAAGAAGTTCATTAGATTATACGAAGATATAAATTGGCAAACCATCTTACAAGGAGAAATTCATCATGCAAAACAAAACTCATTATCACTTACTCTACACTCTAGCTTGGACTCTTTTCTTAGCAGCTACCAGCGTCAGCTGTGGCAGTAGTAATCATACAACACCCCAGAGCCAAGATGAGTCTCAGCTAAGTTCTGCAAGTAATAAGTCCAGTCATTTTGTCATAGCAGATGCGAAAGACGATTCCTCATCTCTGACTTTTTACTCATGCTCTGTAAGTAACAAAGAAACAGACAAACTTAAAGACCCTGCAGCACATCCACAAAACTGTGTCAGCGCATATAAAAACTCTGATGGTGAGCCGCTAACTGTTAGCAAAGAGCAAATGAAAAGCAACGATCACCAAAATTCTTTAGCTCAACATTTAGAGAATCTTAAACAAACACACCAGTCAGATATAAATGATAGAAAGATTATAAAAGCTGATGTCGGACAACAAATGACATATTATTACTTATTTGTGGCTAGTGCCGCAGCTATATTGGCCGGTATCTTAGCAACCAAAAGTCTCCAGGTAGTGTTATTAACCACAGGAGCATTGGGCATGGTATACGTAGGACACGGCACCACAATGAGTAAGATACGCAGAAACTCTCGTTCAAATAGCTCAAAATGGCCTACATTAGGAAACATTGCAAAAAATGATTCGCAAGAAGCTAAACAATTGAATGCTAATCTTAAAAGCGCTCTCGAATCTTACGATCAATTATCCAAAAATACATCTCAAAGAAAACTAGATTTTGATGGTAAATTTTTCAGAAAATTTGCAAAAATACTTGAAGATACTAAGTTAGTAAAAGAAAATGAGATTTTTGAATATTGCCAAATAACTTCAGAAATAAAATGTAGCACCATCTAATCTTTATCCCATTCATTATCCCATTCATTAAACAAGACGTACCACTCTTCTTCCTTGCTATAGATCACAACAAATCTAAAGCAAGGAAGATTTACACGTTGTTCATCTCGTGTTAACTCATATTGGCATTCATCTTACAAGTTATATATTATTCTTACTTTTGACAAGAAACTCATTATCACTTACCCTACACCACTCTAGCTTGAACTCTTTTCTTAACAGCTACCAGCGTCAGCTGTGATGTTACTCATAAAATATGGGACGAGATATAAAGTAAGAAAGAACAGTTGCGCTTACACAAAAAGAGACTTTACAGACGAAGAAGGGGAAACAACCTCATCCATAGGTAAAGTTACAAGACTGAGGTTATATTAAGGCTTGTTCTTTTGACTTTTACTTTTTTTAGGTAAGCCCACAGAATCACTATTATGACTATCAACATCGAAATTGAACACAGTCGATTCTGCGGAGCTGCTAGAGCCATGTGTTTTTTCATTGGTGCCTGAGTCTATCATAGTGGACAATCCATAGGTCAATGCAATTCCTCCCAGCAAACCTGCAATTGATGGGATGAGCAATGCAGGAGCCAAAGCCTGGCTCTCAAGTCCCACCGATGCTGACAAGGCAATACCAGTAGAAATACCGGCAGCAACAACCAAAAGACCTAGTAACGCTGCTGTTAAATGACTACTAGCTTTCTTGATCTCCATATCATTTAGATCTGACTTATACAACTTTTCAAGTTGATCCAAATCTTGTGGTAAAGAATCTTGGCTTTCAAGACTTTGCAAAGATTGTTTGCTAATAGTGAGCGGCTTACCATCTGCTAATCTAAATACATTTACACATTTTTCTACATCTACAGAAGAGTTATGGGATTCTGCAGCTTCCATTTCACTTACAGGACACGAATAAAAAGATACTGATGATGAATCATTTTTTGCATCTGCTATCACAAGAACATTAGAACCAGCAAACAAGCTATCCGAGTTATCATTAGAGGGATTATAGTCATCGAAGCTATCATCAAAGCCCATCGCATCATCGAAGCTATCATCAAAACTATGATCTAAATCCTCAAGATCAAGGCTATCATAAGCAGAACTTAATTGAGATAGATCTTGATCATATGGTTCTAAATTATTTACACCAGTGCTGGCACAACCAATGGCTTTAGCAGCTAATAAAGTAGTTAGCACTACTGAATACAAAAGTTTTACGTAAATTTTCATAATCGCTTCCTTAATCCATGATCTAGCCATTTAGTTATTTGTGCTTTGTTACAAAACAACAGGTCTTTAGCTGATGTCACTGACTTATCTCGAGGTTAAAAGAAACTGGACAAGATCAGCCCTCCAACTTAAGACCTCGGTGACGATAGCATTGATTGATATTATAATCAACCACTTATAGCTCATCTAAAGGTACCAAAAAATCCTTCATAAATAGACATAATATTTTTAAATTTTTTTTAATTAAAACAAACACTTACATATTTTTTAAAATATGCAGACAAGTAAAGTGCAAATAAGCTAGAAGCTTAGGATGTCACCAAACAACCATGATGGAGTTTTAGGATATGTGAGTATAATGAACGCGATTAATAGACTTCGTACGTCACTCAGTGAAATGGACCAGTCTAGAGAGGGATGATAAGAAAGATCTGATCCGTCAAATAAAAGAGAAGAGAGTTACCAAAGAAATCTCTAACTTGATCTTCCCATAAAATTTAGAGGAACAACCTTTCATCTCATTAGATAAAAAATAAGACCTACTTTCTAAAAAACAGTCTTTGTAGAAAGCAGAGAAGAGAGCTCGTAGATCAGCTTTATGTTTTTATTTTCTTTTCGCTGCCCATATTTCCTCTAACCAGAATATTACAACATAAGCCACCCTGTCTGATGCAAAAGATGTAAGAATAATGAAGTATTTGAATAAAAATCGGGTGTCTAAGATTTTGATTCAAGTTGCACTTTTAGTTGTTTGAATATCTCTTTTTGCAAAGAAGTAGGACTGGCAATCGATGGAACCAGAGAGTCCTTATTTGCAAACTTCATCCAGCACATAGATATTGTTGATAGCTCACTTATCAACGAAGGGAATGTTAGAAAAGGAAAGCCTGCTGAGTTACAACGAAGATTCGCCTTACGCTTACCCTTAGCTGAGGGAGATTTTTTCTTAGAAGTCACTGAGTACTCTGGAAAAATCTCCTCATCATCAAGAAGCAAGGTTTTAAGCGCTTTTCTCATATGCCATTCTACGTAATAAGCTAATACACAAAGAAACATATGCGCCTTCATCATTTCTTCAGGCTTCACTGATCTAGCCTTGATATCCTCTTCCTTAAGAGACCTAAAAGCTCTCTCCATTCGAGCTAGATGCTTATAAGAAGATATAACTTTCTTGGGACTCATGTCTTCCTTTGAAAGACTGGTTGCCATAACGTAAAGCCCATCAATGTTGTTTTCTTCGCAAATAGCTTCTTGGTTTCTTGAGTAAGTCAGGGAATCGTCTTTGATCTCTATATCAAAGAAAGGCTTTACGCGATATTTATCTAGAACACGCCCCACACGCTCTTCAATTTTGCGAGAGCCTTTAAGAGTATACTTTTCTCTTTGAGTGGCTTCTTGCACGCCCAAAAGATCCTTTTCTGCACGATTTAAATCTTTTTCTCGTTTCCGTCTTCTCATCATTTCTCGACTGGTGTTATGGCATATGATTAAACGCATTCCAGGATACTCATCACTTTCGACTTCACAAATATTATGTGCATCAAAAAGAGAAGTCTGTATTATCTGATCCTTTGTTTTCATGATTTTTTTTAAAGATGACTTTTTAAGAACAGAAATCCAATCCATACCAAATGATTTGATATCCTTGTTAATATCCATTTGCGTAACCATACCGCGGTCATCAATAAAAACAAACTTTTTTAGCCCAAATTTATGACGTAGTTTATCTATTTGATGAGATACTGTGGAAAGATCAGCAAGATTACCTTTAAAGGCCTCTACAGCTACAGGGCAACCATCGCCAGTTGTGAGCAACCCAAATTTCATCTCAAGATTCTTTTTTTTCTCTTTTTTCTTACCAGGGACATGAGGATCAGTTGTTGCTTCTATCTGAACCGAATGGAGATCATAAAGAACAATAGCTCCTTCACTTAGATGTTTCTTTGCCAGGTTTTTCTGGGTCTCATCTTGCTTTTCAAGCAACCAGTCCATGGCACTATATAGATCTTCTTCTTTCGATTCTGTTACACCAAATTCAAGACCTAGAGTTGATGTAGGTAAGTTGTGATTTGGATCATTATGTTTATTTTCTAGATCTTTTTGATCACATTGCCAACCATCACAGCTGAAATAATGTGCTTGTGGATCTGCAATACGAGATGCAATCATCGCTAAACAAATAGAATGATATTTTGATTTCTGATCTCCTATCATTTCCGAGATATCGAGGTTATCCATAATGCCCTTCACCGCTGCCACATGGCCGTGACTCAAGGTTCTTCTAACTTCCATAATACTTTGAGGTCCTTTGGGCACAATCTTAGCATTTTCATCTTTGAGAAGACACTTAATGAGCGGTATAAGTTCCTTAGGTAGCTTAGTAATGTTAGCCACTGTCCGTTTATGGCTTCTGCCATTCTCCCAATACGACTCCCGAATAAGTACTGTTTTTTTATCTGATCCATGATTTGGTACGATTTCAACATACATACTTCATCTCCTTAGTTTACAGCGGTACAAAGCAGCTTCATACATAATTTTGATTGTACACGAGCAGCTTAGAATAAAAAGCAAAAAACAACAAATCCCTTACTTAGCAAAGAATACAGTAAAGGATAGACACATTTGTGCTGTGATTTTTTTTGCAAATATTCTGCAAAAAATCTTTGACAAAAACACATACATTTTATCTAAGCACACACAAAGTCCGTGATCCATCATTTCTGTGCATCACTTTTTTGAATTTTCTTGCTCTGCAGTTTTTGGTTCAATCTTCTTTTCTGCTTTATTTTCTGCTTTATTTTCAACTGCCGCTTTCTCTTCTGAATCTGTAGAAAAAGGGACGGTGGTTGATAAAGAAAATTCCGGGCTATCCATCACCTCTGAAGAAAATGAACGTACAGATCCTTCAATATGATCTTTTTGACGAGATACTGCCGTAAGCTCTTGGCTCACTTGATTTTGGATCCTTTTAAGTTTTGCCAAACCTCCACCTAAAGAACGCATCACCACAGGGATATGCTCAGGTTTGATCAATACCACAGCCAATAAAGAAAGAACAAAGAGCTCTGATAAACCCAGCTGCAACATATCAAAACATCCCCAATAAATGAGTTAGACCTACAAGCGAAGTTAACAAAAAAAAGCATACAATCCTACCACTTAATAGGAGTTGTGGCCCATTTAGGTGATTCTGCAGAATAAAGAGGTAATATGATTTTTTTCTGTAAGCCACCATCTCGCCTCATCACATAAAGAGCTGTAGGGCCTTTGCCTGACGAAGAAGGAAGACGATTGGAATGAAAAACCATTAAATGCCCATTTGGAGACCAAGAAGGACCTTCATTATCTCCACTATGCAAAGTCAAGCGTTCTAAAGATCTTCCATCCATGTTCATCATAAAAATATCAAAACGATCTGTCTCTTTATCATAGCCAGCAAAAGCAATTTTCTTAGAATCCGGTGACACCGCAGGACTACCGTTGTACCAACCAGCCCACGTTAAACGATGATCTTTTATCACACGAATCTTACCTGCTGTACGTTGCAAGTCAGCACGAAAAATATGAGGGTTACCAAACCGACCCGATACATAAACCAGCCAACGACCATCTGGAGAAAACGTTGGGGAAACATCGAGTCCAAGCCCTCTAATCAATGTACGACGTCTCGCTTTTCCTTCTAAAGACGTCACAAAGATGTCTGCATCACCTTTTCCCCTACCCGAAAACACCACATTATCTGATAATGCATCATGCTGCCCTCCTGAATCTACTCCCGGATAAGCAGCCAGTAAACGCACCTTTTGAGATGCAAGATCATAAGCATACAAATCCGGATCTCCACTACGATAGGAAGTAAAAATGATGTGCTTACCATCCTTAGACCATGATGGAGAAAGATGAATACTCGGACCCCAAGTAATCTGACGTAAACCCGATCCATCAATGCGTGCTGTATAAATATGTTTGGGAGATGCTTTGGTCTTTTTTCCCACAAAAACAAGAGGAGCACCAAAAATTCCCGGCCTCCCTGTATAAGCTTCCAACATGGCATCAGCAAAAACAAAAGCCCATTCTTTTTCACGAGCAGCTTGCTTGCCCATCACAAAAGAAAATTCCTTTTCCACCCGCACACTATAACTACGCAAATCCACACCATGAATCTTATAAGTAAGTTGTTTTGTCTTTTCCAAATAACCCACATCCACCAACACCACCACATCCACTGGTTGAGTATTTTTCAAAACAACACTTGGCTTATTAACTAACCATTCACTTAAACTCTGATCAGCTAGAGGCCATGGAAAAAAAGGAGGAGCATACACCGGTAAAGTAGATACTTGGAAAAGTGAGGTAAAAGACAACATAACCCCAAGATGAGCACTAAAACGTCGCAAAGACTGATGAGCCACTTGAGAAGCTGCCTTATCCAGTGATGTGTTTAAATTCTTAAAAGGCACCATCACCCGAATGGGACGAAAGGTGGGATTATCAATATATATATTGATACGATCAGAGACGCCCTGATCCGAAGTATTTTCTGCTAATAGCTTAGATTTCTGAGCATCAAGAGCAGCAACCTCCTCAGCTGCATTCACCACTCCCATTCCACTCATAAACACGCCAGCTATCACACAAAACCTATAACAACCAGCTATCTTCAACCACACTGCTTTCCACTTCAACCTCCACCTCCACAAAAAACCAGAAAGACCCAGTGATCACCTACCACCATATCATTTCCATAAACGACTGTTTTTTGAGCTTGAACCTCTTTATACACAACACCATTTATACACAACACCAAAATATCCGTATTTATGCAGCCAACATGGTTGGTTCACTTAGCTTGTTCCAGCTAGCTTGTTTCAGCTAGCTTAGCTTAAGTGCAGCTCTTAAGTAAGCACGGTATTGCTAGCGAGGAGCAAAATGAATCACCATCTCCCTACCTACCCATGCCTGTGGAGGCTCACCAAAAGGAGAAGCACGGCTAATGACATCCAAACTCACTCTATCAAACAAAGAATCTCCTGAGGATTCCTCCACCTGTGATGTCAACACATAGCCCTTGGTATCAAGGGTAACTACCACCAATGTTTTCAGGTCCTCTCCAGCATACCTATACACCTCAGGCAAATCATAGAACCTGGCAATGGCTAGCTGTATCTGACGAGTATATTCATCATAAACAGCCGCACTCACCACTGATCCACCTTCTGCTTTCACAGAAGCCTTCACCTGCGTTTCAACAACCTCCTCAGCTTCTATCTTATCAGCAAACTGCTTCTTCTTACGAGCCTCCTCAAGCAGCATACGTCGCATAGCTTCTTCTTTTTGCATAGCCACAAAAGCTTGACGCGTTTTTTCTTCTAAAGCAGCACGACGATCTTTCTGCTTAGAACGGCTAGCAAGAGGACCTTCTTGCACTACCTGTTCCTTCTCATCTTCCTGGACAACAGATTTTTCTAGCTCTAAAGTATCTGATGCTGCATCTTCTGTATGATCTTTTTTGTCTTCTTTTTCTTCTGGAACTTCTGTTTCTTCTATCTCTGATTTATCAGCACTACGAAGACGAGATGTAAGTTGAGGAAGCAGCTGAGCAGGAAGTCGCACTTGATCGGATTTTTGAGCATCTTTGATACCGGAATGATCCGTAACACTTTGCAGCGTTCCAAGTTCTATTTCAACACGTTGCAGTTCTTCTATACTCTCCCCATCAGAGAAAATATCTTTCCATGGCACAAGCAAAAACACCCCATGAGCCACAAAAGAAAGCATCAAAGCCGTAGCCAGTGACACTCCACCTACTTGAGAAAAAACCAAGTGTTTTTTCATATTCTGTTGCATAGATATACCATGAAACATCTCTAAAACTATTTTGATGTATCAACGTTTCGAGAATGAATATCTTCGCTTTCCATAATCAAAGAAATTTTTTGAGCACCCGCTCCTTTAGCCACATTCATCACACCCACTACTTTGGCATATACCACATCTTTATCAGCTCGAATAATCACATCTTTAGAACGCTCACTCGTAAATTTCTCTAGCAATACCTTACCAAGCTGGACAAAAGGTATCTGTTTTTTTTTCAGATAATACTCACCACTCTCAGAAATAGACACCACAATAGGCTCGTTTTTAGTGTCTGAGCTAACAGGCTTCAAACTGGTTTTAGGAAGATTAACATCAATCCCTGAATAAGATAACGGCGCTGCCACCATAAAAATAATCAATAAAACCAACATGACATCCACAAGAGGGATAATATTGATCTCAGCCATCAATCCATGATCGGCTTCTTCATGGTCATCAAAAGAGGTTTGGAAAGCCATAACTACTCGATATTACGTTTTGATTTCATTCATGGTTGCCAAAGGTTTCGCTGCAGGCATAGCTTCTCGCTGACCAGAGGTCACAGGAAGAGTGACCAAATGCCGTTCGACGATATTGCTAAAATCGGCAATAAAATCATCGGCACAACCAAGAATGTGACGAATGTGATGCCGTGAAAGATTATAGCCAATTAAAGCTGGTATGGCAGCAGCTAAACCAAAAGCTGTGGCCACCAATGCCTCACTAATACCCGGGGCCACAACAGATAATGATGAAGAACCTGAAGCAGCAATACCCTCAAAAGAATTCATAATCCCCCATACAGTACCAAACAAACCGATAAAAGGAGCTGCTGAAGCTGAAATCGCTAAAAAAAGTAACCATGACTCCAAATGCTTACGCGCTGCTATTTTACTCTTTTTGAGACGACGAGAAATATTATCCATAGAAGCAGTCAAGGTCAGGAGTTTATCCTGACTTCCACCACCACTAACCAGCGATACACTCTTCAGTAACTCATCATAACCATCAATAAAAACATCTTTAATAGGAGAGTGAGAAAAATCATTCAATTTTTCATGGACCACATTCAATGAAGCATAGCCAAAAAAGCTCTCTAAGAAATGTCGTGAACGTCGGTAAACGCCACGTAAAATCAAAACTTTATATAAAGATATAGCCCAGCTCATCACAGAAAATATCAAAAGCGTAAGCAACACACAAAACACCACCAATCCTGCTTCAAGAGACCGAGCTAACACACTCCTCGACCCTGAGCTAATAGCAGAAGATGCCGCTGTTTCTTGTTTTGCAGACTCTGGCTCTGTAGTTACAGTGTCTGGCTTTGATGACTGCCCATAAGATATACTACCCAACCCATAAACATGCATCATTGCAGCAAAGAACAACACCACCGATAAAGACGGCCATCCAAAAAAAACTGACATGCATTCTCACTCTTCTAAAAACAATTTGATGATAGTGTTCTTTGTCTCTATGGCGCTGTATCTGTGCCCTATCTCTCTGCTAGAGGAACATAAGGTACATCTACCCCACCTTGATAGATCTGCCGAGGCCTACCGATCTGCTCACCACGACGTTTCATCTCTAACCAATGAGCAATCCAACCTGGCAAACGCCCCAAAGCAAACATCACTGTAAACATTTCTGTGGGAATACCCATCACACGATAAAGGATACCTGAATAAAAATCCACGTTAGGATAGAGCTTACGCTCAAGAAAATACGTATCACTCAAAGCTAACTCCTCAATACGCTTTGCTATATCAAGTAAAGGATCATGAACACCAAGTGTTCCTAATATACGATCACAAGCACTCTTAATCACTTTGGCCCTAGGATCAAAGTTCTTATAAACCCGATGACCAAACCCTGAAAGACGGAAAGGATCACGACGATCCTTAGCACGACGGATCACCGCATCCACATTTCCACCATCTTTATGAATACGCTCAAGCATCTCAATAACCGCCTGATTAGCCCCACCATGCTTAGGTCCCCAAAGAGCACAAATGCCAGCAGATATGGAAGCAAATAAGTTGGCATCAGAAGATCCCACCAAACGAACAGTGGAAGTAGAGCAGTTTTGCTCATGATCACCATGCAATATAAACAACATATTCAAGGTCTTGACCCACTCTGGATCCACCTCATAAGATTCCGATGGAACCGCAAACATCATATACAAGAAATTTTCACAAAAACTTAAATCATTCTTTGGATAAATCACCGGCTGACCAATAGACTTTTTAAACGAATAAGCAGCAATAGTACGTAACTTAGAGAGCAAACGCGGCACAATCCGCTTCACCTGCTCCTCATCATTAGGATCCAAGCTATCTGGATAATAGGTAGATAAAGAACATACCATCGATGACAAAATCGCCATAGGATGTGCCTGAGGAGGATAACCATCATAAAAACTCAACATATCCTCATGAATAAGACTATGATAGGTAAGCTGCTTACGAAAAGCTGACAACTCATCAGCTGTTGGTAGTTTTCCATAAACCAATAAATAGCTGGTCTCCACAAAATCACTCTTCTCAGCTAGCACCTCCACAGGAATACCACGATACTTCAAAACACCATTCTCACCATCTATGTAAGTAACCTCTGATTGAGTGGATCCTGTATTACCATACCCAGAATCCAAAGTAATATACCCACTCTTTGCTCGCAAAGATGTGATATCTATAGCCTTCTCTTGCTGAGTCCCTGTGATAACAGGAAGCTCATAGCTCTTTGAGCCAAGCTCAAGACGACATGTCTCACCGGTATGTGTATTGTGCGCATTTGAACTCATGGATCCCTCCTTTAAGGATATCTAATTCTCTTACTCTCAAAACCAGTTTTTCTTAAGCACAATCTCCTTCAACCAGATTGTGTTGACTCATGTGTGTATATGCTAATTGGTTGTTCTCATCATCACGACCAACATCATCACAAGATCTTTATGACCTTTATTCCTTCCTTTATTCCTTCCTTTTCTTTATCTCTTTAAAGGAATAAAGATCTTCTTTGCTATAACCAACATCCACATATATAGGATAAACGCCTAAGAAATGCTTATCGTACACATCTTCTTATATATTATTATCATATGGCTATATGATATACCTATTTATCCATTATAAACATAATAGACAGCCCCCTAGTATCTATATGGAGTGTCTATATGAAGCATCTATATGGATTATACAACCTGCTAATAGTCATATGACTTTTTGATAGCGATTTTTTTTATTTTGATCTTGCTTTTTTCAAACAACGATATATATTGTCTTCAGCTCACTTGGAAACCTTTCGTAGAGCTTTGTTGTAGCACCATTTTTGGTGCTACATATCTTTAGCATAAAACACTCATAGACTCTTACAAGCTGACTAAGCTCACTATTAGCTAGCTGCTAGCTCACTGCTACTAGCTTACTACTGATAGCTTACTACTGATAACCAACTAAGAACGGCGAGTAAGCTTTCAAGCCCACTTGCTTGATGTTTGTATGTCATGCCAGGGGTGGCCTCTCATAAGATTAAGATCGTCTCATAAAGATCTCAATGAGACCACCCGAGCAGATACACAGACACCCATACATAACAAGAGAAAGATATATGACCCTACACGTTGATTGTATAGACAATATACCCGCTCACTCCCGCATCAAGCGACTGCTTTAACGAGTTTTTAGCAAGCATTAGAAACCATAAGCTTTTAGACTCTTTTTGTCCCTACACATGTTTAAGGCCTGCTGGTAGCAACTGTGCCATGACTAAGACGTCACGTTTTGGTTCCACTCACAACGCGCATACTCAACTGTGCATCTTGTGGGAAAAAGGCTCTCGGCAACCTTTAGCATACTTCTTGCGCGCACATAGAAACGAGCACAGAAGACCTCTCATTTTTACTAACTGCGTTACTACGCAAGTCCATTACTCTTTGTGAACATTCAAATATAAAAAGGAAAAAACACGACCATGAGACAGTACCCATCTATCATTCATTGCCATCAATCATCATTAAAATTCCATTTCATCTCACTCCTGCTATGCTACGCTGCTTTATCTTGTGGCCCAGCACACACAACATCTTCATCTCTAGCGAGCACACAAGAAAACCTAACCCCTAGCAAGCTATGTGACAATCAAACAACACAGGTCATAGAACATAAAGACAAAAAAAGTGAAAAAGAAGTGTATGTCCTCAGCTGGCAAGAAGAAGATAACTTCCATTGCCTGACAACTTTGAAAGAACATCAACACAGCTCAAAAAACTCAGATATATTGTTTTATGCTGAGCAGGATAATACCTCCACAAGTCACCGCCTTATGGGCAGTGTAGTTACCGGTATATCTTTTATAGGTGGTGTAAGCACTTTACCCACAACCATAACAAGCACAGGCTCTACTTTATGGCAAAACATCCTCAATAAAGAGCTCCGTTGGATCCTCTCAAGAGCCCAAAAGAATGCTCAAAAGGTTGTGCTCTCACTTGCAAGCCTCGGAGCCATAGGAGGTTATGTGTATCTAAAAGACAGACAACCAGGACTATTTTCTCAAGATCCCCGTGAGCTAAGTAGCACTTTAGCTCACAGCAGAAACCCTCAAACCATCAGCTTAAAACAGCCTCTCAAAACACGTCAAAATGATAATTTCTTATCTCCTCGAAGGGATCCATCCAACCCTGCTGTCGGCTTTATTTCAGACGATGATCGATCTGCTTACAAAGCATTTCGCTCTAAGCTTGATGCATCGTTTCTGAATGAAGAAATCATCAACGAAAACGTCCATGAAGACGAACTCCTAAAATACAACGAAGGCAGACAACAGGTTAAATACCTTGAAAAAGAACTTTATGCCTTATCTTTACATGCACTTCATCATCATCTAGAAAACATAGCCTTTTTTGATGAAGACCTTCTCAGTCTTAAAGATATATCTTATTTAAGCGCACAAGATCTCAAGTTGTTTCTCAACACCTTATCTCTTCAAGAGTTTGACTATTCTTTTTCAGAAAGACTATCCATTACCATTCTTAAACATATTTTTTTGGATAGAATCATGGGACTCCGTAACACTTCTGTAAGAGAGATTTTAGCAGCATATAACCTGACCACTGATACTCAGGAACTTCAGTTATACAAAACCTCAGAAGAGGCACTCAAAAAACGCTTTTCAAACTTCACTAAGTCCCTCCTTATTTTGAAAGGACACACTCTCGGTTATCAAACACCACTCAAATATCTTTACTCAAGCTTTGATAATGTTATTGAAGTGGCTAATATTCTTAAAACCATCAACCATCCACTCACTACTTATATCAGTGGCAAAAAAGCTAGCATCCATGATTTAGATTTTGATCTCTACAAAGCTTTCTTTCATGCTCTAAGTAACAGAGAATTTGTCAAAAGGCACTTTAAAAGCCTAAAAATTGCTCTTCATATTGATAAATATCAACAGGACAAACTTTTACACAATATTTTCTTAAGCTCTGTATTTCGTCTCCAGGATATATCTTCTAGAAAGCTCTTATCTAAATACGACATTGTCTATGCAGGATTTCTCGTCCCTTCTTTAGACAGACAGCTCAGAAAAGAATTGAAACAATTCAAAACAAATCATTACCTCAAAGGCCTCATCATTAAAGCTAACTCTAAGAATTAGCTCTAAGAATTAACTTTAAAAATTGACTTTTAGCCTCTTATGTAGTATGATTTCATGGTCCATAGACATATGGGCCACATCATTTATATTAAATAATTAACAAGGATCTGTAATGAACACCCTAAAGCACATAACCACAGTACTATTCCTGCTGTGGCTATGTCATATGCCTTTTTTAGCCTACGGCAACACAACTCATAATGATTTAGCAAAAGAAGCTCAAAACAACTATCTTCTCAAAAATACTGACGGAGCATTTGCTCTAAGCTCTTGTCGTAGAGTCATCACACACAAAGAAACACAAAAAAACTCCTGTTTAACTCAAGCATTTATCCCTGAAAGTGATAAGCTCTTAGCTCAAAATCTTTCTGAAGTTCATAGCTCTGCAGCCATCATACCTGTTATAGGATACAGACTTCTCGGCACAGCTGCTGAATCATGGGGCAAACATCTCCACTGGCTGCCTAAAAACACACTGACAAAATGGGTGCTTTCTCTAGCTGGAGGAGCAATAGCTGTGGGTTATCTTGTGGGAAAACTTAATGGTACTGAAGATACTGAAAAGGGAATATTTTTTTCAAAAAATCAAGAAGGAAATAAAGAAAAAAATTCATCTCAAAATGATAGTAAAGAAGATCTTTCCTCTCAAGATCATAACGAAGAAGATATGCTCCTTCCACCAGATCCCGACCCTAAACCCATAGCACCTATCCACAACAACCACATGGATAAAGATACTTTAGATGTTGGCGAAAATTTATTACCATTAGTCTGGGAACAAATGAGTGATGATAATTTTGACGCCCAACTTATAGAGCATAATATATCTTTACATGACTATCAAAAGGCCATAACAAAAGTAGAAGCATTTGCTAGAAAAACACTGCTTATTTCACCTACAGCTAAAGACGATCATAGTAGAGACGATCTTTCTGGGCTGTTTTCTAAAAACAGAGACTATATAAAAAATGTACCACAAAGTGTGCTAGATACTTATCAATATGCCTTTAGTGCTTCAAAGTTCCTCCTTGCAGACTATCTCAAAATCATTAAGCACAAACTCATATTTTTATTCAATGATATTGAACTAACAAGGGATGGATACGCACTTTACACACGTCCACTCGTCAAACATTTTGCAACACAGATGCCACGTATCATCAATGAAGCGTGTACTTCCATAAGTAACACGAGTTCTAATATCGATCTGCCGGATTGTTTGGAGTTATATAGCTATATTATACTTGAAGGCATTGATCCTTCCCAGTCGTCTGAAGAATATGCAGAAAGCAAAGCTAAGCTCTATAGAATAATGGAAGATATCGATTTGTCTTCATATGATGAGTTTATAGATCACAAATACCGTCTCAAAGATATATTGAGTGGCAGTGAAATTGATCCCTCTCCAACAGGAGAGTACCTGGCTAGCAAATTTCGTCTCAAGTATTCCATAGACGACTACTCTTTAATCAGCTCAATACTGTTTATTCACATAAGATACCACCTTCTTCAGATCGAAGAAGCCTACATCGATGATGTTAAGCAACGTTTTGCTGCTATTGATAAACTTCACAGCAAAGCCATGAAGTTCTATTTTGATTTACCTTCTTATCATCACATCACTCGATCCAGTCGCACAAAAATACTACAAGACTTAGTCACCAACCCTTCACAATATCTCAAAGATCACCCCCAACTCGCTGCCTTCAATGACAGAGTGTATACGGATACCTCACTGAAAAAAATATTTGCTTCAGAAGGCTTCCACAAGATCCACTTAGAACCTCATGGCAGTGATCGTTACTTGCACCTTTTTGATAATATTCTACCCTTTAGATAATATCTAAAAACATAGACGTTTTTCCAAGAAAAACCATAGCTGCATACATAAAGGATGAACGTGCTGTCTGCTATCATCAAAAACAACCACGTTCAGACTATGTTTTACTTGATCCTAGCTTTAACAGTTCAAACTTAGTAATAATTGTAATTTATTAAAATAACAGAATTTTTTGCAACAATTTTGACTCCATACTTCTCACTTAGGCGGACAGACTCTCATTTAAACGCCTCATTGTAACCATACCTACGTCATATCGACCTCCATGATAAACGGACACTATCTTAGCCTTAGCCGATTTTCTAGACCGTACCCAGTACTTTCTCTAGTGAACCTCAAAATTACTTCTACTATTTTGGGAAGATTCAAGATTCTTATAATAATCTTGATTTTTAAATTTTTTCGGATATACTCCCCTAAAGGATGATAGCCTGTGCTCATCTACTTTTAATGTGACACGATTTTGATAGTTATGTTTTTTGTATTTAGTATTATTTCATAAAGGGAACTACAATGAATAACTTAGTAAAATTTTTTGTGATGCTATGTTTAGGCTTACCGATAATTTCTTCGCAGGCCTATGGGTTTTCACCCGATGCAGCTTCTTCAAGTCAGTACGATACCTTTGATGTTTCTCAGTTCGATTTGGATAACAATTTAGATATCCTGGTAAAAAATGGCGTAAGTAGTAACTTTGTTGATCTTATTCTTGATCATAATGGAATGACAGAAAAAGAAAAGTTTCTAGCTATTCAAGATGTTGCTAATCAGTTACTTGAAGGACATAGTAACATTTCACTACTAATTCCTGATCCAAAACTGTCCCAAGAAGAATTGATGGCCTTGCATAGGAGTGACAGAGACAGAACGAATTCTGGCGAAGGTACTTACCCAGACATACCGTTGAACAGTAGGATTCTTACTACAGCTTATGAAATAATAGGTTATTCTATTTTCTTCATTGGAATGCTAGTAATGGTTACGTTCGTAGTGGTCGGTATGTCTGGATAAGGTCTACATTAAAAAACACATGCATAATGATATACGCGCTTTGCTTTCCGGTAAGAAAGATGTTGTATATCAAGAGACACACAAGCAGTTCAGATATTGTAAAAAATACAGATCATTGCAAAAGGCTCTGTTGTGATCAATTAGTAGTGCTAGGATACCTAAAAATGAGTAGATTTTAGCCTAAATTAATTTTGTTAAGTTAATGCAAGTTACTTTCTCAAAGATGAGGCAAGAAGTATATTTCCTTCCATAGAATGCTCCACCTGATTTATTCTACAAAGAATAACGAGCAATCCCAACATAATTGCTTATATAACGCCGCTTGATCACAACAGAGCCATTAAAAAAACCAAAGACTCTTATAATCTCAAAAAAATAGGTACTCTGTATTCTAAAATAGAGAGGTGTTTCTTCTTATGGTTTCCTTAGGACCTGTTCTTAACTGATGCACTCGATCTTTAATAATCTCAATAATTTCATCATAAATAGGAGACTTAAACGATTGCTCCTCAAATTCCTTTTTAAGCTCCAAGGCTTTACCTTCAATGGTATCCATCATGTTATTCATGGTGGTTTCAAAAGAAGCCTTAGCAGCATCTAAGTCCTCTTTAAAGGAATTTTCAACAAACTTGAAAAAATCACTTTTTTTGACACAATCAGGAGAATCTTCTTCTCCTACTCTCATCGCCATATCAAGAGTCACATCAGGATAAACAGCCATGGATAAGATGTCATAGGCGGGAGCAACTCGAAGTCCTTTTTTGTCGTAAAGCAAGCTGTAATTTTTATGATGGGCATCGCTATTTCCCACTATAAAATTATACAAGATGATAGTGAGAAATGTGAGCTTATTGGTGCCAGGATCAACACAATGCTCACCGATAACATCCATGCATTTCTGGATGCCAGGACCACCATAAAATTCAAATTTTTTGCTCTCAGTGAGACTCATAATCTGACAAAAGTCCTCCTGATGAATACTCCGGGTAACGCCTTGATCGTCTTGATAACGATCGTAACGTTCAATAAGAAAACAGGAACTATCACCAACATGCAATAAGGTGCAATTTGGAGCCTCCAGTCCCACTCTCTGAGCTAAGGTCATACAGAAGTATTCGTTGTAGGTGGTATTTGGAAATTTCCAAAGCGCAGGTTTTAAAATGTGAGTGGTAAGACCTCCACCCTTCATCAAGGCCACCTTGCCATCCACAAATCCAACAGGGAGTTTTTCTTGAGCTCCAGCTAACGATAAACGGTACCCTTTATCCACCAGCATAGGCAGCTTAAACAGGTCATCCATAACTTGATATAAGCTCTTCTCATCGAGGAGTTCCATTGCATCTGTGGGCACAGGAGGTTTGGTATTGTGAAGATGAAATGTGATCGCTCCGGCACAGTCACCGCCGAGAACTGTTAAAAAGGCAGCAGCAAAACAGCGCCTCTCCTCTGTGTGCACATACTCATGCTTTTCTGATTCGTCCAGATAATCAGACAACCGTTGATGACTCTTGGATTCTGGAAGCAAGCCTCTAAAAAAATAACGCACTGGCTTAGGATCACTATCAGACTGCCTATTATAGTCAATAAATGCCTCTTCTTGCAAAGGCAATGAAATGGATAGTTGTTCTCCTCCTTTTTTAAGATGCTCTGGGTCATAGGTAAAAACGAGGCTGTGCTTGGGTGAAAAACGATCAGGAATCACGTACTGATCTAACTTTCCCGCCAGTTCTCCATGGAGGTAAACATCAAGGCTTCGATGGATATTTGTTTCTTCTTCTGACAGTTTTCTCCACACACGGGGCTTGATGACTTCTTCTTCTTCTGCCATGGCTTATATTCCTCAGGATAAAAAGTTAGTACTTGTAATCATATGAGATGGAATCGTCACTTATCATTGCTTAACTTAGCTAGTCTACCATTTCACTAAAAACTATCAAAGACCTAAATTTTTATAACCCACCCATGGATGGATAACTAATAAACAAGAATTTTTTAGCAGAGTTATCCCAAAAAATAGAGAAAAAATACCATAACATCAACTCATAGAGTGTGTGTTTTTTTGAGATACAAAGATATATAACAAGGTTGAAAATATGATCAAGAAGATCTCGAAAGCAAAGAACAGTTACCCATATCACCACTGACCTAAATTCACTCTAGGTCTTGAGTTTAGCGTAACCAAATCACATAGCCATAATCTGTATAAAAGGTGGACTGATTGCTTGAAAAGCAAGATGACACCAAAAAAACAAGTAACCATCGCAAGCAGCATGCTAAAGAGCTGATAGCACAACACAAAGTAGATACACAAGGTTATAATGAAGTTTTAACAAAAAAACCACTCCCATTCTTACATCTAAAATGACTCAACGTTAAGTTAAGTTATTCCGCTGCTGTGTTATCTGGCTGAGCTTGTGACGCTTCTGCTACCTCATGAGAAATGGCGCTACAAGTAGGGGCTGTGCCTCTCTTAGGAATACAATACTGGTGGATTTGTTGAGGAGTAGCCCAATGTCCTGCAACCAGTGATTGTGCCATCAGTGGAATCACCTTGAACAATAACGAATCATGGCCCAAATCCCAAGTATTACCTCTATTAACATCGCCGGGTTTTTGATGAACAGCAAGCAAATGATTGAAGCTTTCACTAAGCTCTTTAGCAGGATTCGGATTGCTCATAAGTACAACAGTAGTCATAAACGGAATAGCCATCTGCCCCAACACAGTACCTTTAGGACCAGCTAAACTGCCTACGCCAGCAAAAACACGCGCTGCCAAAATTCCTGCCCCAAAGGCAAGAGAATGAGTGGCTGCAGATCGTGCAACCTGATCCCACCCTTGCTCTTTTCCTGCTTTAGATAGTTCCTCTTTCATCAACTCTTCATCGTAAGGCTTTAACATAACATGACCTTCTGCTTCTCCCTCTTCGCCTGCAGGTTGTTGCACAGACCCTTTAGCTAAAACCTCTTTGTATGTATTAAGCAGTCTTTGCTCTGTTTTATATTGCATATCAGAAGCAGAAGCACTGAGATGTGAAGAAAACACTCCAAAACTATCATCTTGAGTAGGTGTAAAACTCACAGCCATTTGCAAACCTAAAACCACAAGACCCTGTCTTTTTGGAACAGGTACCATGGTTTTGAATGCCTGAGCAACAGGCTTTGAAAAAAGGTTTAAAGAAGCTCCTGCTCCAAATGCAGCTACATAAGCCAAGCCGTGTTTATCGTTAAATTTCATTTCTTTTTCAGCAAGAAAGTAAGAACTCAGCTGATTTTGATACTGCCGGTATGTATCATCACCCAACTGCATCATAACCAAAGACCTGTTCCTCTCATTTTTAAATAAAGCCGTACAACTCTCATCTAAGACCTCAAACTTATTGTGTGCCTTAGGATGATTCATACCAATATTACCGGTTAATGCATCTATGGGTGCTGCCTTAATTAAACATATAGCAAAATAATACATGGGAATAACATCATAGGGTTTTTCATCATTCGAAAACCCAGCAAGATGGGCGTTAGATGCATTAATAGGATGCAGCGATACACTATAACGAGTGGAACGTATGGCTTGAAGATCAGAACTAATAATCTCAGAACTCTGCTTCATTCTTTCTTTGCTTGTTTTACAACCCGCAAGAAGACTCGTCGTCATTCCCACAAAGACAAACATAAACAAAGTTCTAACCACCATACAAGCACCCTAAACCATTAAGAGGAGAGTAAGAACACATACACTGCATGCTCATCTTAGGGTAGATCGGGTGATAACAAGGAAACTTAATTCTTAGCATTTCTCACTGGCTTCCATTGCCACATCCAATACCTTTTGTCTCAAAACACTCATCTTAGCCGATTTTATCTTATACTTAATCCATATTTTATGGCTAAATCCGAAGCGAGCGACCTTATACCTGTGATGATGATACATAAGAGATGAAAGATGTTTTTTGGCAGTGGCATCTTTTTTTTAAATCATATTGATCTTGTTGTGGCCTGATAACGTGTTGATTGTCAGGTTGCAGTACACACCCACAACACCATCCTAGACCAGCAAAAGCCTATCAAGTTAGGCCAAACCACAACTCTTAAATGTCCCATGTTTTTTGGGGTAATCCATTTTCTGTACACCCACACACTGAGTTAGCTCAGCTTATTTATATATTTTATATATTTTATATATTTTATATATATAGCTAGTGTATATAGCTAATGTATAGCTATAGCCTATAACATTAACGGATATGTTTACCGTCTTTATCAGTGGGCCTTTTGTACATATACGGATTACCTGTATTCCAAGAACGTCTAAGCGGTATACATAGAGGTTCTTGTTGGTTCACATAATCGTGAAAGGTATATTTAGGTAAACACTGATAAGCCACTTCTCTGTAAGTCCACTTCACATCCATGACAAATTGACCAAGAATAGGCAAGAGATTAGGAATACGTGTACTCACGGATTTAACATTGCTCTCATCTGTAGAGATAAGTTCTTGGAATGAACTGGTTAAAGTTACATTAGGAGTGTCTTGAATCCAAAAATCAGTAAGAAGACTATTGCATTCATTTCTTACAGCCTCATTGAGTTTGGTTAACATCTCAGAGTGCGGAGAAGGATCCTCTACATTTATGGATGCTTGAATATTACTTAAAGACCTTAGACAATTATTGGCCTGAGTCACATTTTTATGACGTATCTTTTCTCCACCAAGCACACTAGCGCCGTAAAGAATAGGAGCAGCTATAATCACCGGTAAGTTTTTTATACCCTTGACAGCCACATTAGATAAGAGGACAACAGCACCCACACCACCACTGGCCACAGTAACAAGACGGTATTTATTCATGAAATGTAAATACTGTGAAGAATCTCCCTCATTAGCAAGATAATAAGGAGTTTTAAATAGATCACTATTCTGAAGAACGCGTGAAGAAAATGTGATGGGTTGGCCATCTTTATCCACAAAAGCATGAACACATAAATTATCCGATGGCTGCAATGAACCGAAGCTTGATCCTAAATGAGGATTTTGTTTAAGCTGGCTACCAGAAACAGCACCCGGCCCTGGTCCCGAAAGATCATCGGAATTGATCAATGAATCCACTGTCGAATTTATGCGTGCAACAACACCTGGATTTGATTTTTTAGGACACACCATAAACGTCACTAATGTACCAGTTCTATTGGCAGGCGTTAAAAAGACTTGGTAATACTTGCCTTTGATTCCACTAAGATCAGACGTGGTTGGCTCTGTAATCACAGAGTTAGAAGTAGCACGACAACCAGTTGTAATAACAATAGCCATAACCAAACTCGTCCATATTTTGAACGCAGTTTTCCATGTAGGCGATAGCAATGTAGGTGATGATGTTAAGTTCTGTGCAGTCATCATGATATTTCCTTTGTAGTACGTGTAACAATATATGACATGTGTAAAAAGTAACCCATTAATTTTTTGGACACTTAATTTTTGGGCCCTTTAGCTCTGTTATAGAATACATTTCCTGTATCCCAAGACTGCCCGAGAAGAATACATACCGGATCGACTGGTTTGTTGCCGCTAAAAGGTGAATAGCTACCCCTAGGCAAGCACTGGTAGTTGATTCCGTCTGGCTCCACCCAACCAAGGCTAGTGACAAAGTCACCAAGTAATGGCAAGAGATTAGGAATACGTGTGGAAACAGTACGAACATAGTTAGGGTTAGTATCAACCATATCAGGAAAGCTATCCACTAAAGAAACATACACACTCTCATCAACCCAATACTTAGCTTTATAACCCGCACACTCGGTTTCAATGGCATCTTTAACAAACTCCAAGGTATTTAAAGCTCCTTGCTTATAATCTTGATCACCAGTGGCAGGAGAATTGGGTGCGGCATCTGCACTGCTGACTTGCGTACCTGACGAATCAAGCTTCTCCGTTGATGTTTTGATCAATCTAAGGGCTTGTACGCAGCGTTGCGCCTTAGCTGTACTGTTCATTCTCACCGCCTCTGTACCAACACCCGTTCCCACTAAAGTAACCATTGTGGTTATCATACGAGGACTAAAGGCCTTAGCGGCAGTAGCAGGATGAGCAAGACGAGGCAGAGACACCAACAAAAAGATAACGCCTCCAAGAGCAGCAGAAGCCGTCATAATATCAGGCCGCTTATGACCATTCCATAGATAATACTGGTAACCTAAATCATTTTCAACACCTCCATCTTGCAAGACACTGCTATTTTTCACAGTGCTACTGGCAAAGGAAACAGTACGTCCGTTTTTATCTAAAAAAGCTGGCACACATCCTTGCTGCAAAGACTTCTGAGCCGATAGTCCAGTACTAATCAGTGATAACTCACTAGGACATACCACAAAATTCAGCCGTGAAGAATCATCTGCTTTTTTCGTCAAAAATAATTGATAGTACTTATCTGCAATCGCGCTAAGTTCACTTTGGCTAGGTTCAGTAACCAATGTATTATGACGACCAGCTGAACATCCTAGTGCTACCACAAGTAATGATACTGACCATAGTATGGTTAATTTACGAAAGAACATATCACCTCTTTTTTATGTTTTTATGATGTTTTATGTTTCTTGCACATGTGTGACATTCACTGCACAGAGCCCTTACTAAGAACGTGAGTAGATGACTTCATCACATCCAACTAAGTACCACCTTTTTTATGTATGTATCCATAATTTACCCTTCTACTTACTTCTATATACCTTCTATACACCTTCTATACACCTTCTATATACATATCTTCATATACCTTTATATATTTTTATCCATTATGTATATGTTGTATTTATAAATGTTTATCCATAATTGGGAGCTAAGCTATTGAGGCTAAGCTATTGAGGCTAAGCTATTGAGGCTACGCCACGGTGCCGCCAAAAATCCTGTCGATTCTAACATAGACCACCCCATAAACAAACACTCAGTATCAAAAAATAACAACCCTTATCCATCCTGGCAACTCTACAGTGTTTTAAGCTATTTTTTTTTGAGGCAGCCTCTACGTTTAAGCTCAAAGCATCCTTAAAACTCATTCTGTCATTCAGACCCCGGTATTATCGATCACCAACACACATGCTTTAGTCTTAGCACATTGAAATATTTTTATGTTGAGCTATGTCACTAAACATTCAGCTCTGAGTTGAACCGCCAAAAATCATAGATCTCATTGGAACACTCTACTCTGTTTCATTTCCTTATGTGCACCTCATACCTACAAACCTAATACACACCTGCCCTTATCTTTTCTCAAACTAACCTCTTTTACATGCTCGCTTATGAGCTAGCATGTAAGCTAGATGAGCTAGGGAGACGTATGATGTGGAGAATTTTTTTTAGGCAATGGAGTTTTTTTTATGACTTTTATGACATCTGACTTAGAACTACTGGGTAACACAGAGTATTTTTCAAGAAGAGTCTCAATACGAGGACTGCATCTTCTGCCCTTACAGCCTCCATCACCACTTCCCACATGGCAATGAATGCCCTCCACAGTCTCGTTACACTTCAGTGCTGGAAGAAACCGCGAAAGAGGAATCCCTTTGCATATACACACCACCTTGGCAAGCTGCTTGATCATCTCCTCTTTGTTGTTCTCTGTGTTTGTGTTCGCGTTTGTACTGTCTTCTTGTTCAGCTTGTTCAGGGGTCGTCATCACATCATCACCTTAAACCAAAAAGCAGACAAAATCACATGAAAACAAGACACCGCATCCCATCCGCACAGCATACTACAGATATGCTAGATATGATAAGCACTTAAATATATAAAAACCTCAACCATTCTAACCATATCGGTGCGAAGTAACTGAATATATACAGAGATGCGTTTGCCAGCATATGACAACCTATGCTCAAATAAAGAGAACACCCCAAAGAACGCAACCATTCACATAACCCACCAAGAAGCAATACCCCCACATGAAGTGTCTGTTGAGGGAAAAACTGAAAGCTCTCTATTGTGGGATAAGAATGCAACAAAACAAAGATAACACATGCACAATAAGCTGAAAGTGCACTACTACCAGAAAGTTGAAATAATACAGAGCTTACATAACCACGAAACAACACCTCCTCAACCAACGGCACAGCCACCACAACAAGAACCATGATAAGTGGAGACACCCGAAGTGGTACAAAACTTTGCCCCTGTTGCCAATCTTGAAACACATGCACAGCAAGAGGATCCAAAACAAACAAATAGAGTCCAATCAAAGCACAGATTACAGCCACATAACCACTTAAAATAGCCCAGCTAAAACGCTGAGAGTGATCTTTGATAAAGATCACTATTTTACCAAAAAGAGGATGTGAATTCGAGAAAACAAATCTGTTAGAAAGAATGTCTGTACCTAAAAAAACATAAGCACCAAGACATAACAACGCATTAGCCACCAACATACACACCAGAGGTGCATATTCAGCAAATACGCTTGCAAAAAAAGGTTGCAAAAAAAACGATATAAACGAATACAGTACCACAAAGCCAGCAAAACAGCAGGCCGTTAAAACCGCCAACTTAAGCACATATACATCTTTAGGCAGCACTGCAGTGATCGAGAAATGTCGGATCATTTGGAATCACTGTAAGATACTTCATGTAGTTTTCAAAAAACTCACGCTGATGCTCAGATAACTTATGAAAACACATACCAGCAAACAGTTTATCCTTACTCTTCCAAGCCAAAGAACCTTTGATCTTAAAAGACTGACTCAGAGCCGAAGAACTCTTAGGCGAACCTTTTTCAGGAAGAGTTAGATCAAAACTGATCATCAACTCTTTACCCACAGGTAAAGCAAAAGGAGATGCAAAAGATAACTTGAAACCACACAAACTCATATCCACAACGTGTACATCTCCTTTAGGAGCACGCTTTCCACGCCCTTCACTCTGTCCCACAGCATAAGCTGGAAAGTCTGCATAAAAACGCTTGGTGACTCGACGATTACCTAAAAGAAATTGATCAATTACACTGCCAAAATCTTCCATACGTACCGGCTTCTTGACCCATTCACAAGAATCACTGTAAGCGTATAATTCTTTTTGAATAGCAGCATCCACCACATGATCTGGAAAAGCTGTGATAATCACCGGACCACGATAACGCTTTCTGAGTAACTTAGATAACATCACACCATCAGTGTCAGGAAGATCAAAGTCCACCACAATCATATCAGGGGTACGACTATCAAGAAAATCCACACACTCTCTGCCATTTCCCACAATATGGATGGCACAATCTTTAATGCGATCTTTAAAAATCTCTGAGGTCATTACAAGAGATGATTTCAAGGTATCAGCAACCAGGACGTGATGCATTCTATCACCACATCTTTTTTTAAGAGCCTGCTCTTTATGCTCCCGCAAACGCTCTTTAACAGCCAGCTCCTTAGCTAACTGCTTATCTAATAACACATCATCACCCATACTCTCACCGCGACTTTGGTCGCTCGTAGCAGTGCGGGAAAGATCTATATTGTCAAGATATTTCATCACCATAACCTCCCACTCACGCTATCGTAGCGCTCTTCAAATAGTTCAATCTTAAGAATGCAAAATTTACCCAATATAGCCGATATCCCACAAAACCCTCACACCGATTTGCTGTGACTTGATATACAAACAACCGGTTAAATGATACACAGATCCATGAAGATAAATGAGTTTATCACTAGCTAAAAATTGTCTTATTAAAACAAGCATAATAGGAGTTTTGATATCCTCTATCATGCCTATCTGTGCTTTATTTGCCGCCCAAGAAAGACTCGGCAGTGGTTACTGGACTCGAGACATCCATGATATCCAGCCTTCAATGACCTTCCCTATCACCTCACAAAGCAAAAAAATACACATTCCCATACATAACTTGATAAAACGCGCTGAAGGCTTCCAACGAGACGCTCGTCTTGAGCCAGTCTATGTTAGCTTGCCTCCTCCTTATTCTCTATCCACACAGGAATTTGCTAGCAGCTATGCAAGTGGAGCACAGAACATTGCACACCTCCATCACTACCTCATCACCCAACCTGCAGGGCTATTTCACACCAAAAAATCATCTGCATCAAAGAAAAATTACCTACGTGTCATCTTAAATCCTGAAGCTTTACAGATGATGGATCTTAACAAGTTCACACGCAAATTCTCTTCACTCTCCCACCAACTATCTTTATCCACCACATCATCTTCTCAGATAAAACAAGTCAGCCAACATCTTCTCTGGCAAGCTAAGCCATTTTTTCATCAAAAACATCTCAACAAAATCAAACATCTCTTAAATACCAAACAAACCATTCATGTCCATAAACATCTCTTACCGGATTTTGCCAAGAAAATGTATAACACCTTTGTTCCTTATCGAGGACCTAATTGCTTTCATGCAGCTGTGGCATTCCAAGAAAAACGTTTTCTCACCATGAAACGCACAAACCTACGCAAAGAACCTAAACATCATGAATTGATGATCAATCATGATGAACTATGGCATCTGTTAAATTGGTATTTCTATGAGATCAATCCTAAGAACAATCCCTTACGATATGGTGATATGTTAGTTTTTTTTGAAATACCAGATCAACTAAACGCATCACCCAATGCAGAATTTCGCTGGATAGTACATGCTAGTACTTATTTATTCAATAACTATGTGTTTTCGAAAGGATCCAAATCCCCCAACACTCCCTACACCATCAAACGTATCGAAGATGAGTGGGAAACATGGACAAAGGTGACCAAAGGAAAATTAGCACTAAAAGTCTTTCGACGTAGCTTCCATAACCTCAAAGATAAATCTCATATCACCAATAGAACATCATGGCTATTCTAACCATCGATGTTGCCCAGATACCACCTATAGTATTTAAAATCTTGCTGCAATAGTCAAATCAAACTTAAAACGAGCTAAATAAGGATCAAATACGTTTCTTCGATCCAAACAATCGAGCTTACTACTATCACAATCACTAAATGATGGCTGGTAAGTGGGATGAGCTGCTGATAGTCGCAAACTACCTATAGGTGTGAAATAATCAAAGGCCAAACCAGCAGAAGCATATAACTGACGCCATATCTGCCAACTATCTCCTCCCGAACTATTTCCACCCGTTGAATCAAATAAAGGATAATTATCATAAATATCAGCTAAAGGCTTACTATCAGATACCAACGAAAATCTACCATATAAACTATCTACCATAGACTGTGATAAATAACTATTACCCATATCATAAAAAAGATTAATAGCTATATTATCAGAAAAAAGATAACGTAGTTTTTGTTTAAAAACCAAACGTGAAGTTCCACCAATAACATCCTTTTTGTACTCTACATTGCCATCAGATTGAACCACAGGATAAGCCACATAAGGACCAAGGTCCTTAGGAAAACCACGTACCAAATCCGTACCTCCTGCTTGTAGCAACTGCGAAATAGGAAACACCGCATCACCTGTGGAAGATTTACGGGCAGTATTCCAATAAGTGGTCCAACGAGCACTTACCAGATAAATAATATGATCTGAAAGTGGCTGATAGTAACTGGTTTGAATATCAGCTCTATCAAACTGTGTATCAAAATTAAAAACATAGAATGCTTTTTCATATTCTAAAGCTATATCTATTCCTTCTTTAGGCCAAGGAGGATGATCTCTCAAATCCACCCGAAATCTAGCACCACTGGAAAATATACTGATTTCATCTTGAGACAGATAATAGGCAAGCTGTTCTCGCGAGCCAATCTCTGAGCTCAAAGATTGACGCATAAACAAAGCAAACTTATAACGCTCATCGCTAAAAAAGGCATATTTTAATTCTTCTTGTACTCTCGACGTAATTTGCCAAAAGTTCTCCGCTTGAGTTTTATATGTAAATAGGGTGCTAAAATCCATAGGATAATCAAAAATATAAGGATGCTTATATCCTACACTCAACAGCATATTCAAAAGAACTTCATCTCGAAAAACCACCTGCCTCTTAGCCTCATTAACCCGTATACGAGTAGATATTTGACGTCCTTCCCCCCACAAATTATTATAGCTTGCATCAAATAAATAGTTGTAACCATCAAATAAATCATATCCTGGTCCAAAAGATACCCTACCATTATCTGATTCTTTTAGAATAATAAAGATATCACGGATTTTTTCACCTTGGGCAGAAAAACTTTCACCTTGAGGAATAATTTTCACTGATCCAAATAATCCTAAATTTACAATATTTCTATAAGTTTTTTGAATTTTTTTGGGAGAGTAATCTTCAAGTGATCTAAAATCAATTTCTCTCTTAACTACATCTCGAGATGTTTTTGTTAAACCAAAAATAAAAACATCACCAAACAAAAATTTTCTTCCCTCTTTAATTTCACATATAATGTCAACAAGAAAACCATCATCTATCGATGATTTTTTTACAGATAACTTCACTTCTACATTTAAATAACCAGCTTGAATATAAGCATTTGTTACAGCATTACGCAAAGCCAGTACCTTGCTTTGATCCAATGGATCCTTAGATTGTAAGTCAAAATACTTTCTAAGATTATCTGAACTTAGCGCTGTGTTACCTTCAAACTCAATCGAAGATAAATCATATCTCCTACCTTCCTGAATGCTCAGCTTAACCTTAACTTTTTCTTCTGCCATACTTTGGTATTCAGGATTACCAATGGCAATATCCCAGTAACCAAGGTTACGATATCGCCTCGCAAGTGATATAATACGCCGAGGAATTTGAGAAACTTCTATTTTATCAAAGAAAGGAAAAAAACTTTGAGTTGTCAATTCTTCAACAATCTCTTCATAACTCAATACCTGTACATCTTCTTTGTCAAACTCAAGCTCGATCTCAACTTCAGTGATCTTTATACTCGGCTGTATATCAAACTCGTATCTCTTAATAGAGCCTTTTCTTTCAATAATAGGATCTTCAGTCTGAGCTAGATGATAGTCATGATCAAAAAAAATCTTATTGATCTCATTTATAGCCAAATAAGGAGAGAATTCACTAGGAGTTATCTTATTGCTCAACTCTGCTAAAATATCTGTGATTTCTTCGTTATCTATGCCAATTGCTAAATCTTCGTTAATCGAATATACATACTCAATGACTGGCCCAGGACTTCCTAAGATTTTAAAAACTCCATAAGACGTTTTTGAGTTATAGCTGATACCACCTAAAGAAAGAGTATGTTCTATATAGTTGTTTTGTTCATAACGATCCACAATATCATCAAAATAGCCTTTCATAACTTTTTGACTACAAATACTACCTCGAATCGAAGAGATATCTTCAGGCAAAGAGAATTCTGCCTCAATGCTTTCAATATAACAAATAGGCCCTAGCTGCACAGCCACTTCAATGGTAATACGAGCTTCATTACGTACCTGTTTAAGACTTATCTGAGAGTTGTAATAGCCTTCTTTTTTTAACAAATCTATCACATTCTTACGAAAGCGATCTTCCACCACCGCAGAATACAAAGTACCGATATAAAAATCCAACTGTGCTGCAAGATTGGATGGTAAACGTTCTTCACTGATAGTTGTTAATACAAGTTTATCCACATAAGGCTGTTTCTGAAAACGAATCAACCACATACCACCGTCAAAAGAAGGTGTAACATCATAACCCGGAAACATTTGTGACAGCTCCTCAAGAAGCTGAGCAAGGTCCTCCTCATTATCAAGATTTGGGTAATCTCCATAAAGCATATCTAATACAGATGTTGATATATCCACACCTTCACTGCGCCATGGCACAATGGAACCATCATCTCCAGCATTCTTCTTATTTTCTTGAGCTTCTTCTTGGGACTCTTCTTGATCCCCCTGAACTTCATCTGTAGCCTGTGCCAAAGAAGAGGTCTCAGCCACAAACCAAACACTCACAGCAAACGTATACATGCAAACAAAAGAGATTCTTTTGTTTGCATGTAATCTGTGAAGATGATTGCAGAAAGATACAGACTGAAAAGCCCATCTTTGCCAAAATGATAAGAAAAAAAACACAGACATAGCACTTGCTAGCAAGAAAAAACACCACTCCCACCATGTTTTTGGTGTAACTACTGGTGATTTCACGAAACCATTCATCCATTAACAAAGTGATATAAGTGCCATGGCCAAACAAAGAGCCACAATACCCCATAACTGTTCAGATAATGTCTCCATAAACAGCTGTGAAGGAACAGAAAATACTTTAGCTATCATCACAGGTTTTTTAGGAAAAATCACCCCAACCGCAAGTTTATAACGCAAGTAATCATCAGCATACTCACTGACTAACCGTTCTCTTTCTTCTTTATAAAAAAGATAACCCAAAAAAACACTATAACCCAATAAAACCAAGGCAATGAAAAAAAGCCACCCTGAAAGCAAAGACAGAGAAAACATAATCAAGAATTTTGCCACATAATCAGGAGCACGCACGTAACCATAAGGTGAAGAAAAACAAAGAGGATTTTCTAGAAAACGAGAATAAAGATCACTTCTTTCTTCTGTATCTGGTGTTCCTTCTTCTTGCTTTCCTTGCTCTAATGAAGTGTACTTCTGCCAAGAAAGAGTAAGAAGACGTAACAGCCATCCAGCCACAAATACAATCACCCCTAAAAAAACACCAAAAGGCTGAGGTGAGGCAGCACTACAGATAATCACCAGAAAAATTGCAAAAAATATCCAAACAAATCTGTACTTAAAACCAAAGAAAACATCTTCTAACACAGATCTTGCTGCACATAGAGGACTTATTGATGCTTTATTATCTTTGTCATGCTCTGTACTCACAATACTTTCCCTACCTATCTAACCTTATCTATCTAACCCTATCTAAGCCAGTTTAACTAGTTATCTATACTCTAGCATGTATCTCTGTCTTGCTAGATAAGAAACATACAGGTACAGACAAATCATCACGGTTAGTTTTTCTGTCATAGCTTTCTGTCATAGCTTTCTGTCATAGCTTTCTGTCATAGCTATACAACACAACCACAACCCTGCTGCAAACTTGCTATAACACGAGAACACACACCCCATAAAAACACCCACAACCTCAGGTGGGATAGCTATATGGTCACACTATACCAGAGAGGTTTCTTTTTTTGATGATGTTACCTTTTTTTTCTTCTTTTTAACACCTAACTTAGATTTAGAGGTGTTTTTAGGGCTCTCATGAGGTTCTTTTTGGCAAGATTCCTTTCCATGAGATCTACCTGCAGAGCCTGAAGAAGCCTTGGCAGACTTCGACTTGTCGGTAGCATCTAACAAAGAAAATTTTAAAGGACATCCTATCTGTCCTGTGGAATGAGTAATAGAGACATGCTTGCCACGAGGACGATCTTTGGAAAATAACAACAAATCACTCAATGGTCTAGAAATTTCTTCTTGAATCAAACGTTTCAAAGGCCTAGCACCATAAATCGCATCAAACCCCTTCTGTGATAAATAATCACGCACAGTGGGTTCGTAATGCATCACCATACCCTTCTTCTTCAAGCGTTGAGCCACCAAAAGAAGCAAGTGATCTACAATCTTTAAAGTCACCTCATGAGGAAGTCTGTTAAAAGCCACCACACGATCAATACGATTCAAAAACTCAGGAGAAAACGCATTCTTCAACGCATGTTGAGCTTTGGATTTGGAATCATCTCTATCTTTATCAAAACCAATCATCGCTTGACTCATCGCCTGACCACCCACATTGGTGGTCATGATGATAAAGGTGTTGCGAAAATCAGCCTCCCTTCCCACAGAATCTGTAAGAACACCACGATCCATGACCTGAAGCAAAATATTGTGAACATCTGGATGAGCTTTTTCAATTTCATCAAAAAGAATCACCGAATGAGGCTTTTGCTTCACACTATCAGTGAGCAATCCTCCCTTATCATGACCCACATAACCCGGAGGAGCTCCCACAAGACGCGATACAGCATGACGCTCCATATACTCAGACATGTCAAAGCGCAACAAGGAGATACCCAACACCTTAGCAAGCTGTATAGAAAGCTCTGTTTTACCTACTCCTGTAGGGCCAGCAAATAAAAACACCCCCTGAGGACGATCCTCTTCGCTCAAACCCGAACGAGCTAATTTAACTGTCATTTCCACAGCATCCACCGCCTCATCCTGGCCAAATACCTTCTCTTTAAGACGCCTTCCCAAAGACAATACCGTTTCATAATCTGTGGCACTGAGTTTTTCTTCAGGCACTGCAGCTAATTGAGCAATAACCTTGCGCACATCTGTCACACTGGCAAGAGGCTTTCTAGCTGAAGAAAATGAAGATCGCCAAGCAAAGGATGCACCCACTTCATCAATCACATCAATAGCTTTATCAGGCAGCTTTTTGTCTCTCAAATAACGTGAAGACAAATCCACAGCTGCTTGCAATGAAGACTTAGAATAGCGAATATTATGAAACCTCTCATAACGTCCCTTAAGAGCCTCAAGTATCTTTAAGGTGTCATCAGCAGTGGGTTCTGTGACATCAATTTTCTGAAAACGACGATTCATGGCATGATCTGATTCAAAATACTGACGAAACTCTTTAAATGTTGTTGAACCAATACAACGCATCTCACCACTACCCAAAGCCGGCTTGAGAAGATTATTAGCATCCAATGCTCCACCTCCCACCGATCCAGCACCCATTAAAGTATGAATCTCATCAATAAACAAAATAAAGTTCTTCTGCTTTTTTAACTCACGAGTTAAACCTCTAAGACGCTCCTCAAAATCACCCCTATACTTGGATCCTGCAACCAATAGACCCACATCTAAAGAAAATATCCGTGATTTCTTTAAGACATCCGGCACCAAACCAGCTTCAATTCGAGCCGCTAAACCCTCAGCCAATGCCGTCTTACCTACACCAGCTTCACCCACCAGCAAAGGATTGTTTTTTTGACGACGACACAACACCTGGATCATACGATTCAATTCATTTTGACGCCCCACCAATGGATCCACACCACCTGATCGCACTTTGGCACTGAGATCCACACAGAAACGCGCTAAAGTGCTCTGACGACGCTGAGTACGTCCCCCTACCACAGACGATTGCCCTGATGATGCAGGTGATGATGATCGCATTCGATACGATTTCACATTCATACGCGAAGCTGCACCTCGCAGGTCCTGTTCATTGCGCTTTTTCTTATCCGCTAATTCTTTTTGTGAAGACGCGTTTTGTGAAGATGCAGATTTTCCTGTTTCAGATTCTGTATCTTCTTGCTCATCAGACGATCCTTGAGCAGAAGCTTTCTTCTCAGTTTGCTTCTCAGTTTGCTTCTCAGCCTTGTTCTTATTTTTATTTTTACTGTTCTTCTTTAAAGAGCTATTTGAAGCTTTTGAGCGATCAGATGATGAATCATCCATACCATCCAACTCACCTGTTACATCCTGGGAAGCAAGATCTTGCAACGTTTTAGAAGATAGAACCTTGCGAGTCTTGGTTTGTTTGCGTGGTTTATTTTCTTTGTGCTCTTTGTGGTTTTTATCTTTACCACCCTTAGATGGCTTCGTCTCACCATCCTGTGAAGACTGACTTTCTGCGTTTTTTTGAGAGCTCGTATCAAAGCTAGAACTACGAGCTGTCTTTGCTTTCTTTTGCTTACGCTTCCGAGCAGCACGATCTACATCACCACCTGCCATATCTTTTTCAGAAATATTACCATCCTCTCCTTGCAGCCCTGAAGAATGAGCATCCTCATCATCACTCACTGCACTATCAAAAGCCACATCAACATCATAGAATTCATCATCTTCTTCACTGCCATCTTCAGATTCAGAATCAAAAGCTTCATCAAACTCTGAAACAAAATCCTCTTCCAAACTCTCCACATCCACTCCTTCCTTCACCGTGCCATGGGAAACCCAACGCATCAGATCAAAACGAGAAATGCCCTGCTTTTCAAGAAAATACAATGCATGAGAGTCTTTTTCTGCATAAAGAGCAAGCAACACCGCCTCAGCCTCAATCACTTCTTTACCAGAGTTGATCACATGACGAGCTGCCCTCTGCAATACCCGCTGAAAAGCAATGGTAGGACGCGGTAAATCTTCAAGTTGCTGCTCACGAGCCAGCATCTGATCAAAGCTATTACGGAAAAATTCCACTAAAGATATTTTCATCTCATAAACAGAGCCACCACATGCACGTACAGCCCGCTCCACACGTTCATTATGAACCAGGGCAAACAAAATATGCTCTAAAGTGACAAATTCATGGCCCCGCTGTCTTGCCTCATTAACAGCAAAGTTCAAACTGATCTCTAATCCACGACTAATCATATTTGTGTATCCCATCTCCGTAAGATGTTCTGTATATGTATATCTTATGTGGTTACTTTTATTATACGCAATATACGTAATATACGTAAAAGCTTACCTTATTATACTTTTATACTCTCTTCTTCCTTCTTCCTTCTTCCTTCTTCCTTCTTCCTTCTTCTCTCGTGCACTTCTTCTTACTCGTTCTTACTCATTCCTATTCTTAGTACTCACCTTATCAATGAGCTTACAGTTAACAACTTGTAAACTTGTACGTCTGCCCACTTGTTGTTCCTTTGGTTTGCTCTCTCATCGCTCTTCTTAAGTTACTCAGTTTCTTATCGACCAAAATAAGCCATCGCTACAGCAGACATTGTAAAATAATACTCAAATCATCCACAAGGATCCACTCCAACAAACCATCATAACACCAAATATACCTCCATTATCTTTTCTATGTGATGTGCATATCACTATTTTAACATCACTTCAGCCCAGAGCAAGATGACTCCTTAAATCACCTCAACAAGACCCAAAGATCCTATCATATTTTGTGACATCTTCTAAACTAGATTCTTCATTAAGTAGAGAAAAACAGAAAAAAGACTCTAAAAAACGCCTTTAATAATGCGCACCAAAACCCACCACTGCCTGCATAAACTCACAGAGCAAGGATGAAAAGTCTCAAAAAATTACAAAGAAGAGAGTAAGCAAGAAAGCCCGGCTCTCTTAGAAAACTAGCTTAGAAAACTAGCTTAGATTGCTAGCTTAAAATCAAATGGAGCCCTCTCAAGCACTAAACATCATAAGCATCACGGTCCACTTCATGAGTGCACTTCAAGGGATACTGATGCATCTTAGCTTTCTCTGTAACCAATACCGTTTTGGTTTCAGCTACTTCTTTGGTGTAAACACCACAAACGCCCACACCACGACGATGAACATCCAGCATGATCTGATTGGCTCGTCTCTGTTCCATATCAAAATAAGCCTCTAGTATACTCACCACAAATTCCATGGGCGTATAATCGTCATTGTGCAATAACACGCGGTACATACGAGGCTTTTCCACTTTCACTTCTGTTTGAGGGAACACAACGGTAGATCGTGACTCCTCAGACTCAGAACGACCACTATCTTCATCACCCTCATGAGCTTCAAAGTCTTTGAAATACACAGCATCCTCAATGGAAAATACCACTTCTTCTGCCAAAGAATCTGTGCGCCACTGAAAATTCGAATTCAACAAAATAACTCCTCAAAAAACACTCTTTAATCACAGATTAACACACAATTGTCACAGACAAATCACGGTTAAATACCTTCTTCAAAGTAATTTCGTATTTGTTTATGTCAATATAAAAGCACATTGTTATTGTATCTATAAAGCCCCTAAAAAATCCCTCTCTGTAAGTCTATATGCCTTACCTAGAGGAAGAGCTAACCATCTCTCTGTAGAAATTTGAACCACCTCAGGAATCAAAAACCTCTCTGCCACAACCACAGCACCACTGCTCTCTTGCATATCTTTATGAGCTTGCTTATCTTCTGATGATTCTGATGACACCCCTGAAGTCTCTTTTTGAAAAGAAGAATCCACATCCTTTGATGTCACAGACTCCATCTGTGAGGTGTGTTCTTCGAAACGGGGCTTACCATACTTAGCAGATAGGCGAGAAAACTCCACTGGATCCACCTGACGTTTTTGACACCTTTCTACCTTATACATCTGCGAATAATACAACACAAAACTTCCCTCTAAACCTCGACACGCCTGATTTCGAGATAAAGCTTTCCTTCCTACAGAAGCAACTTGATCCTTAAACAGCGAAGCCATAGGCGTACCGGTTTTATAACCCACAAAAATATCTTCTTCCACAAAGACCAATTGAGTTTCAGCATGACCACGAAGACGACGGTGTTGAGTGTAAGATAGCCAATCCGGGAAACGTCGCAGACGACAAGATTCCATCAAATACACATCTTCATTATTATAAGCCACATATTTACCATTTAAAGATGAACACTTCAAAGCCTTCTTACGCGCACGTTTCTGTGTTTTTAAAGACACACTAGAATCTTTTAGAGGAAGATGAGCAATAGCTGTGGCTTCTACTTTTTTAACAACACGCCCCTCTTGTTGGTAGGCAACAAATTCTTTATGAGACAACGGAATTCTTTGGCAATTTTTAACTAAGAAGTTTTCAGCGTAATAACTGATCAACTTTCCTTCATAATCTTTGCAAGAATTCAAAGCTAAACGACGCCTCTGGCGAGGAGATACTTTTGGCTTATCTGTATGAATAGTATCGCCATTAAGCCGTGGATTATCTTGAGATAAAGCCACATTTTCCACCTCAACCATAACCCCCATGATTATAGCCAGTACACAGATATGTCTTATGAAATTATGGTACAAAAGAAGCCTCTTGTTGTATACAACTCAACCCAGAAAACAAGTTTTGAGTTATATGAGATGAATAATACCCTTCCCTTAAAATGCTATAACTTGCCGGACCTCGCCATTGAATCAACGTTGATGGAGACATCAAATCATCCCTTGGCTCCTCATAACCGCTGAATATCTCAGCGTCACAATATATATCGTAACGCACAGCAAATTGCCTAATCTCATCAACCTTAACCAAAGGCAACTGTCCTGATAAATTGATACTCGTTGTCGGCAGCGGATAAGGAAACTTGCCTAAAACATGATCAAACCAATGACCATTTTTATAATAAGGCAGCCGAAAACCCACATCACTCCAACCCAAACCATAAGGCAAAAAAGAAGACATATCCTCACCAGGCAGAATAGATAACGGAGCAATCATGGAAAGATGAGCCGGCCAAATAGCGCGCAAACGCTCTTTCCATAAAGAAGAAAGAGGACGCCAGTAACGCAAAGCCACTTCATGATCAGAAACTAAAAACAAAAGTTTCTTAGCCTGGAGACGCTGTTTAATAAAAAGAAGTCGCCTGTAAGCACTGTTAGAGCAAGGATGAAACGTCAGGCCATAAAGACTACCTGCAGGATGAACACAGATGCGCCCCTGGTCAAGAGCAGATAGATAACGCTCAACTCTTTCCACCTTTAGTATTCCATACAATATTCCATACAGTATTCCATATGTTCTCTAGAAGCTTTGTTACAGCAGTGTTATCACTATATTTTCTATGAATATATTTCATAAATAAAAGCTACTCTTCACAAAGAGCAATATCACCGCGAAACTGCAGCCCCTTCACCTTTGCTCCAATAGCTTCTGCGCGCTGGTAAGCACGCATTCGCGCCTCTTTGTATGATGAACCCTTTGACACCACCGATAACACACGCCCTCTACCGGTAATAAGTGTGTTTCCTGCCTGTTGCTGACTCATGGACGCTGTAAACACTCGAGTATGTTCACACGGCTTAAGAAGACTGGATTCAAGAGGCTGTTCATCATGTTCAAGCTCTGCCCAAGGATAACACTGCGAAGCTAACACCACACACACAGTCTTGTGTTGGTAGAAGGTATTATCTTTTTTCAAAGAACCCCCAGCCACAAAACGGCGGCCATGAAGCAATGAAGATATCACATCAAGCCAGTCTCTTTTATCAGCCATCACCAACGCCTGACACTCAGGATCTCCCATGCGGATATTAAACTCTAAGACCTGAGGACCCGAAGCATTCCACATCAACCCCACATAAAGAAACCCCGTATAATCAAGCCCCTGATTAGTCAATGTCTCTAGCAAAGGGGCTACCACACGAGCTTCCACCAATGAACGGGCATCTTTAGCAAGCCAATCCACTGGACTATAACACCCCATACCACCTGTATTAGGGCCCTGATTATTTTCCAGCAAACATTTATAATCCTTAGCAAAACCCATAAACTCATAACGCCCCTGATGAACAGAAGCAAAATAAGAACACTCACGCCCCTCTAATAGGCTTTCTACCACCAAAGACTTACACGCTTGAGGCATGGTGGCATAAAGACGTGACGTGGCAGAAAGAATATCCCCTTCACTCCGACAAATAAACACCCCTTTGCCAGCAGCCAAACCATCCGCTTTGATCACGCAAGATCCATCTCGAGCTAACATCTCCACAGCTCCCTGTTCACAAGCTTCTTTCTGATCAAAAACCCGGTAAGGTGCTGTGGGAATCGATGCCTGCATCATCAATTCTTTAGCAAAAGATTTCGAACTCTCAAGCCGAGCACATCCCTGCGAAGGACCAAACACAGCGATATCATGTTTTGCCATAATCTCACTCAATCCCTCACATAACGGAGCCTCAGGGCCACATACCACCAGATCAATGGCAGCTTTTTGAGCCCAAATAGCTAATTTTTCCAGATGCTGTTGAGACGATAATTCAATACGCTGGGCATTCTCATCCACTTCATCAAGAGATAAACGGCTCCATGGTTTTCTATGCAAAGACGAGCTACCCAAAGACGAGCTATCTAAAGACAGGCCCACTGATCCTGGATACACATAAAGATGGGTTAACAAAGGACTCAAAGAGAACTTCCAAGCCAAAGCTGACTCTCTAGCCCCCGAGCCCAACAAAAGTACATTCATAAAGCACTATCTCACAGTGACATCATGGTGGTTTTAAATCATAAGAAAAAACACGACAGATTACGTGGGTTTAGAAAGCAGTAAGTCTTTAATGGATCCTACTCCAGTAAGCACTGTGGATGCTTCATAAGGCACATACACCTTATCTCCCGCTTTTTGCGTAAAGCGATCCAAAGTTTCCACATAACTGGTAGCAATCAAATACTTAGAAGATAACTCACAATCTCCATTAAACGCTTCTTTGACCTTTTCAATAGCCTCCCGCTTAGCATCAGCAATCCGTCGAATAGCCTCTGCCTCACCTTCAGCCTGCAGAACTTTTGCCATTTTGTCACCATCAGCTAAGTTCACATCTTCTTGTCTCTGTCCCTCAGAACGAGCAATCCGTGACTGTTTATCTCCTTCAGCTTCCAATACTTTTGCCCGTCTTTCCCGCTCCGCTTGCATCTGCTTTTCCATAGCATTTTGAATTTCTTCAGGAGGGGTGATGTTTTTGAGTTCCACCCGATTCACTTTCGTGCCCCACTTATCTGTGGCCTCATCAAGAATGGTTTTAAGCTTAGAGTTAATAACATCTCGAGAAATCAACGACTCATCAAGATCCATCTCACCAATCACATTACGCAACGAAGTTTGAGCTAACTGAGAGATAGCTTTAGGCAAATTGGCAATCTCATAAGCCGCATGACGCGGTGAAGTGATCTGCACATACAGCAATGCATCAATATTGATATTGACATTATCTTTGGTAATCACCGGCTGTTGAGGAATATCAAGCACCGTCTCGCGAAGATCCACACGATTACTGCTCTCCACATTTAACCCCCCAGAACCACCATCATATGGCAACTGTACACCTCCAGGACCTACCACCGTATCAGGAGCAGCTTTCACCCAAATAAGCCGACGAGGCTCATCAAGGAAAGGGATAATGATATGCAAACCCGAACCTAAAATACAACGAAATCTTCCCAAACGCTCAATAATCATACATTCACTCTGACGGACAATCCTTACCCCTTTGACCAATACAAAGACGATAAAAGCAAGGAACAGCAACGCTATAATACTCGTAAAATTCACACCTATATCCCCCAAAAATCACAGTATACCCAACTAACTCATATCTCATCCAAACTGCGAACTGTCTTTTTTCTATTTTAAGTCACTTAACTTCACCAATAGCAACTTATTACCATCAATGGCAGCCACCACAGCTACTTCATTTTTCTCAAAAACCTCATCTTTATGCAAAGACATAGCTGTCCATGCTTCTCCGTATAACTTCACCTCGCCATCTTTGTGCACATAATCTACTTTCGACATAACCTCCACACGCTGACCCACATAACGATCTGCTGCCGTACTCACCGGCTTTTCTGGATGGAATAACCGATAAATTTTTCGCAAAGAAAAAAACACAACCCCCACAATAACAGCACTTACCCAGACAATATCAGGACTACTAGGAACCCATACCGACACCAAAGCACTCAATAGTATCCCTACTCCAATAGGAAACAGGACAAAAGCAGGCACCACAAGCTCTCCGATCAAAAAGATCAATCCTAATGCTGAAAGAAACTGCCATGTTTGCATGAATATATCTCGCCTGTCTGTAGCTGTGTCTATATGGGCTCTAGCTGTATATGAGCTGTATATGCCACGTAACGGAACATTAAAATGATTTTATGATCTTATGTTATGGTTCTTGTTGCTTCTTGTGTTGCTTCTTGTGTTGCTTCTTGTGTTGCTTCTTGTGTTGCTTCTTGTCTGTTATCTCTCATTTTCACTCTCTAAACTTATTCTCTAAGTATATTCTCTAAGTATATTATCTAAGTCTATATATAACTATCTTTCATATCACCACATCTAACCAAACAATATCATTATATTTTTAACAACTTCATCTAATCTATCGGTTTTTATATTGTGATACAACAACCTTCAACTAACAGCTCACTATCACTAGCTATCTTGAGTGAATCTTATGGTGTTAAAAACAACGAAGATAGCTTTCTGTAATGGTACTTTCCCATTATGATAGGAATGACGAGTCATATGCCTCCATCATGAATCCACTTTACGGCCTCATCACATCTTCTAGCTTATGAAACATCCCTTGTTTTTCCATAGATTACTACGTATCACCACCAGAGTGATCACCCATCCCATATTTATCTTTGTGAGTTTTCAATGTGTGTGGATCACCCTCACCTTATTTTGGGTGGTATGGTTTGCTCCCAGTTTGGAAGATCTTAAAGTGATTTTTGATATTGGTGAATCTCTATCAGAACAACCCCAAAATACCATACAAGAACCACTCCTTCACTCCAATATGGCACAAAACATTTACTCTCATATCCTCAAGCCCCACGAAGCATTGCTCCGTCTGACTGCAGGACTTGTGATGCTAGGTACGTTGTTATTTGGAGCTATTTGGCTATTTTGGTTTGGCCAACGCAAAGCCAGCTACTACCGACAACAGCAATCTTTTATTTCCAGCGTAACCCATGAACTCAGAACCCCCATCACCACTTTAAAGCTGATTTTAAGTAACCTCAAAAACCCATCTCTTAGTGAAGAAAAATACCATAACCTACTAGATATTGGAGATCATGAACTCAAACGACTTATGCATCTGATCCATAATATCTTGCTCACTGCAGGATTAGATCGAGGCATTGATATGCTTGATGAGAAAAAACAAAGACTCACTGTGAAAGCTTTACTGGAACACTCCATGGAACGATGCAAAGCTTTAGATGAAGACATTGCCAAGCGAGTGATCATCAAATGCTTACCACCCATGAGTATCAATGCACCACGTACAGCTCTTATCACTCTATTTACCAATCTCATGGAAAATGCCATAAAATACTCCCCTAAAGGCTCTGCCATCCATATCGATGCCTCTTTTTATGCCGGAGATTATGTAGATGTGACATTTCGAGATCAAGGATATGGCATTGAAGAAAGTGATCGTAAAAAAATCTTCAAAATGTTTTATCGAGGAGAAATCTCCAAGAAACAAGCCATCAACGGCACAGGAGTAGGATTGTTTATTGTTAAAACCATCACCAAACTTCTCGGAGGACAGGTATGGTGTGAAAGTAAGGGACCTCATAAAGGCTCTGTTTTCACAGTGAGATTACCCATCGATTAATAGAAAGAAACCATGGATATCCCTTATGAATAGACGCAAAAACATACTCATCGTTGATGATGATCCCAAACTTGTCCTCAACCTCCAATACCAATTGGAAGCTCTCGGCTTTGGCGTGTATGCAACAGGTGATGGATCATCGGTCTTGGATATCTATCATCGCCACGGGCCCTTCTCTGTTATTGTTCTTGATGTTCATCTGCAAAACAAAGATGGCTTCACCTTACTCAATGAAATCCGTGAAATCGATGGCCGTACCGGCATCCTCATGCTCACAGCACGTAACGCTCAACAAGACAAAATACGTGGCCTCAAATTTGGCGCTGATGATTACCTATGCAAGCCCTTTAACGAAGAAGAACTCATCATGCGCATCAGCCGCATTGCCTCACGCAGTGAGCTCATTGGAGCTAGTGATCACTTTGCTGGAAAACTCAGCTTTGGCCCTTTTACCCTCGATAAAGAAAATCTCACACTCCACACACCAACTACCACTAAAAATGTCACGGTACTGGAATCAGACCTACTGAGCACATTTATTATCTATCAAGGAAAAGTGCTCTCACGCCGGTTTCTTCTGCATAAAGTTTGGGGAGTGAAAGGACACATTGAAACACGCACCGTGGATAATTTTATTGTCCGCCTACGACGACTCGTTGAAGCGGACCCTTCAAATCCTCAACATATCATCAACGTCCGAGGTAGAGGATATAAACTTGTGGGTTAGCTCTGAGGATAATCCGAAAAATCTCTTGAAATAAACCGGACCACACTATCTCTTAGCTGAAATGGCTTATCAAAGTGCAACTCATGACCTCCATTTTCAATACCTTCCAGTACCGCCAAAGCAAGATGAGAGAAGATATAAGCAGAATGAGAAGAGGCCACAAAGTTATCATTTTCTCCATACAACACAAGGGTTGGAGCTTTGATGGCTAACAGCTTATGAGGATTACGAAATCGTGAAGCAGCCACAAGCTGCTTAAAAGTAATCATAATCCCCTTACCATAGCGTTTCTCAAGATTACTCCACAAGTTAGCAGCCCACTCCCTCATTTCCACAGGAGTACGCAAAGATAACACATACTGAGATAAACTATCATGAAAGCTCTTCCCCCCTTTAGTTAAAGAGCCAGCTAACCCAAGAATACTTTTAGGATATAAACGCAAAGATCGAGCTCCACCACCAATAGAGGAATTGATCACCACCAAAGAATAAACACGCCTCGGATAACGCAAACCAAACATCAAAGCCGTCATACCACCCAAAGAAAAGCCCAAAATATAGGCTTTTTCAACATTCAAATCATCAAGAACTTCTTTGACATCATCTGACATATGGTCAATGGAAAGATTCCAATCAGCCTTCTGTCGTGACTCCCCTATGCCTCGAGGATCCAAAGTGATGACATTAAGATCTTTGGCTAAAGAACGATCAAAATACACCCAATGGTCTTTAGTACGTGTTAAACCATTGATCATCACCAAACTACGACGCTTATGAAAGACCTCTTCGTTAATATGATGAGAGGTATGAAAACACACTTTTAAAGACGATACACGATAGGATATTCCGCCCTTAGTAATGTAAGAAGATTGTTGTACCTGAGACTTTTCTTCTTTAGTAAATGACTGACTCTCTAATGACACCACCGGAGCTTTATCTATAGAAGCATCTTTGAGAAAAGGAGTGTCATAGCGCACCGCTAATTTCTTAGCTAACTGACCCTCTACTATTTTGAATCGACGACGCTTCACCTCTCTCCTCAATCATAATCCATATATTAATACATTACCCATAGAATAGCCGAGCTTATGAGCTATCCTCAGCTCTCTGGCTAGCTCTTCTTGATAGCTATCTTCACTAACTATCTTCACTAACTATCTTCACTAGCTACACTAGAGACAAAACACATAAAACAGAAACGACTTTCTATTCTATAATTTCTATAATATAGAAAGCAGCTTAATGGCTCAGAGAATTATCACAAGCTCTATTCACTCTGAGAATCAAGAAATGTTACAAAAAACATCGCCTCATCAATACTTTCTAAGATAGAGAGTAGGTTTTTCACCTCAACCACCTTATTTTTATCACCATCTTTATCCGCTAACAGTATATCTGTGGCCAAAGGAATGGAAACATCTTCACTTTTAAATACCATCTTGTTTTGCATCTGATCTAACTGGATGCGACCATAGATTAACCTTCCCACACCATAGGCTACAAGCCCAGCACCCAAATAAGCAATGAGCTTTGAACGAGAAATATCATAAACACTATCTCGAAATCCTATCTTCTTTGTAAATGAAAACATGCCATTCAAACGCTTCTGCCATAACTTGGGAGCACGATTGATACGCTGAAGATCGGCAATGGTTTTTGTCCCTCGCAATGAACGCTTACTCACCGATGGACCTACATAAGCATCTTGTAAGCTATTGATATCCGTACGATTGATGTATTCATAAGCACCTTTCTGCAAACCAAGAACAACCGCTCCTTCCACAACACGACGACCTCCCTTTGCCACCATATCCTCAAGACGCCTCTTTGCAGCAAACATCTTTAGAAAAGAATTTTCTGTATTTTCTACACCGCTTTCTACACCGCTAGCCGGATCAGATGTATCTGTACTAGATAGACTATCTGATTGAAACTCCAAACCCACCATAGCCCATACCAATTGATCACGCTCTTGCTTTGCTGCCTGAGAATGACCCACATATTTAACCGGAACCCTCAACCACTCCTCACAAGAGCTCCAATCAGCTATATTCTCACTCACTTCTGAGCAGATAAACAGCGGATAATATGATAACGCCTTATCATCAGATATCTGGGTTTTATCTCCTAAATACACCCCTAAATTCTCATCTTTGATACCCCCATGAAGCTCAGAGTCCTGATTCACCACAGAGGGAGCACCACAACCCCATAGCAATACACATAACAGTGTTACAACAGAGAAACTCATCAGAAACACGCGATGAGAAAACATATAAGAAAGCACATATAAAATCATAATATTCATCATATATACCCATATCAGTATGCTTAGACACACCAAGTCTTCCTCTGTGAGATATTCATCTCAAAAAGAGGCGCCTCATCTAGAACGTCTACATGAAAAACAAGATCCTTGCATCAAAGCTTGGTATCAAAGTTTGGTATTGAAACCCTTTACAAAAGATAGCAAAGAGCAAAAAGAAGTGCTTACTTCAAGGCTTGAAAGAATGATCCTTTCAAAGCTCAAGCAAACAGATCATACCTGAAATAAAGGATTCTTGCAAGAGAAAAGAACTTTTTACAAAAAAAAAGCACAAAATAAAAAACCCTTAAGGGGTTTTTATGGTTTTATATGTGAATGTATTTTAGCTAGCTTCTTACTTAGCTAGCTTCTCATCGCACAGCAATCACAAATATACATGTCAAGCCGCACTTTCTTCAAGATAGCTACGCAAGACTTTTTCATCCGTATTATCCATAGAGAGGATTTGAACAGAAAAATATTTCTTTTTACGTTTTTCTCCTACGATTTTTTTCTTAATCACCCGCCCTATAACAGAAAAACTCTTTGGAATATTCACTCGAGTATAATCAATGAAATGACGCTTTCTTTGCCAATAGCCAGGAATGATCACATCAATTTTTAATAGATCTTCTTCACAAAAATCTGCTGATAATTGAAACTCCATCCCATATGGACTAATATGAATAGAATACGCTTTCATAGGAACACGTGCAGAACTCAGATTACGGACATTGAATTCTAAGATGGAAAGATGAATTTTTTTGTTAGATTGCGGATAACCCTTAATTTTTTCTTCTTCAAAATTTTCCATCTCCACATCAGGTTGGTTTCTAGCCATATCACTCCTCCCTTATTAATCTCTTATTTGCACTATAATCAACTATGACTTCCCACTTTTTCATAGCTCTCAGCACATTTTTTTAGAAACAACTTTTTAGAAACAACCAAATATCTCCTCTACGAACCCATCAATGATATGTTTAATTTCGTACGTATTCTTTGAACAGCCTGAGTATGCAACTGAGACACACGAGATTCTGTGACATTAAGAATTTTACCAATTTCTTTAAGATTCAATTCCTCGTAATAATAGAGGGATAACACCAAACGCATTTTGCGAGGAAGCTCTTCAATTTGTTCGATTAAAACTTTGCGATTGATCTTATCATCAAGCAATGTCTGGGGGGTTTTAGAAGGTTTTTCCACAGCCTCTAAAAGAGTTTTTCGAAATGACTCACCACGACCAGGTACCGATTCATCCACATAGACAAGAGTGACTGACTTCACACGAGACAGCAGCTCATGATACTCTCCAAGCTCCATGCCTAAGCTCTCACAAACTTCTTCATGGGTGGGGGGACGACCAAATTTTTGTTCAAGTTCTCTATGAGCACGCTCAATAACCTTGGCTTTGTTACGTACACTTCGTGGTATCCAATCCTGAGAACGCAACTCATCAAGGATGGCTCCACGGATACGAAACTCAGCATACGTTTTGAATTTGTTATACATATTAGGGTCGTATTTCTCAATGGCATCCATCAACCCTATCACCCCCGATGAAACCAAGTCATCGATATCAATACTAGGAGGTAAACGTGAGGCAATGCGTTGAGCCACAAAACGAATCAAAGGACTGTAATCCAAAATCAACTGATGACGTAAGCGTTCATCAATATCATGATCCCCTTGCTTATAACGCCGAATCAAACCCTTCATACCATCTCCGCTATCTAACGCTATCTAACTCAGCTATCTTATTTTCCCTTGACTTGCTTCCCTTGGCTAGATCTCTTAGCTAGCTAAGCCACTAGCTAACCCTGTGAGCAAATCCATCATCGATGAGGTTATTCTTCACCCTCAACACCCTCAACACGCACTTGATAGAAACGCTCAAAACATACTCACCACCTCAATAACCACTCCAAAACCTAAACCTCATGCAAACTTCAGCTAACAAAATATCTCTCACAAGTCACTCTCAAGTGGAAGGTTTATATTTAGATACTGCCATAGCTCACAGCTTCTCAGAGAGACCACAGTTTTACCTACTCAAGTGGTTAAAGCTGTGAAAAATTTCATCTAACATCTTGATATATTTAATGTTTTTCTATCACACAGCAACTCTGTTTGAATCATTACGCAACACAAAACATCATCAATATGTCTCTTCACTCACACTCACACATAAGAACACGTACTCTTATATTCGTAGAAAAAATGACGATAACCTCAGTTAGCAAATACCGTTCACATCAAACCTACTCTTGATAACTCGTGATCCTTTTCCATAGCTTCACTGCTCTTACACTAAGCTGTATCTGTGACTACTATCTAATGACTGCTATCTGTGACTAGATTCACTATGACTATGTATTGGTAAAACAACAAAAAAGTTAACGACAACTCTCCCCCCCTCACCGTACCGACCTTCATCGGTGAACTGTAAAGAAGACTTTAGCGAAATTTTAAAATCCCAATTATATTAAATAGTTAAGACATTTTCTACAGTCTATAAAAACCCTCAACCATCCAAATGAGACCACATACATCACAGCTCTATGCCATGGACCATGATTCTTGCCAACCAAAAAAAACACACTCAGCAACTCCACACTTTAGACTTTCAACAGGATGGTTTATAATACAGCCAAGCAAGTCCCTAAACTTTTTCAGACGAGCTTAAACATATACTTTTCATGTATACTCCATCCAAACATTCACACTCACATATTTCCTTTCTATGAAAACACATCCTTACTTATCACACCGTCAAGCTGTATCTATGGCCGCTAAACACCCCCATAAACGAGCTTGTAAAGCTATAACCCTAAGAGCAGCTCTTTTGAGCATACTGTTGTGTGCTACGGCCATTTCTTCGTGTGAACAATACGATCCTTCTTCAGCACGCACAGCTTTTTACGAAGAACAAAAAAGAGCCAACCAACCCACACCTCTCCTCACCAAAGAAGGAAATATCCCCCCTAGACCGACAGAAACCAGCAGTGTGGCGTTGTCACCAATTGATCAGAAATACAACTCTTTTTGCTCTTCCTGTCATGGCATAGATGGCAAAGCTAACAACGAAGCTGCACTCGCCATGACACCCAAGCCCCGCAGCTTTGCCGATAAGACATGGCAAGAAAGCAGCGATGATGCCAGAATTACCAAAGTCATCAAAGAAGGAGGCCCCTCTGTGGGACTTGCTGCCACAATGGCTCCTTGGGGAGCCGTTCTTAACGATGCAGAAATTCAAGAAATGGTGGTAAAAATTCGTGCTTTTGCAAACCAACCTGAAAGCCCTGAAAGTCAATAAGCCAGCGCTATCCAACAGAATCTTTGACAGAAAGTTCACCAATAGCCTATCAAAAGATCGCAGAGACCGCCATCAAGGCTTCTGCTGCCGCTTTATAGAACTTCCACAGTGTGTTTGTTAACTATGTTAACAAAACACGAATCCTGATGTAGAATGAGATCTTTCAGGCTACTATTTTAGATTTAGATTTAGATTTAGATTTAGGTTCAAGCCACTATCAATACTCGTATTGAATAACTCAGGTTATAGCTATCATACAATATGGACTCAAAGCCAAAGAACCACTTTCAGTCAGTGACTGTAAGTCTGCATTCTGAGTATTTCCCATGATAGTAGAAGCAACTTGAAAGCAAGTCCTTGCCGTAGGTAAGTACGGTTTCTTGATAAAATCGGTCTATATGAGTATGAAAGTCGCAATCAGAATAGTAAGACTAAAGGATACGAAAATGTATGCTCACACAGCTATCACATAATAGAACCAGCTATTTGAAAATGAAGCATCACCACAAGAAAACACGCAAAAGATAATCATCAAGATCACATAAGACATGTCATAGTATATCAACTTCTTTTAAAATATCAATAACCATCCATTTGATAATACATGAAAGATAAGTATTCATTTCTTAAACAATCATTACAATATATATGACGATCTAATTCACTTGAAGTACTATAACTAGCTTTTACAAGAATACTTTCAGAAAGCTCCATAAAACGATTTGCATCAGTAAGATAATTTGTAAATTTATAGCACAAAACATGTTCAGCTATTATTCTATATACCATAGCCTCTTCTACACCAAGCCCGTTATCTTTAAAAATTTTTGCAACTTCTTCGAGAATCTCCTGACCTTCATCAGGAGAAAAACGATGAACATTTTCAAAAGCTGTTTTTTCATTAGAATCATATAATTTATTTACAACTTTACTAAGAGATTCAGCATGTTGGAAATGCACGAAGAATTCTAAAGAACATTCAAATTCTTCAAAATCTAAAGCAAATTTAAAAGCTTTTTTATGAGCAGATGTTTTCTGAGATTTTGTCTTCAAAGATGTCATATAACGTGTATAGTCCTTGATTGCACATGTTATAGAAAACATATCCCATAAACAAGATTGTCTTTTTACAGTGTCTTTCAATGCCTTATAAGATTCTGCGCGAATCTCTAAAAATGCATATTCTTGAGGAATAATCAATGTTCCCTTAAAACCATCTAACAATGATAACGTCTTCTTAGGCTTGCCAACAACACCATTATAGAATAAACCCAATAAGCATATCGTCTCATGTCGTTTAAGCTGTTCTTTAGTAAATAAAGACAACAAACCTTTCTCATCTTTTGTCAAAAAGCATATATGACGCATGCCATCTTTCAAGCGAGCAGAAAATATTAACATATCATCAATATTCTCAACCATATCCAATAACTCTTTTGATTCAATGCCTTCCTTTTCTTCCATCTCAACGATCAGTGCTGCACATCTCTGAATCTCTTTTTCAAATATTGATTGAGCAACAACAAACTGGTCACTATCAAAATACTTCATCACTTCTAACATAAACTGCGGAAATTTATAAAAAAGCTCTCCGTAATAATCAGATTCACTTTCATATGGCTCGCTAAAACAAGAAGTATATCGAAAAACATACTGAACAGTCTCATTGGGATCAGGAGATATATCGCAAATTATTTTCAATAATATTTCTTTAGCATTATCGAATAAACTAGAAAAATATTCTCTGTAATCTTCAACTTTTGTGATTTTTCTTAACTTTTCACCTAAAATCACATACTCCCATAAAACCGGATAAGCTTCAAAAAAATTCATTTCCACAAGATTATTACACAATTTCATTTCTATCGCAGCTATTTCATCATGCCATTTCTTAACTTTTTTATGAGACAAAACCCTTTTAGGACGCTGCTTAGTTTTGATGCTTTTAAGAAGTAACTTCGCTAAATCCTCAGCACCACCATAATGGATGGCAAGATAGTAACGCATATCTTGCTTCAGTTCAGGATACTGGCCACAATAGCTCAGTAATAACTGAGAAAGCTTTTCAGCCCCCATTCCTTTTAAGTTTTTCTCATTAACAACAGTTCTTGTCATGAAAACACAATCTCCATATTCATGTTAATATCAATACAATCAATATAACCGTAAAATACACAAAATAACATCATATATCTATGAAATAAACAAAAACCAAAGCTCTTGATCTAAAAAAGCTCTTTGTCACATCTAGCTGCATGATTTCAACGACTTAGCTCTAATCAAACAAGCATCTAAAGCTAAATTCATAAAGATGCTCTTGATCCTACTGAAACAAGAACCCTACTGAAACAAGAACAATGAAGACTTTTCAAAGAGGAGCCCTGGTATTCTTTACTTACCTGCTCACTATCCTCCCAAAACTGTGACGCTTCTGCCTAAAATCAAAGATGTTTAACATCACATAAACCCCAAACACAGCCTCAAAATCTCATCAAATGATCACTATATAACAAAAATCTCCCTTACAGATCACCAGAAAGTCCGTAAGGGAGAAAAGTGCTATCAACTACTGTAGATACCAAAATACCATCATTCTGCCAATTTAAGATTTTGGAGCAATCCAACAAATTTTTTATGAAATGATCCATCTATTGAAGGCTTATGTGGCAATGGATTGCGATGATGATCCAATTTCATACGAAGATATAAAGGATCGTGATACCGTGCACCAAGTAGTCCTTGTGATGAATCATCGGCTTTTGACAAAACATCTGACTCTGAACCAGCACTGCGAGAGCTACTTGAATCATCCCCAAAGAAAGCGTTAAAAGCCCAAACTGTGGATGCAGTTATAGCACTTGCAAGCACTGATACGATCAACGCCTGATGACTAGGTTTCTGTTTGAGTAATCCAAGTGATATTGCCATGTTATAAGCAGCCAACATGACTGCAAAACTCATTACCGTAGTTCCAAAAATATTAGGAGTAGCTGCTAGTTTAACTTCTATATCGTTTAGATCTAACTCATACAGCTCTGCCAGTTGATCCAAATCTTCTACCAAAAAATCT
>MKWU01000346.1_pt1 | contig 89131 bp, 88 predicted proteins | sample 809101 | NCBI WGS metagenome assembly MKWU01 (sample SAMN05860141, study PRJNA318959) | sponge metagenome | host: Aplysina aerophoba | place: Slovenia: Piran, Adriatic Sea, Gulf of Piran | collected 2013-05-07
CCGCCATACCCGCGAGCTCCTGACACATTATGACATTCCGACTCCGCTGACGAGCTATCACGATCACAGCGAATCAACCAAAGCACCCATACTCGTTGAAACCTTGCTGGCGGGCAAAAGCATCGCCTTGGTCAGCGATGCCGGCACCCCGTGCATCTCCGACCCAGGCTATCGTTTGGTCAAAAGTGCCGCTGAGGTGGACATCCCGACCGTTCCCATCCCCGGCCCGTCCATGCTGACCGCGTTGATGAGCGTAGGCGGTTTGCCAACCGATCGTTTTGCCTTTGAAGGATTTTTGCCGGCAAAGAAAGGGCAGCGCCAAAGAGCGTTACGGGAGCTCTGCCATGAGGAGCGGACACTCATTTTTTACGAGTCCCCGCACCGTCTGTTGAGTACCCTGTCTGACCTTACGCGTATTTTCGGAGATCGTGGCATCGTTGTTGGCCGGGAGCTGACCAAACAGTTCGAGGAAATCCTGCGCGGACCTGTCAGCGCGGTTCTCAGCGCGTTCCACAACCGGTCGGTCAAAGGTGAAGTCGCGCTCGCAGTCGAAGGCTGGGACGGGAAAGACGAGAGCACTTCGGAACAATCCGCGGCAGAACTGATGCAGCAGCTCTTGGCGGACGGGGTCGGCTTGAAAGAGGCGGCGCGCACGGTGAGTGAGGCATGCCATATCTCAAAACGGGACGCGTATTCCATGGGGGTAAAGATCAAAGCGGGCTCAAGGACTGATAATCACGATTGAAAAGAGAAGGCCGATCGCCAAGCAGGGGGGCTGAGTGGATGGACCGGTCGGAAATTGGTATGAAAAAACCCAAGACCGTATGATGCCCAGCAGGACGTTCCAACCCGGAAGACAGGGTAGGGAGAAACGAAGTAGGAGGAAAAGACACAATGGCGCTCGACTATGACAATATTATTGACGCGGACGGCCACATCCTTGAACCGGCGGACGCCTGGGAGCGGTATATCGATCCCGCCTATCGGGACCGGGCGCTCCGCATTCGGACGCTTGAGGGACGGGAAGTCCTGGAAATGAACGGCAGGCCGTCCCGTTTTTTTGACGTGCGCGTCTTGACCGGTCTGGGCGGTATGGGCAAGGGAACTAAAGAAATCGAACGGATGATGGAGCAAGCCTACCCCGGCAGCGCTCCCTTTGGGTCAATGGACCCCCAGGAGCGGGTGGCTCTCCTAGATCAAGAAGGCATTGCCAAGGCCATCCTGTATCCCAGCTTGGGTCTGACCTGGGAGTGCGAGATTGATGACGTCGAGCTGTCCCTGGCGTATGCCCAGGCGTACAACCGCTGGATCTGTGACTTCTGTTCCGACTCGGACGGTCGCTTGATTGCCATTGCCCATATTTCGCTGGCCGACCCGTCAGCTGCCGCGGCCGAACTGGAACGCTCCGTGCGCGCTGGCGCCAAAGGCGCTTTTCTCGCGCCCTATACGCTCACCCGTATCCCGCATGCCCATCCCGATCACGATATCTTTTGGGCAAAGGCCCAGGAACTTGCCGTGCCGGTCGCCATCCACCCCATGGCCGAACATCCCAAGATTCGGACCTATCAGCGTTTTGACGGCATGAAGAGCGCGCGCTGGATGCAAAACGCACTCGGTATGCAGGGACCCCAGCAGGCGCTCTACGGGATGTTTCAATGGGGGCTGTTTGATCGGTTTCCCCAGATCAAGGTCATTCTGCTGGAGTCTGGCGCGGGGTGGATAGGCGCCGCCCTGGATCGGATGGATACGACGTATGAAACCAGCCTTGGCGATAATGTTCCGCTCAAGGAAAAACCGAGCGTCTATTTTAAGCGCCAGTGCTGGATTTCCGGCGATCCGGACGAACGGGCGCTCGCGCATATTATTGACTATGTGGGCAATGATCGTTTCTTCTGGGCGACCGATTACCCCCACTTCGATCATCCTGGAAACTATATGGAGGAGTTGGAAGAACTGGTCGTGCCGCTGTCAGAGACCGCGCGCAATAATCTGCTCGGGGATAGCGTCGCCCAAGTCTACGATATCTAAATATCCGGTTCTACAGGGCTGGGTCGACGCGCCGTGGCGAACAGCGCGTCCGTATCCACAGTGTCGGCCAGCGTAGCCGCTATGTCATCTAGGGCGGATTCGACGCTGGCCTCGTATTGTAGCGTCGTCGCCGTTGTGTCGCGGATGCGGCTAAGCCAAGCGCGTCGATACGTATCGTTCCCGAACAGCCCGTGCAGATAGGTCCCCTCAATTAGCCCGTCTTGGCTGCGCGTGCCGTCAGGGCCGGTTTCGAGTTGAAACATTGGACGGGCCAGGGCGCGTCCGTTTGATTGGCCGGTGTGAATTTCATAGCCGGTGACCGCCGCACCGCTCAGGGTGCAGCGTCCGCGTGCCGGACGAACGGTTTTTTCACCGGCCATGGTCGTCTCGATTTCGAGCAGGCCGAGCCCTGGGCGCGATCCGACCGGACCGTCCGCGCCCGCTGGGTCGTGAATATGACGGCCCAACATCTGGAAGCCGCCGCATACACCCAAGATGCGTCCGCCGGCTCTGGCGTGCGCTATCACGTCGTGGTCCCAGCCCTGGGCGCGTAGGAAGTCCAGGTCGCCGTTGGTCGATTTGGTGCCGAAGAGGATCACGACGTCCACATCACGCGGAATCGGACGACCGGGCGGTACGAAGGTGAAATCCACGTCCGGCTCAAACCGTAACGGGTCGGTGTCGTCGAAGTTCGCCAGACGGGACAGTAGAGGCGCGGCAATTCGAATGCAATCGGTGCGTCCGCTGTGCCCGAGTGAGAGCGACACCGCGTCTTCCGCGGGCAAGCGTGTCGCGGCCGGCATCCACGGGATGACGCCAAAGCACGGCCAACCCGTGTGCCGCTCAATCACCGCGACCCCTTCTGTAAACAAGGCCGGGTCGCCCCGAAACTTGTTGACCAGAAATCCCGCAATCAGTGCGTTGTCCTCGGGGCTCAGCACACTCTGGGTGCCGACCAAGGCGGCGATGACGCCTCCCCGGTCAATATCGCCGACCAGGCAGACAGGCACCCCTGCGGCGAGCGCGAAGCCCATATTGGCAATATCCCCGGTCCGCAGGTTGACTTCGGCCGGGCTGCCGGCCCCTTCGACGATAACCAGGTCGTGGGCGGCAACGAGACGCTGGAAACTCTGCATGACAGCGGTCATCAGACGGGCGCGTCCGGTAGTATAGTCGGCAGCATTCAGCAGGCCGGCCGGTTTGCCGTGGACGACGATCTGCGCCCCGCGGTCGGTCTGTGGCTTCAAAAGCACGGGGTTAAAATCCGGGTGCGGCTCGAGCCCGGCGGCACGCGCCTGTACGGCCTGAGCACGGCCAATCTCCCCGCCCGCCGCGCACGCGGCCGCATTGTTCGACATGTTCTGGGGTTTGAAAGGCGCGACCCGCCAGCCCTGTTGCTTGGCTATCCGACACAAGCCGGCGACGATAACCGACTTCCCGACGTCGGAACCTGTTCCCTGGATCATGAGGATCCGCGCGCTCATGGTGGGGCCGTCTGGCGAGCTAGGCGGATAGATGGGCCAGGGCGGCCCGCGCGACCGGGGCAAACGCCTCGCTGACGGTCTCGACGAGCTGGGCTAGTGGCACCCAACGCCGGCGCCGGTCGGTTTCGTACTCGTCCACCTCGCCCGTCACCTGGGCGGCGAAGAACGAAAAATGACGGAGGCCGTTTTTGTGGGCGAGGTCGAGCGCTTTCAGCAGTGGCCCGGTCCGCACCGTATAGCCGCTCTCCTCCATACACTCGCGGGCCGCGGCCTGCTCCAGCGTCTCGCCCGGATCAACCGTTCCGACCGGAAAGATCCAGGCATCGCGTTGCCGCCGGGCGGTAATGATCAGGATGGCATATGTTCCGTCCGGTTCTTGCCGATACGCCACAACACCGGCCTTTTGCCCTTCAACCGAGCCTGGGAGAGGGGGGTCTTGCAAAGCCATGGGGAGCCATGATGCCGAGGACATTCGCAGATTGCAAGGTAATACCCTATGATGAACGGACAAGGAGGGAAGCTGTGTACGGATTCGTTATTGCCGGCACGCAGAGCGGTGTTGGAAAAACCACGCTGACCCTCGGTTTGCTGGCCGCTTTACGAAAACGCGGCTTGTCCGTTCAGCCTTTCAAGATAGGCCCGGACTTTATTGATCCTGGGCACCACACTGCGGTCGCTGGAGTACCTTCCAGAAACCTCGATGGCTGGATGTTGTCGCGAGCCTACAACACAGCCATGTTCAACCGTAGTCTGCACGGCCCCGATGTGGGCGTTGTGGAAGGGATGATGGGCCTGTTTGACGGCTATGACGGCAAGAACGAAGCCGGCAGCACGGCAGAAATGGCAAAATGGCTGGGGTTGCCGGTCCTGCTGGTGGTTGATGTCTCAGCCATGGCGCGCAGTGTTGCGGCCGTCATTCACGGATTTCAGCATTTCGATCCGGCGCTGAATGTCGCCGGCGTGATCTTCAACAAGATTGGCGGGCCGGGCCATCTGACCTATCTTGAAGAGGCCGTCCGCGACGTTCCCAATATCACCGTACTCGGCGGACTCCCAGCCGACGAGACCAGCACCCTGCCCGAACGCCACTTAGGACTGGTCACCAGAGAAGAGAAACAATTATCTGCCGGACAGATCGATCACCTGGCCGGGGTGCTCGAAGACCATCTCGACCTGTCATCGCTCCTTCGGCTGTGTGCCCTTCCCCAACCCCCAACCCCTAACCTCCAGGCCCACAGGGCTCCGCTACCGGACTCTCCCGTTCGTTTTGGCATCGCCTGGGACGAAGCCTTCTGTTTTTACTATCCCGACAATCTGGAACTCCTGGAACAAGCAGGTGCCACCCTCGTTTTCTTCAGTCCGCTGCACGACCCGCATCTCCCCCCAAATCTACACGGCCTCTACCTTGGGGGTGGCTATCCTGAAGTCCACGCCCGGACATTAGCCGCCAACACGAGTATGCGTCAGGAGATGAAAGATTTTATCCAGGACGGGAAAACGGTCTACGCCGAGTGTGGCGGGTTTATGTATCTGACCCAAGGCATCCAGGATGTTGAGGGACACGACTTCCCTATGGTTGGCGTCTATCCTACTGTCGTTCGTATGCGGTCGCGCCTGAGCGCGCTGGGATACGCAGAGGTGGCTATTACGCCAACCAATGACCTGTTCCCAGCCTTGCAAGTCCGCGGTCATGAATTTCACTACTCGGAATTGATGCCGGACCTTGCCGTCAAGCAGACTCGGACGCTGTATCAGGTCCGCCAGCGTGCAGCGGAGGCGACCCGACCCGAAGGCTATGTGTATAAGCGCTGCCTGGCGAGTTATATCCATCTGCACTTCGGCAGTAATCCGACGTTCGCCCGGCAGCTCGTCCGTTTGGCTTCCGCCTGAGCCAGCGCCACCGCGCTGGCGTTCGGTGTTGAGCTTGACAATACAGTGGGCCTTCGATACCAACTGACCCGAACCGTGCTTGAGGTGCCCATCCAGGGTGGAAAAGGGAAGTCGGTGCGAAGCCGACGCGGTCCCGCCACTGTGATGGGGGAGCCTGTCTCGATGATGCCACTGCTGGCGAAAGCTGGCGGGAAGGCCGCTGACAGGCGTTGGGGTATGAACCCCTGAACCCCTAAGCCAGGAAACCTGCCTGAAGCCACGAACCGGCCTCTCCGCGGAGAGAGAAGGGTTACCGCATGTTACCATTCTGGATACGCAGGCTTTTGCTGATCCACTCCGGGTGGTTTCCAGCAGTTCCCGACACACCCTCTTCTCTACCAAGGGCAGGTCTCCCCGAGGAGGGAAGATGGGAAAGTCTACATGTTATGTCTCCGTTCTGGCCGTAGCGCTCCTGGTCTGGGGCGGCGGTCCATCCACGCTAGCCCAGGCCGACGAGACGCATGCGGCCCAGCAATCCATGCCGACCACCGCGCTGGACCCCATCATTGTCACAGCGTCAAAGCTTGAAGAGCCACTTTCACAGGTATCAAACGCGGTAACGGTCGTGACACAGGAAGACATCGCGCAGCGCCAGACCACCGACCTGTTTGAGCAGTTGCGCGAGGTGCCGGGTTTCTCCTTCAGTCAGACCGGCAGCCGGGGTGCGACGACCTCGCTTTTTACGCGGGGAGGTGAGGCGGATCACAATATGATCCTGATCGACGGGGTGAAGGTCAACCGGGCAGGTGGCAGTTTCAAGTTCGGCGATATGACAACTCTGGGCATAGGCCGCATTGAGGTGGTGCGTGGCCCACAGAGCGCACTGTACGGCTCTGATGCCATGAGTACGGTCATTCAACTCCTGACCCCGCGCGGGCAGGGGCCGGCACGGGGCACCCTGAGTTTCCGTGCCGGCAACCCCGACACCTTTGAGGAACGTCTCAGTATCTCCGGTGGGACAGGGTTATACGGCTATAACGTGGTCGTCGGACGGGTTGACAGCGGGGGCATCCTGCCGATCAATAACGACTACGGCAGCACGACTATCGCCTCCCGCTTCGACCTTGACCCCAGCGACGATCTGCAACTCACGGCTACCCTTCGCTATATTGACAGCCGCTTTCACGTGACCACCAGCAGCGGCGATATCCTTGACCGGCAGGGGAACGGTTTGGACCCCCAGGCGACCAGTGACAATCGTCGTATCATTCTCGGCCCGCGGGTGACCTATCAGCCCACCGCGTGGTGGCGACATAATCTCCAACTGGGGCTGCTGCACGAATGGTTCACCTATCGCGACCCGGAGAATAGAGGAGTCGATTGCCGAGACGACGACACTGCGACCTGGAACGACTGCGACGGTATGGGCTCCCTCACCATCAATAGCGAGTACCGATTGTCTGCCGACTATTCTTCCGATTTTTTTCTGCCGGTCACGCTCGGTGTCGCGCCGACCTTTACCCTTGGGGGCTATGTCGAAGACGAACACTACAACCAAAAGAATGGACCCAGTGGGAGCCGGAACGCTCAGGCGTTCTACTCCCAGCTGCATTTGGCGTGGCAAGAGACGATGTTCGTGACGTCCGGGTTCCGATTGGACGACGCGGTCACGTATGGGACGCACGTCAGCCCGCGGGTTTCGGCTGCCCTGATCCTCCCCGGTCTCGACACCAAACTGCGTGGCGGCTACAGCCAGGGCATCAAGGCAGCCAGTTTTTCTCAAAACGTCGACACCGCATTTTCCCGAGGGGATCCCGACCTGGAGGCGGAGCAGTCCAAGAGTTGGGAAATCGGTCTTGACCAGCCCTTTTCTCTGGGCACGTTCGACACCCAGGTGAGTCTGACGTATTTTTCGACCGAATATAAAAATCTGATCGCGTATACCTTTGCGCCCGCACCAGCGCCGAATTACGTGAATGTGCACCGTGCCCGGAGTCGCGGGCTTGAAATCGGGACGTCCGCCGTCTTGCCTTACGGATTCTCGATACGAGGCTCGTATACCTATCTGGAAACCAAGGTGCTGGCGAATGCCGGAAACGACGGATTCGGATCCTTCAGGCAGGGTGGCCCCCTGGTTCGACGGCCTAAACACGTGGCTTCCTTCACCCTGAATTATGCCGGCGAGCGTCTGAACGCCAACTTTCATCTGTATATCAAGGGCAATGTCACCGAACGGCGCGGTGTCCTCCATGACGGCTACGAGCGGGCGGATATGGCCCTGTCCTATCTGTTATTCGAGGATCGCTGGGGTATCCGAGCTCTGACCCTGGAGGGGAAGGTGATGAACCTGTTTGACGCCGACTATCAGGAGATCCTGTACTTCTCGTCCGCGGAAACGACTTTTATGACCGGCTTCCGGGCGGAGTTCTGAGTCACGGGCCGGACGGAACTCCGACTGCAAAACATCGTGCCCGACCCGGAGATACTCTCGAAAGGTCAGCGAGCGAGTAGCGCCTGGGCGAGGCGTGCCTCTGCATCCGCATCGGGCGGCAGGCCGATACGCAGCCGGTTTCGGCCCCAGTCAAAGCGGCGAACGGAGATACCGCACCCGGCCAAGCGGTGCCAGACACTGTTGGCGTCGTCTACCCTAACAAAGCGAAAGAGGTCTACGCCGCCCGCCACGCGCAGGCCGGCCGCGTTCAGAACCGCGTCCAGACGCGTGCGCGCCGTCGCCAGTCGGTGGCGGGTTTCCTGCTGCCAACCGCTATCTCGGTAGGCTTGCGCTCCTGCGGCCAGTGCCGGGCCGGATACGCTCCAGACACCCAGACATCGCCGGACTGTTTCCAGGGTGTCCTGCGGCGCAATCAGTGCCCCAAGCCGGAGTCCGGGCAGACCGAAGAATTTGCCGAACGAGCGCAAAATGATGAGACCTGCCCGCCCGCCGCCTGCTGCCAGGGACAGGTCCGGCCGAACATCGGCATAGGCTTCGTCAACGATCAGCCAGCCGCCCTTTGCGGCCAGCGCCGTCCGCGCCGCCTCAAGCCGGCCCGGATTCCAGACGCGGCCGTCCGGATTATTAGGGTTGCACAGGACGACGAGATCGGTCGAGGCGAGGACATTCAAGGGGTCCGATGTTTCTATGACCTGACATCCCGACGCTCGCCAGACCTCGGCATGGTCGGCAAAGGTCGGCCGCGTAATGGCCACTCGCGTCCCACGTCGGGGTCGGAGCAATGTCGGTAGGAGACGGATGAGTAGTTCGCTGCCCGGAATGGGTAGGACACACTCCGCCAGCGCTCCAAATGTCTCCGCCATTACGTTCCTGCAGGCTGCCATTGCGGTGGCGGTCGGCAAACGCTGGAGGATATCCGGCTGCGGGCTGTTCAGCGGATACGGCCAGGGGTTGATTCCGGTGGACAGATCGACCCAGGGTTCCGGCGCCTGGGGGAAACGGGCACGCATGAGGTCAAGCGCCCCTCCGTGGCCACACTCGTCCATTCTCATGGCTGGGCTCCCCCGACCGCCAGGACGAGCAGTACCAGTGCAGCTAGCAGCATGGTCCGCACGTAGAGATACAGCCCGCGCCGCGCGTCGTCCGGTCCGGGGTCTGGTGCGGTCGCATTCAGCCAAGGGTCAGCCGTCTTCGCACCCGCATACACGCGTGGGCCGCCCAGCCGAATGCCGAGCGCCCCGGCCATGGCGCTCTCCGGCCAGCCCGCATTGGGCGAGCGATGAGTCCGGGCGTAGCGGAGCATGACGCGAACGGCGGCGGGTCTGAAACTCGCCAGCGCAATGAGGCCGCCTGTAAGTCGAGCCGGAATGAGGTTGGCCGCGTCGTCGAGCCGGGCGGCAAAGCCGCCGAACGCCCATAGACGATCAGTTCGGTAGCCGAGCATGGAATCCAGAGTATTGATAGCCTTATACGCGATCAGCCCTGGCAAGCCGAGCAGGCTGCCCCAGAAGAGGGGTGCGATGACGCCGTCGGAAGCGTTCTCGGCCAGACTTTCCAGGTTCGCCCGTGCAACACCCGAGGTGTCGAGTTCGGTGGGATCACGGCTGACAATGTAGCTGACAGCCTGCCTTGCCTCTGTCAGATCGTCGTGTTCCAGGTGCTGGGTGACGCGCAGGACGTGACAATACAGACTACGGCTAGCCAGCAGGCTGGAAGCTGCTGCCACTTCCACAGCGAAACCGAGCGGCGTCTCTGGAAGGAAGACAACAAATAGGCAGGCGGACAGCGTGGCCGTGGCAACGACGACGAGCGTCGTCAGCATCCCGAGCGCGCGGCGGACGGCGGGGGTGAAACGATCCAGATTCAATGTTGCTTCGAGTGCAGAGATCAGGCTGCCAATCCAGACCACCGGGTGGCGGATGCGGCGGTAGAGCCAGTCGGGCCAACCGCAAACGGCTTCAACCAAGAATGCGCCCAGCATGAGCATGGTCGACGACACGCTCAGGCCACCCCTTCGATCTGTACGCTCCACTCGGCGCCCTGCCGCTCAACCCGCGCGTGCATACCATAGACTGTCCGTATTCGGTCCGCGGTCAGGGTCTCTTCAGGCGAACCGTCCGCAAGGATTGTACCGCCTTTCATCCAAATGAGCCGGTCGGCAAAGCGGACGGCAAGCCCCACGTCGTGCAGGACGACCAACACGCCGCCGCCCACGTCCACAAAACGCCGTAAGAGGCCCATGACCTGGAACTGGTGACGCAGGTCAAGGGCTGCGGTCGGCTCGTCGGCAATCAGGAGCGGTGCCTCGGCGGCAAAGGCTCGGGCACAATGAACACGGGCGAGTTCTCCGCCAGATAAGGTATCGGTTCGGCGGTGTGCCAGGTTGGCAAGGTCGCATGCAGCCACTGCGCGATCAACCGCCTCGGCATCCCTGGCGCGTAACCGTCCGAGTGCTGCGCCGTAGGCGAATCGTCCGAGCGCGACCACGTCACGCACGGTATTGGGCCAGGCGAGCGGACGCACTTGCGGGAGATATCCTACGCGGCGGGCTCGTTCCATGGACGAGAGTCGTGCCGTGGCCGCGCCGTCCAGCGTCGCCGACCCCGCGGAAAGCCGCCCGAGACCCAGCGCAGCGCGTAGCAAGGTAGTCTTGCCCGCACCATTGGGCCCGAGCATGGCAACCAGCTCGCCGGACCGTAGGGTAAAGGATGCCGCCTCCACGAGTATCGCCCGGCCGACCTTGACCGTCACGTTTTTTGTGCAGAGTTCAGTCACGGATCGCTCTCCGTTGCAGAGTGATCCAGATAAAGACGGGCGCGCCGATGAAAGCGGCGACTACGCCCAGCTTCAACTCCGAACTGGTCGGTGACAGGCGGACCGCGATGTCGGCAAGGACGAGGACGACCCCGGCAAGCAGCGCCGACGGTAGCAGGCTGCGCGCCGGGTCGTGACCGACGCGCGGGCGCACAATATGTGGCGCGATGATGCCGACAAAGCCAATAGCGCCGGCGATCGCGACTGCCGCGCCGGTGGCCAGCCCGGTACCCAGCACCACCGCGAGGCGCTGACGACGGAGATTGAGACCCACGCCGACGGCGGCTTCCTCCCCCAGAGTGAGAGCCGACAGCCCTCGGCGGGTCGCGAAGAGTATGGCCAGGCCGATAGCCATGAACGGCGCAGCGAGGACCAAGTCGTCAACGCTACGGTTAGCGACGGAGCCCAGCATCCAGTTCACCATATCTGCCAGTGAGAACGGGTTAGGGGCAAGATTCATCAGCAACGACATGGCCGCACCCGCAAAGCTCGACAGGCCGACGCCGACCAGGATGAGCGTCACCACCGATGAGGTGTGGACCGCGACCAGGGCGATGAGGGCCGACGCTGCGGACGCACCCGAGATGGCGGCCACCGGTACGGTATACCCCCAGGCATCCGCGAAGCCGTAGTACAGTACAAACGTCGCTCCCAGAGACGCTGACGCCGACACGCCCAAGACCCCGGGCTCCGCGAGCGGATTACGGAGCAGACCCTGCATGGCCGCGCCACTTGCCCCAAGCGCGACGCCCACGACGAACGCGGCCAGCGCGCGCGGCAAGCGAATCTGCCAGACAACCAGACTGTCACCAACCGGCGACTGGCCCAGGAACGCCGCCAGTACGCGGGGCGCGCCCATGGGGGTTGTGCCGAGAAAACAGGCGGCCACCAACACCACAACAGCCGTCGTGACCAAGGCAAGATTGAGCCCACTCGCGGTCACTGGGCGGTCTCTCCGCTGCCTGTCGTCGCCAGCGCCTCAATAGCGTCAAGCAGGAACCATCCGCCGCAAGCGATCCAGGCTCCATGAAGCGATACGACGGGTCGCTCGCGGAGCTGTCGGCGGGCGATGGGATGGCGGGCTGCGCTCCAACTGTCATAGTGATTCGTGGCTCCCCAGAAGACGGCCGCTACGAGGTCGGGCTGTTCACGGGCTAAGTGCTCAAGCGGCAGGGATCGCCAGCCGGGCTCCTGCTCGAAGTTGGCCAGACCCGCAGCGCGCAGCATCTCGTGGACCAGCGTGCCGGGTCCGCTCGTCACGCCAGCCGGCGTCGTATACAGCGCCGCCGGTGCGTCCGGTAGGGCGTGCAGGGCTGCCAGCCGCGCGTCCATCTCGGCGATCACTGCTGCGCCGCGGGCCTGCTGACCGAGCCCTTCTGCCACTGCTGCAATCGTGTTTCTGACACCGTCGAGGTCGTGGGCGGAGTCGATTTGCAGCACAGGTGTGCCTATACGTTCGATAAACGCGGTGACATTCGGCCCTCCGCCGTAGGAGCGGACCACCAAGTCGGGCTGAAGGACGAGAACGTCTTCGGCCTGGGGGCGAATCTGTCTGAGCCCCTTGGCGTAGCCACGCATATAGGAAAAGGTTTTCTCGGCATCAGGCGAGACCGCCAGGATCTGCTCACGCGGTGCTAGCTTGAGCACATACTGATCGGCGCAATAGTCAAGGCTGATGATGCGTCTCGACTGGTCCAGGCGTTGCGGCTGCTCGGCAGGGCTGCATGCGGCCAGCCCGACGAGCCCGACGAGAACGGCAAGCCGGGGTACCGCCTCAGAAATCAATCCCATGCTGGGCTTTGATACCGGCTTTGAAAGGATGCTTCACCTCGCGCATCTCGCTGACGAGGTCGGCATAGTCCTGAAGCTCCGGTTTGGCGTCGCGCCCTGTCAGAATGACACTCGTCCGGGTCGAGCGGGCTTTGAGGCCGGCAAGCACGGTCTCGACGGACAGATAGTCGTAGCGGAGCGCAATGTTGATTTCGTCCAGCACGACCAGATCATAGTCACCGCTTTCCAGCAGCGCCCGCGCCTTGGCAAAGGCAGCCTCGGCGGCGGCTGTGTCTTGGTCGCGGTCCTGTGTGTTCCAGGTGAAGCCATCGCCCATGCAGTGCCAGACGAGTTGATCGGGAAATCCAGCGAAGAATTTCCGTTCGCCGGTCATCCACTTGCCTTTGATGAACTGGACGACGCCGACCCGCTGGTCCCAGCCGAGCGCCCGGGCAATTACACCAAAGGCGGAACTCGACTTGCCTTTGCCGTTGCCGGTGTAGACCAGCACCAGACCTCGCCCCGGATGGCGAGCCGCGCTCACCTTACGGTGCTGCTCGGCCCGCAGGACCTTCATCTTTTCCTTATGCGTAGCGGCAGTGTCCATGGGCTTTGAATGTAAGCCCCATACATACAAACCAGCCTGACGAAGTCAAGGGTGGCAGCCTCACCTCGTGTCTGGTTCCGTTCCTCCCGTGACTGGTCGCTGCTCCCGCTCCATGCTAGGGTCTCGAAGCGTCGCCATTGGGCCGCTGTATACGAATGATCTCGTCTCGAAAAGACGGAGGCCACGGAAGGAAATCTGTTCATGTTCAATGTCCGGCCCGTCTCCCACGCACGGGATGCCGCGGTCCAGCATGCCATTGACACCAAAACCAAGCCGCACGGCGCGTTGGGAGTCATCGAGACCCTGGCCGCGCAGATTGCCCGCATCCAGGATACGCTCACGCCGCGCCTGGACCACTGTCGCCTGATCATTTTTGCGGGCGACCACGGGATAGCGGCTGAGGGGGTGTCTGCTTATCCACAAGAGGTGACGCGGCAGATGCTCAGCAATTTTCTCGCGGGTGGCGCTGCGGCAAATGTCTTTGCACGCGTGAACGGTGTAGACCTACACGTCGTTGATGCCGGCGTCGCCGGCGCAACGCTGCAGGCCCCTGGACTCACCTCGCGGCGAATTGCTGCCGGAACCCGAAACAGCGTCGTGGAGGCTGCTATGACGCCGGAACAGTTTGAGGCCGCGCTTGGCAGCGGCCGCGAGATTGGTGCGGACATCAGCGCGGAGGCGGCGGCATTCGGTGAAATGGGGATAGCCAACACCTCATCCGCAAGCCTGATCGTCCACAAGCTTACCGGCATCGGGCTCGACGCGCTGGTCGGCGGGGGCACCGGACTTGACGCCGCCGGGCTGGCACGTAAGCGGGTGGTCCTTGCGCGGGCCGCAGCACGTACACCGGTCCGGCTCGATGCACGTGGAGCGCTCCGTGAGTATGGTGGATTCGAGCTGGTGATGATGGTCGGGGCGCTGATCGGCGCGGCCCAGGTCGGAACGGTCGTGCTTGTCGATGGGTTTATCGCGAGCGCCGCAGCGCTCGCCGCAGTCGAGCTTGCCCCGCCGCTGCGGGAGTATCTCATCTTTGCCCACCGCTCCGCCGAACCGGGCCACCGCGTGGTGCTTGAGGCCCTGGCCGCCCGTCCGGTGCTTGACCTGGAAATGCGTCTGGGTGAAGGCACTGGCGCGCTGCTGGTCTGGCCGATTCTCAAATCCGCTGCGGCGATGCTGTCGGACATGGCAACCTTCGAGGCTGCTGGGGTTAGCGGAGCAGGAGAATGAACGCGGCCCGTCAGGAACTCGACGCATTACTGCTCGCCGTTCAGTTCCTGACCCGTTGGCCGGTGCGGGTGTCAGGCGTCTTCTCTGAGGAGAGACTGTCTGCCATGGTCCGTTATTACCCGCTCGTCGGCGCCTTGATCGGTGCGTTTGCTGGAGGCGTATTTTGGCTCGCCCATTTGGTTTTTCCGATGAGTCTGGCAGTTGTCCTCTCCACCGCAGCCTCGTTGATCGCGACCGGTGCCCTGCACGAGGATGGATTCGCGGATGTCTGCGATGGGCTCGGCGGCACAGATCGGGAGAAAACGCTCGCCATCATGCACGACAGCCGGCTCGGAACCTACGGCGTGGCTGGGCTCGGGCTGATGCTTGCGACGAAAATCTTGGCCCTGGTCGCGCTGCCGTCACATATTGTCCCGTGGTTGCTGGTCGCCGCGCACGCCGCCAGCCGGTCGTCCTCCGTGCTTGCGATCGCGACGAGCCATTACGTACGAGCCGTCGGTGTGGCCACACCGGTCGCCGAGACGCTACGTCTCGGTGGCCTCCTATTCGCCCTGGCAACTGGTATGGCCGCGGTGTGTGGATTGGGGGTGGCGTATGCGCAGGCCATTATTCCCGTCGGTCTGACAGGGCTTGCCGCCGGGCATCTCGCCATGCGCGGTATGTATGAGCGTAGGCTGGGCGGATACACCGGAGACTGTCTCGGTGGCGTACAGCAAATGAGCGAGCTGGGGATGTATCTCGGAGTCGTTGGGGCGCTGGCGTCGCTGTGACGGTTGTGCGCATGAGGCTTAGGTCGGTTCCTTGAGGAGAACCGGCAAGCCCGCAGCTACGAAGTAGACGCGCTCCGCCAACCGGGCGACAGCCTGATTGAGCCGGCCGGCGTGATCACGGAAGGCGCGCGCCGCGGCGTTGTTCGGCACGATACCTAGGCCGACCTCATTGGCGACCAATACTATTGGCCCGGATACCTTGGCGAGCGTGTCGAGCAGCGCGTCTTGGGCAGCGTCGATCCTCCGTCCGTGATGCATGAGGTTGCCGAGCCAGACTGTTAGACAATCGACCAGCAGACAGACCTTGGGCGCGCTCTCCTGCCGAATGGCAGCCGCGAGATCAAGCGGCGCTTCTACCGTGCGCCAGCCAGCCCCGCGCTGGCGGCGGTGCGCCTCGATCCGGCGTACCATCTCGTCGTCGACACGTTCGGCGGTGGCGATGTAGACCCGTTGGCTATGATAGCGTACCAGGGTCTCGGCGAATGTACTCTTGCCCGAGCGCGCACCGCCGAGTACCAGGGTCATGCTAGAATAAGGCTCGATCATACTCATGGGCGTGTCGAATTACGTACCGGGACTCTCATCGCTAAAAACATGCCGCGACGAGTCCGAGAGGCATCCCTTATTTCCTGGCTATCGGATTCGGGATGGTGGTAAAAGGGGAGTCGGGTATATCTGAGACATGGGTCATAGCTTTGCCGTTGGGACAAAATCATGAGGGCACCAGGCCGGTGTCAGTGAGGGGGATACATGGAGACTCTGCTGGACCCGCTGCCGTCTGACAAACTCGCCCATCCGCCCAAACCGCCCCCGCAACTGCTCCGGAAGCTCGCATTTCTCGTGGGTCGCTTTCACGGCGATGGGAGCTATGCGAAAGGTGGGCGGCGATTTCACAAGCAGATGGTCGGAGCGTGGGAGGCGGGTGGTCAATTTCTGTCCCTACGTATGCGCGTGGTCTACCCGCTGAAGGACGGGCGCTTGGACGTGCATGACGCCTGTGTGATGCTCGGCTGTCATGCCGCCAGCCAGCAGCTTGAAGCCCGTGCCTACACCGATGGGGGAAGGTTGGTTGACTACCAACTGATCTACAACGGACACAGTCTCTCTTTTCCGGACCGCCCACCCGGCCATCAGCCTAAAGCGAAACGCGCACGCAAGATTCTGAGCCCGCACGAAGGCGGCTTTGCCGAGCGGCTCGAGGTCGATTTTGGAACGGGGGCGTTTGAGTCGTATTCGCTCATTATGATGCAGAGGCAAGGCTAGCGCTGTTCAGTATTGAGGGCCTGCTGTGGGGCCTCGGGGGTCTTGCCCGTCTTGGCAAGACTGGTAATTGATAGGGGGAAATGCGACGACTCTTTCAGCCTTTGTCCATAGGGCATGGAATAGAGTCTGGAATATCTGCCGAAAAGGGGAAGGAATGTCACATCGCCGTTTCACGTCTGTCGTTTACAGTGTCCTTGTTCTGACCGTGTGTGCCGCCGGCTGCGCGCCCGCACCGGCGGACGACCCGCGGGCTCAATTGAAGGCCTGGAACGTGAAATATAGTGAAAAGTCGTTTCGGAGCCGGGCGCAGATGGGCGATCTGAAGTCGGTCCAGCTTATGCTCGAAGCCGGTATGGACCCGAATGTTGCGGGGGCGCACGGAGAAACCGCCCTCCGCTATGCTGCGTCCGCTGGCAAGACTGACGTTGTTAATGCATTGCTCGAAGCCGGTGCGGATGTCAATGTTGAAGATAAGGACGGCTTCACGCCGCTACGCTATGCGGTATACAACGGCCATAGAGATATCGTTGAGGCCCTCTTGGCCAAAGGGGCCGATGTACGAGGCGGAAGTGGAGATGGCTGGACGCCTGAAGCAGTCGCGATGGGCAGAGGCTATCCCGAGATTGTCCGGCTCCTCAAAGATGCCCAGCCGCAAGGGTAATACCTGAATAAGTCAGTGGGGAGAGCCCTCGGTCGAGGTTTCGCTCCGCTATCCCCCCACCTCCTTCTCCCTTGCGGGAAAGAGTTTCCCGTATGGACCCCGCCCAGCACGAACAACGAATTCAAACCATCTGCCTGCTCATTATCAGCACAGTGGCGGTAGCGGCCGCTCTGTACTGGCTGCGACCCGTTCTGGTTCCTTTTGTCCTGGCCGTGTTTATTGCCTATGGGCTGCTGCCGCTGGTTGAATTCCAGGTCCGTCACCTCCGCCTGCCGCAGTTCGTCGCCGTGGCTTCGACCCTGGTTGTCGGCGGGCTGATTCTCGGCAGCCTGGGCCTGCTTATCTCAACCTCCGTGAGTCAATTACAGGCGAATGCCGCCGCCTATCAGCAGCAGATTGAGTTGCTCGGTGCAAAAGTGTTGGCTCTCCTCCCAGCCGGTACGTTCCGCGCGGAAGGAAGCCCGTTCGCCCAACTGCCCCTCGGCAACATCAGCGGTATGCTGCTGCATACGACGAACGCCATAGTCGGCCTGCTCTCACAGGGCTTGCTGGTGTTGATTTTTGTCCTGTATTTGCTGCTTGGCGGCGCGCGGCACAACGGGCAATCCGGTGGTGTCTGGGCGGAGGTTGAGAAGCAGGTCGAACACTATATCGTGACCAAGGCCCTGATCTCACTGGCCACGGGGGTCCTGGTCGGCCTCACCCTGGCCGTCCTCGGCGTCGATCTGGCGCTGGTCTTTGGCCTGCTCGCCTTCCTGCTCAATTTCGTCCCCAGCGTCGGGTCGATCATCGCGACCTTGCTTCCCGTGCCTGTTGTTGTCGTCAGCCCGGATATCTCGACTACGACCGCAACCCTGGCCATCCTGCTGCCGGGCCTGATCCAGATCATTATCGGCAATATCATTGAACCCAAGGTCATGGGGGAAGCCCTCGACCTGCACCCGATCGTCATCCTCATGACTCTGATCGTGTGGGGCATGCTGTGGGGCGTGGTCGGCATGCTGCTGGCCACCCCAATGACCGCCATTCTGAAGATTCTGTTCGAGCGGCTCGAACCTATGGCCCCGGTTGCCCAGGTCCTGGCCGGACGACTCGATGCGTTCCGCTCGTGAGTATGGTCTGCACACGACCGCCGCGCTGTGCTCCTTGTGTGAGATCGGCTATGGGAAGAGGGGGAAGGGGCGGCCCGCTAGAGGTAGCCCGCCGGCTGCTCGGCGTAGCGACCCCAGGCGGACGGTAGTCCAAAGCCCCAACGAAACCAGAGTAGGATAAGAGGATGTCCGCCGACACGGACTGCCGCGTAATAGACCCAGCCTAAAACGGGCCAGCCTTCCGCCAGCAGGCAGTCTCGAAAAACCGTATCTGCCTGCGCGCGTTCCTCGGCACTGCCGCCGTAATAATAGGCTCTATCGTGCTGAATACAGCACGCTAAGGAGATATCGAGGGCAGTGAGCAGCCTTCGCTCGTCGAATCATCCCAGGCCGGAATGCGCGTCGCCTGAACGGGGTACGCAGGCAGGACCACAAAAAAGAAGAAGACAAGAAAGAAGCGCGCGCGTTGCATGGCTTCATTCTGTATCGCGGCAGTGATCGGACGCATAGCCCGACCTGGACTCCAGGGTTGACGGCCAGCCACGGGCGGGGGAACCTCGCCCCTCCGTCAGCGCCCAGGTAGCTGAACACCCCTACACGCGATAAAACTCAGGGGCAATGAAAGTTGAGCTCGATTCAAGGTCTCTCCAACGCCTCCAAACAACAGCCCCAGATTCGCCTACTGTGGTCGAGCTGAGGGGGGGGAGCGAGACCGTCCTTGCCATGCGCGTGGAGGAAGTCTTCTCGTACCGCCGGCCTCTCCAGCCGTTTGTATTAAATTGCATTGGCTATCAGGCGACGGGCGGGGTCTGGATCGTGACATTGGCCTTTCAGCTCGGCACGGAATCTGAGCGGCCCGTTGCCGGCCTTATATACCTCAATCCTCTACGCAATGAGGATGCTGTTTTCCTGCACCATCTCGCTCTCCAGGAGCGTGTTGTTTTTGTTTTTCTGAACCCAGCGCTGAGCAGTGGAGTGAGCCAGGAGCGAGTGTGGTCGCTGGAAGAGCGGTATCGCGTCCGCCTGCTGCTGAGCCAGACAGAGCGCGCGGTCTCTCAGCAGACAGAAAATACGCCGGAGTTTGAACGGGCCAAGGCCGAGTTTGAGGCACGGTTTTCCTTATCTGACCTGCTGGCCAACCGGACGCCAATAGGCGGGACGGCGCCGTCCTTCTTTCTCGGCGCTATCCCCGGAGTCGTCTTGGAATAGTGGTCGGGAAGGGTTGCCGTATGCACAAGGACAACGGACGCTATTACTACAGCCCCAGCGACCTGAACGAATTTATTGCCTCGCCGTTTGCGACGTGGATGTCGCGTTACGCCCTGGACTCGCCCGGTCTGGTTCAACCTGACCCCGAACCACTCGTCCTGACCACGCTCGCCGAACGGGAACGGCAACATCAACAAGCGTGCCTGACCCAACTCCGACAAGAGGGCCGTAAGATTCATACGTTGCCTGCGGACGCAGACCGCGTTGAGGCGACCATCCCACCCGATATGGGTGTGTTCTTAGCGACAACCTGGCGGCTGCATCCCGACATCTGTCATTTTTTATCTGACGCGGTATACGAAGGTCGCCTCCACGCCGCGCCTCAAACGGCCCAGCGGCGCGTATGCCTGCCCCAAACAGGGAGCGGAATCATTACTCAGGAAGCTGGTCTGGTTTTCGTTCCTGTGCCACACGAAGGCAATACGCAAGCGAGTGACGAGGAAGTAGAGGCGGTACGCGAGGTGGTTAGCGAACTGCTCGGTCGGGACATCACGGATACGACTGGACAGCGGCTACGGCTGTTACAACTGTCCGACATCCTGTGTGTTGCCCCGTACAATCTACAGGTGCGCAAACTCCAGGCCGCTTTGGGGCCGGATGCCAGGGTCGGTACGGTCGATAAATTTCAGGGTCAGGAAGCGCCGGTCGTCATTCTGTCCATGTGTGCCAGTCAGGGTGATACGTCTCCGCGCGGGATCGACTTTCTGTTTCACAAGAATCGCCTCAACGTGGCCCTCTCACGCGCCCAGAGTCTGGCCACCGTGGTGGCCAGTCCGGCCCTGGCCCGGACCCGCTGCCAGTCCCTGGCCCACATGGAACAGGTGAATCTGTTTTGTCGCGTGATGGAGGAGGGAAAACAGTAACTGCAAAACGGAGAGGGCTCTGTTCTCTCCGCGTTAGTCATCAGGATCGCCCAGGGGCTTCTCCCAGGCCATTTTCGCCAAGTACAGAAACACCCCGCCAATGCCTAACAAGACTAGGCCCTTGAGGTCGCTCTGTTGCAGATAATCAACGCTCTGCAGAAAGCACAGAAAACTGCCGACCACGAGTCCGATGGCTGTCCCCTTCATGGCGTCCCTCCTTCCAGTCTATACCTGTCCTCCTCTCATACGAAAGGAGACGACGTCAAGCCGGGGTCAATTCCAGGTCAGGGGTGTGACCTGCTGAAGCGAGGTGAGGGGTTGACGCGAAGCCGCGTTCTCAGAGACCATGCCTACGCGTGTGACACCGCCCGGCACGCCGACCGAATATCTTCCAGACACATCTCCAGGCGATCCTGGTGAGTCCGAAAACATAAGGCACAGATCCGGATAGCAAACCGACCGTCCAGCATCGTGCCGGTCAGCAGGACCCGTTTACGGGCATTGATGGTCTGAAGCCAGGTATGATTCAGTGCGTTGAGAGCGGGCGTATCCAAGCCGGGTCGGTTCAGCCGAAAGGCGACAATGGATAATTGCGGCTCGGCAACAATTTCAATCTCCGGAATTTTTCTGAGTTCGGCGGTGGCCCATGCGGCCAAATCGAGTTTTTCCTCCAGGGCCTGCCGAAAGGGCTGAACGCCGTGCATCTTGAGAGGTAGCCAGACGCGCAGCCCACGAAAGTCGCGCGAGAGTTCGGGTGAGATCTGGCAAAAATCCACACAGTCGGGATCGTCCTGCATGGTCGGCAGATAGGCGGCTGCCTCACCTTGATGAGCCCGCTTGAGCGCGTCGCGCTCCCGTACCAGGAGAGACCCGGTGCCAAAGGGCAGGAAGAGGCCCTTATGCGGGTCCAGGGTAATCGAATCAGCCCGCTCAATCCCGCCTAATCGAGCCCGACCACGCCGGGTCAGCATAAAGAAACCTCCGTAGGCCGCGTCAACATGCAGCCAGAGCCCGTGTTGGTGGGCGATATCGGCCAGGGCAGTGAGATCGTCTACTGCGCCCGTATTGGTCGTGCCTGCATTTCCGAGAATGAGAAATGGTGTGAGACCCGCCTGCCGGTCTGCGGCAATGTGGTGTTGCAAGGCGTCAAGTCGGATGCGGAAGTGCTCATCAGTTGGAATCTCCCGAACGTTGTGAGCGGGAAATCCGGCCAGCAAGGCCGCCTTCTGAACCGAATGGTGGGTCTGGCTTGAGGTGTAGAGCGTACCGGACAGAAAATCCTCTGGCAGGCGCTCACGGCGGGCGGTAAAAATGGCCGAGAAATTCGCCAGCGAGCCCCCGGTAGTCAGAAATCCACCGGCAGAGGGTGGATAGCCGATAATATCGCAGAACCAGCGCACCACATTGGCTTCAAGCTGGGCCAGGCCGGGGGACGCGGCCCAGACGCCAACGTACCGATTCACCGCGTCACTGATCAGGTCAGCTACTGCGGCATGAAAGATACCGCCACCGGGCACGTAGGCCAGATAGCCCGGTCCGGCACAGTTGAAACTGCGAGGAATGGCGGTCTGGAACAGAGTCTGCAAAAGCTTGGAGTATGCCTGCCCCCGCTCGGGCAGAGGCTCTCGCAGGCTGCGGGCGAGTTCGGCTCCGCCTTCGGTGTTGGCGGCCGGCTGGTCCGGTAAGGACTCAATATGGGCAATAATATACTGCATCGCCTGGTCAACCAGACGATGCATCTCGTCAGCCGAGGGCTCAAGCGGGAGAGACTCCGCTCCGCTGTCGCTAGGCATCGGCCTGTGTCTCGCCTTGCAACAGAATCGCGACGCATTGCTGCACGGCATCCACGGCCTTTTCGTGCAGGGTCTGCTCGCTATTGCTGGCAATGGGATGAGGGATGACGGCAAAGGGATAATCGGACATGCCCTGGACTGTGGCCATGGCTTTGGCCGTTGGGACAAAACGGTCCGTGATAATGGCGGTGGCCGCTACGCCGGCCTTTTCAGCGGTCAGGGCATCGTGCAAACTGCACGATGAACAACTGCCTCAATCACCGACCGCGGAAATGACTGCGTCACACCCTGCGAACCCTCTCACCACGTCCTCAGGAGCCGGACGGCTGGCATCTGATTTATGCAGGCGGATGACGGTGCCGACACCGTGTTGTGAACGCAGGAGTGTTTCGACGTGATCGAGCAAAGTGTCCACATTGAGCTTACCGTTGTCGAGCAGGCCAACCGTCCGGCCGGCCAGAGAGGGCAGGCGGGAGACGGTCGCCTGGACCGCCTGGTCGTTGTCAAAAGTTGGATCAAGCACTCGTAGTGTCATCGGGTTCCTCCGAATAGTGGTTAGTGGCCCCGTCCCCGTAGGGGCAACCCTCTGTGGTTGCCCGTCCTCTGTGGTTGCCCGTCCTCTGTGGTTGCCCGTCCTCTGTGGTTGCCCGTCCTCTGTGGTTGCCCGTCCTCTGTGGTTGCCCGTCCTCTGTCGTTGCCCGTCCTCTGTGGCTGCCGGGGTTCTTTCATACGTTTCATGGGGTTTCGATGATCTGCGTCACGGCCTGCGACCGGGAGCCCAACCATGGCGGCACAATAGCTCCAAACCCACCCGCCGGGCCACCCGCGGCAACCACCAGTAAGTCGTCCGGTGAGTGTAAGGCGCCGAAGCGCTGGTCCGCTCCCTTGCCCAGGTTGACGATCTGTTGTTTCCCCACCGTGGCCCAGTCGCGGCGCACAACCCGAGCTGAGCGGTAGATATGCTCCTGAATGTCGTGCTTCTGCCAGCCCGCGGCCGCGATGAGCTCGCGCAGTTGTTTGGGAACGATCAAGGCATAATTCCCGGCCCAGATTGAGTAGGTCAACATATTGTGGCGTATCTCCGCGGCAAAGGTCTCGGCGATTTCCTTTGGGTCACGGGTCCACTCGTTCATGGTTTGGTGCGGAGACTCTCCCGCCATAACCGTGACCGCCGACGCACCGGCGGGAATGCTACGCTGCTGTGCCAAGGGTGTCCACGGACTGTCTTCTTCGTCTTCAGCAATGCAGAAGGTGAATTTGCCCGGATGGCCCAGAGTCGAGCGGTCGAGCTGTCCGGGGACACAGCCCAGCACATTAATGAGTATGAGACGGATGGCACGGCCAATACAGGCATTGGCCCGGCTGTGATTAGCCAGGACATTATGGGTGGCGTTCAGCCCGATACGCTGTCGAATGGGGCCGTTGACCACAATAAACTGGGCACTGCCACCGGTGCTCGCCGTGCTGCCGTGCAGATTGAACTCCGGCTGGCACATGGCTTTGATTACGGCGATGACCACGGGCATATAGGCCGGCAGACAGCCTGCCATCACCGCATTGATGGCAACCTTCTCCGCGGTAATCGGACGTTGGCGGACGGACTCGACGCTAATAACCGCGCTCGGTGCTAGGCCAGCCGCATCGAGACAGTCCTGAACCAATTCCTCGGTAGGGGGAAGAATGGGCAGGCCATCCGTCCAGCCGCGTCGGTGATACATATCATTGACGGCGACGATATCGGCTAGGTCGTAGATTGGGGACCGTAATTGCGTCACTGGCTATACCTTTCGTGGATGTGGATGGCGTAAAAGATAGGGAACAAGCGGCACCATAACCAGCAGGGGAAGACTGACCAGGACCGCGGCCCAGAGTACATCGAAGCGCTCGGTGATATAGCCCCCTGACCAGGGTCCCAACACGATGCCCAGACTGAAGGCCATATTATAAAACCCAAAGGCTCTGCCGGACTGACCTTCGGTGAGATAGTCAACCATCAGGGGCAGGGTCGGGACAAGGGCGGCTGACAGGGCAAAAATTGTTCCCAGGGTGAGGGGGAACAGCCAGATCGAATCAAGGCTAGAAAACAGGCTGGGCGTCAGGACCGCCGCGGCGAGCAGGCCGAATTGGATGGGTTCCCGTCGCCCGCGCCGGTCCGACCACCAACCGATGAGTGGCTGGATAATCAGCATGGCTAGCCCCCAGCCTGAAAAAAACAGCCCGATATGTTGGCGCGTCCAGCCCAGCCGGGAGAACTGGAGCGGAAGCAATATCTCAATGGCCCCCAGCGTGGCGCAGGTGACGAGAATCACCAGGCAGGCGCACACGAGTTCACGCCGCAATCCGTCTCGGAAAAGGGCTGGAGCGACAGAGTCGGCAACCACACGAGTGGTGGGGGGAGCCTGGCGCGGTAGCAGGGCAAAGACGCAGATGGCCAGGCCGAACGGCACCCCGGCAAAATACAGGAAGGGGTCACGCACCTGACCCAGACTGCCGAGGGCCGGCCCGGCAACCACGCCGATGCTGAAGGCCATCATCAGGACGCTCATTTCCACGCCACGCCGCTCTGTGGTCGCCAGCCGGGCCGCAAGGGGAAGGGCCGCAGCCCAGGTTGCGGACGCGGCGATTCCTTGCGTGACGCGGCAGCCGAGCAGGGTCCAGAATCCGCTGGCCTGCCAGAATCCGAGCGAGGCGAGTCCCAGGGTCAGCATACCCACCGTCAGCCACCGCCGTTCGCCCCAGCGATCCACCAGCAGACCGAAGGGGAGATACAGCAGCAGAGAAATGAGGCCGTATGAGGCGTATAGCGTACCCGCGCGGGTTTCTCCCAAGCCCAATTCCGCCATAAAGCTTGGCAACGCCGGGATGATAACCGTATAGCCCACGGCATCGGTAAAAATAATGGCCACCGCCAAGCCGAGTAACAGCCAGCGTGGCCGCGACGTCCGAGCGAGAGTGGGGGCTACCGCTGAGTGCGAAGCGGATAACGTAACCGCAGGTTGAGAAAGGGCAGCAAGGGGAGGGCGCGCCTGGGGGGGATCAGACTGCTTCATCGTTTTTGGCCGTGACCGGCTTGGTGGTTTGGGAGGAGAACAGGTCCGGATGTTGGGCAACAAAGACGCTGGGGTCGCCCCGCCCCAGCGCTCGCAGATAGGCTTGATTATGGTCCTGCAACCACTGTTTTTCAGGAATGGGGTCAGGCGCTCGCTCGTCCGTGGGCTCGGCCTGGAGGCTCATCTCCTGTTTGAGTTGCAAGAGGCGCTCGACGATCACCAGCGGGTTCTGACCAGCGTTCTGTTCCGCTGTCTCCAGCAGCAGCTCAGACGTCCGTCTGTTCAGATAATCCAGCATCATAGTCCGCTGACGAGGGGTGGCAATCTTGCCGGCGGCCCGGGCCGCGACTTTGGCGTCCTCCTCCCCAAGCAAGGCGTAGACTTTGACCGCATTGAAGAAATAGGACGGGACGCTATGAGTCTGTTCGCGTCCTCGGGACCAGACGTAGAAGAGGAACAGAATGGCCAATAGTGTGACGAGCAGGACGACCATAATCGCTGAGCCTTACCCCTCCGGTCTCTCCCGGCCAGACTCTAACACCAACGCGCCTTCGGGCAACAGTGGCCTAGGCTGCCAGTCGCTCGCGCACGCGGACCAGGCGCTCAGCGCCCCAGAACAGTTCGCCGTTGACCACATAGCTCGGGACGCCGAACACGCCCACCTTTTCGGCCTCGGCTTGTATGCGCTCCAACTCGCGGCGACCGTCGCCGTTCAGGTAATCGAGAAACCCCTGAGCATCGATACCGACTTCTTCCAGCACGTGCTTTAGCACTTGGGGGTCCTCAATAGCCAGTTCGCGTTTCCAAAAGCGTTCATACACGAGTTGGTGGTAGGGCCGAAAATCCCCCTGCTGTTTGGCGTATAACATGCCGATATGGCTCAGCGAGGAGTCGAAAATATGGCGGGGTCCCCGAATCGTCAGACCGCGTCGCGTGGCCTCCCGCCGACAGTCCATATAGCTGTATTTCACCCGCCGCCACTGATGGGCATTCCTCTCCTCAGCCATGACTGTGCCCGCGTTATCGACCTGGGCAGAACCCAGAAATTTGGGAATGTCCAGTGTCAACGGCAGAAAGTTTACTGTCACATCAAACTCGTTTTCGAGCTGAAAGGTTTCCTCTTGGGCAAGGTAGGCATACGGACTCTTATAATCAAAATAGTGGGTGATGGTGGTAATCGCCATACGGGTGCTCCTGTCTTCGTGGTTGCGGCTCGAACCTAGCCTATCCGCCGGCCCTCCTGCAAGGGAGGACCATGTAGGGGCAACCCCCTGTGGTTGCCCGGCCCGTGCTCCAGTGCAATACACAAAACGAGGAGGACAGCATGAGCAAGCGTATATCCACGGCGAAAATGGAACCGCGCCGCAGGCGCTATCCCCGGGTTGGCTCACACGAGGAACTCGTCCGCCGGGCTCGAGCGCTGGCACCAATTCTCCGCCAACGCGAGCCGCATACCGATGACATCCGACATCTACCCGATGAAACCCGCCAGGAACTGCGGGCGGCCGGTCTCGCCCGGATTCTCCAACCTGCGCGCTATGGGGGGTGTGAGGCCCACCTGTCCGGTATGGTTGATATTCTGACGACGGTCGGCAGCGGCTGTGGTTCAACCGCCTGGTGCCTGGCCCAATACATCGGTCATAACTTTATGGTTGCGCAGTGGCCGGAACGTGCCCAGGAAACGGTCTGGGGGACGAGTCCGCAAAATCTGTTGAGCGGCATTCTCATCCCCCTTTTAGGCAAAGCCCGAAAGGTCCGGGGCGGGTATGAGCTGTCCGGGCAGTTTCCGTTCGTGAGTGGGGTCACGAGCTGTGACTGGTGCCTGTTTGCGGCCCTGGTGGAAAACGGACCGGGCGGTAAGCCTGAAGAGCGTTATTTCATCCTGCCCCAGGGCGCCTTTGAGATTCTCGATACCTGGGACGCCATCGGACTGCGGGGCTCGGCCAGCCACGATGTCAAAGCCAACCGCGTGTTTATCCCGACCCATATGACGCTGCCGCTACGGCATCTGAAAGGCGGTGAGACGAGTCCGGGGCGCAAGGTCAATCGTGCGCCGCTCTACCGCTCACCCAGCTATATGACGTTCGGCATTCTCATCTCCAGCGCGTCGGTCGGAATCGCCGAGGGCATTGTGCGCGACTACGTTGAGCAGGTTAAAAGCCGGGTCGCGCTCATGTCCGGCCAGGGCCTGCACGAGCAGGTGTTGCAACACACGAAAATTTCGGAAGCAACGCTGGCGGTCGAGGCCGCCAAAGCCCTGCTGCACAGAAACTGCGACGAGATCATGCAGATCATCGAAGCGGGCGACCTGCCGTCGCCCGAGCAGCGGACCAAATATCGTGCCGCGGGCGCTTACGCTGGCAAGCTGGCCTTCCAAGCAGCAAACCTGATCTGGGATGCTGGCGGCGGTCGCGGAGTGTATATGAATAACCCCATTGCGCGCGCCTATCGCGATATCTGTACGGCAACCCGCCATTTCACCCATATCTGGGACGTGAACGGCGCAACCCACGGACGAGTCCGGGTCGGTCTGCCTCTGGATAATCCCGCGCTGTGAGTACCAACGAACCGATCAGGCTCTGTTCCGTCTCCCGTGTCGCCACAGGAGCAGCATTGACCCCAAGACCAGCAGGTCCAGACAGAGATGCGCGGCAGCCAGCAACTCTCGGGGAAGGGGTTGGATTGTGGCCGCCAGAGGGACAAGAAAATCTGGCGCGGAAGCCTCGTCTGCCGCATGTTGGACCAGCCGTGTCAGGAGCCGGTGCTGCTGCTGAACCGAGTCCAGGGCGGTCCAGTGCAGATAGGCGAACACGCTGAAGGCCAGCGCCCAGGACACCAAGAGAGCGGTGGCGGTTCGGGGCCGATCAATGAGCCGGACGAGGACCGCAGAAAAAATCAGCAGCCCCAGTCCAACTCCGGCAAAGATGAACCAGAGTTGTCGGGCGGCTGCCGACTGCTGAAACACTAATCCGAGGATGTTGTGGGCGGTCACGATAGCCGTCGGGTCGAGGCCGACCTGGAGCGGGTCGATATGCGGGTCTATGCCAAGATCGGTCGTGGAACTGCCGCCCTCGTCTACGAGGCGAAAGTTCTCCTGGCCGAGTGTTGGCGGCTCGTCTGACTCTGCGGTAGCGCCGGGACTGCTACAGAGTGCCACACCAATAACAAGGGTAAAAAACAGGATCCGCAATCGACTGCTGTCCGGTCTGTGAGTCACGTGTCTGAATCCGCTCTGATATTTTGCTCTTCTTTATTGCCAGGAACGACAGCGACGTGCCAGCGGGGGTGGGTGCTGCAGAACGTCTCACACGGGTCGCCACCGGTCAGATGAATGCTTGTCTGGGTATCCGAGGTTTGCTATCCGTCCCTTCAATTCTTTCAAAAGGAGGCGGACATGGCTCAGACGCTTACAGAACTCTTAAAAGATGCGCCCCAAAACTGGGGACGCTGGGGTGCGGACGATGAACTCGGTTCTCTGAATTTTCTGACCCAAGCGGAAGTCTTGCGCGGGGTGCGGGCTGTCCAGAACGGCAAAGTCTTTACGCTCCAGGTACGCATGTGTCATCCCGACGGTGACCCTGGCTATAAGGGGCGCAGCCAACCGAGCCGGATGATGGTCATGGACAAGGGCCATTATCTGAGCGGGAAAGCCCAGCCGTTTCCGGGCGGAATCGAGTACGCCGATGACGTCATGATGACCAATCTTCAGGCCACGACGCAGTATGATGCCTTAGGCCACGTCTGGTTCGACGACAAACTCTATAACGGCTATGATGCCAGAACGACCATGGGTGGCGGACTCAGTAAAGACAGCATTCTGCCCGTAGCGGAACGCGGTGTGGTCGGCCGTGGCGTATTGCTCGATGTGGCCCGCTATAAAAACCTGCCCCATCTGTCTGCTGGGTATGGCATCAGTCTGGACGAGTTGCATCGGACGGCCGAACATCAAAAGTTGACCATCGAAAAGCACGATATTCTTCTGATTCGGACCGGCTGGCTGAATCGCTTTTTTACTGAAGGGCCGGCGGCCTATTACGGTGAAAACGCAACGGATGAATCGCCCGATACCGCTGTCCAGGCTATGAGTGAACCGGGTATTGCGTACAGTCCCGAACTGGTTCCACGAAATGGAAATTCCCAGCCTGGGCAGCGACACCCTGGCCAGCGAACAAACGTCTCACCCCGAGTCCGGCTGCTTTGTGCCGCTCCACGGGGCGCTCATGCGCAATCTCGGTGTCCTGTTCAGCGAAATCAACTGGCTCGAAGACCTGGCCACCGATTGTGCGCAAGACGGCCAGTACGCTTTTCTGTATGCCTGCACGCCGCTCAAGATTTTCGGTGCTGCCGGCTCGCCGATTAACCCGATTGTGGTGAAGTGAAGACGGGCGCGGGCGAGATGCCCGCGCTCCCGGAGCAGGCCTTAGAGTCCCTGCAGAATTTTCGCCCGTTTGTCCTCGTACTCGGCGTCGGTCAAGTAGCCGCGCTCGTGCAGGCGTTCAATCTCCTGCAGGCGTTCTTCGGTCGCGACATACTGCACCGCCAGCCCTGATGCAAACGCGCTGCCGTCCGTACGCGCTTTGTAGCGGGCTTTGATAATCGCATCGACCTGACTGCCGTATTTGCGTATCGCATTGGCGCTGAGTTTGCTGAACAGACGGGTCTTGCTGGTACTCTCCTCGTCGGTGTCTCGAATCAGAGAGAGCGGCGCATCCCAGATCTTCTGGGAGAGCGTTTTTTCGTTACGCTGCACGCTCGATCGGACCTTCCCTAGTTTCCGGTAGGGTCGCATTGGTGTCCCGGCCGTGACCACCACATCGGCCGCAGACTTTCTATCGGAATAGTCTCGCTCCCCCGTCACCGCTGGTGTCTGCGCCACCTGCTTGGGTGGCTCATAATAGGTCGTCACGTTGGCTTTGAGCGGTGTCAGTAAGCGCTCGGGCAGCGACGCCATGCCGGAGCCAACCCGAATGATGCTGCCACTATCGGAATTGCTTTCGATAAAGACGTTCTGCTCTGACTTGCCGAGTGGTTTGTCCGGGTCGCGAATGGTCACCACCCAGCGCTCATCGTTTTCAACCGCCTTTTGCTTGGGCGCCCAACCCTCGTCCTTGGCCGTCTTAATCAACAGGGCGGCCAGTTGTTGCGGCGGCACTGAAAAATGAGCGGTTTGCGAGTCCGCATCGATTTCCCCCTCTTCTGCGAGTGGAGCGGTTGAAGCCGATTTGTCGGGACCTGAGAGTTTTGGAATAAGACTCCTGCTGCATGCCGGCAGGCTCAAGAGGAGCAGCGAGAGACACACATAAAGCACAGCCATGCGCATCATCCTTTCTCGTTTTTGTTTGCAGTCGGTTTTCGCTCCATGTTTCCACTCCTCCGTCTCGTGGGGTGGTGGAGGCGCAGTCCCGATTGTAAGCCAAGTCGAGCGGGGGGACAACTCGGTCTAGTGGCGGGGTGGCTGGTGGGCGCCCTTGGGCTCTCGCCGACCCGTCATAGCCGGATATATGGACGCAATGCTATAAGGTCTTGCATGAAGACGACGAGTTCGGAAGGAGACTATTCGTGAGCCAGCATATCAATCGACAGTGGCATTTGGCCTGCCGCCCGCAGGGCATGGTCAAGGAATCGGACTTTGCGTATCACGAAGCCGAGATACCGCAGCTTGAAGACGGGCAGTTTCTGGTCCGTAATCTCTACCTCGCCTTTGAGCCGGCCATGCGGGGCTGGATCGAGGACCGCAAGAGCTATATCCCGCCGGTCCAGATTGGTGAGGTCATGCGGGCCCTGAGCGTGGGCCAGGTGGTTGAGTCGCGCCATCCGAATTTTCGGCCGGGTGAGTGCGTACAGGGCGGCTTTGGCTGGCAGGAGTATGCGGCCGCCAGTGAACGGGGTGGTCTGATGCCGCCGACGAAGATTCCGGTTGACGCCCCATTAACTTGGCCGTTGGGCGTTCTGGGAGTGACTGGTCTGACCGCGTATTTCGGTATTCTGGACATCGGACAGCCCAAATCTGGCGAGACCTGTGTGGTATCGGGTGCGGCCGGGGCAACCGGCTCGATTGCCGGACAGATTGCCAAGCTCAAGGGCTGCCGGGTCATCGGGATTGCTGGCGGACCGGAAAAATGCCGCTGGCTGACCGAAGCGGCCCACTATGACGCGGCCATCGATTACAAGGCCGAAGATGTGGAAGCGCGGCTCGGCGCGTTATGCCCGGACGGCATCAATCTGTATTTTGATAATGTTGGGGGGGACATCCTGGACGCGGCGCTGGCGCATATTACGCTCAACGCGCGGGTGGTGCTGTGTGGCGGCATTTCGCGCTACAACGAGGCAACACCGCCGCCCGGACCGAAAAACTATATGAATCTGGTGATCCAACGGGCACGGATGGAGGGCTTTATTGTCATCGACTATACCGCCCGGTTCGGTCAGGCGGCTCAAGAGCTGACGGAATGGATCACCAACGACCGGTTGACCTTTCAGGAGGACATTCAAGAGGGATTTGAAAACGCGCCACGCACGTTTCTACGGCTTTTTGAAGGCAAGAATCAGGGCAAACAATTATTGAAAATTGCCGAGCCGTCATTGGACCGTTTGTAAGGTTCAGCCGCGGGTCTCAGACTGCAAATACCCGCTCCGGGCCGGCAGGAATAATGCCGCTCGGATTCACTCTCCGAATGGTATAATATGTCCGTTTGATGTGCTCAAAATTCACCGTCTCGGCCACACCGGGCACGTCATACAGCCGTTTGAGATAGGCCGATAGATTAGGGTAGTCGATAATGCGGCGGATATTGCACTTGAAGAGACCGTGATAGGCAATATCAAAACGAATCAGGGTCACAAACGCCCGCCAATCCGTCTCGGTGAGCCGCTCGCCAAGGAGATAGGACTGCCCGTCCAGCCGTTGTTCCAATTCGTCCAGGCAGGTGAATACATCATTCACGGCCGCCTCATACGCCGCTTGGCTCACGGCAAATCCAGTCCGGTAGACGCCGTTGTTGAGGCCCTCGTATATCCGCTCGTTCAGCGCGTCAATCTCAATCCGTAAGTCCGCAGGATAAAAATCAACTGCCGCGTCCCCATAAGCGTCAAAGGCGGTGTTGAACATGCGGATGATGTCAGCCGATTCATTATTGACCATCGTGCTCCGCTTCTTATCCCACAGAACCGGAACGGTCGGGCGGCCGGTAAAATGGGGGTCGGCGCGGGTGTAAAGTTCGTGGACGTAGCGAATATTGAACAGCGGATCGGGAACGGATCCAGGGTATTCACCAAAGCTATAGCCCTGGTCGGTGAATTCTGGGATAGCGATCGAAACCGAGACGGCGTCCTCCAGTTTTTTCAGCTTGCGGTAGAGCAGCGCTCGGCAGGCCCACGGGCAGTTGTAGGCAATATACAGGTGATAGCGCCCCGGCTCGGCCTGAAAGCCGCCGTCTCCGGTTGGACCGGACGAGCCGTCCGGGGTGATCCAATGTCGAAACGTCGATTCCTGCCGGATAAAGCGGCCCTGGGCGTCCGTGCGTTTTTTCATCTGCCAGTCGTCTTCCCATTTCCCGTCTACGAGCATGGAGTCCTCCTTCCGATTGGTCTATCCACTCACGAACGTGGCTGTTCTCTTAACACAACCTCGACCGGCTCCCCCACCGCAAGAGTACCCGCCGTCCGATGAATAATGTTCTGTCCAAAATAGACTTTCGTGCCGACCCGCCGATAGGTCGCCAGAGTACGCAGCGGCTCGACGCCGCGTTCACCCGTCGCCTGGTCGGTGGTGGTCACGGTACAGCGCTCACACGGTTTGGCGACATCAAAGGTGATGGTATTAAGCTTCACCTGTTGCCAGCCGTCCTCGGCGTGAGGGTCGCAGCCGGTGACCACCAGATTGGGACGGAAACGGTTCATGGGTAGCGGTGTGTCGAGTCGCGCGTTGAGGTCGTCCAGGGACGCCTCCGAAACGAGCAGTAGCGGATAGCCATCGGAGAAGCCGGTGAATGCCGGGGCTTTTGCATAGCGCGGGTCAACTTGGCGCTCGAAGGAATCCGCCATTTTGACCAACCGGACGGATTCTCCCAACCAGTCGGAAAAGAACTGGGCTACGGCGTCGCCCTGATCGACCGCCTCACACCAATCACGCCACACCCGCACGCGACGCGTTGGCCCAACGACACTCGTTGTTGATACCGAGACCGCCTGTCCCTCGGGTGTTGTAAGGCGTAGCGTGTCGGCCTCAAGTTGGGGGGTAATCAGGGCCAGGCGAGGATGCTCGCGCTGGGTCACGAACTCATTGTGCCCATCAACGATCATCCAGCCCCGGTCGTGTCGGAGCCCGCGCGCGTCGAGCGCTGCCTGCGCACAGCGGATACCCGCGCACGATTTCACGGGATAGATATAAAGTGCGGTCACCGTAATCATGTCGCTTCTATGCCTGCGACGGTGGGGGCGCGGCAAACACGTTTTTCTCGAAGGCGTCCGCGGCGCGTAAGACGGTGGCGTCATCCCCGTGCCGGCCAATCAGCATCATGCCCACCGGCAAGCCTTCCGAGACCGCGCAGGGAGCCGTCAGAGCGGGATGGCCGGTCACGTCGAACGGACAGGTGTTGTGCAGCATTTCGAGGGCACGCTGCACATACTCTTCGCGGCTGGCGTCAGGTCCGGGAATTTCGGTGGCTTTCATCGGCAGGGTGGGCATGAGCAGCAGGTCGTGGGCTTGCAGGGCGGTATCGTAGGCCGCCCCCAGAGAGCGGGCCATGTTCTGGGCCTTGGCATAATAATGGCCATGATAATGTTCTTGCATATAGCGGCCGAGCAGGATGACCATTTTGACGGTTTCCGACAGGTCGTTCGGACGGGTGAGCCGCCCGCGTGCCGCGGCATCAAGCAGGCTGGTGGTATAATGCCCCTTCCAATTCGTCCCCATGCCGCCGCCTTCGACCATCAGCAGGGTCGGACCTTCGGTGGCAATACTGTTCCAGACATGCCGGCCATCGCGGTGCCAGGGTAAGGCTACGGTTGTGACCGTAGCCCCGAGTTTCTCAAATGCCTGGGCCGCTTTCCTGACGCTGTCATCTACGTCCGGTTCTGACACGTCCCAGCCAAAGCCCTCTTCCACAACACCAATTCGCAGCCCGCTGACCTCTCCGCTGAGGGCCTGAGTGTAAGCTTGGCCCTGGAGCCCGGCCTGCTGACGTGGATCCAGTCCGTCCGGACCGGCCAATACCTCAAGCAGCAGGGCTGCATCATGGACGTTGCGCGTCATCGGCCCGGTATGATCCAGCGTGATTTCAATCGGCATGATGCCGGTATACGGAACCAAGCCGTAGGTTGGTTTATGCCCGTAGATTCCGCACCATGAGGCCGGCATGCGAATCGAGCCGCCCTGGTCGCCGCCAATCGCCATATCGACCATGCCAGCCGCGACCAGAGCCCCGCTGCCGCACGAAGAGCCCCCGGTGGTGCGACTGTGGTTGTGCGGGTTGAGCACCGGACCGGTGGCATTGGTATGGCTGCCGCCGGAGAAGCACAGATTCTCACACACCGCCTTGCCCACAATATGTCCGCCGGCATCAAGAATGCGGGTTACAATGGTGGCGTCGATTTCCGGGGTATAGCCTTCGAGAATACTGCTGCCGTTCATCATGGGGACGCCGGCGACACAGACGTTGTCCTTGATGGCCAGGGTTTTGCCCGCTAACGGTCCTGAGGATGCACCCTGGATGTCCGTTCGCCAGTACCAGGCCCCGAGTGGATTGTCTTCCGGCTGGGGCCGATAGCCCGGCGTCCGGGGGTGGGTGACCGGCAGGCTCGGCTCGGTGAGTTCATCCAGTCGGGCGTAGGATTCCAGAACCCCAGCCATGAGGCCCTGAAACGATTCCAGGTCGTCATCGGTCAGTTCCAAACCGTAGCCGGTTGCAATATCGGCCAAGTCATCAATGGTCGGGCGTTTGACTGCCATAGTGCGGGTCTCCTTGTCTCTGCTCGGTTTCGATATCCCTCTCCATAGCACAGGGTCTACGGCCTGGAGAAGATGGAGCGTTGTTCAAGCGATGGCCTGAGGTAGGGCGGTGTTCTCGTTCCGGCACAGCGTGCTATGTAAAACGACACGGAGCAGGAAGAATCGCCTGAGAACGGTTCCGGTCCACAGTGTATGGCGGCCTTTATTCTTAATATTGGAGACCATGTGGCTCTGCGTGAGGGGTCCATCCTGGATTTAGGCGGAGGATTTCGGGTTAAAGGGCCGGACGCGGGCGAGGTGATTGACATCTCGGTCGGTATGGACGTGGTGGCCATTCAATGGGAGCGTGCCCGGTTCCGTGGCTGGTATGATATCGAAACGCTATCGCGCCTGGTCCGCGTTGATCCGCCCACAGGGGCGTTGGTGCGCCTGTCCCAGGCCGAGATGCTGCGCTTTGCCTCAATTCAGGACTTGCTCACGCGATTGGGGTTTGAGGAAGACCAGGAACATGCCTGTCTGCGGCATGCCCGGCAGGGCCATGTGGTTGAATTTGACCGCATGGCGGGCCAATCGGTTCCCAGTTTTGTCTCCCGGGGAATTCGGGACGGTTGGTTGCGTACCTACCTGCAAGAAGCCCCTCCATCCTCTTAATGACGCTTCTCTTCGCGTGCGTCCGCCCAATCCGAAAGAGATGGTTCACTCCTTACAGGGAAAGGCTTGAGGGTCTATCCATTCTTCCATTGCCTGCTCGCCCCGTGTTTCTGCTACGTCTTACCTTTGGCCACGGGCTGCAGGGCATGGCTGTAGCGGTCTTGCTTCGACCTCACCTTGGCCGCGTTTCTCGCCTTGGCGGTCTTCTTCTGCTTCTGGCTACGTTGTTTTGACTTCGGTGACTTGTCGCCCATCAATGCCCCCGTTCGATTTTCTGTGTTGATTATCTATTGGCTGCTCCCTCGTGCCGTGCCCGGACTTTGCAAATATTCCAGCAGCTCTGAGTTGGAATTGAGGACTAAGGTTGTATCGCTACTCAGGATCTTCTCATACGCCTGGAGCCGACGGGTGAAGGCATAGAATTCCGCATCTTTGCCAAAAGCGTTAGCATAAATCCCGGTCGCCTCAGCATCGCCTCCCCCTTTGAGTTTTTCACTCGTCTCATACGCCGTGGCAAGGATCACTTCCCGCTCCCGGTCCGCTACCGCTCGCAGCTGTTGAGCTTGCTCCTCCCCCTCCGCCCGGTATCGCTTGGCAATGCGTTCCCGCTCCGCCCGCATCCTGGCGAACACGCTGGCCTGCACTTCGTCGGGCAGGTCGAGTCGTTTGATGCGAACATCGTTTACCTCAATCCCAAAAGTCTTGGCTGTCTCACGCGTAGCCTTGGTCACGGTTGCCATAATCTCTTCACGTTTCTCGCGAATCAGATCGAGGAAATTGTGCGTCGCTATTTCTTGCCGAAGTCGGGCGGCAATAATGTCATCCAAGCGCGCCACTGCTCGTATCTGATCTCGTACGCGGCGATAGTATTGGAGGGGGTCTTGAATACGCCAGCGTGAGACATGATCGACGAGGACGCGTTTCTTATCAAGCGTAATGTATTCGGCCGCACGCGCATCGGTTGTGAGTACGCGCTTCTCAAAACGCACCAGATTCTGGATACCCGGTAGCTTAAAATAGAGTCCCGGCTCTTGGATGATACGTTTGGGATTGCCAAACTGGACAACCATGCCTTGCTCCCACTCGCCAATGGTGAAGACGGTCTGCGCAGCAACAACGACAAAGACTAATCCCAATCCAACCAGTAATCGTGTCATCCTCTATCTCCATCTGATGGGGTGCCCCCTAGGGGATTATCCCCAATGCTCAGGAGGCCGGCGCGTTCTTTCAACAAGAGGGTCGTTTCGGACAGGTCAGTGACGGACCTCCGCGTTGGGGGAGACGACCCCTCCACGCGGTGAGGCGTCATAAACCGGTCAACGATGGAGGACAGCGACTTAGTGCGGTGGATAAAGCGTTAAGCGGAGATCGCCCAGGGTTGGCTCATTCACCTTCCTCCTGTGTTGGAGTGCTGTCAAGAGGAGGGTCGACGGATGTTGACGGATACGGTTTCTATCAGATGCCGGTAGTCTTTCTTCTAGCAATGGGCGGAATGAGTTTATGACCTTCCGAAAAGTCGGGCAGGGGGCAGGGCGTCGGAGAGCCGTCCAGAGAAAGGTCCAATTCTTCGGGTGGAATAGGGCGGAGACAGCAGATGGGTTTGACCCTGCCCCACAAAGTGAGACAGGGGGACTCTTATCTAGTCATCGTCCTCGTCGCCATCCCTCTCTTCAAAAGCGACAAGTATACTCTTGCGGAAGCGGTCGGACAGCTCCGCTTACCTGCACTACCAACGCCGCTCGTGACCGCCACCGGACGAGCGATGCCCTCCTGAGCGTGGCTCGCGAGGTTTTGCCTCGTTGACCTTCAAGGCTCGGCCTTGGAACTCATAGCCATCGAACTGCTTGATGGCCGCTTGGGCTTCACTCGCGCTCCCCATCTCGACAAATCCAAACCCACGCGAGCGACCAGTGTCTCTATCCATAATGATATTGGCGGACGTGACGGTCCCGGCCTGACCAAACAAGGTCTCGAGGTCAGGAGTCGTCGTCTCAAAAGAGAGATTACCGATATACAAATTCGTTGCCATACAAACCTCTATATGAATACAAAAAGGCCCCAAGAACCACGAGTGCAGTTCCAGGGGCCTTAGCGATCTCGAACTAAACTCAGCGAACAAACAAGGTCAACTATAGGTCTATGATTAGCAGACTCTTCGTCTGGACGCAAGCCACGCAGGAGCCTGGCTCAGCCATGACAATCCGGTCCACGCTGGCGTCCTGATTGGTAGCAGCCCCTCGGGCCGGTCAAAGTGATTCATCTTCGTTCTTGAGGGATGTGCGATAAGGTTGGGGGCAATTCTTACCAGCGTTTCCTTTTCTCCATGCAGCCTCGACGTGACCGTGGGGGTTCTTGCTTAGACGCCCCAGACGAACGAGGTTGCCTCAGCAGGCAGAAGTTGCTCCTTTCGTCTCGTTCCTACAGGAAACGTGGACGAAGTAGGCTGGGCGTATCCACGCGGCAGGCCGGTACGGATAAAATTTGGATCAAGATCGAGATACGAGCAGATACTCTCAAAGGCGTATAAGTGGTCCGTATCCCGTGCCCAAATCCACTCTTGGACCTCGCCGAACAACCGTTGCTCCCGCCGCGTGTGGGCCTGGCAATATCTGTGGTAGGTATGGACTGCTTCCTTGAGGACTGCCAGTAACAGGCGCCGCTCTCCGGTCCACGCCGCCAGCGATTCCCGAGCCGGGCGAGCAAACTGGTCTGGTGTTAAGATGTCCTGCTCCCATGGGGAGCGCTTCAAGCTCCTCGCACTTGGAGAACCCGTGGAACCTTGGTCAGGGGGTGGACTAGAGACAAACGTGCTGTTTGGGACGAGTTTGATTGTATCGGTAGCCGCGGTAAGAGTCGGCTCCTCGTCGATGTTGTATCCCTGCGGCGGCTTTCCTTCGTTGCCGTCCACGTCTGGAGGAATAGTGGAGCCGGATTCTTTCAGTAATATATCCACTTTGGGCAGAGAGTCTTCTGACACAACCGGAGCTCCTTGTCGAGAAAAGGGACCCCTCCACACGGTGAGGAGTCAAAAACCGGTCAACAATGGAGGATGGCTGCTTAGTGTGACGGGAAAATAAGCCGGGATCGCCCAGGGTTGGCTTACCCACTCTCCGCCTATGCCGGAGTGGTGTCAAGGGTAGGGCTGGCGAAGGCTGACGGATAGGAACAGGTTAAGAGATCGGGGCTATGCCAGCAGCAAATCTGTGGTGCAATTCATTCGTTACCCCCTAGAGCATGAAATCTCTCTACATGTTGCTGAAGATTCTCTGCCCGCGTGATTTCATACTCTCCTAACCAGAGCGTCGAGATAAACCAGGGATTACCGGGAACATCCTGCGGAACGTCATGCGCCCGTTGATACTGGTCATTCTGATAGCGCGCGACCCCCCGATTGGAGTATGCGACAAGAGATTTCGCCGGATGGCCTCGACCGTCTTAACGACCCGGGCATCCCTCGGAGGTAACACACCGAAAGTCACCAGTCCGAGCAGGCTGAGTCTTCTGGGGCGTATTGGTCTCTTAGGGGAAGCAGGCCAGAAGCGTCCACTGTTTGAGAAGAAAAGTGGAGCCGATGAGAATTGAACTCACGACCTCTAGAGTGCGATTCTAGCGCTCTCCCAACTGAGCTACGGCCCCACAGGAAGGATATCTGGCAGGTCGGATGGGTAGGGGGCTGCCAGAAGGGTTCCAGACAGGCTAGCAGTCGCTTTTAGGCTTTGCAAGGGTGAACAAAGTACCCTTGGAAGTGGAATTTGAGGGCGCTTTTGGAAGAAAGGTTAGACCAGGCCAACTTCCAGGAAGGTGAGGATCCCACGCAGGCCGGTGGCGTCGAAACGGGCGTTGATGCGGGAGCGGAAAATAAAGTGATAAAACCCGTCTTCGGATTTTGCTTCCGGCGGCGGATTTTCGTCCCAGGCGCCCTGCTGGCAGGCGTCCAACAGGCTCTCATCAACCGCATAGCTTCCCGAACGGGTATGCAGGGTCACGCCGCGTAGAATCCCTTTGTCGTCCAGCTTGGCCTGGAGTTGCACGTAGTTGCGGGCGGCCACGACATCGTCAACCTGGAGATTGCGGCGCTGCCGAATCAGGAGATGCTGAAACACGCGCTGGGCAACTCGGCGGACAAACGGCGCAAAGCGACTCGCCTTGGTATTGAGAAAGGTGAGGTTGCCCTTACGCACGTCGGGTAGAAAGTCGAGGGTGCCGCGCGGTCCCGGCATGGTGAGAAAATTTTCGCGGGCCGGCGGCGGAGCCATGGCCAGGAGTTCATTGCCTGAGGGCGGGGTGCGCTGGGCTTCTTCTTCATCTTCGGCTTCGCCGTCTGTTGACAGCCAGCCTTTTGCCAATACGTCATCCGGTCGGGCAAAGAGTTGGGGTTTGGCTCTCCGCGCCTTGGGATCCCCTTGTAGTGGCGACCGCTTGTGTTTGGTGTCCTTCAGCGCTTCTTCCAAGGGATTGTCAACCGGTGGTTTGCGACTGCGGCCTGGGGTGTTGAGGGCGAGCTGGGTCGGCTCTTTCTGGGTGACTGCGTCCGCCTTGTCCGGCGTTGGCTGATTTTTTTCTTCGGGCGGCTTGGTCAGCGGTGTCCCAACTGCGACGGTCTGCTCTTTGACCGTAGTATTTCGGTCGCTGAGAAAACGGGTCTTATCCGGAACTTGATCGTTGACCTCATCCGGTACACTGACGATCTGTTGCTCCGGGACGGCCGGGGGTGGCTGTTGTTCCTCCTTGGGCGGTTCCTCGGCTGGCTCCGGTTCCTGGACCTGAGGCGGTACCTGCGCGACCTGGGGCGGGATGAACGCCTCCGGCGGCAACAGCTCAACCGCCGTCAATTGTTCTTGCGGCGGGGCTGTGGCGCGTTTGAATTGGGGCCACAACAGGAGCAGAAGCAGATGCAGGAGGAGGGAGAATAGGAGGAAGCGCGCGAGTGGGTCACGCTGTGCGGGAGGGGAAGGTATTAAAACCGCAGCCGACATTTGAGGCATTCTAGCTGTCTCGGACACGGGCCGCAAGGAAACGCGTGTGCCTTGCCCGGCGGCGCGGGCCGGCTTATAGTGGGGACACCATGTTTGGTCTCGGTGTTGGCGAACTCGCCATTATTCTCGTTATCGTCCTCATTATATTTGGGGCAGGGAAATTGCCGGAGATAGGTGAGGGACTCGGCAAAGGCATACGTAGCTTTCGAAAAGCCGTGAAAACTTCAGACGAGATCGATGTCACTCCCGAGCAGGGATCAGGCAAAGGCACTGACGAGCAGTCTTAAGAAGACTGCCCGAATTGGGCCGCGACAACACGGCTGCTGAATTCGACGACCCGGTCGGGCGGATCGGTAAACGCAATCAGAAAATCAACACTTTCTCCGGCCGCGACCCAGAACTGCTTGGGCGGCATGAGGCTCTGCAAGATATGCACCTGCCGGCGGGTGAGACTTTCGAGCACTTCTGGTGCCGTCTCAGTGCCACAGAAAATGAGCCGCTGGCCTAACACCTGACCATTGTCGCCGAGTAACGTGCCCTCGATTTGAATGCGCTGTGCAGGTGCCGTGGCTTGGTTCTCCGCCCTACCTGCAATGGCAAAGATCTGGTGTCCGTCTTTTGTATGCCAAAAGCCTCCCCGCATCTTTGTGAGGGCAATATGCCGCGCGGACGGGCGTTCGGCGTCGAGTAGGGGGCCAAGTACAGGGAGGTGAGAGAACACCACCACAGTCTGCTCCATATATGAGGATGCGACAAAGGTAACGCCGGCGTATCCGGTGACGATCAGGCCGAGGAACAGGATGGGTAACCGGGATGAAAAAACTGCCCTGTGCGAGGCTGGAGTTGGACGGGGCGGTCGTTCGATCCTGCCTTCGTTAGTGTCGTCTTTGTCGGAGAAAGAGGCTGTGGCTGACGGAAGAGTATCAGGCGCTCGCGGCGTGGCTGGGATGAACTGCGTTGGTGTGGTGTGGCTCGTCCTCGGCTTTGCCGGCCTTGCGGAACCGGTTGCCTCTGCGGCTTCTGATTCTCCGTCCGGGGCTAGATCGGGCGATGGGCTATCCGACCAGTCTTGATCGGCGGACAAATCAGCAGCGGATGTCTGTGTCGAAAGCGTGTCGGAAGAGGAGAAGTCGCCAGACGACGTAAAGGCCGGGTCGTCGGCAGAAGCCTCGGGTGGTGCGACTTCCGGATCAATATCTTGTTCTGGAAGGTGGTCTATTTGGACAAGGGGCGGGACAAATTGGAAAACATGTCCGCAGTCTGGTTGCGAACATTCAAAAAACGTTGTCTCATCAACCACCCCTGCCGCGTCGGTCCGATAACGAGTATGGCAGGAAGGGCATTCCACAATCACACCCCACCTCCTGTAATCCATTCCAAGTGTATGCTCAAGTGGAGAAAAATCAACTGCGTTGACGGCCAGTTGGAGAAGAAACTATAATGGGAAGGTGACTATCGAGAGGGTGAAGAGGGGCGATCTTTGATCATTCTTGCCACACTACGTATGGCCTTCATTATCCTGCATACCGTGTTCTGGGGCGGTCCGGTCTATCTCTTCTCTTTTCTTGATCCGTATGCCGAGCGCGCGGCCCGCCTCATCCGATTGTGGGCAAAAGGAAACCTCTTGGCGTGCGGTGTGTCCATCCGTGTACAGGGCCTGAGTCAGCTGAATCCCCACTCGGCCTATCTTTTTATGTCGAACCACCAGAGCCAGTTTGATATCCTGGCTCTCATGGCTGCGCTGGAAGATTTCCCCCTGCGGTGGGTGGCAAAGCACGAACTGCGCAAAGTACCCATCCTGGGAGCATGTATGCAGCGGACCCATCAAATATTAGTCGACCGGGGAAGCCGGACCCAGGCCGTTGCCACCTTGCGCAAAGTCAAGGAACTCCTTGGCGCGCATATCTCCGTCCTGTTTTTCCCTGAAGGGACGCGCGGGGAAGACGGGCGTCTCTTGCCGTTTAAGCCCGGAGGTTTTATGGCTGCGGTGGAGGCGGGTGTGCCGGTCGTCCCCATCACGATTAACGGCAGCCGGTCGATTCTCCCCCCTGGAGACTGGAAGGTCCGTTCTGGAGAAATTGAGATTATCTTTGGCACGCCTATTCCGATTCATCGAGACGGCACGCGAAAGGCGGCCCGCATCGCCCTGCTAACACAGGTTGAGAGGGCGATTGCCGCCCGGTTGAAAACCGCCGCGTCCCCGCCGACGGGTGCCAAGCACCCGTCACCTCTGCCACAAGCCGGACAACCGGAACGTCGGTATGAACAAGACGGCCGTGAGACCGCATATAGGGCCGCACCATGAGTGACGGCCGCCTGCGTATTGTGCCATTAGGTGGCCTGGGCGAGATTGGGCTCAATCTGATGTTGATTGAGTACTGTCCGGCTGGCTCTGCGGAAACCGTCGCGATCGCCATAGACTGCGGGCTGATGTTTCCGGAACAGGAGATGTTGGGGATAGATATCGTCATCCCCGACCTGAGTTATCTGCGCGAGCAGCACCATCTGCAGGCGGTGGTGTTGACACATGGACACGAGGATCATATCGGCGCTCTGCCGCATCTGCTCAAAGAATTTCGGGTGCCGGTCTATGGGACGCCGTTCACCCTTGGCCTGGTGCGTGACAAACTGCGTGAACATCACCTTGCCGATGAGGTTCAGCTGAACGAATTCCGGCCTCGGGAATCCTGGGAGATCGGCCCTTTCCGTCTTGAAGGGATTCATGTCACACACAGTATTGTCGATGCCTCGGCTCTGGCCATTACCACGCCGCTCGGGACCATCATTCACACCGGAGATTTCCGGTTCGATCAGACGCCGATAGACGGGCAGCGGTCCGACCTGAGTCGTTTTGCCGAATGGGGAGAGCAAGGGGTGCTGCTCTTGATGTCCGACTCGACCAATGTTGAGCGCGCCGGCGCTACCCCGTCCGAACGCACGATCACCCGACCGCTTGAGGAGATTATTGCCCACGCCCAGGGTAAAGTCCTGGTGGCAACCTTTGCCTCGCATATTCACCGCATACGCCAGGTTGTTGATGTGTCGGTCAAACAGGGACGCCAGGTTGGCGTTGTGGGCAAACGGCTGGTGAGCAATATTGACATTGCTGAGGAGACCGGGCATTTGCCGCTGCCCCAAGAGGCGCTGGTCGATATTGCGCGCGTACCGGACCTCGCTCCGCATACCGTGACCTTGCTCACAACCGGATCACAAGGCGAGCCTCTGTCGGCCTTATCCCGGATTGCGGTTGGAGATCACAAGCGGATACAGCTAGAGGCTGGGGATACCGTTATCCTCTCATCACGGGTTATTCCCGGCAACGAGCGGACCATTGCGCGGCTGATTGATCATCTCTCCCGACGGGGAGCCGAGGTCTATTATGAGGCCATTGCCTGTGTGCATGTGTCCGGCCATGCGGCCCAGGACGAATTGCGTTTGATGCTCAACCTGGTGCGCCCCCAGTACTTTGTGCCCATACACGGGGAGTATCGTTTCCTGGCGCGGCACTGTGGGTTGGCCCGAGAGGTTGGAGTGGATCCCAATAATGTCTTTCTACTCGAAGATGGACAGGTATTAGAGATACGGGCCGGGGACGCGCGTCTGACCGGGTCGGTTCCCGCCGGCCGGGTGTTTGTTGACGGGCTGGCCGGGATCGAAGAAGAAGTCCTGCGTGACCGCCGACACGTGGCCGAGGACGGCCTGGTGGTCGCCATCATCGGGCTGGAGCAACAGACCGGCGAGCTCTTGAGTGGCCCCGATCTGCTCTCGCGTGGCTTTCTTCCATCAACCAACGGAGACGGCTATGCCGCCGCCAAAGCGGCGGTCCGTGCCATGCTTGATGAGCTGCCGGCCGAGTCTCGGACTGATAGTGGTGTCGTCAAGGAGCAGGTTCGGCTGACCTTGCGGCGGTATTTTCGCAAGACACTCGGGCGTCGGCCTGTTGTCTTGCCGTTTGTCATGGAGATGTAGATGTGGGGAGGGTGGAATGGCAGTCAGGAAAAACTTACGCCGGCAAGACAAAGATGCCGAGCAAGAACACAGCACTGTTCAGGAACGTTCCGTTTCCCAGGAACGTTCCGCCTTGGGCGAGGGGCTTGGTGTTCTGTGCGTGACGCTCACCATTTTTTTGGGGCTCGCCTTTTTTTCGTATCAGCCTGACGCTACGGACAGTAATCAGGTCGGCCGGGCCGGATATTTGGTCGCCCACGTTTTGTGCCGGGCATTCGGCCTGACGGCGTATCTATTCCCGGCTCTCTTGCTGTACGCTATGGCCCTCCGCTTTCACTGGCTGCGATGCGTCGCCCCATTCGTCCAGGGTATCTCGTTTGTTGTCTTTACCCTGGCAGCTTCAGCCTTTCTGGCCCTCTGGTTCGACGGACAGCCAGTCTTCCAGGCCGGAGGCTGGGTGGGGAGCTTCCTGGCTCTCCATCTGCGTCAAGCTGGGAATCTTGTCGGGGCCTACTTGCTCTTGTTTCCTGTTTTGCTGGTATCGTTTATGGGCACAACTCAGCTCTCCCTGGTGAAACTGGGGAGCGGGCTGGCTACAGGCGGACGCGCGCTCGGGCGGTTCGGCTGGTCTCGGCTGCGGGCTCTCTCAGGGCAGGTCGCGAGTCAGCTCTCAGGCCGGTTGGAACAGGTGACGACACGCTGGGCTGCCCGGCGGACGGAGCGACAAACACCGCTGTCTGAACCGGTATTCTGTGGAGGAGAAGAGGCCGAAGTCTATACGCTCAAAAAAAAGGCGCCGCCGTCCCGTCCGCTGCCAAAGAAGAAAACGCGCCAACCGGCGCCTGAATCTGAGCCGCTCGGCGCTCTCGATGAGCCGGAAGAGAGTAAGCCGCCTATTATTATTAGTCGGCCACCCGCGGCGACGGACGAGGACAAGCCGGCCCCTCCGGCGCAACCGCCAAGCCCGCCCGGTGGCGCGGACAATAGACCGTATACCTTACCCAGCTTGGCCCTGCTTGACCCGCCCGTCCGTTTAGCGGTCAAGGTTGATGAAGACGCGCTACACGCCAGCTCTCAGATATTGGAAAATAAGCTCGGTGATTTTGGTGTTTCCGGCAGCGTGGTCGCGGTGCGGCCCGGCCCGGTTATTACGACCTATGAGTTTGAACCGGCGCCGGGGGTTAAGGTCAATCGTGTCGTGTCATTAGCCGATGATCTGCAAATGGCCTTACGCGCCGTGTCCGTCCGTATCCTGGCTCCCATTCCGGGCAAAGCCGTCGTAGGCATTGAGGTCTCTAATCCCAAGCGCGAGAAGGTGTGTCTGCGCGAGATTCTCGATAGTGGTGTCTGCCGACAGACCGAGTCGCCCCTGGCGCTGGCCTTAGGCAAAGATACGGTTGGTAACCCTGTGGTAACGGACTTGGCGCGAATGCCCCACCTGCTGGTAGCTGGGGCAACCGGGACCGGGAAGTCAGTCTCGCTCAATGTGATGATCATGAGTATTCTGGCCCGAGCGACGCCACGCGATGTTCGCTTTATTATGATTGACCCGAAAATGCTGGAACTCTCCTTATACGAAGGTCTGCCGCACCAACTGTCGCATGTCATTACCAATCCCAAGGAGGCTGGGGTCGCCCTCCAGGAAGTCGTGCGGCGCATGGAATACCGCTACAAACTGCTCAAGGATAAAGGCGTGCGGAATATTGCGGCCTATAACCGCGCCCTTGAAACCGGGGAAACGGATACCGACGGGGTTATCAAGCTGACCGAGGTCGTCCACGACGACGAAGACGAACTGACTGCCGTGCCTTCGCGACCGCAGTCCAAGGCTCAGCTTGAACTCAACCATCAACGCCTCCCCTATCTGATTGTCCTGGTGGATGAACTGGCCGATCTGATGCTGACGGTCGGTCGGGAAATCGAGGAGCCGATTACCCGGCTGGCCCAGATGGGACGCGCGGCCGGCATTCATCTGATTCTGGCAACCCAGCGACCGTCCGTTGACGTGATCACGGGACTGATTAAAGCGAACTTTCCGGCCCGGGTTTCCTTTCAAGTCTCCTCTCGTATCGACTCCCGGACGATACTGGACGCCATGGGTGCCGAGCGTCTGCTGGGCGATGGTGATATGCTGTTCCTCCCGCCGGGCAGCGCCAAACCTCAGCGTATCCATGGCGCCTTTGTCTCAGAACCCGAGATCAGAAAGTTCGCCGTGGCAATTAAGAAGCAGGGCAAGCCGGTTTTCGACGAGGAACTGGTTACGGCGCTCGAATCGGCGCGAGCGCAGAAGGGGGCCGGTCCGCACGAGGAAGAGGATTATGACGAAATGTATGAACAGGCCCGCGACCTGGTGATGGAAAGTCGCCAGGCCTCCATCTCCTGGCTGCAACGTCGCTTGCGCGTCGGCTATAACCGGGCCGCGCGCATGATTGAACGGATGGAGCGCGAAGGTCTCATCGCGCCTGCCGGCGAAGCCGGGAAACCACGTGAGGTTCTGGTGCCGGCCCAGGCCGAGGCCGAGTAGGCTGGGACTCACCCCTCCGTGCTTTATTCTTACACTGTGCGAAGATGGTCCATGCGCTTTTTTAGGATCAGCCTGCTCTTCCTCCTGCTCGTCTTGTCTGAGGGCTCTTTTTTTGTCGCTCCTGCGGCCGAGGAGGCCCAGGGACAAGCTGCTGGCACGAAAGTGCCGAGCGAGACGGCCGCGATCGCAACGATTGTGGCCCGTCTCCAAGCGCGTTACGACGAAACCGAGGGTTTTCGGGCCGACTTTGTCCAGGAGGTGACCTCGGCCACACTGGGACAGACGCTCAGCTCTCGCGGACAGGTGTTCTTCAAGAAACCGGGCCGGATGCGTTGGGAATTTACGGACCCCCGGCAACTCGTGGTCGCCGATGGCAGCGCCCTCTGGCTATATCAACCCTCGGAGCGGCAAGTGATAAAGACACCTTTTCAATATGCTTTCAACTCACAGACGCCGATCTCGTTTCTCACCGGAGTCGGACGCTTGGAAAAGGACTTCTCCGTCCACCTTCAAGGGGAGACCGGCAGCGTGCACCGGCTGCGTCTCACGCCCAAGCAAGCGGCTGAGGCTGTAGGCCTGTTGGATATCGAGGTAAGTAAAGCAACGTTCGATATCCTCCAAGCTGTGGTTACTGACCCACTGGGCAATACCACGCGGGTATCCTTTGCGAATATCGACCGTGAGACGGCGCTGGGCGACACTCTCTTCAGGTTCGAGTTGCCACCGGGGATTGATCTGGTTGAACCCCTGCTTGGTCCGTGAACGCCGCGCTACGGCCCGCCTGGTGCCTTGCGTGTGGGCCGAGATGATGCCAAGAACAGAGAATCGCTAAAACACAGGCATACGGAGGAGAGCTATGGAATCGCTCCGAGGAAAAGTCGCCATTGTAGGGGCGGCCGATACTGAGGTTGGTGTTGTGCCCCAGCTGAGCGCCACCCAACTCTACGTCAACGCAGCCAAACGAGCGCTGGAAGACGCGGGCATCACCAAGGCTGAGGTCGATGGGTTGATTACCTGCAATTCGTTTGTCGAGCCCTATATGTATCATGCGGAGATGATCGCCGAGTATATGCAGATCTTCCCGCGCTACTGTCTCAACGTGGCCACGGGCGGCGGGACGACCCTGGCGATTCTGCATCATGCCGCCGCGGCGATTGCCAGTGGCATGTGTCACACGGTACTCATCACTATGGCGGACAATATGCTGTCCGGCCTCTCTCGGGATCGGGCGATTGAAGCCATGTCAACGGCCGGACACGCCCAGTTTGAACGACCCTACGGTCCCCCTATCCCGGCGTTTTACGCGCTGATCGCCCAGGCGCATATGCACGCCTATGGAACCACTAGCGAACAATTGGCCGCGGTGGCGGTGGCCTGTCGGCGGCACGCCTCGATGAATCCGGCCGCGCAGATGCGCGACCCGATTACGGTTGACGATGTCGTCAACTCAAGGATGATTGCCTCGCCCTTGCACCTGCTGGACTGCTCGCTGGTGTCCGACGGTGGAGCGGCTCTTATTCTTACCTCGGCCGAACGGGCCAGGGATTTCCCACATCCTCCCGTCTACATGCTGGGGGTCGGGGAGGGGCATTCGCACGAACACATCAGTCAAGCCCGCAGCCTCACGACCTCGGCGGCAAAAGAGGCAGGTGAACGCGCCTATGCCATGGCCGGGCTGGGGCCCAAGGATATTGACGTAGCTGAGTTGTACGACTGCTTTACCCCGGTCGTGGTCATTGAGCTGGAAGACTTGGGATTTTGTCCCAAGGGGGAAGGGGGGCGATTTGTTGAGGGCGGCCGGATTGAGTTAGGGGGTGAGCTCCCGGTGAATACGCATGGCGGGATGATGTCGCACTGCCACCCTGGGCATCCCGGCTCGATGTTTTCGGTAACGGAGGCGGTCTTCCAGTTGCGCGGCGCATGCGGACCACGTCAGGTCAAAGATGCCAACATCGCTTTTGTTCATGCGCAGGGGGGCATTATGTCCACGCACTGCTCCATGATTCTTGGGAAGGAGGTTGGATGATGACAACGGCAATAGCAAAAATAGCAAAGGCCCTGCCTGTTCCGACCGGCGAAACGCAACCGTTCTGGGAAGGCTGTCGGAATCAGGAGTTGCGCATCCAGCAGTGTGGCGCCTGTGGCCACTACCAATTTTATCCGCGTCTCTATTGTACGGCCTGCATGAGCGAGCAAGTCGAGTGGGTGCGGGCGTCCGGCCGCGGAACGGTATTATCGTTTACCGTTGTCTATCGTCCGGTGACCAAAGCGTTTGCCGAGGAGGTGCCCTATGTCGTGGCGCTTGTCACCCTGGAGGAAGGTCCGCAGTTGATGAGTAATATTATCGAGTGTGACCCTGAGCAGGTGGCGATTGGCATGCCGGTCGAGAGTGTTTTTGAGGACTGGTCAGAGGACATAGCGGTGCTGAAGTTCCGGCCGGTTCTGGCATAAGTGTAGAGGTTACGCATGCACTACGACATCGTTATTCGGAACGGAACGATTATCGATGGCACTGGTCAACCCGGTGTGCAGGCAGATATTGGGGTCCGGGGCGATCGGATCGTCGCTGTTGGCAGCCTGAGTGGTGATGCGGACCAGGCGATTGACGCAACGGGTCGTGTGGTTACCCCTGGTTTTATCGATGTCCACTCCCACGATGACTTTGCTCTGCTTGATCGTCCGCTGTGCGATTTCAAGATTCTGCAGGGCGTCACGACTGAGGTCATAGGCAACTGTGGCTTTGGGGCCGCTCCGGCAAATGATGCCTATCGCAACTTTTTACGGAGTTTTGGGCCGCTCTTGTTCGGTCCGATGGGCGACTTTTCGTGGGAGACAACAGCTGAGTTTTATCATGCGCCCGAATCCCGACCAGCCGCCGTCAATGTGGCCTGTCTCATTCCTCACGCAGCCGTTCGGTACGGAGCGCTATCTGATGAAAAGCAGGAGCCTGCCGCTCAGGATATTGAGCGCATGCAGGCCCTTGTCCAAGAAGGGATGGAGGCCGGGGCGGCTGGCCTGTCAACCGGCCTATTCTATGCGCCTGGCCGTTATGCTCAGACAGAAGAAGTGATTGCCTTGGCAAAAGTCGTGGCCGCATACAATGGTGTCTATGCGACGCATATGCGCGATGAAGCCGATCACCTGCTCGACTCCATTCAGGAAACGATCCGTATTGGCGAAGAGTCCGGCGCGGGGGTCCAGATTTCCCATCACAAAGCTATGGGTCGAAAGAATTGGGGCAAAGTGCGAGACTCTTTGGCCCTGGTTGAGCAGGCGCGGGCGCGCGGTCTCGATATTTCCTCTGACGCCTATCCGTATACCGCAGGCAGTACTACGCTGGCGGCGCTCGTCCAGGGCGGTGTGATTGAACGCGCCGCTCCGAGCGATGTCTTGATTGCCTCAACGCCCGTCCAGCATGAGTATGATGGCAAGACGCTGGAAGACATTTGCCAACTGACGGGAAAGTCCCTCCAGCAGACTGTGGCTGAGCTTATTGCCGGAGAAGGAGAAAGTACGGTCGCTATTATTTTCGGGATGGATGAGGCAGATGTCCGTCGCGTTTTAGCGCACCCTACAACCATGATCGGCTCTGATGGTATTCCGTCTGTTGCGGGTAAGCCGCATCCTCGTCTGTACGGCACGTTTGCCTGTGTCCTGGGGAAATACGTCCGGGACACACAACTACTGACGCTAGAAGAAGCGGTTCATCGGATGACTGGCTTACCCGCACAAAAATTCCGCCTTCGAGACCGTGGCCTCATTTGTGACGGTTCCTATGCCGACCTTGTCATCTTTGATCCCCAGACGGTTGCCGATGTTGGGACCTATCAAGAACCGCGCCGTCATCCTCCCGGCATTCACTCGGTTATTGTGAACGGAATAGTCACCATAGAGCAGGGTCGTCACCGCGGAACCCGCAACGGACGCCTCCTCCGGCATGATGCTGCCGGAGTTTGAAAACGAGAGTGTAGAACCAGGGTGTCTTTAGATCATGTCCTCTGCCACCGGCCGAAACCCTTCCAACTCGGTCAGGCGGCCCTGTCGCAAGACCTGCACCACCCACTGATGCCCCTCCTGTGCCTCTCTGTGTTCCCGCCATTGCAGCCCGTATACGGCCTGGGCTTCCTCGGCCACTTCCTGGTCCGCTGCGTGTACGGCATACACGGCGGTTCCAAACTGCATGCCGCCCTGCTTCTTTGCCTGGCGAACGAGATAGGGTGGGTAGCGCTGCGTTGACACCACATAATGATGATCGTCGTGGGTGACCTGCTCTTCCCATCCAGCCGGCCGCCACAGGGGACTAAAACCGTAATACCAGCCTAACAGGCCGCTGACGAACAGAAGCACGAGGCTGCCGAGAACCATGACGGCCCCAAACGGAGAATCATACAGCCAGGCGAGGCCACCGAAAAATAAGCCGGCGAGTCCGGTGACCACACCGGTATGAGCAAGAATAGTAATGAGTCGCACTCGGAATGTCCTTTCCCCACGGGAAGCAGGTATCTGCGAGGTTCGGGTGTAGCGTGTTTTTTTGTTCCCGGCCACTCCCCGCAGGGCGTCCGGCTGTAATGAGAAAAGCTGAAAGTCTAATTATTGCGGGGCCTTACTGTGTCAGAACGAACGCGCCAACAGCGTGCCCGTGCGTTTACTCGCCCCCGGAAATATGTTACCCCTACCCATAAGTCTTACGCCGGGAGGAGGCGGTCATGTCCGGCCATTCCAAATGGAGCACAATTAAGCATAAGAAGGCGGTCAAGGACGCCCGTCGGGGCAAGATGTTCACAAAATTGATTAAAGACCTCTCGATTGCGGCCCGGATGGGTGGGAGCGACCCAGCAGCAAACCCCCGCTTACGCACGGCTATCGCCGCGGCAAAGGCAGCTAGTATGCCGGGAGATACGATAGACCGGGCGGTGAAAAAGGGCGCCGGAGAGCTTGAGGGCGTCAGCTATGAAGAGGTGACCTACGAGGGGCATGCGCCAGGCGGGGCGGCCATTATGCTTCAGACGCTGACGGACAATAAAAAGCGAACGGTTTCTGAAGTGCGTCATCTGTTCACTAAAAACGGTGGGAGCTTAGGTCAGCCCAATTCTGTTGCGTGGATGTTCACCCACAAGGGTATTATCACCATAGAAAAAGATCAGGCTGAGGAAGATCAACTCATGGAAATCGCCCTTGACGCCGGAGCGGAAGATGTCACAACGGGCGATGATCTGTTTGAGATTGTGACAGCTCCCGACGGTCTCGAAGACGTGCGCCAGGCGCTCGAAAACGCCGCTATTGGGACGGCGTCGGTTGAGGCGACGATGGTGCCCCAAAACACGGTCAGTCTCTCCGGCAAGGAGGCCGAACAAACCTTACGTCTGCTCGACGCACTCCAGGAACTCGACGATGTCCAAACCGTTTCCGCTAATGTAGAAATTGCGGAAGAGGAGATGGAACGACTCAGTGCGGCCTAAGGAAGGGGAAAATCATCGACTCTCACAACGCTCAGGCTCCATTGCGCGTGTTGGGGATAGACCCCGGCACCCTGCGGACCGGATGGGGTGTCATTGAGAAGACGCGCCGGACGTTGACCTTTTGTGCCGGCGATGTCGTCTCTGTCAAAGGCTTCCGCTCCCTGCCCGAACGCCTGCGTCTCATCTATGAAGAGCTTGTGACGGTGATTGACCGCTGGACTCCCCACGTCTTGAGTCTTGAAAAAGCCTTTGTGGCACATAACGTCCAGAGCGCTCTGCGCCTCGGCGAGGCGCGGGGCGTGGTGCTCCTGACTGCGGCCCAGGCCGGTCTGCGGATTGCCGAGTATAATCCCACGGAAATCAAGACGGCGGTGGCCGGTTATGGCCGGGCCGGAAAAATGCAGGTCCAAAAAGCGGTTTTTTCCCAACTGCGCCATCCAGACGGAGAAGCGGGGGTCTTTCCGTCAAGCCAGGATGCAACGGATGCGCTCGCGGCGGCCATTTGTTACTGTAGCGCTGCCCGCATGCCCGATATGCTCCGCCAGGCTGGTGCGCAGCCACGGCGGTCTGGGGGCAGGAAGGCCCGCTCTTTGCGCGACGTCTTTACTGAACAGACGGTCGCTCAGATGCTCGCTGCAGACCCGAAAAAGCAGCGGTAACAGCTCGCACGGCAACAGATTATGATTGCGCGCCTCCACGGAGTGCTCCACGAAAAGACCCCTGAGCAGCTCATTGTCGACGTTGGCGGAGTCGGCTATCAGGTGTTGGTGTCGTTACAAACCTTCTACCATCTGCCGGGAGTAGGGGAACGGGTCAGTTTGCTCATCCATACACATGCGCGAGAAGATGCTCTCCAGTTGTTCGGCTTTCTGGAAGAAAAGGAAAAGTCCTATTTCCTGCTGCTGCGCGGCGTGAGTGGTATCGGCCCCCGCCTAGCCCTCAATATCCTGTCGGGCATTCCGGTGAATGAGCTTGAGAGCGCGCTTCATACGCGCGACGTGACTCGCCTGGTTGCGACTCCGGGCGTTGGAAAAAAGACGGCTGAACGTCTGGTTGTGGAACTCCAGGAGAAAGTCGGTGCGAGTGAACAGGAGAATGGGATGCCAGCGGCAATGCCCAGCCCACTCTCGACTGAAGCGACCTCTGCTTTGGTGAATCTGGGCTATCGCCAGGCGCAAGCCGAGAAGACCGTGCGCGCGGTTGTCCGGGATGGGCACACGGCTATTGCCGACGTGATCCGAGAATCGTTACGGAGGCTCAGCACATGAGCCGCGCCGCGAAAGACGTACCAAAAGAGACGCACGACGACCCGGATAGTCCGGGGCGCGATTTGCTGAATCCCCAAGTGTCACCGGTGGACGCTCTGTCGGATGGTGACACTGCCTGGCATGACGAGCCACGTGTCGAGGGTTCGCTCCGACCGCGCAGCCTTGAAGAATACATCGGACAGGAAGGGACAAAACAGAATCTGGCGATCGCGATTGAAGCCGCCAAACAGCGGGATGATGTTCTGGACCACCTGCTCTTCTGTGGGCCGCCCGGATTGGGAAAAACATCCCTGGCGCATATTATTGCGCGGGAAATGGATGGAACGATTCGGGCCACCACCGGCCCGGTGATTGAACGGCCCGGTGACTTGGCTGCTATTCTGACCAACCTGGAAGAGGGGGATGTTCTCTTTATCGACGAGATCCATCGACTCAATCATGTGGTTGAGGAATTTCTGTATCCGGCAATGGAGGACTTTGAACTTGACCTCGTCGTCGGTCAGGGCCCTTCAGCGCGAACGGTCAAGTTGCCACTCAAGCACTTCACTTTAGTCGGTGCTACTACCCGCGCCGGGCTGTTAACCTCACCGCTGCGCGATCGTTTTGGGGCAACGTTTCGACTGGATTTTTACCAGGTGTCCGAGTTGGAACAGATCATTCGTCGGTCGGCCTCAATTCTGGAGGTTGAGACCGATGCGGGCGGAACCGCGGAAATCGCGCGTCGCTCACGGGGAACACCGCGGATTGCCAATCGTCTGCTCCGACGGGTACGGGACTATGCCCAAGTGAAGAAGGAGCCCGTGGTGACGCAAGAAGTGGCTCATGTCGCCCTGACGCTGGTTGAAGTGGATGAGGCCGGATTTGATAAAATGGACCTGGCGATTCTGCGGACGATTATCGAGAAATTCAACGGTGGACCGGTCGGCGTCGAGACCATAGCGGCAGCCATTGGCGAAGAGAAGAACACCATTGAAGACGTATACGAGCCGTATCTCTTGCAGGAGGGGTTTTTGCAGCGCACGCCGCGGGGACGGGTGGCCACCCTCAAGGCGTACCAGCATTTGCAGATTGACCAGCCTCGAAAAAAAGAGCAGGGCGATTTGTTCTGACGAGAGCGGCCAAAAGGAATGATGGTGGAACGTTGATTATGATGGTATATCTCCAGTGTCTTTGCTGCTGATATGAGCAGGGCGAGAGAGTATGGAAGCCTCGGTCCACGAAAATCGCTCGGAGGAGCACAAACGCCGTCAGTTCTGGGAGGGTTTGGTCATCCTCGCTGCAGGGCTGGGTGTCTTTTTATTCGCCTTTCTCCAGAGCCGTTCTCCACAACTCAGCGACAGCGAAAGTCTCATCGGCAACCTTATTTTTATCCTCCTGATCAATCTCAATATCATCCTGCTTGTTTTGCTCGTTTTCCTGGTTGGGCGGAACCTGCTGAAGCTGTTTTACGATCGCCGTCGAAAGCTGCCTGGCGCACACCTGCGCTCTCGACTCGTCCTCGCTTTTTTGGGTATTTCCCTTTTCCCGGCAGTACTCCTGTTCTTTATCGGGATCGGCTTTATGACGAAGTCGATCGAGAATTGGTTCGCCTTACGTGTTGAGCGCTCGTTAAGCAGCTCGCTCGAGGTCGTTGATGGGGTCTATGCCCGTCTTACGGATGAGACCCTCACTCACGCGCGGGCGATCGCCCGGACGATTATCTCCCAGGAACTCCTTGAGCCGACGCATTACGAGAGCTTGCAAGCCCGCATGAACAGCGAGCAGCACGAACGTGGTCTGACCCAGCTCGTCGTGTACTCCGCTGCGCTCACCCTTGTGGCCAATGCGCCGGAGACGAGCGGAGTGTTGACGGCCCCCCAACTCAGCGAGGACCTCCTGGAACGGGTCCGGTCTGAGATCGAGGAGGTCCAGCAAATCGTGACACTAGAGCAGGCCGAGTTGGTGTACGGAGGTGTTCCCGTCATCATGGGAGAACACCTTGCTGGTGTTGTTGTGGCCGGCACTCAGGTTCCTGTGGATGTCGTCAGACAAGGATTGCAGGTGGTCGAGGCGTTGGGTGAATATCGCCAACTCAGAATCTTGAAGCAGCCAATCAAAAACAATTATGTGATTACGATGTTCCTGGTCACCCTCGTCGTCATCTTCTCGGCGATCTGGGTCGGTGTCTATCTGGCGAAAAAAATTACGGTTCCCCTCCAACAATTATCGGCCGCGACACGGGAGGTCGCTCAGGGCCACTGGGCGCACCGGATTGAGGGAGAAGGGGAGGATGAGATCGGCACGCTCGTTTCCGCCTTCAATCGGATGACCGTTGACCTCCAGCAGAGCCACCAGGAACTTGAGACCCGGCGTCGCTATATGGAGATCCTGCTCGGGAATATCAACGCTGGCGTCGTCTCGTTTAATCGGGATGGTCGGCTCTCCACCCTGAACCGGGCGGCAGAGCAGTTGCTGCGTCTGCGCGCCGAGAGCGTCGTTGGGCAGGACTATCGTGATGTTTTCTCTGCAAGCGAATTCCAAGCAGTGCAGCGCATCGTTCATGAGCTCCTTCTGGTGCAACACGACAACGGCAACGTCGCCAGTCAGGAACAGCGGGGCCAGCTCCGTTTGGATCGTGATGGGCACGTCCACTCCCTCCTGATAACCGGCACCTCTCTGCCTGACGACCGCGATCATGCCCTCGGGGTGTTATGCTTTTTTGAGGACGTGACGCAGATCGTCCAAGTCGAACGGATGGAAGCCTGGCGTGAGGTCGCCCGTCGGATTGCGCATGAAATCAAAAATCCGCTGACACCGATTCAGCTTGCGGCCCAGCGCCTTCAGCGCCGGTTTGGTCCCCAGATTACGGACGGGAGCGAAGTGTTTGACGAGTGTGTGCAGAGCATCGCGCATGAAGTCGACGCGATTAAAAAACTCGTCAACGAATTCTCCACGTTTGCTCGTCTGCCGGCAGGAAAACATAATCTGCATGACCTGAATGCGTTGGCACAAGAGACAATTGTCCTGATCGCCGAAGCCTACCGCGATCTGGATATTGCCTTCGTGCCGGATCGCTCACTGCCGTTGTTCGAGTTGGATCGCGAGGGGATGCGCCGTGTTCTGCGCAATCTGTTAGACAATGCCGTTGTCGCCTGTCGAGAAGGAACGGATGGGACTCAGGGACGGATCGAAGTCACGACCCGATATCTGCGCTCGCTTAGTATTGCCTGCATCGAAGTCGCCGATAATGGCTGCGGGATTCCGCCTGACATCAAGGAACGCTTGTTCGAGCCGTATTTTTCAACCAAAAAGGACGGGACCGGACTCGGGCTGGCCATTGTTGCCACCGTGGTGGCTGATCATCAGGCATTTATCCGCGTACGGGACAATACGCCACGGGGCAGCCGGTTTATTATTGAGATGCCTGTGCGTGGAGGCGCGCGTCAGACAGATATGCGACGTGAGAAGCCCTCGTCAGCGTCAATTGAAAACGCAGCCTGAGGTAGGGGAGGGACGTCAATGGAAGAGCCCATCTTAATCGTGGACGATGAAGAAAAAATCCGGACGATGTTACGCGGAGTTTTGCAAGATGAAGGATTCCGTACACTTGAGGCGGACTCGGGTGAAGAGGTTCTCGACTTAGTCGCCGAGTGGCATCCGCGCCTGGTACTCCTCGACATCTGGATGCCACATGTGGACGGGATTGCTCTCCTCGAACAGCTTCAGTCCCGGGACCCCGAATTGCCGGTTATTGTGATTTCCGGTCATGGAACGATCGAAACGGCCGTTCGTGCTACAAAACTCGGCGCGGCGGATTTCCTCGAAAAGCCCTTCTCGCTAGACACCTTACTCCGTTCGGTCCAGCGTGCCCTGGGAAAAGAGCCACGCCACGCCACTGCCGCCCAGACCGCCGCCGCGGCTGACGCGGATATCCCCGCCGGGCACGCGACGCGAAAAATCCCGGCTCGGACCATTCGTCAGAGCGTTGTCGTGCATGGCCGAGGGCTCCACTCGGGGGTGCGTACCGGGATTATTTTACATCCCTTATCGCCGGGGAGCGGTATTGTGTTCGGTCCCTTGTCCTCGGACATGATGATTCCGGCAACCGTCGAGTATGTCCAATCGACCGGCTACGCAACCAGCCTGTATCGGGAGGGAGCGGGGGTGAAAACGGTTGAACATCTGCTCTCGGCCCTGCACGGCTATGGCATCACCAATCTGCTCATTAAAATGCAGGGTGAGGTTCCTATTCTCGACGGGTCGGCGCTGGAATTCTGTCAATTGCTCGACAGTGCCGGCATTGTTGAACAAGACGAAGATGTAGAGGCCTTGAGCGTAGACCGGACCTATCAGGTCGGTGACCACAGCGCGGGGAAATTCCTCCGCATTGAGCCCTCGGAGCAGCTTGAGATCGACTACTGTCTGGAATACCCAGAGCCAGTCGGGAGACAGGAGTTCCACTACGTCCAGCGCGATGCTGACAGTTATCGTGAGACTATTGCGCCAGCGCGGACCTTCGGCTTTCTCAAGGAGATTGAGGCACTTGAAGAGATGGGTCTTGCCAATGGTGGCCGGCTGAATAATTGCCTCGTGATTGGTGAGCAAGGGATCATCAATCCGCCCCTCCGCTTTGAGGATGAGCTTGTCCGCCACAAGGTTCTTGATCTGCTCGGCGACCTCTACCTGTTAGGCCAACCCATCCGAGGCAAGGTGACTGCCTACCGGACGGGACATGGCGACAATATCGCGCTGCTGCGGGCAATCCGCGAAGAGCAGGCTCCACGCGTGCCGGAGCCTGCGCCGAAAACAACTGCGGCTCCCCAGTAACTCCTTAGGGTGTCACCCGCTCCAACATTCTGGGAAATGGAATGGATTCCCGGACGTGATGCAGTCCGCACAGCCAGGTGACCATCCGCTCAATACCCATGCCGAAACCGGCATGGGGAACGGAGCCGTAGCGTCGCAGGTCAAGATACCAAGAGAAGGCTTCTTCGGACAGGTCGTGCGCTTCCAGTTTTCCTTGTAAGACGGACAGGTCGTCCTCACGCTGGCCGCCTCCGATGATCTCGCCGTAGCCTTCTGGCGCTAAGACGTCCATGCATAAGGCAACTGTGGTATCCTGCGGGTCGGTCTTCATATAAAAGGCCTTGTTCGCTATCGGATAGCGATGCACCATAACCGGACGGTCAAATTGTTCGGATAAAATGGTTTCGTCATCGCCGCCAAAGTCGTCCCCCCACTGAATGTCAACGCCTGTCGCTTGTAGGCGTTCGATAGCCTCGCCGTAGCTGATACGTGGAAACGGCTTCCTGACCTGAGCGAGTTTGGCGATATCACGCTCAAGCGTCTGGAGTTCTGTCTGCCGGCTGGTCAGGACACGCTGGACAACGGCCTCCAGAAAATCTTCGGCCAGGCCCATATCGCCCTCCAGGTCGCAGTAGGCCACTTCGGGCTCAATCATCCAAAATTCAGTCAGATGGCGCCGCGTTTTGGATTTTTCGGCCCGAAAGGTCGGACCGCAGCAGTAGACTTTACCGAACGCCATGGCACCAGCTTCCATATAGAGCTGACCGCTCTGGGTGAGATAGACGGTGTCATCGAAATAGTCGACTGGAAAGAGGGTAGTTGTGCCTTCACAGGCGGCAGGGGTGAAGATCGGGGCATCGAGCAGGGTAAAGCCCCGCGTATCGAAGTAGTCTCGACACGCTTTGATGACTTCACTGCGAACACGCAGGAGTGCCTGCTGGCGTGAGGAGCGCAGCCACAGGTGGCGGTGGTCGAGCAGAAAGGCAACTCCGTGTTCTTTGGGGCTAATCGGGTAGGCATGAGCCTGCTGGGTGAGGTGCAAGGCGTTCACGCCAAGTTCAAATCCAATCTGCGAGCGCGTATCCGCCCGGACCGTGCCCTGGACCACAACGGACGACTCCTGGGTAAGGTCCTGGCCCAAGGCAAAGGTTTCGGCTGAGACGTCGCCCTTGAACACTACACACTGGATCGTCCCGGTGCCGTCGCGCACCTGAAGAAAGTGCAGCTTCCCGCTGGAGCGCTTATTATACAACCAGCCTCGAAGCTCGACCTCTTGCCCTTCGTATTGGGCAATATCCTTGACATAAACCCACTCAGGCATAAGCATTTCCTTCCTGGATCGCCGAACGCTGTTCAGAAGGGCACTATAGCATAAAGGAAGAGGAAGACATGAGGCCGAGCCGGACATTCGAGAGCCTTGGTCAGGGCTTACTATTGTTCTGGCTGAGGATGTCTCTGACTTGGGAGGAATTCTTGCACTAGGGAGGATAATGATTGGGGCGGCTTCTGAGCCACTGGCGACGATTTTGTCGTTGGTGACATGACGCGGTGAAAGAGGCTGGACTCGCGCTGAAAGAATCCCTCGGTATGGTAGGATTCCCGGAAGCGGAAGTAAGTATAGTCTAAATGATGACAGACCTCATGTAACAGGGTCCTGAGAAAGGTTCGGAACGCAACGGTTTGTTTGCGTTTTGCCGTCCGCATCCAGACTTGGATCGAATCATTTTTACTGCCCCCGCCATATTGCGTATAGAGCCCGTGAAGTTCTCCCTGTTGGTTCGACGGACGAGTGCCGTGTACACGGACCTGGACCGTACGAACCCTGAGTTGCCAGCAGATGTGATTGACAATGGTCTGGGAGAGCGCTGCGACACGGGCTTGCTCTTCTGCCACGAGCGCGGCGGGCAGGGCTTTGACCGCCGCTCGAAGTTGTGGGCTTGAGTCAAGTCTAATCGTTGTGACCGCAGTGCTCCGGTCAAAGATTCGCTGCTGAAAAGGAGTCAATTTTGCACGCCAGTGTCGCCGCATTGCAGCCTCCTGCACACCCTCACTTATTGTGGCCTGAAAGGAGCGGGACGGCAAGGGAGCGGCAAGGGCAGCAATCCTTTTCTTTTGCCGTGTAATGGCATAGATTGCGAGCGCTCAGCGTTTGATCAAAAGGAGAAGACGATGCGGGGCGGTTGGGCGGCGACGCTCTGGCTCCACCTCCTGACGGGCATTGCGTTCCTCTCGCTCGGTACGGAGGTCCGGGCGAATGGTTTTGTTCGCTTTTTCGCAAACCAGAAAATCGGACAGGAGATCATCGTGACCGGTGGCTTCCGACGTTTCCCCGATCGAGACAAACGACGCTATTTTGTACGAGATAGGCAGACGGGTGAGGTTGAGTACGTGGAATACTATGGGATGACGATGCTGCCGACCTTGGTTGTCGGCAACGGTACCGTTTCTATGAAGGCGAGTATCATGACCCGGATGCTCCTATTCTATTCGGACCGGGCTTTGGTGAAAGATATCCCTCTCAAGGGCGAGTCGTACTGGTTTACCGGGACGTTGATCGGCTATCAGTACGGGACGATGGGCATTACGCGGGGAATGGGCGTTGGTGGCGATCCGTATATTTTGCTCAGGAGCGTCTCAGCCAACCCCCCGGATACGCTCCCTCTGCCACCCCAAAAGAAAGAGAAAGAAGACGCCGACTAAGCCTTTGCAATTGGCGTTGGCCTCCTCTCGGAGCCGTCTTCATCGCCTCTCCGTTCGGTCGTTATGGTGGGCGCTATGTCGGATAAAGCGGTAACGCGGCTCAGAGTCTGGGGGCTCGATTGACTCTTGCCTCTCCTCAACGTGCGTACAGGCAACATGTTTACACTGTTCAGTACTCTCATATGACGGGCGCCTTCAGGATCAACCGAGACACGGTGGAATCCGAACGTCAGTGCGTGCTTCCTTACAACCGAGCCCGATAACCAGAGAATGTGAGGGACACGAACGGTATGACTTGGGACGCGTGGCCTTTCTAAAGCGCAACACGACCATTCTTGAACGGATCACCTGGGCTTGATAATGAAGACTTTACAAGTCTATATTTGCACGCATTTCGTCGTCGCCAATGTATTTAAGGAGAAATCGGCAGCAGATTTGATGCTGAGGAGAGGACCGAGTGGACGAACACAACACCCCTGACATCCACACTCGTATCACTGAGCGTCTCAGGCAGATTCAATATCCAGGCTCACAGCGAGATATTGTGACCCTAGGACTTGTTGGCAAGGTCCAGGTCCAGACAGACAGTGCGGTGGTGCAGATCCGGGCAAGCAGTATCAAAGAAGATGTCCTCCGCCACTTGCGCGGACGCATCACGCAAGAATTGACGACCTTACCCGAGATCGTGCACGTCCATATCCACGCGTTTGCCGCTCAAGCTGGGGAACCGCACCAAGGGGGCCAAGCGGGGAATCAAGCTGTGCGAGAGCGCGCGGATATTCCTGGGGTTCGGCGTATTCTGGCGGTGGCCAGCGGGAAAGGCGGGGTCGGGAAATCTACGGTTGCGGTCAACCTCACCCTGGCTCTAGGGTCGTTGGGACATAAGGTTGGGCTGCTTGATGCCGACATTTATGGACCCAGCGTACCGCTGATGATGGGGACCGAGGCCACGCCACGGGCGGGGCAGGACAAAAAGATCTACCCGGTTGAAAAGTATGGGGTGAGTCTCATCTCGATGGGTTTTTTTCTGGATGACCAGTCTCCGGTGATCTGGCGAGGCCCCATTGTGATGAGCATTGTCCGCCAGTTCCTGCGTGACGTGATCTGGAGTGAGTTGGATTACTTGGTTGTGGACCTACCGCCCGGTACCGGAGATATTGCCCTCACCCTGGCTCAGGAAGTTCCCCTGCACGGGGGTGTTATCGTGACGACGCCGCAAGATGTGGCCCTGCTTGACGTCCAGCGCGGGATCAGCATGTTCAAACAGGTCAATGTCCCGCTGCTTGGGGTGATCGAGAATATGAGTTTTTACGAGTGCCCGGTCTGCCACGAAAAAGAAGAAATCTTTGGCCATGGCGGCGCCCAGAAAACGGGACTGAAGGTGCTGGGTCAGGTGCCCCTGGTTGAAGAGGTGCGAGTTGGTGCCGACGCGGGTAAGCCGGTGGTGGTCTCGGCTCCTGACCATCCGGTTGCCCAAGAGTTTTTTGGGATTGCCCGGCAGGTCGTCGCGGCAGAGGAAATGCAGTTGCCCCAGTCGGTCCACTAGGGCTGAATAACGAGGATGCTATGCCGACTCCCCTTCTCCTCACGCCCATTCCTGAAGACCAGCTCCTGCGTGTGCTGTGGGATGACGATACCCTGAACGACTACCCCTTCGCCTATCTGCGGGGCTGGTGTCCGTGTGCGGTCTGCCAGGGGCATGGTGGCGAACGCCACTTTATTGAGGTGGAAAATCCTCAGCTTGTGAGTATCGATATGGTCGGTAATTATGCTGTGAATCCGACCTGGGATGACGGCCACGAAACGGGCATTTACACTTATGTCTACCTGCGGAGTTTAGGCGAGAGCCAAGATAGTCAGCATAGCCAGGATGATCCCGAAGGGACACATTAAAGGCGCATCTATGTCAACACCACCAACACCCCAGGAATTATTAGAAGCCCTCAAACAGGTCAAATATCCCGGCTTTAACCGAGATATTGTCGCCTTCGGCGTGGTCAAGGATATTGCGGTCGGCGGTGCGGCGGTGACGGTAGAGCTCGCCCCTTCAACCGGCAATGCGGAGGTCATCGCAGACATTCGACAGCGCGTGATTGAAACGCTCAGCCCGCTCGTCCACCTGCCTGTAGAGATTTCCATCCAGCAGCCGGACGCCCCAAAACCTACGCCTCAGTCCAAGCCCCAGATTCCAGGGGTGCGGCATGTGGTCGCGGTGGCCAGTGGCAAGGGTGGGGTTGGAAAATCAACGGTTTCGGTGAACCTGGCAACGGCGCTGGCTCGAACGGGCCAGCGGGTTGGGGTGATGGATGCCGATGTCTATGGACCGAGTATCCCCCTCATGTTGGGTATTAACGAGAAGCCCAAGAGCACGGAAGATAAACGCTTGATCCCGGTTACCAAATACGACATGCGGATCATGTCCATGGGCTTTCTGATTCCAGACAGCCACGCCGTCATTTGGCGCGGGCCGATGATCGATAAGCTGCTGACCGAGTTTATTACCAAGGTCGAGTGGGGAGAACTGGATGTGCTCGTCGTGGACCTGCCGCCTGGCACCGGCGACGCGCAGCTGACCATGGTGCAAAAGGTTCCGCTCTCCGGCGGGGTCATTGTGACGACGCCCCAGGATGTGGCGCTGCTTGATGCGCGTCGGGGCATCAAGATGTTTGAGGAAGTCGACGTTCCAATCTTGGGTGTTATCGAAAATATGAGTTACCTGATCTGTCGTTCTTGTGGGCACGAAGCGCATATTTTTTCTCATGGCAACGGAGCAAAAATGGCCGAACAATTTAATCTGCCGTTCCTCGGCCAACTGCCCCTCGTCCATGAGATTGTCGTCGGAGGGGATGCGGGCATCCCACTTGTCATCGCCCAGCCTGACCACCCGCAGAGTCAGACTTTTCTTGAGATTGCCCAGCAAGTCCTGAAACAGGTCGAAACATCGTCTGTTCGCCCCGGGACTCTCCAATAGGTCAACCTCCGTTCATCGACATGGCAAAATTATACGTCTCGTTTGAAAACGGGAATCCTGAACAGCTTATTGAATTTGACCCGGCCCAAGCGCCTTTTCACCATGATGGCGAGCCGGGTTCCATACTCGATATCTTACTCGGCCATGGCGTTGAACTCGAACACGCCTGTGGCGGCAATTGTGCCTGTACGACCTGCCACGTGATTGTCACCCAAGGCATGGCGCATTTGACTGAGAACGAAGAGGAAGAAGACGATATGCTCGACAAGGCACCTGGCTTGGTGTCAACGTCGCGGCTGGGCTGTCAGGCGGTTATGGCTGAGGGTGAGGTGAAAATTCGTATTCCCCGCTACACGATTAACCAACAGGTATGACGGAGAGCCGCCACGCGCATGTCTTCCTCGCCGACCTTTACCGCTACTATCGAAAAGATTATTGAACGCACCCCGGAGACCCGTTCTTTTTTCCTCCGGGTGGCAAATGGTCGGAAACTCTCTTTTGTGCCGGGCCAATTCCTCTCGTTTTTGCTCCCGGTCGGTGGCGAGACGCTCACCCGGGCATACACGATTGCTTCCCTGCCTGGGGAAGAGGAATGTTTTGAGATTTGTTTGAATCAGGTTGATGGTGGTCCCGGCTCCCCCTACCTTTTCAGCCGGAAAGAATCCGACGTCCTTTGTTTTACCGGCCCGTGGGGAAGCTTTGTCCTCGACCGGCCAACGGACGCTGAATACATTTTTATTGCCGACCGAGTTGGCGTCGTGCCTTTTCGACCTATGATTGCTCGTCTCCTGACTGCGAGCGGACATCACACCGCCCGGTTGCTGTATGCTGCGCCACAGGCAGGGGACTTGCTGTACGCTGCCGAGTGGCAAAGGTGGGAGGGCCAGTGCGCTCATTTTTCCTTTCAACCGCTCGTCGCCGAGTGTGAATCGGAGGAGTATTCCATACAGAAGGGGCTTTTACCTTACGTCGAGCAGCATTTTGTCAAAGAGGCGAGACCGCACAACCGACAGTTTTATATCTGTGGGATAGGGCGGTCCGTTCTGTTATTGAGAGACCTCCTCCGTGGAGCCGGATACGAGCGTCAGGCTGTGAAATATGAAAAATGGTAGAGCGAGAATGTTGAACAACCGTCAGAAAGGAATCTGTCTGGTACTTCTTCCACAGCGGAACGGTTGACAAGTTGGACTTTAGAACTCTATCATCAGGTCAATCCATGAGTGAGAGATTCCCTGCATAACAGTTTTTTATAAGGAGAAACCGATGGCATATACCGAGCGAGTGATAGAGCATTATGAGCGGCCGCGGAACGTGGGGAGTTTTGAGGCCGAGGAAATGAATGTGGGCACCGGTGTGGTGGGCGCCCCGGAGTGTGGGGACGTGATGAAGTTACAGTTGAAGATCAACCCGCAGACCGAAGTGATTGAAGATGCGAAATTCAAGACCTTTGGGTGTGGGTCGGCGATCGCGTCCTCGAGCTATGTGACAGAGTTGGTCAAGGGCAAGACCGTGGCTGAGGCAGGGGAGATCAAGAACACGCAGATCGTGGAGGAGTTGGCGTTACCGCCGGTGAAGATTCACTGTTCGGTCTTAGCGGAGGATGCGATCAAGGCCGCGGTGGCAGACTGGCGGGGACATTCAGAGGAAGCGGCGTCGTCGAAGAAGAATGCCGCCTAGACAAGGGCACAGCGCGAGTGGGACTGAGACGGGGAAGATATGGAAAACAACGCCACGCAAGTAACGGCCACACGGCTACAGGGCGGAGAAGAAGCCTTGCTGGGTGATGCGGTTGTTCTGACCCAATTGGATAAAGCCATTGGTTGGGCTCGGAAGTATTCGATTTTTCCTTACCCATTCGCAACGGCGTGCTGTGCCATGGAATATATGTCGCTGTCGATGACGCCGTATGATATCGACCGTTTTGGGGCTTTACTGCCCCGGTTTAGTCCCAGACAAGCTGATTTGTTGATGGTGATTGGAACGGTGACGTGTCGCCAAGCTCCTATCCTGAAGCGCGTATACGAGCAGATGGCAGAGCCGAACTGGGTGATGGCTTTTGGGGCTTGCGCTTCGACCGGCGGGTTTTACGATAACTACACCACCGTCGCGGGCATCGACCATATTGTCCCTGTTGATGTATATGTGCCAGGCTGCCCACCCCGTCCTGAGAACGTTTTAGACGCCCTCATGGCTTTACAGCGCAAAATTCAAAGCCAGAAGCAGAAATTCCGCGGAGCCGAATTGTAGGGATCAGGAAACACACGTCAATGGGCCTCAACCAAGGCACGCAAAAGTGAGGCTATGGGTATCGGAGTATCCTCAAGATCAACCGAGCGCAGCTCTCTGATGAACATCGGACGGCGGGTAGACTACGCCGTTCGTGCGTTGACGTATCTTGCTGCTCAGCCTCAGGAGAGGGTTGTTCCAAGGCGGGAGATCCAGACAAAACAAGATATTCCTGCGCACTTCCTGTCAAAGATTATGAAACAGCTTGCGGCTGGTGGATTGGTTGAGTCCTATATGGGCGCGCGTGGCGGGTCTACGCTCAAGAAGCCTGCGTCTGATATCAGCTTGCGGGCGGTGTATGAGTGTTTAGAAGGACCGCTATTGCTGATGGAATGTCTCGACGAAGATGGGAATGCCTGTTGCTATCATCCGGTGTGTAATCAGATCTCTGTATGGGGGGAGGCACAACGCTTGTTGGGATCGTATCTGGATAATGTCTCCATCGGACAGATCGCACATAAGCTGGGGCTGCGGGAGGAGCTTGCCCATCGCGAGCAGGGAGAGTATACAGAGTCTGCTCGTCCTTATATTGCTGATATTGCCAAGCCGTCGCTCTAAAGGTGGACTGCTTTCCAACTGGGAGTACGGCCACCTTGGGAGGAACTTGTTAAACAGAAGGAGTTTGTACGGTGCTGTTTAATCTTGGGAATGTTCTGGTCTTTTCCATCCTTGCCATTGCGTTCTGTGCCGTGCACCTCGCGCTGGGAAAGCTCCTGCGTCCGCACAACCCGGAAGCAAAGAAGCTGACCACGTATGAGTGCGGAGAGCCGCCGACCGGGGGGGCCTGGATTAATTTTAATATTCGTTTCTACCTAATCGCCCTCGTGTTTGTGATATTTGAAATCGAGGTTGCCTTTATTTTCCCAGTTGCCGTGGCGTTTCGCGCCTGGTTGCTCAATGGACAAGGGCTCTTTGCGCTCACTGAAATTCTGATCTTTCTGGGCATTCTTGTCGTCGGACTGGTCTATGTCTGGGCCAAGCGCGACCTTGAATGGCTCAAGCGACTGCAACCAACTGAAGCCGAAGCTCAGACCGCAGCGAAAGAATCCGAATTGCCGAAAGCCGCCTGAGGAGGAAGCATGTCCCTGATCAATAGTATTCCAGAGATGGTGATCACAACCAAGCTTGATGAGGTTCTTAATTGGACCCGGAAATCATCGGTGTGGTACATGCTCTTCGGCCTTGCGTGCTGTGCGATTGAGCTCATGCAAACCGGCGGTCCCCGAGCGGACTTGGAGCGTTTCGGGGCGGCCCCACGGGCGACCCCGCGTCAGTCCGATATGATGATTATTGCTGGGACGCTCACATTGAAGATGGCACTCCGGACGAAAGTCCTTTACGATCAAATGCCCGACCCTAAATATGTGATATCTATGGGGAGTTGTTCAAATTGCGGAGGGCTGTTTCAGTTAGCGTACTCGGTCTGCGATGGTGTCGATAAGGTGATTCCCGTTGATGTATACGTTCCTGGCTGTCCGCCCCGTCCTGAAGCCCTGACAGAGGGCTTGCTCAAACTCCAAGAAAAGATGATGCAGGAGCGCTGGTTGGTGAAGGGCTCCTCTGCGCAAGCCGCGGCATAAAAAATATTGACGACAAGCGGCGCATCAGGAAGGGCACGGTAGTGTGTGAACTATGAGTCCCACCGAGATACACCAAAGATTACAAGACCAGCACGGCGACGCCATTACAGCCTTTGAGGCTGACGCCCTCGACCCCTTTGTCCTTATCAAGTCAGACTCTATCGTGGAGGTATGTCGATTTCTTCACGACGACCCGGATTTGGCCTTTGACTGTCTAACGAATATGTCCGGTGTTGACTTCTTAAAAGAGGACTACATCCAAGTGGTTCTCCACCTGTACTCCTATACCCATCGACATGCGATAGTGGTCAAGGCGAATGTATCGCGCGAAGAGCCGAGCATGCCTTCTGTGGAAGCGGTCTGGAAAGCCGCCAATTGGCTGGAACGCGAGATCTACGACTTGCTTGGCGTCGTTTTTACCGGACACTCGGACTTGCGGCGTTTATTAATGCCGGAAGACTGGGTTGGGCATCCGCTCCGCAAGGATTTTGTCGAGCCTGAAGAGTACCATGGCATCAGCACGCGTCGAGAGAGCCTGCTGAAATAAATCCACGCTCGTGTTCCAACCCACCGTTGTCTTTTTTATCGCCCCTTGTATGCAAACCCAAAGCGGGAGGCATCTATGAGTCTGGCAGGGTATGAGTTTGAAGTCCAACGTGATGATGGTCTGGCAACAGAAGAGATGACCCTGAATATGGGCCCCCAGCACCCGAGTACGCATGGGGTGTTGCGTTTCGTGGTCAAGGCTGATGGCGAAATCATGCGGACGGCACTTCCTGATATCGGTTATCTGCATCGCTCCATAGAGAAGATATCCGAGAAAGTCGGTTATCACGGCTTCATGCCTTATACGGACCGCGTCGATTATGTCTCGGCTATGCAGTGTAACCAAGGCTGGGCCATGGTCTGCGAGCGCGCGGCCGGGATTGAGGTTCCTCGGCGGGGAGAATTTTGTCGAATTATTGCTTGCGAATTAGGCCGGATCGCCAGTCACCTGCTCTCGGTTGGGACCATGGTCATGGATATTGGTGGTATGACCCCATTTACGCATGCGATTCGGGAGCGGGAGAAGGTGAATAACCTGCTTGAAGATCTGTGCGGTGCGCGGTTGACCTTTAACTATATGCGCATTGGTGGTGTCGCCTGGGATTTACCCCCCGGATACGCCGAACAGGTGACGGCCTTCCTGGATCAATTTGAACCCCTCATTGCCGAATACAACGACCTGATTTCCTATAATAAGATCTATGTCGAACGCTTAGCCAATGTTGCGGCGGTCAGCAAAGAAGAGGCGATTAACTACAACTTGGTTGGCCCCAATCTGCGCGGCTGTGGTTTTCAGTATGATGTGCGCCGGGATGAGCCCTATTCGATTTACCCGGAATTAGACTTTGACGTGCCTGTCGGGACTGGCGAAGTCGGCACCCTGGGCGATTGCTTTGACCGCTATATAGTGCGGATTAAAGAATTAAAAGAATCCTGCAAAATCGTCCGTCAATGTCTGGATATGATTCCTGACGGGCCGGTCCTGGCGAGAGTGGCCAAGAAGCTCAAACCGCCGGTTGGCGACGCGCATGTCCGTGTCGAAGCCTCTCGGGGGGATATGGGTTGGTATGTGGTCAGTGACGGGAGTGAGTTCCCCTATCGAACAAAAATTAGAACTGGCTCATTTTCAGCGATGAGCATAGTGGACAAACTCAGTCGCGGGATTATGATTGCCGACTTGATTGCGTTGATTGCCAGCCTCGATGTGGTGGCTCCTGAAGTTGACCGGTAGAGGGAAATACGGTACGAGTGCGGCGCTATGCAGAGCTTTATTGATGGTCTAATTGCCAGCGGTGCATTTGGCGGGCTTCCTGCGGAGGCGGTCTACCCCGCCATGATGTTTCTGTTCGCCTCCCTGGTTGTCTTTGGCTTTGTTTTACCTCTGGTGACGATTACCATCTGGCTTGAGCGGCGGGTCTGGTCGCGCATTCAGTCACGGGTTGGGCCGAATCGGGTTGGGCCTCAAGGCGTCCTGCAAGGGTTGGCTGATGGGGTGAAAAATATCCTGAAGGAAGACGTGGTTCCCGATGCCGCGGACCGTCCGCTGTTTGTGTTTGCACCCTATCTGCTGGTCTGGGGGTTTTTGGCGACCTTTGTCGTTATTCCGTTTAGCAGTGCGCTCGTTATTGCCGACCTCAACGTGGGAATTCTCTACATCGTGGCAATCGTTGCGCTCTCCGCCGTCGGCGTCCTCATGGCGGGCTGGGCATCGAATAATAAATGGTCCCTGCTGGGAGGTATTCGCTCTGCCGCCCAGGTCGTGAGTTATGAAATCCCCGCTGGACTGGCCTTGCTGCCCGTCGTGTTGCTTACCGGAACGTTGAGTACCCAAGGCATTATTCAAGCGCAAGGCTGGGCACCTTGGGACTGGTTCCTCTTCCATAGCCCGTTTACGTTTATTGCCGCCTTTGCTTTCTATATTTCCGCCCTTGCGGAAACCAACCGGACGCCTTTTGATATTCCAGAGGCGGAATCGGAATTGGTGGCTGGATTTGCGACCGAGTACAGCGGCTTCCGGTTCGCGCTCTTCTTCTTGGCAGAATGGGGCAGCTTATACGTGACGGGTGCCATTATGGCCGTCTTATTTTTAGGTGGCTGGCAGATCCCGACTGGCTGGACAAATAACACAGTGGTGTTGAATATTGCGCAACTCACGGTCTTTTTCCTCAAAGCGTATTTCTGGGTTTTCTTGGCCATGTGGATACGTGCCACCCTGCCTCGTATCCGGGTGGATCAGATGATGTCGTTGTGTTGGAAGTATTTGGTGCCGCTTGGATTTGTGAATTTGGTTGGGACAGCGGTCTGGATGGTGATTTGGCCCGAGGGGAATGCGTTCGTACCATATCTTATGGTTGTCGGTACGCTGGCTCTTATTGTCATTTTCTTTCGACGTGTCCTCTACCATTTACGTCGGGCTAAGCCGGAACTCTATTTTAATCCAGCAATCTAAAGTGATTACTAGGGGAACGCTCTATGGCGAGTAGTATGGGCCGATATCTGAAGCACGCGAAAGATGCGGTTGCCACGATTTTTGAAGGAATGAGTGTTACCATGTCTCACTTCGTCCGTAAGCCATATACTATTCAGTACCCTGACCGGACGGCGGTCCGCGTTCAAGATACGCTGCCCCTGCGCTATCGCGGCATTCTTGAAGTTGACTTGGAGATTTGCACTGGCTGTTTGGCGTGCGAGCGGGCGTGTCCGATTGACTGTATTGTGATTGACGCGCCAAAGGACAAAGTGACTCGGGCGATGCTCCTCAGTCGTTTTGATATCGACATCGCCAAATGTATGTACTGCGGCCTGTGTAGCGAGGTCTGTCCCACCGGATCGATTCATCATACGACCGAGTTTGAAGGGGCGGACTACTCACTGGAGAGCATGATCCGTCGTTTCGTGAAGGACCCCGTATTGGCGTATAAGGCGAAGAAGGGGGAGGAGACAGATCCGTTGATTGCGCCGATCTTGGACCGTGGCATGGAATTTCTTGCAGAATGGGCGGAGCCCATTGATATGAAGAAATATAAAAAAGAGCAAGAAGAGGCCGCCCCATAAGTTGCGGATGAGGAGATATCGCCATGCCTTTGGAAGCGTTGGTTTTCTATCTGCTAGCCGCTTTGACTATCGGGTCGGCGCTCATCGTCGCGGGCTCTCACAACTTGGTGTATTCCGCCTTTGCGCTGTTGGGAACATTCATGGGGGTCGCCGGCTTGTACGCCCTGTTAGCCGCTGACTTTGTCGCGGTGATTCAGGTCATGCTCTACATCGGTGGCATTCTCGTGCTCATCCTTTTTGCGGTAATGCTCACCCATCGGATCGCCGATGTCGAGGTCTCGAATCGTACGGTCGGACGTATTCCCGCGGCGTTGATTCTTGGCATTGTTGGGACAGTCATGGGAGTCTGTATTGGGGCGGCTGAATGGGTACAGCATGCTGAACCGGTGGTCGAGCCGACGACGTCCGGTATTGGAGAGGCTTTCCTTGGGCCGTATATCTTGCCATTCGAGCTCGCTTCAGTCGTGTTGCTCGTGGCGTTGATTGGAGCGGTTGTCGTATCACGGAAGGAACTGCGTGGGCCCATGGTCGACGGATGATGGCTGAGTCAAGGTTCTGCGCGCTCCCTCGACGGCCTCCCTTGATTTTTTTCATCCTCCCATTTAAGACGGGACAACCTTCCTCAACACTACGAATGATTATGGATGGACTACTGCTCGATATAGGGCTACGGCACTTCCTGTTTGTCAGTCTGGCTGTTTTTGTGCTTGGCCTCTATTGTGTCCTAACCCGGAAGAATGCCATCGGGATTCTTCTGGGCGTGGAGTTGATTCTGAACTCCGCAAACATCAACTATATTGCCTTTTCACATTTTTCTTCCGGCAATTACGATGGCCAGGTGTTTGCGATTTTCGTGATTATGCTCGCCGCTGCCGAAGCGGTGATTGGTTTGGCTATTGTGCTCGGGATATACCAGAATTTTTCGTCGATCGATATCGAAGCCGTCGATAGTTTGCAAGGCTAGTCTATGGATCACCCGCTTCTCGTCTCCTACCTGCGCTGGATCGTCCTCCTTCCCCTGCTCGGAGCCGTTATCAATGGTGTTTTTGGGGCGAAGATCCAGGAGCGCTTTGGGAAGAATGGAATCAGCATCGTTGCCTGCGCGGCTGTTGGCCTTGCCTTTATCCTTGCGCTACGTGCCTTCTTTCAGCTCGCCAGCGTAGCGCCCGAAGAACGTTATCTGCTCGATACGCTCCTGCGTTGGATACACATCGGTTCTCTTCAGGTCGATATTGCTTTCGCTGTCGATCCACTATCCGCCATGATGATCCTGATCGTTACTGGCATTGGCGGCCTGATCCATCTGTATTCGATCGGCTATATGCATGATGACGAAGCGTACTGGCGCTTTTTCGCCTACCTCAATCTTTTTACCGCGGCGATGTTGACCTTGGTGCTGGCCGATAATCTCGTGTTGATGTTTGTAGGCTGGGAAGGCGTCGGGCTGTGCTCATATGGACTGATTGGATTCTGGTATAAGGAACATGCGAACACCACTGCTGGAAACAAGGCTTTTATCGTCAACCGGATTGGTGACGCAGGCTTCACGCTGGGTATTTTTATTATTTTCTGGAGTCTCTTTGAAGCGGGACACGGCACGACCGCGGTCTTTCGTGACCTGGGCCAGCTGGTTCATCACCTAGAAGGTCAGCTGGTCTGGGGCATCCCGGCGGCAACGCTCGCGGCGCTGTGTCTTTTTGTCGGGGCGACTGGGAAGTCCGCCCAAATTCCCCTCTATGTGTGGTTGCCGGATGCGATGGCCGGGCCGACTCCGGTGAGTGCTTTGATCCATGCTGCGACCATGGTGACCGCCGGCGTATATATGATGGCTCGGATGCACTTTCTCTTTTCCATGTCGCCGGTTGCGCTCGGCGTGGTGGCGACAGTTGGAGCCCTCACCGCGCTCGTTGCGGCAACCATCGGCCTCGCCCAGTTCGATATTAAGAAGGTGCTCGCGTATTCAACTGTCAGTCAGCTCGGCTATATGGTACTTGGCGTCGGCGTGGGCGCGTATGGCGCCGCTGTTTTTCATCTGATGACGCATGCCTTTTTTAAGGCCTGCCTGTTTCTTGGCTCGGGAAGCGTGATTCATGCGATGGGCGATGAGCAGGATATGCGCAAGATGGGCGGCCTCAGAGAGAAAATGCCGCTCACCTTTTGGACATTTTTGATCTCCACTATTGCTATTGCGGGTATCCCGCCACTGGCTGGATTTTTTTCAAAAGACGAAATTCTGTGGCTGACGTTTTCCGGTGGACATCCGCTCCTATGGTTGATCGGGTTCGCTGCTGCCGGGATGACCGCGTTTTATATGTTTCGTCAGGTCTTCATGGTGTTTTTTGGAGAGAATCGTGCGGATGAGCACACCAAAGAGCATTTGCACGAATCCCCTCCGGTGATGACGTACCCGTTAATTGTTCTGGCCGTGGGTGCGCTCTTTGCCGGTTTTCTCGGGGTGCCACCCGCCCTTGGCGGGAGTAATATCCTGGAACACTGGTTGGAGCCCGTCTTTGGCGGTGGCCATACTGCCCATCACCATGTTGAGGTGATTGAGTATGTCCTGATGGCGGCTTCCGTTGGCATTGCGGCAGTCGGTATATTCCTCGCGTATCTGATTTACTATCGGCAGTCCGTATCAGCTGACACGTTTACTGCGGTCGGAGGCGGTGTCCCGTACCAAGCCGTATTTAATAAATACTATATTGACGAACTCTACCATGCGACCGCCGTCCGAGGGACCCTGGCTGTCAGTTGGCTATGCTCCGCCTTTGATCGTAATGTCATCGACTCTATCGTCAATAACGTTGCCAAAGTCACCGGTGTGGTAGGCTGGGCGGTTGGGCGATTTGATCATTATATCATTGATGGGTTGGTGAACGGACTGGCCGATGTCACCTTTGGTATTGGCAATCGGTTGCGCCAAATCCAGACCGGCAACCTCAGTATTTATCTGTATGTCATTGTTGGTGCGATTGCCGTCTCCCAATTTTTACCGCGCGTAGGGGCGGACATATTAGTCCCTGTCGTTATCGCGTTTCTCTCTCTGGTGATCGTGGTCGGAATAGCGCTGTGGCTCTCCACCAGACGAATCCAGTGGCGTCTGATGTTTACAAAAGAGGGAGTCTCGGAGCTCCGGTGAACCAGACCTTTTATCAAGCCCATTGTGTGGATGTGCGGTAAGGAGCCGTTATGGAGTCCTCTATTCTCACCTTAATGATTTTCTTTCCTCTGGCCGGCATGGTCACCGTCTTCTGCCTGCCGAGTCAAGCAAAAGATCTCATTCGATGGACTGCTTTTGCTTTTACCCTGCCGGCCTTCTTTTTGGGAATCTGGCTCTACCTGAACTTTGATACCACGACCACAGCGCTTCAGTTTGTTGTGAATGTCCCGTGGATTGAATCATTTAATATCCGCTACTTTGTTGGAGTCGATGGAGTCAGCATATCCATGATCTTGCTGACCGCCGTTCTGTGTCCTATCTGCATTCTCGCCTCGTGGAATATTGAGCGGGCCGAGAAGGGCTATTTCGCCCTGTTCCTGCTGTTGGATACGGCCATGACGGGTGTTTTTTGCGCCATGGACTTCTTCTTGTTTTTCATATTCTGGGAGTTGATGCTGCTGCCGATGTATTTCCTGATTGGCATATGGGGTGGGCCGCGGCGTGAATATGCGGCAATTAAATTTTTTCTGTATACCATGCTCGGCAGTGCGCTGATGTTGGTCTGTATGCTGGTCTTCTACTTTCAAGCCGGGGCTGTCGAAGGTGTCGGCTACACTTTTGACCTGACCCAACTCCCCGCCGTGGCGCAGCACTTTCAGACCGAGCCGCTCTTGCTTGGCTTTTCTTTGCCACAAATCATGTGGCTCGCGCTCTTTATCAACTTTGCCGTGAAAATTCCGGCTTTCCCCTTCCACACCTGGCTGCCGGACGCCCACGTCGAAGCGCCAACCGCGATCTCCGTTATTCTGGCAGGGGTCCTCCTGAAAATGGGAACGTATGGGATTCTACGAGTGAATTATCCCCTGCTCCCGGCAGAAACCTTCTTTTTTGCGCCGTACTGTTTGGCTGCCTTGGGAGCATGGAATATCGTCTACGGGGCCTTCTGCGCCTTAGCCCAGTGTTTTACTGAGCCCAAGGATCTGAAAAAGCTCGTAGCCTATTCCAGTATCAGCCACATGGGGTATGTCATGTTGGGCATGGCATCGTTTACTCCACAAGGGATTAATGGTGCGGTCTTACAGATGTTCAATCACGGCACGATTACCGCCATGCTCTTCCTCATCGTCGGAGTAATCTATGATCGGGCCCACCATAGGCGTATTGACGGGTTTGGCGGCTTAGCTTCGGTGATGCCAGTCTATACCGGCGTGATGGGGCTCGCTTTTTTTGCCGCCATGGGACTCCCTGGTTTATCGGCCTTTATTTCCGAAGTCCTGTGTCTCCTCGGTGCCTGGCACACGCATAAAATTCCGACCTTGCTTGGCGCTCTGACCGTAATCATTACAGCGAGTTACCTGCTCTGGACGATCCAACAAATGTTTCTCGGAAAACCACGTGAGGAGTATGCAGACATGCACCTCTCAGAAATCAATACGAGAGAGCTGTGTATGTTGGTCCCGCTTGGGGCTATTGTTGTAATCCTGGGATTTTATCCGCACGCCGTTCTGGACCTGCTCGACGTCTCGCTCCAGGGGCTCAACGAGGTCGTGCTGTCGGCAAGCACGAATAGTTCTGATGCTGCGGCAGTTGCGCTGCGCTAGCGTATTGAACGAGAGAGAAAGCATGCCATGAACCTCGGCAGTATTGAAAGCCTGGCATATCTCTACCCTGAAGGGATTCTTGTTCTCTCCATTCTGGCGATTTTTCTTGTTGACCTGTGTGTGGAGGATAAAGAGCGGCTCGGCAATATTGCCCTGGTTGGAGCCGCTCTGGCCCTAGTCTTTACTTCAGGCCTGTCCTTCTTTGGCGTCCGCTTTATCGAAGGATTACAAGGTGCCGGGGAGGGGTGGCTGTTTCATCGCATGATTGCGCTGGATAGTTTTGCCATTTTTTTTAAAGTGATCCTTTCCCTGTCGGTAGTGGGGACCGTCTGGATGTCTCTTGGCTCACGGGAGATCAACGGGCCGAATCAGGGTGAATACTATGGGATTTTACTGGCGAGCGGGCTGGGCATGTTTTTCATGGCCTCGGCAACGAATCTGCTCCTGGCCTACCTGTCTTTAGAGTTCGTCAGTCTGACGTCGTATGTGCTCACAGGATATTTGACGCGAAATCGAAGATCTGGAGAAGCCGCGCTGAAATATCTCATTTACGGTGGTGTCGCCTCGGGGACCATGATCTATGGCATGAGTTGGATCTTTGGTTTGACCGGTAGCCTGGATTATGCGGAAATCAACGCGGCGCTGCTGCAAAATGCTCCGGATCATCTCACGCTCTTCATCGCCCTTGTCCTCATGTTGGCTGGGTTCGGCTATAAAATTGCCGCGGTTCCCTTCCATATGTGGGCGCCCGATGTCTACCACGGGGCTCCTATTCCGGTGACGGCTTTTCTTTCGGTCGGCTCAAAGGCGGCGGGTTTTGCTCTTCTCATGAGATTTTTCTATCCAGCGCTCTCTCAAAGTGGAGACGCCGGCATGTGGCAATTCGTCCCCGGCGTCGAGTGGCCACAACTCATGCTGATTGTGGCGATGGTGACCATGACGCTTGGGAACCTCGCCGCCCTAAACCAGCATAACGTGAAGCGTCTCTTAGCCTATTCCAGCATCGCTCACGCTGGCTACATCCTCATGGGATTTGTTGTGCTCAGCGACGAAGGGCTACGGGCGATGCTGTTCTACATCGTCGTCTATTATTTGATGAACCTCGGGGCGTTTATCGTCGTCATGGTTGTGGCGAATAATACTGGTCGCGAAGACCTAGAAGGCTTTCGTGGGCTGGCCTGGAGAGGGGGAGCTTTGCCTGCGGCAGCAATGGCAATTTTCCTCTTTTCGCTCACGGGCCTTCCCCCGCTTGCTGGCTTTATTGGAAAATTCTACCTCTTTGCCGCGGTGGTGAAGGGCCAATTCTATTGGCTTGCCGTGGTTGGGATATTGAACAGTGTCGTGTCCCTCTACTATTATGCCCGCATTGTAAAGACGATGTTCCTAGATGAGCCATCTGATTTGGAAGGGGAGGTCGCTCTCGATCCACACAATGGCTCCTTATTGGCAATCTTGAGTGTGGCGACTGTTGTCCTCGGGGTGTATTGGGCACCCGTTTTCGATTTTGCCGACCGTTCGACACGTTTTTTCTTGGGCAGCTAACGAACGAGGCTGCGTTGAAGCGGGAACAGGACTCGATTTGTCCGGCGTTTGACGGCATGTTAGGGTGGGGGAAGCGAGAACGTCGCAATCTCCACGTTGAACGGGAACTGAACCATGTCGGGGCGTAGCGCAGCCTGGTAGCGCACCTGCCTTGGGAGCAGGGGGTCGGCCGTTCAAATCGGCTCGCCCCGATACGATGTCATAGTCAGGAGGAAAAGCCCGATGCTCCTGACACGTGAGGCCTTGCGGGCGCCAGTAGCTCAGCTGGATAGAGCAACGGCCTTCTAAGCCGTGGGTCGGGGGTTCGAATCCCTTCTGGCGCATAGGGTGGGTGTAGCTCAGTTGGTAGAGCACTGGGTTGTGGTCCCAGGAGTCGAGGGTTCAAGTCCCTTCACCCACCTGTTCTTTTCACTCCAGAGCGTAATATTCCCCTGAATCAGTGCGGTCATGGCTCCGGTTGCCATCACTAGGAATAGTGGTTATGGTGCCCGTGGGCCGCTAGCTCAGTTGGCAGAGCAGCTGACTCTTAATCAGCGGGTCCGGAGTTCGAATCTCCGGCGGCCCATCACCCTTGGTGAGGACATATGCGAGAGTGGCGAAATTGGCAGACGCGCTAGACTTAGGATCTAGTCCGCTTGAAGCGGATGGGGGTTCAAGTCCCCCCTCTCGCATGCGCGTCTTATCCGGGTGGTAGGAAGAGATCCGTAGTAGGTTATTGTTGTATGAAGATTTCGATTGAGAGGTTGAGTTCGGTCCAGAAAAAAATTGCTTTCGAGATTCCTGCGGATCAAGTCCAAGCTGGACTGGAGAAGGCGTATCGAAGCTATCAAAACCGCGTTCGACTGAAAGGCTTTCGTGCTGGGCGGGTGCCAAGGCAGGTGCTCGAACGTCGCTTTGGAGAAGAGATTGCTGCGGAAGTGAGTTCCTCTCTGGTCGAGGAGTCGCTGACCAAAGCAATAGAGGAACATGAACTTGCCATTGTGACAAAGCCTCAAATTGTGACTGAGCGTTTGGTTGCGGGAAATCCTTTCTGTTATTCAGCCACTGTCGAGACGAAGCCTGAAGTCGCGAATGTTGAGTACGAGGGGATAGCGGTTGACAAAGTGATCTCGTCAGTAGCGGAGAAGGAGGTTGACGAGTCCTTAGCGCGACTTGCCGAATCTTTTGCCCAGCTTCATCCCGTAACGGATCGAGATCAGGCTGAGTCGGGAGATGTTGTTACCCTGGACTACCGTGCCGTACAACAGGGGCGAGCCATTCCGGGGCTCGAAGGAAAGGGGCGATTGGTTGAGTTGGGCAAAGAGTCTTTCCTGCCTGGGTTTCAAGAGCAACTCATTGGCATCAAGAAAGGACAGACTGTTGAATTTTCGCTGCCATTACCCCAGGGGCCTCAAGAGACGGACTCCGATCAGCAGGAGGCCCTTTCGACCGCTACTTTCCGTGTCACCATACACGATATCGCTCAAAAGGAAGTGCCTCTTCTAGACGATGAATTTGCAAAAGACCACGGAGAGTGTGATACCCTCGAAGAATTGCGCGCCAAGATTCGGGAGAATCTAGAACAGATGGCGGAGCGAACAGCCGAGGGGCAGATGTATGACGCTGTGCTGAGCCAAATACTCAATAAAAATCCCTTTGAGGTCCCTCCTGGCCTTATTCGTGAACAAGCGCAGCAGTTATTCGTTGAGTCGGGCATGCAGGGGCAGGGCAATGGCAGCTTTGATGACCCGACTATTCCTGAGGCTATACGTGAGGACTTCTCCCAGCGGGCAAAGCGGCAGATTGAGACGACGCTGCTTCTTGATGCACTCGTGGAGCAACTCGGTATCTCAAGCACGGAGGATGAGGTTGATCTGAAGATTGAAGATTTTGGAGCGGCGAGTATCGAACAGCGACAGCAGATTGAGGCGTTCTACGCTGATCCGACGAATCGTCAGATGCTGCAAGGGCGGCTGTGCAGAGAAAAGGCAATTCAGGCAGTTGTCGGGAAGGCCCATATTCGAGTGGTCCAAGAAGACGTTGCTGGGGCCGAGGAAAACGATTAGTATGGGCTCTTTGTGAAGGACCTTTTTCGCTCCTCATGCGATTGGACTAACAGACGAATGCTCCTCTCTGTAACACTATGTATCGGTCGGTTACCCAGTACGAATAGGTGAGCTAGCATGGATACTGTTTTTTCTTCCGAGCGAAGGGACGCTGCGCTAACCTGGAGCATGCATCCCTATACCGTACGGTATAAAAACGATCCAAGGAGTCGATATGCCCAGAAATGGCGATGATCGTCCCGGAAATTTGGTCTGTTCTTTTTGTGGCAAGAGTCAGGATGAGGTTCGTAAACTGATTGCGGGCCCTACGGTCTATATCTGTGACGAATGTATAGATCTGTGTAATGACATTATCGCGGAAGAGTGTGACCAGGAAGACACGTTGGCGGCCTCCTCAGCCGTCCCCAAGCCGGCAGAGATAAAACGTGTTTTGGACCAATACGTCATCGGGCAAGAGCAAGCAAAGAAAATTCTCTCTGTCGCCGTTCATAATCACTACAAACGTGTTGATTCACAGTTGATGACAAGTGAGGTGGAACTCCAAAAATCCAATATTCTCCTTCTTGGTCCGACGGGCTCAGGGAAAACCCTCCTGGCCCAAACCTTGGCGCGTTTCCTCCAGGTTCCCTTTACGATTGGTGATGCAACCAGCCTGACTGAGGCTGGGTATGTTGGGGAAGATGTCGAGAATATTGTTTTAAGTTTGTTACAAAACGCGGACTATGACGTCGAGAAATGTCAGAAGGGAATTGTCTATATCGATGAGATCGATAAGATTGCCCGAAAAGGAGATAATCCTTCGATTACGCGAGATGTTTCCGGTGAGGGTGTCCAACAAGCGTTGCTCAAGATTATTGAAGGGACGGTCGCGAGCGTCCCTCCAAAAGGAGGCCGAAAACACCCGCAGCAAGAGTTTGTTCAGGTCGATACGACGAATATCCTCTTTATCTGTGGTGGCGCATTTGTCGGCCTGGAAGATGTTATTCAACGACGGATTGGGGGGAAGAGCCTTGGGTTTGGGGCAGATGTTCGGAGCACCAGCCGGAAGGGGAGGAGTCTGCTTACAGAAGTGCAACCCGAAGACCTCCTGAAATTTGGCATGATCCCGGAATTTATCGGTCGTCTTCCCGTTTTAGCGACGCTCAAGGAATTGGACGACCAGGCGTTAGTCCGTATCTTGCGTGAGCCAAAAAATGCTCTTGTTCGTCAATACCAAAAGCTCTTTGAATTGGAGAGTGTGCACCTGCGCTTTACTGAAGGCGCGCTGACTGCGATTGCCCGTGAGGCATTAGCTAGAAAAACCGGGGCTCGTGGGCTGCGCGCCATCATGGAAAACATCATGCTGGATATCATGTATGATATCCCTTCACAGCCGAACATCAAAGAAGTCCTCATTTCCGAAGAAGTGGTGTCGCGCAATGTGCAGCCTATTGTGATGTACCAAAAGGCAACGGCCGAGAGTGCCTGACAACCCTACTCGAAAAGCAGAGCCATGTTGTTCCAGAATGACTAATAAAGAGAGATCGGAAAAAGGAGGGGCCGTGCGTCTACCGCTTTTACCCTTACGAGACATTATTGTTTTTCCTCATATGGTCGTTCCCCTCTTTGTGGGGCGGCAAAAGTCGATTAAGGCGCTCGAAGAGTCAGTTGCCGGCGATAAACTGATTTTTCTCGCAACTCAGCGTGATGCGAAAGTCAATGATCCGATTGCCAATGATATTTATTCCATGGGCACCATTGGGCATGTGGTGCAACTCCTCCGGTTGCCAGACGGGACGGTGAAGGTGCTGGTTGAGGGGAAACAGCGCGGACAGGTTGTCCAATATGTAGAGCAGAAGGATTTCTTCTGGGCTGACGTTGAAGAGGTTGAAGAAACATCACAACGACAAGCTGAAATCGACGCGTTGGTGAAAAGCGTTAATACGGCATTTGAGAACTATGTTCGTCTGAATAAGAAGATCCCTCCAGAGATGATTATGTCGGTCTCGGCGCTTGATGACCCGTCCCGGCTCGCCGATACCATTATTGCGCATCTTGGGATTAAATTGGAAGATAAACAGACCCTGCTGGAAACGATCGATCCCGCCGACCGGTTAGAGAAAGTGCTGAGCTTTACGCGTTCCGAGATTGAGATACTTGAAGTGGAAAGCAGGATACGTAACCGAGTCAAAAAGCAAATGGAAAAGACTCAGAAGGAGTACTATCTCAACGAGCAAATGCGGGCCATTCAAAAAGAGCTCGGAGAAAAAGACGAATTCAAGAACGAGTTGCAAGAGCTCGAAGAAAAAATTCGGCAAAAGAAGCTGTCCCAAGAGGCTCGGGACAAAGTAGAAAAGGAGCTCAAGAAGCTCAAGATGATGTCTCCGATGTCTGCCGAGGCGACGGTTGTGCGCAACTATATCGACTGGTTGCTCGTCCTGCCCTGGTATGAATACACGGAAGATAAGCTGGACATTCAGGATGCAGAAAAGATTCTGGACGAGGACCACTACGGCTTGGAAAAGGTCAAGGAGCGAATCCTGGAATACCTTGCCGTCCAAAGCCTGGTCGGCGAGTTGAAGGGGCCGATTCTCTGCTTTGTCGGCCCTCCGGGAGTGGGAAAAACTTCCTTGGGGAAATCCATTGCCCGCTCGACGGACCGGGAGTTTGTTCGGATCTCCCTCGGTGGAGTGCGCGACGAGGCAGAAATCCGGGGGCACCGACGAACCTATATCGGGGCAATGCCGGGGAAAATAATCCAAGGAATGAAAAAAGCGGGATCGGGGAACCCGGTCTTTCTGCTGGATGAGGTTGACAAGATGTCAACCGATTTCCGAGGAGATCCGTCTGCCGCGTTGATGGAAGTCCTTGATCCAGAACAGAATACGACCTTCAATGACCATTACCTTGATGTGGATTATGATCTGTCAAAAATCCTTTTTATCTGCACGGCAAATAGTCTTGAGCGGATTCCACGTCCCCTACAGGATCGCATGGAGATTATTAGAATCCCTGGTTATACCGAGTGGGAAAAATTGAACATCGCGAAGCATTTTTTGTTTAAAAAGCAACGTGACGCAAACGGTCTGACCGAGGATAATATCACCTGCTCTGACCGTGTCCTGTCTACCGTGGTCCGCTCGTATACGCGAGAATCTGGAGTCAGAAATCTCGAGCGGGAAATTGCGACGCTGTGTAGAAAGGTTGCCGTCGCAGTTGTCAAAAAAGGAAAAGACACGCATGTTCGATTAAATCAGAAACGACTCGAAAAATACTTGGGGCCTGCCCGCTATCGGGTGAATAAGACAGAGCAGGAAGATAAGATTGGTGTCGTGACCGGTTTGGCCTGGACGGATATGGGAGGCGAACTGCTTGCCACTGAGGTGACCATTGTCCCTGGTAAAGGCAAGTTAACTATTACTGGGAAAATTGGTGATGTGATGCAGGAGTCAGCCCAGGCGGCGATGAGCTATGTCCGCTCACGGGCCGATGAGTTGGGGCTCGACAAGGATTTTTACCAGAACATTGATGTGCATATCCACATTCCGGAAGGCGCTATCCCGAAAGATGGTCCATCGGCCGGCGTGACGATGGCAACCTGTCTGGTCTCAGCCCTGACAAAGATCCCGGTTCGACATGATACGGCTATGACCGGAGAAATTACCCTTCGTGGTCGTGTGCTCCCCATTGGTGGTCTCAAGGAGAAGATACTCGCTGCCCATCGTGGAGGGGTAACCAGAATACTTATCCCAATTGAAAATGAAAAAGATTTACAGGAAGTTCCAGCGAATATCCTGCGAGCAGTCCATGTCGAACCTGTTGACCATCTCGACGCGGTGCTACGAAATGCTCTCGTCCTTGCCGAGCCCGATGAGTTCCTGGCAAAGAATGAGGCCGTGGTTGATGAGGATCCCCTCTATTCTTCAGGTACACCTGACCCAACCGAATCAACCGAGATCGTGACACATTAATGCACATGAGGGGATTGACTGGGAAAGGGAGCAGTGGTAGAGCTCAGAGCCTCGTTTAGGGTAAGGCTCGTCCGCTCACCTCTTTCGTCCTTGTATGTAGGGCGGTTAGCTCAGAGGAAGAGCATCGGCCTTACAAGCCGAGGGCCATCCGTTCAAATCGGATACCGCCCATATGGTGGGGTCGTAGTTCAGCTGGTTTAGAACGCCGGCCTGTCACGCCGGAGGTCGCGAGTTCGAGTCTCGTCGGCCCCGCCATCCCCATACCTTTAGGTGAAGGCGCTGTGACCTATGAAGAAAGAAACTCAAACACTACCCCAGGAGCAAGCGCTTCCGGCCCGTCATTGGTATCTTGTAGATGCGAAAGACCAAATTGTTGGGCGTCTTGCAAGCCACATCGCGAGCGCCTTACGCGGTAAGGGAAACCCCGCTTTTTCTCCTCATACGGACACTGGAGACTTTATTGTCGTCATTAATGCCCGTCATGTGAGACTGACGGGAAAGAAGCTTCAGAATAAACAATATTACCGTCATACGGGCTACCCGGGTGGTATACGACAACAGTCTGCGGAACAGATTATCCAATCGTCTCCTGAACACATCCTGAAAAAAGCGGTGGCGGGGATGCTGCCGAAGAATGCGCTCGGACGCCAGTTGGTAAAGAAATTAAAAATTTATCCTGACGCATCCCACCCGCACGCCGCCCAGATGCCAACCGCCAGATAGGGGTAGGGTCGAGAAAGAGAGAAGGAAGGCGCTTTGTATGGCTGAGAATCAATCAGAATGTTGGGGAACTGGAAAACGAAAAACTGCGATCGCCAGAGTCCGCCTTCTTCCTGGGGAAGGGCGGTGCACGGTCAACAGAAAACCCCTTAACGAATATTTTGGCCGTGAAGCGATCCGTATGATTGCGCGGCAGCCACTCATCGTAACGCAAATGGAAGACCAATACGATGTCAAGGTCAATGTCCAAGGGGGCGGAAACTCTGCCCAGGCAGCTGCGATTCGTCATGGGATTACCCGTGCCCTTCTCAAAGCCAACCCAGACTTTCGGACCCTCCTGAAAAAAGAAGGATTTATTACCCGCGACTCACGAGAAGTTGAGCGCAAAAAGTATGGCAGGCACAAGGCGCGGAAGCGTCCTCAGTATTCAAAGCGGTAATATCTTATAGGCCAATTAGTCAATGCCGAGCAGGAAATAAATACCGACTAAGCCTAACGTCCCATTAGCGAGCCAAGCGGAGAGAGTCGGAGGAAGAATCCCACCGTTACCCAGAGAAACGGTGAGGGCGAGAAAGACCCAGTAGCCAAATCCGACGAGCAGCGCCGAACCGAGCGCTGTTGGTACGGTAAGCTGTTTCGCGCCGGGTATCGCAAGTGCTGCTCCTAACAGTGTCATAACGAACGCCGCAAAAGGGATCGCTCCCTTGAGTTTGAGATCTACTTGATACTCTGTCGTATCGAGACCCTTTTGTTGGAGGTCTGCGATATAAGCCCTGAGTGCCTGTGATGAAAACTCTTCGGATTTCATGGCAACAAGGGAGAAGTCTTCTGGCTTTTCCTTGAGCAAAAGGGATAGCGGCAGCGAATGATGCGCGTCTCCTTGTTCTAGCTTGCTTTCCTGGACTCCTTCAAAATACCATTTTTCGTTTCGCCAAGAGGCTTGAGCAATCTTTGTCAAAGCCTGCACCTGAAAATTCTCGCCGAGGGTATAAATAGTAAGACCGGAAATGATATTCCGGCGCGAATCAAAGTGATTGATATGGTAGAAGCTGTTTGCTCCATGGTACCAGAACCCTCGCGCCTGAAAGAGACCTTTAAAAGCCTTGCCTTTAATCTCCACGGTATTGATATAGCGAGACTTGTGGAAGGCGTACGGAACGACATTCTCGTTCCACACCCATCCACCAAGGCTTAATACACCAGCAGCTAAGAGGAGTGGGGCAGCCATCTGCCAGGCGCTCACACCACAGGCCTTGAGGGCCTGGAGTTCCTTATGGCGGGAGAGCATTCCGAGGCTTAGCAGCGATCCGGCGAGTGCCGCGGCAGGGACAGCTTGGGTGACAAAGAGGGGTAATTTAAAAAGGAAATAGCTACCTATAGCGGACAGGGGCGCTTTGTATTTTACGAAACTATTAAAGCGATCAAAAAAATCAACCAGCAGTGAAAGTCCGAGAAAGAGGAGTAGGAAGAGTGCAAAAAGACGAATAAATTCTTTGCACAGATAGACTGCGATGAGTCGAGAAGGAAAAGAAAATCCGGTTTGACCCATAACCTGTGTCGGACTCATTGGATGACCAAAGAGGACAATGGGCGCTTGGAAAAACCCTGCGACAACCAGGTCAAGAGAGGGAAAAGAGGCTTTTCTTGCGTCACCCGAGAGAAGAGATAGGCACCGAGACTGCCTAAGACGCCATTCGGTATCCACAGGGCAATTGCAGGAGAGAGTACCCCTCTTTCTCCAAAGGTCTCTCCTGCAGTAAGCAGAAGATAGTAGAGCAGGATAATACCGAGGCTCATGCCAAATCCGATCGAACGAAAGGCCCAGGTCGTTCGCACGCTGAGAGGAAGAGCGATCAGACTAAAGACCACACACGCGAACGGCAGGGCAAGGCGACGATGCAATTCAACAAGCGCTTTATTATGTTGTGAAGATGCCTCTTGACTCTGAGACAAGCGGTGGAGGAGCTCCACTATTGTCATATCTTTGGGGCTATGGTTCGGTTCGCTCACGTGAGCGAGCAGTGCAGCAGTATCCAAAGTCACATCATAGACAGAAAAATGGGTTGTCTGATGGCCCTTTTCTGTCTGTTGCATACTATGCACCGTCCCCTTGTTTAAGCGTAGGGTCAACAGATTGCCTTCAGCACTAGGAACAATGAGGCCATCATGGGCAAAAATGGTATCTTTTCTGTGTGGAGTCCGACTATCAGCGATCATGATTCCCTTGAGAACCGTTCCGGGCGGTTCAATTTCTTCTGCATAGATGACCAGACCTGAAAACTCACTATTAAATGTCTTTTCTTTTAAGCCTGCGGTTGCCCGTGTTTTCGAAACATCATAGAACACACGATCGAGTCCAGCATTACTCCACGGACGGACAGAGAGGGTAAGGAAAAAAGATATCCCTAAAAGGACCCCTGTCAGCAGATACAGCGGCACGGCCATTTGAGAAAGACTCATGCCGCAACTTTTCAGCGCAATGATCTCTTTGTCTGTTGAGAGACGGCCAAATCCCCAGAGAATGGCCAGGAGGAAGGCCATCGGTACGGTCACCTCAAGAAAGGAAGGAAGGACGAAAAATAGCATTTTGCTAATATGCAGGATTGATACGCCCCGACTGACGACTAAATCAACGAGTTCCAGGATACGAGCCGTGAACAAAATGCAGGTAAAGATGAGCAAGCTGAGACAGAAGGGCACGGTAATTTCGAAGAAGATGTAGCGTGTCAGAATTTTGCCCATGAAACGAAATCCTAGAAGAAATACCTTACACTGTAAATCGCGTGTACTATACGGACTCCACCCCCTCAACGAGTACCTCCACACACAGCCGGAGACAATCGAGACCATCTATGCTCTCCGATTGCAGAAAACAGAGGGTATAATTCAATCTGCTCGGCAGCTTCACATACCCGTTCAATACCAATCCGTGGCTTTCCTTGATACCCTGACGCACGGGGGAAATCACCAAGGAATCGCCGCTCAGATGCGTCCGTTTCAGTATGCTGTCCTGACTGACCTCATACAGAGTTCGATAGACTGTATTCTGGTACTTGATGAGATAGTGGATCCTCAGAATCTTGGGGCGCTGCTGAGAACAGCGGAGTCAGCGAAAGTTGGAGGCGTAATACTGACGAAACGACGTTCTGCGCAACTCTCGGCGAGTGTTGAAAAAGCAGCGACTGGGGCAACGGCATATCTTCCTATATGCCGAGTTGGCAATTTGCAGCATGCCCTCACCGCATTAAAACAAGCGAATTTCTGGCTTGTCGGACTCAATCCGCAGGCAACCTCCACAGTGTATGATCTCGATATGCGTGGAAAAGTCGCTCTCGTTCTAGGTGGCGAAGGGAAGGGAATTCGCCCGCTCGTCCAGAACACCTGTGACTACTTAGTATCAATACCGATGGAAGGGCGGATTTCTTCTCTGAATGTTTCTGTTGCCGGTGCCATCGTACTCTATGAACGTCTCCGTCAAATTCGTAAACCATAGTACTATAAAGTCTCATGAGAGCGGACTTGCTTGTCGTGAGGTTGTTTTTTTGCTAGTCATCCGTAAAGTGTGGGAATTGAAGGGAATTTTATTTCTCCAGGAGGAAGTGGATTACGACATTTGATTGCTATTGACTGCTGGAATGAGCTAGGGTAGGATGGGCTGCTCTTCTGAGATATAACAAGGTTTCGTTTGAAAAGGTCCTGAAATCCACATAATTATTGAGCTACGGGAAACCATACTCTGGAACGCTGGCGTAGCTCAACGGTAGAGCAACTGATTTGTAATCAGTAGGTTGTAGGTTCAATTCCTATCGCCAGCCTTCGTCGAGATGAAAACCGTGTACATGGAGAGGTGCCCGAGCGGCCAAAGGGAGCAGACTGTAAATCTGCCGGCACATGCCTTCGAAGGTTCGAATCCTTCCCTCTCCACTATAAAACAGGGAAGACTTTGGGCGGGAATAGCTCAGTTGGCTAGAGCGCGAGCCTTCCAAGCTCGGGGTCGCGGGTTCGAGTCCCGTTTCCCGCTCCAATATTTTGCAAGAGGGAACGGCGTCTCCCTACAATTCTTCTGGTATTTTATAGGACAGGTCCTTCATTCTGTAGGTTGTGATAGTGAGAAAACTGACCACAATGCCCAGGTAGCTCAGTAGGTAGAGCACGTCCTTGGTAAGGACGAGGTCGGCGGTTCAAGCCCGCTCCTGGGCTTGTCCCATTTTCACGAAAGAAACGGACTGCTAAAAGCTTGACTGTCGAGAAGGTTAGGACAAGTTTCTCACTGTTGAGCGTACAGGGCAGAAAGGGAGAGCGATGGCGAAGGAGCGGTTTGAGCGGACGAAGCCGCACATGAATGTGGGGACGATAGGGCATATTGACCATGGGAAGACGACGCTGACGGCGGCGATCACGAAAG
>MKWU01000349.1_pt1 | contig 88310 bp, 102 predicted proteins | sample 809101 | NCBI WGS metagenome assembly MKWU01 (sample SAMN05860141, study PRJNA318959) | sponge metagenome | host: Aplysina aerophoba | place: Slovenia: Piran, Adriatic Sea, Gulf of Piran | collected 2013-05-07
TGGAGGGGCTGCGCGTCGAGGCGGGCGGGGACGCAGGGGCGGCGGGGGCGGACGTGGCCCTGCTCGACGGACGCGACGCGAAGCCGGACGACATCCTCGGGCCGGCGCTGACGGTCCCGTTCCTCTCGCCGCGGCGCCTCGTGATCGTGGAGGGGCTGCTGGGGCGGTTCGAGGGGGGCGGCGGGGCCCGGGGCGGCGGTCGCGGGCCGCGTGTCGACGCCTTCAGCCCGCTGCTGGAGGGGCTGGCGGGGGGCATCCCGGAGACGACGACGCTGGCGTTCGTGGAGGGCGCCCTGAACGCAGGCCGCAACCCGCTCCTGCGGCGTCTGGACGAGATCGGGGTGGAGGTGGAGCACTTCCCAGAGCTGAAACGGGGCGAGCTGGTGCAGTTCGTGCGGGAGGAGGCGCAGTTGCAGGGGGTGGACTTCCAGCGGGGACGCTCGGTGCGGCCCCTACCAGAGGACGAGGAGTGGCGGCGGCCGCGCGAAGACGACCCGGCGCAGCTGCTGGCCGCGCTCCACCCGAACACGCTGGAGCTGGCGCGGGAGCTGGAGAAGCTGGCGCTGTACACGATGGGCCGCCAGGCGACGGTCGACGACATCGACCTGCTCTGCGGGGGCGAGCGCGAGACGACGATCTGGGAGCTGGTGGACGGGGTGCTGGACGGGGACACGGCGAAGGCGCTGCAGGCGCTGCGCTTTCTGCTCTCGCGGGGGGAGAGCGTGAGCAGCCTGCTGGGCCAGCTGGCGGCGGCCTACCGCCCCCTCGCGACGGTGCTGGACCTGCTGGAGGAAGGGGCGAGTCCGGACGAGATCGGGAAGGCGATCCGGCGCCCCTGGCCGCGTCTGCGGGACGCCGCTATCCAGCGGGCGCGGCGGCTGGGCCGGGAGGGGGTGCAGGGCGCCTACGAGGTGCTGGTGGCGGCCGATCGGGGCATGAAGCTGGGGGAGGTGCGGGACGAGCTCGCGCTGGAGGTGGCGGTCACGCGGCTGCTGGCGCTGGCGCCGCCGCGGGCCGGGCGCCGCGCCTCCTAGCGAATCAGGCCCTGCCCATTGAGGACGCCGGCGTGGATGGCGCGTGCGGTCTCTTCCTCGTTCCACTGCGACGTATCGAGGTCCAGGCCGAGTCCGAGGCACTCCTGCTCCATCAGGTCGTAGAGCCAGAGGTACTGGTCGGCGACGGTCTTGTCGGGTCGGCGGCGGTCGCGTTCGAGGACGACGTCGCGAGGGGGCGCGAGCAGGACGTAGTGGAGGGGCGAGCCGCGGAGCGCTTCGAGATAGTCATGGAGCCGCCCCCGCGTGACGATGACATCGTCGAGGATCACCGTGAAGCCTTCGGCGAACAGCTCGTTGGCGGTGGCGGCGGTCATGCGCATGACCAGGCTGAGCTGCCGTTCCGCCTCGTCGTCGGGCGCAGCGCCCGGGTTCACGCGGCCCTCGCGGATGGTCTCGCGAAGGGCATCGGCCTCGACGAGGGCGCTGCGCGGGAACAGGGCGGCGAGCGCCCTCGCAACGGAGGTCTTACCGGAGCCGGGAACGCCTGTGACGATGATCAGGCGGGGTTGGTCCTCATCCACCCCTCAACCCTGCCAGAGGGGGTTGTAGCAGGCGACGCGGCGGCTGGACTGGCCGGGGACGGGAGTGAGCTGGGGCGGACGGACGTCGCGGCACTGCTGCACGGCCTTGCGACAGCGGGGGATGAAGGGGCAGTGGTCGGCAGGCTTGTCGAGGTCGGGGGTGGTGCCGGGGAGGGCGTAGAGCTCCTGGCCGACGGAGTCGAGGCGGGGACGGGCGGCGAGGAGACCGTGGGTGTAGGGGTGGAGGGGCGCGGAGAGCACGTCCCGGACCGTGCCCGTCTCGACGAGGTGGCCCGCGTACATGACCCCCACCTCATCGGCGATCTGGGAGACGACGCCGAAGTCGTGGGTGATGAGCAGGATGGTGGTGCCCTGCTCGCGCCGGAGGGTGTCGAGCTGGTGGAGGATCTGGGCCTGGACGGTGACGTCGAGGGCGGCGGTGGGTTCGTCGGCGACGATGAGGTCGGGCTTGAGGGCCGTGGCGATGCCGATCATGACGCGCTGGCACATGCCGCCCGAGAGCTGGAACGGGTACGACTCGGCCACGCGCTTGGGGTCGGCCAGTCCCACGCCGGCGAGGATCTCGATGGCCGCCTCCCTCGCCTCCTTCTTCCGCCAGTTGAGGTGGTTGGTCAGCATCTCGCCGACCTGGTCGCCCACGGAGATGACCGGATTCAGCCCGGCCACGGGGTCCTGGAAGATCATGGTGACGCGGCGGCCGCGGATCTCGCGGAGCGAGCGTTCGTCGAGGTCGAGGACGTTCTGGTCGCCGAACCAGACCTCGCCGCCGAGGATGTCCGCCTCGTCGGGGAGGAGATTGATGATGGACATGCCGATGGTGGTCTTGCCGGAGCCGGACTCGCCGACGAGGGCGAAGACCTGGCCGCGCTCGATATCGAAGGAGACCTGGTCGAGGGCGTAGGCGGCTTCGTCGCGCGAGCGGTAGCGGACGGAGAGGTCTCGGATGCTGACGAGGGTCTGGGCCATGGCGAAGACTCTGGCCCGCGACCCTGCCGGAGGGCTAGCCGCTGGGCCGGATAGATGAGATGAACCGGCCCTGAATCCTAACGTTCTCGGGGTCGACGTAGATAGGGGGCATGGTGGAGTTGGCGGGCTGGAGGCGGATGCGGTCCTGCTCGCGATAGAGGCGCTTGAGCGTCACCTCGCCGCGATCCTCGAGCCAGACGGCGACCTTCTCGCCGTCGTCGGCGGTGGTGGCGGGCTCAAGGAAGACGATGTCGCCATCGTCGATCAGGTCCTCGATCATCGAGGTGCCCTTCACGCGCAGGGCGAAGACGTTGTCATGGCCGCGCACCATCTCCTCGGTGACGGTGACGGTGTCCTCGACGTCGCTGGCCCAGCGGTCGCTGGTGGGGACGGGGATGGGCTGGCCGGCGGCGATGGCGCCGAGCACGGGCACATCGACGGTGCCGCGACGCCGGCGGCCTTCGAGCAGCTCGATCCCGCGGGAAACCTCACGGTCGCGCCGGAGGAGGCCCTTCTCCTCGAGCCGCCGCAGGTTGTAGTCGACGACGGAGGTGCTGCTGATGCCGCAACCGAACTGGATATCGCGGATGGAAGGGGGGTAGTCCTTCTCCTCGATGAAGTCGCGGATGTATTCCATGATGTGGCTCTGCTTGGTCGATAGCTCGCTCATGCCTCGCCTCGCGAACGGATGTTCGTCCGTATTGAACAACAGGGGAGATTTATCGTCAAGGGCGTTCGGAACACCGCGGGGTTGTGGCGCGGCGGCGGGTACGGTTTGCTGGGGGCATGGATGCACGGGCGCGGATCGAGGAGCTCGCCGGGGAAGGCGGCTTCGACCTCGTGCGCTTCGCCGGGACGGGGACGCTGGAGGGGGCGCGGGCGGCGGCGCTGGAGTCGCGGACGGAAGGCCGCCTGGCCGACCTGCACTGGATGACAGACGAGTGGATCGAGCGCGCGACCGAGCCGGAGGCGTTCCTGGCGGGGGCGAAGACGGTCGTGCTGCTGGCGATCACCGGGCACGCGCCCGACCCGGAGCGGCCCGAGGGGCCTGCGCGGGGGCAGGTCGCACGGTACGCGCGGGGCCGCGACTACCACCGCCTGTTCGAGTCGAAGTTGCGGCGGATGGCGCGCGTCGTGCGCGAGGAGCTGGGCGGGGAGGCGCGAGCGACGGTCGACTACGGGCCGCTGCTGGAGCGGCCGCTGGCCGCGCGGGCGGGGCTGGGGTGGCTGGGCAAGTCGACGATGCTGCTGGCCCCCGGCTTCGGCCCGTGGGTGCTGCTGGGGGCGATCGCGACGACGCTGGAGATCGCGCCGGATGCGCCGCTACGGAAGACGTGCGGCTCCTGCACGCGTTGCATCGTGGCCTGCCCCACAGGCGCGATCGCACCGGACGGGGGCGTGCTCGACTCGCGGCTCTGCATCAGCTACCACACGATCGAGAGCCGCGAGCCGATCCCGCGCGAGCTGCGGCCGAAGTTCGGCGACTGGATCTTCGGGTGCGACGACTGCCTGGACTCGTGTCCGGTGGGGTCGGCGAACGCGGCCAGCCACCCCGACCTTGCGCCCACCACCCCAGACGACGCGTTCCCGCCGCTGGCCGAGCTGCTGGCGCTCGACGACGACGCGTTCCGCCAGCGGTTCCGCGGGCGGGCCGTGCAGCGGGCCACGCGCGACGGATTCCTGCGGAACGTCTGCGTGGCGCTGGGGAACGTGGGGTCGCCGGACGACGCGGGGGCGCTGCGGGAGGCGCTCGGGGACGGGGCGGCGCTGGTGCGGGGTCACGCGGCCTGGGCGCTGGGGGAGATCGCGGGGCGGCACGGCGGGGACGGGGCGGTGGCGGAGGCGCTGGCGGCGCGTCTGGCGGTGGAGCGGGAGGGGTGGGTGCGGGAGGAGGTCGAGGCTGCGCTGGCGGTCGTGCCCGGGGACTCGGGATAGGCTTACGGGATGGCTACAGTTTCACGCGACGCCGACGTCACGCTGCGCGAGATCACGCCCGAGAACTCCGAGGCCATCTTCGCCCTGTCGGTTCGCGCCTCGCAAGAACACCTGGTGGCCTCGAACGAGCGCTCGATCGCGCAGGCCCACTTCGAGGAATCGGCCTGGTTCCGGGCGATCTACGCGGACGAGGAGCCGGTCGGGTTCGTGATGCTGCACGACGAGACCCTGCGTGCGGAGCCGCGCGAGCCGGGCTACGTCTTCCTCTGGCGGATGATGGTCGACCAGCGCTTCCAGGGGATGGGGTTGGGCGAGCAAGCCATGCAACTCCTCATCGACCACGCGCGGACGCGACCGCACGACGGCAAGCTCCGCACGAGCTGGCATCACGGCGATGGCAGCGCGGAAGGCTTCTACCTGAAGCTGGGGTTCATCCCCACAGGCGTGGACGACGAAGGCGAAATGCAGGCCTACCTCGACCTGTAGCGGCAGGGTCTAGAGGCGCAGGCCGAGCAGCTCGCGGGTGACGGTGCCGTCGCCGGCGACCTCCACGACAACCCAGGTGATGCGCAGCTTGAAGCGCCCGCCCTCGCTGTTGAGCCAGACCTCGTCGCCCTTCTCCCAGCGGTAGTCGGAGTCGATGGTGGCGTAGTGCTGGCCCTTGCTGCCGGTGAACTCGTCGGCCTCGAAAAAGTCGGTCCTCATTCGCTCGAGTCCTGGTCGTCGCCGTTGGCGTCGCCGTTGCCGTTGGCCGCGCTGGCATCGATGAGGCCACGGGCGGGGACGCGCTCTGCAATCTCGTGCATCTGGGCGAGGACGCCGCTCTGGACGGCCTCGCCGGCGGCGCGGATGCCGCCGAGGATGGCGCGCGCGTCGGAGCGCCCGTGCGAGATGAAGACGACGCCATCGACGCCGAGCAGCTGGGCGCCTCCGTATTCGGCGTAGTCGAGGCGGCGCTGGGCGTTGCGCAGCTCGGGCCTGAGGAGCATCCCCGCGATGAGGTTCCAGGGCGTCTTCTGGACGGCTCGCTTGAGCTCATCGAAGAAGAGCTCGGCCACGCCCTCGACGGTCTTGATGAAGATGTTGCCGGTGAAGCCGTCCATCACCGCGACATCGGCGACGTGGTGGGGAATCTGGCCGGCCTCGATGTTCCCGACGAAATTGAGGCCGCTGGCACGGAGGGCGCTGTTCACCTCGATGATGAGCTGGTTGCCCTTGGAGTCCTCCTCGCCGATGGAGACGAGACCGATGCGGGGCGAGCGAATGCCGTGCGAGAGCTCCATGACGGCGGCGCCCATGTGCGCGTACTGGACGAGGTGGGCGGGGCGGGAGTCGGCGTTGGCGCCCACGTCGAGGATCATCGTGGGGCCCTTCTCGCTGGTGGCGACGACCATGCCGAGCCCGGGACGAGCGATGCCGGGGATGCGCCCGAGGCGGAGCAGGGCGGCGGCGAGGGCGGCGGCGGTGTTGCCGGCAGTCACGAAGGCGTCGGCGTCGCCATCCTTGACGAGCTGCATACCGACGTTGATGGAGGCCTCGGGCTTGGCCTTGACCGCGTCGATCTTGTCGGCCATGTCGATGATGTCGCGGGCATCGACAAGATGCACGTTGCCGGGAATCTCCTCGATCTCGGCCCGCACCTCCTCCTCCCGGCCAACGAGCAGAACCTCTACATCGAGCCGCCTGGCGGCGAGCAGCGCGCCCTTCACGACCTCGGCCGGGCCGTGGTCCCCACCCATTGCGTCGACAGCTACTCGAGGAGCCATACTCTTCTGCGCCGCCGATCGTCCGTGCGCATCCTCCCGCGCTCGCTCCCCTGCTCTCCCCAGCTCACGAACGCCCCGGCTAGCTGCTCCTTTCCGCGAGTTCGGCGGTAACCATCAGCCGCTCGCTGGCATTCGTCAATGCTCCGAGCGAGTAGTCGCCCCAGACATCGAGAACACGCAGGCCGGCGGAGTCGAGCATGGACGCGATCTCGGTGCGCGTTACGTAGCGCAGAACGTGCTCGCTCGCGGTGGTCCGAAGGGCGCCGTCCGCGCTGGTCAGCTCGTAGCGAATACGAAGGCGGCGGGTCTGTGCGGGGATGTCGTCGTGGCGGGTGTGCCACACGGCCAGGGACTCGCCTTCGAGTTCGCCCGAGAAGGCGAGGATGGACTCGCCGTTGCCCTCGGGGTCGAGCCAGTGGCCGGGACCGGCAACGTCGAGGGCGAGGCGTCCGTGGGGGGCGAGGGCGGTGGCGGCGGCGCGCAGGGCGGCGGCTTGTTCGCCAGGGGCGGAGCAGGCAAGGAGGACATCGTTGGGGAGGATGACCGTGGCGAACGCGGCGGGAGGAAGCCCGGCGCCGGGGAGGCGGCCTTCGAGGAAGGTGAGGGGGAGACCCTCGGTGGAGGCGCGTTCGCGGGCGATGGCGAGCATCGCGGGGGAGGGGTCGAGGGCGGTGACGGCGTGGCCGGCGCGCGCGAGGGGCAGGGCGATGCGGCCCGTGCCCGCCCCGACCTCGAGGACGGGGCCGCCGTGCTCGGCGACGAACGGCAGCCAGAAGTCGAGGTCCTCGCCGCCCTCGCCGTGGACGGCGTCGTAGCAGGGGGCGTCGATGGCGTAGGGGTCGGCGGCCATCGCGCGAGCGTACTACGGGCGCCACGGGGGGCGGGGTTGTGGGGCGGGGGACCAGGGGCGAGAATCGCCGCCCCACGGGAGGCTTCGATGACTGCGGACGAGAACGGCATGGAGCAGGCGATCCGCGACGCCGCCGACGAGCGCGCCATCAAGCATGTGCTGACGCGCTACACGCGGGCTATCGACCGCTTCGACATGGACCTCCTGCGGACGGTCTACCACGCCGACGCCTACGACGACCACGGGGGCTACAAGGGGGATGTCGAGGGGTTCATCGTCTACCTGAACGAGGTCCTGCCTCGGTTCGAGGGGACACAGCACTTCCTCGGCAACATGCACGTCGAGATCGAGGGGGACGTGGCCCACACGGAGACCTACTGCCAGGCGTGGCACCGCATCGCCGGCGAGGACGGGGCGCCCGACCACGACAGCGTGGCCGGCCTGCGCTACATCGACCGCTTCGAGCGACGGGACGGGGAGTGGCGCATCGCCGCGCGCCAGATCGTGCTGGACTGGTCGCGCGACGACCCGGTCGTAGGCGGGAGCGGGGAGAAGTCGCCGGACACGCAGTACGGCCGCCGCGACCGCGACGACCCGGCGTACACGTTCGGGCGGTGACTAGTGACTAGTGGTCAGTGACTGGTCCCCCGCCGCCAAGCCAATCGAGCGAAGCGAGCCGCTACCCACTAGTAACCAGCCACTATTCACTAGTCACTAGCCACTGCATCACCGGCCATGAACTCGAGCTGGCGGTCGGTCATGCGGTCGACATCGAAGAGGCGGAAGACGGTGCGGGCGATGGCCATCATGACTTTCGGGCCGGTAAACGACTCGATGCTGGTAAGGATGGCGCCGTTCCCGTCGCGCCCGACCTCCCAGGCGTGGACGGCATCGACCCAGAGATAGCGTGCGCTCCAGGCGACGCGGCGGCCTTCTTCAACCTGGACGACGGTGAGATTGAACACAGGAAAGAAGGGGCCTCGTCGCACCTGCTCGCGGTAACGACGCCCAACCACCCACCAGCGGCCGTCGGCGGGTGGGGGCTCGCCGATGGGGCGGACCCAGCGGATATAGCGGTCGCGCACGGGCCAGCGGGGGAGGTCGATGAGCGCCTCCCAGACGGCCTCCTTCGGCGCGGCGATGCGCAGGCTGCGCCGGATCACGAGGTGCGGCGCGAAGAGGCGAGCGACGGCTTCGCGCAGCGGCGGGAGCCGGAACGAACCTCTCCGGAAAGCCTGCGGGCTGGCTATCATGGCGCGCATCGTACAACCGCACGGGGGGAGGAAGCATGCCTGCATCTTTACCGGGGCAATCGGCGATCGTGACGGGGGCGGCGCTGGGGCTGGGCAACGCCTTCGCCCGGGCGCTGGCGGCCGAGGGGGCGAACGTGACCGTCTGCGACGTGCGCGAGGAAGTCAACGACCTCGTGCCCGCGCTGGAGGAGGCGGGCGGTTCGGCGCAGGCGTTCGTGGCGGACGTGGGCGTGGCGGAGGACGTGCGGCGAGTCGTCGACGGGCACGTCGAGCGCTTCGGCGGGGTAGACGTGCTCGTAAGCAATGCGGGGGTCTGGCGGGCGAGCACCGCCACCGACGACCTCGACAAGACGCTCGACGACTACGACTTCGTCGTGAACACGAACCTGAAGAGCGTGTTCATGTTCGGGCGCGCGGTGATCCCGCACATGATCGCGGGCGGGGGCGGCAACATCGTCCATATCGCCAGCGACCACGTCTGCACGTGCGGCACGCCGTACCTTCGCCCCCACGAGGACACGCCCAACTGCCCCTTCACGGGCCAGGGGCCACGCCCCACCGGCGGGGGTCCGGACATGGACCTGTACGACGCCTCGAAGTGGGGCATCAACGGCTTCACGATTCCCTGGTCGAAGGCGTTGAAGGAGCACCGCATCCGCGTGAACGGCCTCTGCATGGGAGCGACCGACTCGCACATGGTGCGCACCTTCCACGAGCAGAACCCGGGCTCGGGCATCCTCAACAACGCCATGCGCGCGGAGGACGTGGCGGCGCTCATGGTCGAGCTCATCGCGGAGGGGCCGGAGGGGCGCACGGGGAACAACATCAACATCGCCGTGGGCCACCCGATCGAGCTGCCGCCGCCGGGCTCCCCCTACATCTACACGGAGGCGACGGCATGAGCGGGCTGCTGGACGGGCAATCGGCGATCGTGACGGGGGCGGCGCAGGGGATCGGCGCGGGCTTCGCGGAGGTGCTCGCGGAGGAGGGCGCGACCGTCACGCTCTGCGACGTGAAGGAGACCGTGCTGGAGGTCGCGGCCGGCATCCGCGAGCAGGGCGGCAACGCGCAGGCCATCGTGGCCGACGTCTCCCGGCGGGAGGACGTGGAGCGCGTGGTCGCGGCGGCGGTGGGCGTCGGGGGCGGGCTCGACCTGCTCGTGAACAACGCCGGCCGCTGGACATCGAGCCCGGTGACCGACGAGTGGGAGAAGGCCCTCTCGGACTGGGACCTGATCATGGACACCAACTTCAAGGGCGTCGTGATGTTCGGGCGGGCCTGTGTGCCCCACCTGATTGCGCGGGGAGGCGGGAACATCATCAACATCAGCACCTACTACGTGCTGCCCGCCCGCAGCAACGGCACGAACCCGGCAGGCACCGACCTCTACGCCTCCTCGAAGTGGGCGATGAACGGGCTCACGCAGGCGTGGTCGCAGAAGCTGGCGGAGCACGGCATCCGCGTGAACGCGCTCTGCATGGGGGCGACGGACGCGCCCATGCTGCGCAACCTCTCCAGGGGCGACCCAGACCCGGCTTTCGTGGCGACGTGGATGACCCCGCGCCAGATCGCGGGCCTGGCGCTCGACATCATCCGCGAGGGTCCCGAGGGGCGCACGGGCGAGAACGTCGGCGCCTGGGTCGGCGTCCCGGTCGAGCTGGGCCCGCCCAAGCCCCCCCACGAGGCGATCGCCGGGTCGCCGGTGGTGTAGGGAGCGCCGGGGCCCGGCAGACGGAGTGACGACGACGAACGCAGCCACGTGGGATAAACGCAGCTTCGGGGTCTCGTGGCGACGGTAACGCGAGCCGACGCCGCGCCTCCGCGCTCGGAGCGGCGGCTGTCGCTGCAGACGTTCTCCGCGTTCCAGTCGCGCAACTTCACGCTGCTGTGGGCGAACAACCTGACGTTCGCGCTCTCGCAGTCGTTTCGGCAGTTCGCCTTCACGTGGCTCGCGCTGGAGCTGTTCGACACGGGGCAGGCACTGGGCCTGATCATCTTCGCCCTGGGGCTGCCTATCCTCATCTTCGGGCTGCCGGCGGGGGCCCTGGCGGGCCGCCCCCCCCCTCGGCCGCTGCTCTTCGCGAGCCAGGTCGGCGGGATCGCCGTGACCCTGCTGACAGCGGCGCTGATCTGGGCCGACGCGATGACGACGCCGATCACGATGGGGCTGGCGATGACCCTCGGCGCGACGGTCGCGTTCGGGCAGCCCGTGCGGGTCGCGATCGTGCCCTCGCTGGTCGAGCCCTCGAAGCTGCTGAACGCCGTGACGCTGATGAGCCTGAGCCAGAACGTCTCGATGATCGCGGGGCCGGCCATGGGCGGCGCGATGGTGGCGCTGGGCGGGGTGGGGGCGGCCTTCGCCGGTCAGGCGGTGCTGCTGGGGGTGGGGTTGCTGGCGCTGCTCCCGCTGCGCGTGCCGGCGGTCGACCGCACCGGGCCGCGGCGCAACCTGCTCGGGGAGGTGCGGGAGGGGTTGGCGTTCGTGGCCGGCCACCCGGGGATCCGCACGCTGATGCTCGTGCTGATGACGACGGCGCTGGTGATGGCGGGCACCTTCATGACGCTGCTGCCCAAGATCTCGCTGGAGGAACTGGAGGTTGGTCCCTTCCAGACGTCCATGTTCTTCACGGCGATGGGCGTGGGCATGCTCATGAGCTCGCTGCTGCTGGCCTCGTTCTCGCGGCTCGACCGGGCGGGCCTCTGGTTCATCGTGACGCTCATCTGCGGGGGAACGCTCAACGCGGCGTTCGGGTTGTCGCTCTGGTACGTCGTGTCGCTGGCGATCATGTTCACGACGGGCTGGAACGCGGGCTTCTTCACCAACCTCAACCTGACCCTGATCCAGGCGAACACGCCGCACGCGGTGATGGGCCGCGTGATGAGCATCTACACACTCTGCATGGCGGGGGGCATGCCCCTGGGCGGGCTGCTGGCGGGGTTGATGTCGGACGTATGGGGGTCGCGCGAATGGTTCGTGGCCTGCGGCCTTTCGCTGGTGGCCATCGGGGTCGCGGTGCTCGTCACGCAGCCGAACCTTCGCCGCATGCGGTCCAGCGGCGGGGAGGCGCCGGGGTAGGGGCTACTACTGGCCCTGGGCGGGGGGTGAGGCGATCTTGTCCTTCAGGCAGCGGATGGCGCGGGCGAGGCTGGGGGCGGCGGCGGCGGCCGCTTCAATGTCCCACTGCTCCGCCACGAATTCGCTAAGCGTGCTCGAGTAGGCGGGCCCTTCGGACCTCTTGCTGTCCTGGGACGGCACAATCGCCTCCCTCAGCCTGTGGCGGCGAGACTGCCGAACAATGTCAACGAGTCTCTCCTTGGGATGGAGAACAGCCTCAACAGAGGAGGGAACCAAGCGTTTCCCGACACCGGCCCACCTTGCGAAGCCGGCTCTGTCAGCAAGAATCCATGCTTCGACTTCGTGAACGGCCACGCGGAAACACATGCCATCGGCAGGCTCAGGGAGCGCTTCCGCAACGAGTGTAGGCGCGCAGCCGGGCTCCTGATCGAGGTCAACGAGCACGAACCAGAGCCAGCCAAACTGAGCGCCACTGTTGTAGCCCCCAAGGCGCTGAATGACGAAGTCGCGCCCCCTCTTCCCTCGCACTGTTCCAAGCTGCCCGCCACAGTGGCGGACGAGTCGACGAACAACGGCCTCGTCAAGATTGCCCTCTACAGCAGCGCGTACCTCCACCGGCGAGTGCGATGTCAACGGTTACCTGGCGTAAAAGGGGAGTTGACTGGCTTCTGCAGGCCGCGTCTCGGGCAACACCACTTCGGCCAGTGGGACACCGCCATCAACCAGCTCACGGAGTTCGGGGATATCAACCACTCGCCGGACCTGCGTTCCCTCGCTGCCTGGCTCGAGTACGAGCACCTCGTCCAACCCGATGCCAGCATCGCGTAACAAATCAGGCGAGTGAGTGCTGATGAGCGTCTGCCTCCCAGTACGCAACTGCATCTGCGCGAGCACCTGAGGGACATGTTCAACGACACCGGGGTGAAGCGATATCTCGGGCTCTTCGAGTAGCAGCGGCCCTCCAGGCTCTAGGAGCGACCACAGCAGTCCGGTAAGGCGGAGCGTGCCGTCGGAGAATTCGCGTTCTCCCTGCCAGACCCCCTTGTCGCGCCAGTTCTCGTACTTGCCACGAAGGTGGGGCACACCTCGCTCGTCTTGCCACAGCTCCAGGTCGGTCAACTGCGGAAGGGCGACCTTCAACGCCTTGCGGATGCGGTTCAGCCGGGCATCCCGCGTCCTGGCAGGTGTTCGAGCGATTCGCTCGATGAGATCGGATCCGTAGGGGTCGTGCTCTCGCGCCGACAAGATGCCCTCGCGAATGGACTGCGGGACAACATGCAGGTAGCTGACCGTCGCAAAGAACTCCGCCAGCTCTCGGAATTTGACGTTCGCAGTGATCTGCTCAAGATGGGTCTGCGTTAAGCGTGCCCTGTCTTGCTTATCGCCAGCATCCGGACGAGCAAGGATGAGGTCTCCTCCACGCCACACCTTCTCTTCCTCAACGTAGGCGCGGCGCTGCCCTCGTGGCTCCTGTCGGAATCGGAGAAGGTACTGCCACTCGTCGCTGCTATCTCCAACCACCACCCGAATCTCGACAGAGGGATCGCGGCTGGCGGCAAGGCTACGAATGCGCGAGACGCCGCCACGGGAGCGCACCGCCTCTTCGAAACCACCGCCCGATGAAGCCACATCCCGCAAGAAGCGAAAGACATCGAGTAGGTTTGACTTACCCGAGGCATTCGAGCCAACGAGAAACGCCCGACGCTGAAGCGCCACGTCGAGTGCAACGAAATTGCGCCAGTTCTGCAGACCCAGACGCCTGAAGCTCATGGCCGAACGAGAAGAGGACGACGGCATGGCGCTTCGTACTGTACACCGCCGGCAGCCCGCTCCTACTGGCCGGCGACGTTGTCGCTGACGTGCTCGGCGCCGTCGACGTGGAGGGAGACGCCGGAGATGAAGCGGGCCTCGTCGGAGTGGAGGAAGAGGGCGGCGTAGCCGACGTCCCAGCCGGTGCCCATCTTGCCGCCGAGGGGAATGCGGCTGTTGCGTCGGGCGACCAGCTCGTCGCGGTCGGCGCCGGCGGCGACGCGCGGCTCGATGGCCATGGGGGTGTTCATGGCGCCGGGCAGGATGGCGTTCACGCGGATGTTGTCGCGGGCGTGCTGGGCGGCGAGCTGCTCGGTGAGGGCGAGGAGGGCGGTCTTGGTGGCCTTGTAGCCGAGGAAGGGGTAGGCGTGGCGCGCGGCCATCGAGGAGATGTTGACGATGGAGCCGCCGCCGCGTTCGCGCATGGCGGGGATGGCCTGGCGCGAGGCGAGCCAGTGGCTCTTCAGGTTGAGGGCGACGATGCGGTCGAAGCCCTCCTCCGTCATCTCCATGGGGGAGGCGTCGCCCGCGCCAACGCTGGCGCCGACGTTGTTGTGGAGGATGTCGAGGCCGCCGTAGCGAGTGAGCGTGTCCGCGACCATGGCAGCGAGGCTCGCCTCACTGGTGGCGTCGACCTCGCAGGCGGCGGCCGTGCCACCCTCGCCGGCGATCATGGCGACGGTTTCCCCGGCGGAGGCGAGGTCGCGGTCGGCGACGACGACGGTGGCGCCCTCGCGGGCGAGGAGGACGGCAGTGGCGCGTCCGTTCCCGATGGTGGCGCCGGGCGTCTGGCCCGCCCCCACGACGATCGCGACCTTGCCTTCGACTCTGCCTGGCATGCGCTGGCCTCCGCTGGGACCGCCCGAGGGCGGGAAGTGGCGTTTACGCTGGACGGGGCGGCGAGTTGGCGTCACCCTTCCCTGCTGAACCCTTCTTCAGGATAAGGAGCCTGGCTTGCCAGTATCACTGCTCGAACGCGTCGCCCTGGTAACGGGCGCGGGCCGCGGAGTCGGCCGCAGCATCGCCATGGACCTCGCCCGCCACGGGGCGAAAGTCATCGTCAACGACCTCGGGGGCACCCTCGACGGCGAGGACGAAGACATCTCCGTGGCCGAGTCCGTTGTGCGCGAGATCGAGGCGGCGGGCGGAACCGCCGTCGCCAACACCGGGGACGTCACCAGCTACGAGGACACCTACGAGATGGTGAAGCAGGCGATCGACACGTGGGGCCGCCTCGACATCCTCGTCTCGAACGCCGGCATCCTGCGGGACCGCGCGCTGCACAACCTGCCCGAGGGGGACTGGCTGAAGGTCCTCGCGGTGCACCTGAACGGCGGCTACAACCTGCTGCATCACGCCTGGCCGGTCTTCCGCCAGCAGCACTACGGTCGCGTGGTGCTGACAACCTCGAACTCGGGCTTCCTGGGCAACTTCGGCCAGTCGAACTACGCCGCCGCGAAAGCGGGTCTAATCGGCCTGATGAACGTGGCCAAGATCGAAGGCGACAAGTACAACGTGATGGTCAACTGCCTGAATCCGGGGGCGGCGACGCGCATGACGGTCTCGGTAGGCTCGATGACGCCCGAGCGCGAAGCGGCGATGAGCCCCGACCGCGTAGCTCCGGCCGTGACCTACATGGCCAGCGACTCGTGCACGACGAGCGGCATGGTCATCAACTCCGGCGGCGGGTCCTTCGGACGGGCCGCGATTGTGCAGAATGAGCGGGTCGCCCTCACGGATGCGACGGCGGACGACGTGGAGGCGCACTGGGAGCAGATCACGAGTCTCGACAACGCCGAGGTCTGGTGGTCGGTCCGCGAGACGCGGGCCGCCTTCGAGGCCAGCAAGCAGGAGTAGGGACATGGAACTGTGCGGATTCGCCTGTGCGGGCTGGGCGCTCGTGGGAGTAGGCATCGTGCTGGGAGTCTCGGCCTTCCTGCCCGAACGCTGGCGGTTGCGCGGCCTCTAGGCGTTCGACGCGCCCTCGAATCCCGCTAGAATCACGCGCGCCGCCCTGGCGCGACGGAGGTGTCCCCATGAGACCGTTCATCCTGGTACACGGACCACTGATCGGGCCGTTTACGTGGGTTCCCGTGGCAGCCGAGCTGCGCAAGCTGGGCGCGACGGTGATAATCCCGGCGCTGAACTCGCCGGCAGCCCGCCAGGGGACGTTCTGGGAGCACCACTGCAAGGAGTTCGCCCTGGAGCTCAGGGGCGTGTCGATGGACACCGGCGAGGCGGTTCTGGTGGGACACAGCGGGGCCGGCCCGCTGCTGCCGAAGCTGGGTGAGCAGCTTGAGAACGGTCCCGCAGCGTACGTGCTGGTGGACTCGGACCTGCCCCGGGACGGCGCAAGCCGCTTCGACCTCTTTGAGGATCCCGCACATGTGGAGGACTTCCGTCGCATCGCGGGGCAGCCGTACTCGCCTCGCGGACGGCTGACGCCACAACCCGGCCTCCAGCGCAGCGACGAGGTTGTGCGCGAGTGGCCGGGGGACCTCTTGAGCGAGGCGCTCACGCAGAACCCCGACAACACGCTGGACGTGGCGTCGACGGTGTTCGCGGGGAAGCGCCCAACACCGATCGCGGTGCTGGATGAGCCGCTGCCGGTACCGGCCAGCTGGCCGGAGGCGCCGGTCGGCTACCTGCACCTCTCGAAGACCTACGACGGGCCCGCGAAGGCGGCGGGGTCGCAGGGGTGGGCCGTACGCGAGCTGCGCTCCAGCCACGTGCAGATGCTGCTGGAGCCGGAGTCGTTCGCGCAGGAGCTGGCGGCCTTCGCGGAGGAAGTCGCGGGGTAGGGGCGAGCCCCTAGTTTCTGTCCCTGGCTCGATTGGCAATCATGCCCAGGAAGGTCTGGGCCGCTTCGCTTCGCGCGAACGCAGCCGACTCGGTGACGCCCACGGCATCGGTTGCGAGGTTGATACCCCTCAGGGCTCGGTCCTGGTGGAACTCGGCAAAGTGATCGTAGTCTGCATCTCTGCGCTCGTCACTCAGGCGGCAGAACGCCTCAGCGACCAACCGAACTCGTTGATCGCTTCGTACACGCGCGACCAGGTCATCCTCGGGCAAGGACGGCGTACCGGCGTCGGTTACTGCAAGGGAGACACCCCTGATGTGCCTGTGTGCAATCTGCCGAGCGCTTCGATAGAGCTCGGGGCGAGCCGCTCCGGGCGCCAGAAAGGCTGAGGCGCGCAGAGTGACTGCATGAAAGAGAGCGAAATAGGATGCCGAGACGGCGCGCCGAAAGTCGGCCTCCGAGGGGTAAGGCAACCCGGCGAGAACGCGCGCAATCTCTTCAGAGGACGGGGCGTCACCCGAATAGGTCAGGGAGGGGTAGTGAAGCGCCGCCGTCCTCGCGTGCTGAAGCAGGTCGTCGGGCGATATGGGTGACGGGCGCGGAGGACCACCCGGCGGCTCCGTCATCAATCAGCCGTCCTCCGTAGCCTCTCAGGCCCCGAGCGTCTCAGGCATACCACTCTCAGCGGCCAGCGCGACCTGATCCCGGCAGGGAGGCCGAGGTCGTGGGCGTGTTGGATGGCCGCATTCTCGGCAGCCTCCATATCCTTTTCGGGCCACAGCAGCAATTTCGTCGCTTCCTCGATCGGAAGCGAGCGCCAACCGGCTGGAGGAGGAGGAGGATCTTCGACGGTGAGTTCTATCACCAGGTGCGGCAGCTCATCGGTTGAGTCGAGCGGCGGTTCCCCGAGGTAGTGGCGGAAGGCAACCGGTCTAATTGAGCCAAAGCGCTGAGCAAGGAGCCACTCACCCACGTCCTGGGCGAATTCTTCAATCGCCTGCTCGTCTCGAGCCCGCGTAACCATTTGCTTCTTCCCGACACCATTGTACAGGGTTAGTCGAGCCTAGCGGCCGCTCGTCCGTTCCCTTCGGCCTCGCTCCGTGCGAAAAACCTGACGCTCACCGGGGTGAGTGGAGCGAGTCCAGCGGGGACCTCCCGGGTCAGCGCGTAGGCGACGGCCGCCATCTCCGCTGCATCGGTGTCGGCTTCGGGCCAGTGCCAGACCCGCACCTGGTCCTCAAACGGGAGGGAGCGCCAGTTCTCTGGAGGGGGCGGGGGATCCTCCACGGTGAGCTCGATGACGACGCGCGGCGGTTCGATCCGCCAGTCGGGGGACGGTTCCCAGAGGAAGTGCCGAAAGCCAACGGGCACGACCGAGCCGAAGCGCTGCGTGAGGAGCCAGTTCCCGACGCTCCTCGCGAACTCGTCAATCGCGTGCTTGTCGGCGAACTCCGTCACCATAGTGTCCTCGCAGGAGGGGCCCGACCTACGCCCCGAAGTCCCAGGACATGCCGTCGCGGTAACGGCGGAGGATGTTCTTGGCGATGACGATGCGGTGCACCTCGTCGGGGCCGTCGAGGATGCGGAGGGTGCGGGCGCCCCGGTACATCCCCTCCAGCGGAGTGTCGGTGGAGACGCCCTTCGCGCCGTACACCTGGATGGCGCGGTCGACGACGCGCTCGAAGGCGGCGGGGATGGCGATCTTGATGGCGGAGATGTCGGTGCGCGCGTTCACCCCGGCGTCGATGCGCTCGGCGCAGTGGATGGTCATGAGGCGGGCGGACTGGATGTCGATGTAGGAGTCGGCGATGAAGCCCTGGATGAACTGTTTGTCCTGCATGGGGCCGCCGTGGACGTTACGGGTCATGACGCGCTGCATCATCACGTCGAAGGCGCGCCACATCTGGCCGACGGAGTTCATGCAGTGGAAGACGCGGCCGGCGCCGAGGCGGTCCTGGGCGGCCTGGTGGCCGGAGCCGGTCCGCCCGAGCTGGTTGGTGACGGGCACGCGCACGTTGTCGTAGTCGATCTCGCAGTGATCGCCGTCGTGACCCCAGACGGGGACGCTGCGGATGATGTTGAAGCCGGGGGCATCGGTGGGAACGATGATCTGCGTCATCTTGTCGCGCACGCCGCCCTCGCCGTCGTCCTCCTCGGTGCGGCACATGACGATGGCGAAGGCCGCGCGGTGGGCGCCGGAGGTGAACCACTTGCGCCCGTTGATGACCCACTCGTCGCCGTCGCGGGTGGCGCGGGTCTGGATGGAGTAGGGGTCGGAGCCGGGCTGGTCGGGCTCGGTCATCGAGTAGCAGGAGCGGATCTCGCCGCGGATGGACGGTTCGAGCCAGCGCTTCTTCTGCTCCTCGGTGCCGTACTTGATGAGGATGGTCTGGTTGCCCGAGTCGGGGGCGACGACGCCGAAGAGGGGGTTGGAGAAGGGGCTCCAGGCGAGCACTTCGTTCATGTAGGCGTGACCGAGGAAGCCGACGCCCATGCCCCCGTACTCGATGGGCAGGTGGGGCGCCCACAGGCCCTCGGCCTTGACGCGCTCCTGGATGCGAGCCCGAAGCTCGCCGGACTGGGCGACATCGCGGCGGAGGAGGTCCTCGTTCGGGATGACCTCCTCGGTAACGACGGCGGCGGTGCGCTGCCGGATCTCGTTGATCTCGGGGCTCAGGGTGGGGTTGTCGGCGACGGCCAGCGTTGTGGCTTCCATGCAATTCCTCGCGGCCCGGGAGGGCGAAGGGGCAGTGTAGCGCGGCGGTGGTTGGCCGCGAGCGGCGGGGCGCTCAGGCGTGGTGCTCGACCCAGCGGCCGCGGAAGAGCAGGAGGTCGCCGGTACGCACGGAGACGCGGGCGGGGGAGGTCGCGATCTCGTTGTGGACGCCGTAGGCGCTGAAGTCGAGCGAAGCATTCTCGAGCTCCCAGCGGAGGCCGCTCGTGGTGACGCCCTCGCAGCGTCCGATTGCCACGAGCGACACGACCGTGCCTTCGGGACCATCGACCTCGGCCTCGCCAGCGACGAGCTCGACGGCGAATCGCTCGTCGACCATGCGGATGCGCGCGCGGCGCCCGAAGCGGACGAGCACGCTCAGGTTGCCGAGCGCGTGGTCGGCGCGCCCACCGCCGCCGCCGATGATGTCGACGGCGTCGAAGCCCTCGTCGAGGCAGAGGGCGACCGCCTTCTCGAGGTCGGTGGCGTTAGGGTCGGCGTTGGGGCGGATGCGGTCGGCGGGGATGGCGTCGCGGGCGTCGCCGATGGAGTCGAGGTCGCCGGTGACGATGTCGGGCATGAGGCCGAGGGCGAGGGCGCTGCGGGCGCCGCCATCGGCGGCGACGACGAGCGCGGCGCCCTCGCGCAGCTCCTCGAGGAGAGCGGCAGAGGGCGGGTCGCCGTTGGCGATCACGAGGGCGCGCATGGTCAAAGGGAACCCGTCGCGGGGGCAGTTGTCAAAGCGGCGCTAGGATGGGCGCGTGTCGGAACCGTTCGTCCTGCGCCCGATCGAGGAGGCCGACATCGCGGCGGTGGCTGCGATCGAGGACGCGTCCGGGCTGCAGCAGCGCTCGCCCGGGGCGCGACGCGAGGAGCTCGGCGACGACCGCACCCGGGGGCTGGTGCTGGAGGTGGGGGGCGAGGTCGTGGGGGTGGGGAGCCTCTGGATGGCGCCCGACGACGCGCATATCAGCTCGGTGGCGGTGGCGGGGGAGGCGCGGCGGCGGGGTCACGGGCGGCGGCTGGTCACGGCGCTGGTGGCGCTGTCGGGGTCGCTGGGGGCGGAGGCGGTGACGCTCGAGGTGCGCGCCTCGAACGGGGCGGCGCGGGCGCTCTACCGGGGGTGCGGGTTCGAGGAGGTGGGGGAGCGGCGTCGCTACTACCCCGACGGGGAGGACGCGGTCATCATGACGCTCGCGCTGGGCGCGGGCGGCTAGCGACCGTCGTGGGTAGAATCCCGCGCATGCCCGCGAGCACTGCCGACCAAGCCCGCATCGAGGCGCAGATCGCGCTCATCCCGCGCCTGCGCGGCACCGGTCCCAACCCGTTCGAGTACGACCAGTGGGACGCGCGCACGGTCGAGGTGCTGACGGCGGCGTTCGGGGCGGAGTCGGACGAGGTGGCGCGCTACCAGCGCGAGGTGGGGGAGGGTGGCCGGGTGGCGGGCGTGCGCGGCAACGCGGCCAACATGACGCTCAACATCCACGGCCAGTGGGGCATCCTGGAGCGCCTGGAGCGGGCGGAGTCGCTGCTGCGGGAGCTGGCGGCGGGGTAGGGGCTGCGGGGGCGTCTCAGGCTAGGGCCATCCGGATAGGGCCCCTATAGCTAGAGGAGGAGACAGGGGGTATTGCATGAGGATTGTCCATCTCTCCATCAAGAACTTTAGGGGCATACGCTCCCTCGAGTGGTCTCCGCCGCCTGGGGTCACCTGCCTTGTAGGTCGCGGGGACTCGGGGAAGACCACAATCCTTGACGCCATCGAGCTCGCACTGCTTCCCCGCAACCGGGTGCAGCTCGCGCATTCTGACTTCAACCAAGGCGAGACTGCCAAACCAATCGACATCCAAGTCACGACCGTCGAAGTGCCGTCTCGGCTCTACACTGACGACAAATTTGGCCTAGAGATACGTGGCTGGACAAGAGAAGGTGCGGTTCGAGACGAACCCGAAGACGAAGACACATGGGCACTTACGGTTCGTTTGCGGATAGATGACACCTTGGAGCCCGACTGGCGGGTAGTAAACCGTCGAAACCCTGATGGCCGGAGGATAGGGCCCACTGACCGAGCCGCGATCGGAGCGGTCCGGCTGGGAGACGCCACGGGGCGCCAGTTATCGTGGGTCCAAGGCTCTTCGCTGACCCGGGTGTCAGACTCGCCCGAAGAAATCGGGGAAGCCCTGAGTGAAGCACATCAAGGGGCGTGGGATGCTGTCGAAGACCTGAGCTTCGAAGGGCTGTCAGCCACGGCGGAGAAGGCTGGGGAGTGGGGCATGCGGTACGGTTCGTACGCGGATCTTCCGCTTGGGGTGGGGCTGGAACCACGAAGTCTCAATATCGGCGCGGGATCTCTCACCCTTCGCCAAGACAATGGCGTGTCGGCGTCAGCTCTGGGGACGGGTAGCAGGCGCCTCATGGGTCTCGCTATACAGCGCCAGGCCGTCGGCACTGCGGTGGTTTCATTGGTTGATGAGGTGGAGGCTGGCCTGGAACCCCATCGACTCCGGCACGTCATTCGACAGCTTGCCGAGTCAGGCCACCAAGCGTTGCTAGTGAGTCACTCACCCATCGCCGTAGCAGAACTCGGCACCAGAGGCCTGGGAATCGTCAGGCGTGGGGCCAACGGGGAGGTTGAGGTCACCAAGCCCGCAGACGACCTGCAGGGTGTTGTTCGTGCGATGCCAGAGGCAATCCTCGGTCGCAAGGTCGTGGTTTGCGAGGGAAAGACGGAAGCGGGGATGGCCCAAGCGTTCGTCCGACATTGGGACTCCCAAGAGGCCTCCTCGTTGGCGACGACAGGCACGGTTATCGTTCCAGGCGAGGGGCACAGAGCACCTCAGCGGGCCGCTGACCTCCGCTCGCTGGGATTCGAGTGCGTCTACTGGGCTGACAGCGATGTTCCAATCACCCCCTCACTCCAAGCACTTCAGTCCATGGGCGTGAAGACCGTCGTGTGGGGAGGGGAGACAAACACCGAGCAGCGGCTGATGGCGGATGCAACCGAACAACTATTGGAAGAACTATGGGGCATCGCCGTCGACGAAAAGGGCAACCAGACCATCTGCGACCAACTCTATTCGGCAATCTCAGCCACTGGACGCCGACCACAGGATTGGGAGGAGTGGAGAACCAGATATCCCCTCGACTCCCTGCGAACCGCCCTTGGTAGTGCTGCGTCCAATGGGGAGTGGTACAAGACCATCACAGCCGGAGAGCTTGTCGGCGGGGCGGTTGTGAAGGCGCTTCCCCAGTTAGCAGGCACTAACCTTGCCGAGACGCTAGACAAGCTGCGCAATTTTGCCTACCGAGACTGACCCGCAAACGTTGGCGGCCGCTCAACGAGCTTTCTTGATAGCGCCTGCCGGTTGCGGCAAGACGGAACTTATTGCTCGGGCGATAGCGCTAAGCAGCGGCCGCAGCCTAGTCCTCACTCACACACACTCTGGCGTAAGTGCTCTCCGTGCGCGCCTCCGCCGACACGGTGTCCCTCCTGCCAAGTTCAACATCGCGACCATCGCTGGTTTGGGCCTACGCTACGCATCGTCCTTCCGCACCCTTTCTGGCCTGACCAGCCAATCTCCCACCGGTGGCGAGTGGCCTGAGGTGTACCAGGCAGCCTTGAGACTGTTACGCCATCGCGTGGCCCGCGACATTCTGTCCCTGTCGTACTCTGGCGTATATGTAGATGAATACCAAGATTGCAATCTTGACCAACATAGAATTGTGATGGAGTTAGCAGAAATCTTGCCTTGCCGCCTCCTAGGGGACTACTTGCAGGGCATATTCGACTTTAAAGGCCAAGATCCCATAGTTTGGGAAAGAGATGTTTCACCCAACTTTGAGCGCTTAAATGACTTAACTACAGCCCACCGTTGGCTACAAACAAATCCGGCATTAGGGGAATGGCTAGGAAGTATCCGAGGACCATTGATGTCTGGGGAGGGAATCGCTCTTCGAGACTATCCAGGCGATTGGCTTGCATCTAGTCACGGCAATGATGTGCTTGCTTGCCGTAGGGCCTCTGAAAAAGTGGACGGAACCGTTGTGGCTATAAGGAAGTGGCGCAGGGATTGCCCAGCACTCGCCAGCAGATTAGGAGGAGACTTCGGTGCCATGGAGGAGCTCGATTGCGAGGCCCTCATGAAGTTTGCCGATGGCCTTGACAGCACAGGTGACGGCCATGAGTGGGCTTCTCTGTTGCTCAATTTCGCATCCATATGTTTCACGGACATCGGCACGAAACTGAAGTCGTTCAAGTCGCTCTACGCCGCAAAAAAGACACCAGATACCAGCAGGCTAAAGGGGAACCGCCCTGTTGTGGAGTCCCTGAACCGGCTTTGCTCAAGGCCAACAGCATCGGCGCTCATCACTGCCGCACGGGCGCTCGACCGCATACCCGGCGCCAAGCTCTATCGGCGTGAACTTTGGAACGCGATGAAGTCCACAGTGGGTACACATCTCGTCGGGGACAACGCGAGTTTCAGAGAAACGGCGTGGCAAGTCCGAGACCGTTCTCGGCGCCATGGCAGGACCCCGGAGAAGCGCATTGTCTCTACTACACTCTTGGTCAAGGGGCTTGAGTTCGATCACGCCGTCGTCACCAATGCCGATGAGCTCTCGGCCAAGGAGCTGTACGTGGCCCTGACACGGGGCCGTTCAGACCTGTCCGTTCTGTCCAGCAAACCTAAGCTCAAGAAGGAATCGGTGGAAAACGTCCTTTGATTGACTGTGCCCCTCCCGGACCGCCGCGTAACCGCAGAATTGGTACAATTGCCTTAGCGGTTTCGACGACCGCTCCCGACCGGAGTTGCCGCGGATGAGCATGGAAGAAACGAGCACGATCCGGCCCATCGACCTCGAGCAGGAGATGCGCACCAGCTACCTCGATTACGCCATGAGCGTGATCGTGGCGCGGGCCCTGCCGGACGTGCGCGACGGCCTCAAGCCGGTCCAGCGGCGCATCGTCTGGGGCATGTTCGACGGGGGCGCGCGGGCGGGGACGACCTACCGCAAGTCGGCGGGCATCGTGGGCGACGTGATGGGTCGCTACCACCCCCACGGCGACAGTCCCGTGTACGAGGCGATGGTGCGCCTCGCGCAGGACTTCTCCATGCGCTACCCGCTCGTCGACGGACAGGGGAACTTCGGCAGCGTCGACGGCGACCCGGCGGCGGCGATGCGCTACACGGAGGCGCGCCTGGCGCCGATCGCGGAAGAGCTGGTCGCCGATATCGACCAGGACACGGTCGACTTCGAGCCGAACTACGACGGGCGCTACGCGCAGCCCGTGATCCTGCCGTCGCGTCTACCGAACCTGCTGCTGAACGGCTCCTCGGGCATCGCGGTGGGGATGGCGACGAACATCCCGCCGCACAACCTGGAGGAGATCGTCGACGCGGCCGTGCTGCTGATCGAGAACCCGCAGGCAACGCTCGACGACATCCTCGAGTTCGTGCAGGGGCCGGACTTCCCAACGGCGGGCATCGCCCTGGTGGGGGACAACAGCGAGCAGATCCGGCACGCCTACGGCGAGGGCCACGGGCGGGTCACGATGCACGCGCGCACGTCGGTGGAGGAGGGGAGCCGGGGGCGGACGCAGATCATCATCACGGAGCTGCCCTACCAGGTGAACAAGGCCACGCTGATCGAGAAGATCGCGAACCTCGTGCGCGAGAAGAAGATCGAAGGCATCGCCGACCTGCGCGACGAGAGCGACCGCGACGGCATGCGCGTCGTGATCGAGCTGAAGCGCGAGGGGTCGGCGCAGCAGGTCAAGAACCTGCTCTACAAGCACACAGCCATGCGCTCGACGTTCGCGATCAACATGATGGCGATCGTCGACGGGGCGCCGCGGCGGGTGGGCTTGAAGCGGGCACTCGACCTGTTCCTCGACCACCGCCGCGAGGTGCTGCGGCGTCGCAGCGAGCACCAGCTGCAGAAGGCGCAGGAGCGCGAGCACATCCTCACCGGTCTGCTGCGGGCCATCGATCTGCTCGACCAGGTCATTGCAACCATCCGCGGGGCGGAGTCGGCGACGGCGGCACTGGGGCTGCTGCAGGCGGAGCCGTTCGAGTTCTCGGAAGTGCAGGCGCGCGCCATCCTCGACATGCAGCTGCGGCGCCTGGCCGCGCTCGAACGGCAGCAGCTGCAGGACGAGCACCAGGAGCTGATCGAGCGCATCGCCTACCTGGAGGACCTGCTCGCGAACCCACGCAAGATCGACTTCCTCATCAAGGACGACCTGACGGAGTTGCGGGACGAGTACGGCAACGGTCGCCGGACGGAGATCGTCGAGGGCGACCCGGAAAGCTTCCGCGAGGAAGACCTGGTAGCGCACGAAGAGAGCGTGATGACGCTCAGCCGGCGCAACTACGTGAAGCGCACAAAGCTGGAGGAGTTCCGCACGCAGCGGCGGGGCGGGCAGGGCAGCCGGGGGGCGGCCGTTCGCGACGAGGACGCGGTGATGAAGCTGGTCGTGGGCGACACCCACGACAACATCCTCTTCTTCACCGACCAGGGGAAGGTCTACCACCTGCGCGCCTACGACATCCCCGACTCGAAGAAGCAAGCGCGGGGCACGTTCATCACGAACCTGGTCGAGATGGACCAGCAGGAGCGGGTCACGACGATCGTGGTGGTGAAGGACTACGAGCACGACTTCATGGTGCTGGCGACACGCCAGGGGCAGGCCAAGAAGACGCCGCTGAAGGAGTTCGAGGAGGTGCGCCGCAACGGGAAGATCGCGATGCGCCTCGACGACGGGGACGAGCTGATCGCGGCGCGGCTGGCCTCGGAGGCGAGCGATGTGGTGCTCGTTTCGAGCGACGGGCAGGCGATCCGCTTCGGGGTCAGGGAGCTGCGGAGCGCGAGCCGCGTGAGCGGCGGCGTGCGCGGCCTGAAGCTGAAGGGCGACGCCTACGTCGTGGGCGCGGAGGCGGTTCACCCCGAGGCCGCCCAACCGGAACAACTGGTGGTGATCACGGAGCGAGGCTTCGGCAAGCGCACGGAGATGGAGCAGTACCCGGTGAAGGGTCGCGGGGGCCAGGGCGTGCGCACGCTCAACATCACGCCCAAGACCGGGAACGTGGCGGCGGTGCGGATGGTGGCTCCGAACCAGGAGCTGATGCTCGTCTCGGAAGACGGCATCCTCATCCGCACGAAGGTCGACTCGATCAGCCTGCTCGGTCGCAACACGCAGGGCGTGACCGTGATGAAGGTGGGCGAGACCGACCGCGTGGCCAGCATCGCCAACTTCGACCCGGGCGACTCACGCCGGCGCAGCGAAGAGCGCGCGCAGGCCGAGTTGCCGCTGAACGGCAGCTCGAACGGGAGCGCCCCGGCGGAGTAGCCGGCCTCTAGTCGAGCCCGAAGAGTTCGTCGAGGCCGAGGACGAGGCCCTCGGTTTCCCGGACAGCCTTCACTGCCGCGAGGACGCCCGGCATGAACGAGTCGCGGCCGGTGCTGTCGTGGCGCAGGGAGAGCGTCTGGCCGAGCCCGCCGAGAAGCACTTCCTGGTGGGCAACGAGCCCGGGCATCCGCACCGAGTGCAGGGTCACGCCGCCGACCTCGCCGCCACGGGTGTTCGGAACGGTCTGGACTTCCGCTTCCATCCGCTGGAAGGGCTCGCCGCGGGCCTCGACCATCTGCTCGGCAGTGGCTTTCGCCGTGCCGCTGGGGGCATCGACCTTGCCGGCGTGGTGCAGCTCGATGATCTCGGCGTGGTCGAAGAAGCGGGCGGCCTGGCGGGCGAAGTGCATCAGCAGGACGGCGCCGATAGCGAAGTTCGGCGCGACGACGACCCCAACCTTGCGCGCAGCCGCCTCCTCGCGCAGCTCGTCGAGGAACTCGGCGGGCAGGCCGGTCGTGCCGATGACGAGGCGCACGCCGCGCTCGAGGGCGGCGCGGGCGAGGGCGGGGGTCCAGGCGGCGTTGGAGAAGTCGACGACGACCTCGGGGCTGTGGGCGTCGAGGGCGGGGGCGGCCTCGCGGTAGAGAGGCAGGCCCTCGCAGGAGTCGCCCTCGCCGAGAGCGTCGATGAAGGCAAGGGGTTCGGTGGCGGGGTCGGCGGCGGCGGCGAGGGCCACCTGGCGGCCCATGTTGCCGCTTCCGGAGATGAGAATCGGGATGCTGTCCATGACGGGCGATTGTACGCCCGCCGGTTGCGGGGGCGGGGCACCTTACGAGAGCGTCAGGGGCGTTGCCGCTCAGGGGGCACGGCCCTATTCTGCCGCCGATGAGCGAGCTATCGGCACGGGTGCCAGACACGCCAGGGGCGCGGCGGGCTGCCAACGAGCAGGCGGTGAAGCTGGCCGTGGCGGGTCGCTGGCAGGAAGCGGCGGCGCTCAACCGCGAGTTGATCGCGCGCTTCGGCGACGACGCCGAGGTCTACAACCGGCTGGGCAAGGCCTTCACCGAGCTCGGCCGTATCAAGGACGCGCGGCTCGTGTACGAGCGGGCGCTGGCGGTCGACCCGACGAACGCGATCGCGCAGCGCAACCTGGACCGGCTGGCGCAGGCCAAGGAAGAGGCGCCCGCCGCCGAGCCCGCCGCACAGATGAGCCGGGGCCTGTTCATCGAGGACGTGGGGAAGGCGGCGGTCGTGCGGCTGGAGGCGGCGCCGTCCGCCGCCCTGGGGGCGCTCGACGCGGGCGACCCGGTGGAGCTGGAGGTCAAGGGGAACGCCATCAACGCGGTCACGCCGGGTGGGGTCTACCTGGGGATGGTGGAGCCGCGGGTGGGGCTGCGGCTGGCGCGGCTGATGGGCGGGGGAAACCGCTACTCGGCGGCGCTCGTGAGCACAGCCGAGCCGCCACGCATCATCGTGCGGGAGACGTACCAGGACCCCTCGCAGGCGGGCAAGGTGAGCTTCCCCAAGTCGAGTATCAGCGAGGTGCGCGCCTACACCCGGCGCGACTTCCGCCGGGAGAACGTGGAGGACCTGACCGAGGACGAGGACGGCCCCACGGAGAAGATGTCCACGGCGGACGAACTGCCGGAAGAGGGCTGGCAGGAAACGCAGATCTACGAAGATGATGGGGACACAGCCACAACCGACGGCGACGAGGATGATGATGACGATGAGCTCGACTGAACCCCATAGCGTCGTACCCGACCCCCGCGTGCGGGCAGTGCTCGACCGGCTGCACGCGGCCGCCGAGGCAGAGATGGAAGCGTTCGCGCAGGGCGCTCCGCCGGATCCGCAGCCAGAGCCGGAGCCGCGCCCCTTCAACGCCGAGGGGGCGGTGGAGTTCTTCAGCGACAAGTACATCTCACTCGAGCGGGAGCAGGGCAACCTGCTCTACCTGCTCGCCCGCTCGCTGGGGGCGCAGCGGGCGGCGGAGTTTGGCACCTCGTTCGGCGTCTCGACGACCTACCTGGCGGCGGCGATGCGCGAGAACGGCGGGGGGCTCGTGATCGGCAGCGAGATACAGCCGTCGAAGGCGGCGGTGGCCCGGGCGAACCTTGAGGAAGCAGGGGTGGCGGAGTTCGCCGAGATCCGCGTTGGAGATGCGCGCGAGACGCTGGCCGACCCCGGCGGACTGCTCGACCTCGTGCTCATCGACGGCTTCCCCAACCTGAATCTGACCATCCTGCAGCTGCTGGCTCCGCACGTGCGCGTGGGCGGCATGGTGATGGCCGACAACGTGGGCTCGTTCCCGATCGAGATGGGGGACTACGTCGCCTGGGTGCAGGACCCGGCCAACGGCTTCGCCTCGGCCACGCTGCCCCTGCGGGGCGGCACGGAGCTCTCCCTGCGGGTGGCGCCGGCCAACACCGATTGAACATAGGCTCCCCGCGTTCCTACGATGGCGGGCAGCCTGCGCCCCGGCGCCGAACGGATTCAGGCGCCGGAGAGGACACATCCCGTGACATCCGCCCTCATTGAGGCGCGCGGCCTCGTGAAGCACTACGGCGACTTCGTCGCGGTGGACGACATTTCGTTCCACATCCAAGAGGGGGAGTGCTTCGGCGTGCTCGGTCCGAACGGGGCAGGGAAGACGACGACCATCCGGATGATCACGGCAACCTCGCCCGTCACGGCGGGGCACCTGGAGGTGGCGGGGCTGGACGTGGCGGAGGAGCCGCGCAAGGTGAAGGCCGTCCTCGGCGTGGTGCCCCAGGACGACAACCTCGACCCCGACCTGCTCGTGCGCCAGAACCTCGAGGTGTACGCGCGCTACTTCGGGTTGAGGCGCGACGAGGTGCGGCAGCGCATCGACGAGGCGCTCAAGCTGTTCCAGCTCGACGACCGCGCCGACTCGAACGTCGACGACCTCTCGGGGGGCATGCAGCGGCGACTCACGATCGCGCGGGCACTGGTGAACAACCCGCAGGTGCTGATCCTGGATGAGCCCACGACGGGGCTCGACCCGCAGGCGCGCCACCTGGTCTGGCAGCAGTTGCGGCTGCTCAAGAGCCGGGGCGTGACGATGCTGCTGACGACGCACTACATGGAGGAGGCGACCCACCTCTGCGACCGGCTGGTGATCATGCATCGCGGGAAGATCCTGGTTGAAGGGCGCCCGCACGACTTGATCGCGGAGGTTGCGGGGCCGCAGGTGCTGGAGCTGCGGCTGCCACCGCCGGAGCGCGACGCGCTCCTCGCCGAGTTCCCGCAGGGCGACGGCGTGGCGGTCGAGCAGGTGGAGGACCTGACCTACGTGTTCGGCGGCGGGAACGCCTCGGCGATGGCGGCGGAGCGCGTGGGCGACCCGCACCGCGCCCACCTGCGTCCGGGCAACATGGAGGACGTGTTCCTCCTGCTGACGGGACGGGGGCTGCTCAATTGACGGCCTTCGCGCTGACGCCCGACATCTCCTTCGGCGCCTTCCGGGTGTGGCAGCGCAACCGAGACGCGACGCTGCGCAACTGGAAGACGGAGTTCCTCGGCATCGCCGTCGAGCCGTTCGCCATCATCCTCGCACTGGGCCTGGCGCTGGGGCAGTTCGTGGAGCTGGACAGCGGCGAGAAGTACGTGGAGTTCCTGGCGCCGGGGCTGCTGGCGCTCTTCCCCATGTTCGCGGCGACCTTCGAGTGCGCCTGGGGGAGCTACGTGCGCCTGGAGATGCAGGGTACGTACGAATCGATCATCGCCACGCCCATCAGCGTGGACGACGTGATCACGGGCGAGATCCTGTGGGGCACGACGCGGGCGCTGGTGAACGGCACCTACATCCTGATCGTGGCGTCGATCCTGAACCCGTGGCTGCACATGGTGGATTCGCCCTGGGCCATCCTGGCGGTGCCAGTGGGCGTGCTGCCGGGCCTTCTCTTCAGCTCGATCTCGATCTGCTTCGCCTCGATCGCCCGCGCAATGAGCCACTTCGCCTACTTCTTCAACCTGGTGATCAACCCGCTGTTCTGGTTCGGAGGCGCCTTCTTTCCCTTCGACGCGATGCCGCGCTGGGTGCAGATCCTGGGCTGGTTCATGCCCCTCAAGCACGTGGTCGACATCTACCGGGGGCTGGTCACGGGGAACCTGGAGTACTCGATGCTGGGCAGTCTTCTCTGGCTGGCGGTGGTGACGGCGTTCTTCTACGTGCTGGCGGTGAAGCTGATGCGGCGGCGCCTCATTCACTGAAGGATCGGGGCGAAGCGCGCCCGCAGCGCCTCCCAGCGCTCCGGCTCGACGGTCTTGCGCAGGCGGCGCAGCTCGAGCCAGGCGTTGATCGCCGCGAGGATCTGCTCCTGGTCGCCGGTGGCACGGCCGACGCCAGTGGACTCGAACCAGCGGGCGACCTCGGGCCAGTACCAGAGCCTGTTCCTGCGGCGGGGATCGGTGACAGGCGCGGGAAAGCCGCCGGGCCCGCGCTTCCCCTCCACGAGTAACCTGACGCTCTCGCGCGTGCGCCCCGTGCGGCCCGCGATGTCCGCCATCGAGGCGAGGCCGGCATCAGCGATGCGGATCACCTCGATGCCATCCACGCTCTCGAGGTCGGCGATGGCGGAGAGGGCCGCTTCCTCCAGGCTCGTGGCCTCGCGGGAGAAGTCGGCACATGGGACGCCGTTGCTGACGCCGACGGTGGCGTCGTCGCAGCCAGCCTCGTAGACCGCGTCGACCATTTCATCATCAATGAAGTCGGTGCCTTCGACGATCAGGGTGAAGTCATAGAAGTCCATTTCTAGTCTCCTCGGGAAGTAGTGTGAGGACAGCCCCGCATTCCCTGGAGGAGGTGCGCGGCGTGGTTACCGGGATTGCGCGGCGTGGAAGAGATGGAGCGGCGGCACCCCTCCCGGCTTTGTTCCGGGCACCACATCACTCCCCAACCGTGACCTGATGCCGACATGGTGATCCGCCATCCCGTTGCCTCCGCCTCTCGCAGCGCCGCTTCCACCTCCTTCTTCGGATGGCGCCGACGAGGCATGTTGCCAGAATACAACATGCCGTTGGCTTAAAACAACACTGGAGGGTTTCCCCTTGAGGGCAGGTTGTAACGCAACGCCTCGCCGAGCGGGCGCTCGCCACCACATGACGCTCCGACCCTGTCCTTGACCTGTGATCCTTGCGTCTATACTTTTGTAATACGTGGGAATCGCGGGGTTCGACCTGGCGTCCAATCACAGCAATGCCAGCCAATAGACATGAACGCACCCTCGCGGAAGGGCAGGGAATCTAGCATGAGCAAGCACGACGACTGGGACTACGAGAACGCCGAGGTCCACGAGGCGGAGCGGGAAGTGAAGAGCGTGTACTCACTTCGCTTCTCCGCCACGGAAATCGCAGAAATCCGCGAGGCTGCGAAGCGGGAGGGCGTGACGACGAGCGAGTTCATTCGGACGGCCGCCCGGTCGCGAGCGAAGATGCAGACGATCCCCGCGGAGATCGTGAGGGCTCTGGCCCTGGCCCTCGTGAACATCTCCGAGCGCTATGAACTTGCGGGCGTTGCCGGGGGCGAGGGGGGTTCAGTCGAGGATCTGGCGGGGTGGCTGAACGACCACTCTCTGGACACACGATCGGCGTAGGGCGCGTACCAAGCCCTCAGGGGCAGGCGAGCAGGTCGCGGAAGACCTCGGCTCGGTCCGGGGCGCCGGTTAGCTGGGGGACGAAGCTGGCGATGCCGCGCGTGATTGACAGGATGACCCGGCCGGTCTGGTCGCGGAAGGCGACTGTGAGGGTGTGGCCGGTGGTGCCGGCCAGGGGAATGGCGTGGCTACCGTCCTCGCTCGCGAGGGGGAGCTGGAAGCAGACATCGCCGCGGTAGTCCTCGGTGGAGCCACCCGACCAGCGCGCGAGCACGCCCTGGTCGTCGGCCAGCCAGAGGTCCATGGCGGCGCCGGGCTCGCTCTCGATATCGAGGAGGATGGCGAGGGCGGGGGTGCCGTCCTCGAGTTCGCCGAAGCGGGCGAGGTCGACGGTCAGCCGCCAGCCGTCCGGGGCGGCGACGGGGACCGGGGGCAATTCCGTCGGGTCGAAGGCGAGCAGGTCGGGGGTGGTGACGCCCACCAGCGCCTTGGCGGAGGGGGAGGTGAGTCGCGACTTGTCGCGCGTGCAGCCCGCGAGGAGCGTCAGCGCGAGGAGCGCGAGCGCGACAACGGCGACCGCGTTGAGCGCCCGCCGCCGTCGATCTTGCGTGGGCCAGGGCCTAGCTATTGACGGTCACTCCCTGAAGACGCGCGCGGACGTTGAGCATGCGGTTAAGGGCAGCCATGTACGCCTTCGCGCTGGCGACGATGATGTCGGTGTCGGCGGAGCGGCCCGTGTAGGTCTGGCCTTCGTCCTCGATGCGGATTGTGACCTTGCCCTGGGCGTCGATGCCTTCGGTGACGGCGTTCACGCTGAACTCGGTGAGCTCGGGCGACTGACCGGTGATGCGGTTGATCGCCCGGTAGACGGCGTCGACGGGGCCGGTGCCGGTGGCGGCGTCCGTGAGGATGTCGCCCTCCGGGGAGAGGAGGCGCAGGGTGGCGGTGGGCGTGGCGTGGTCGCCGCTGGAAACCTGCACGTGCTCGATGCGCCAGACATCGCCCTCGAGGGAGTAGGACTGGAGGTTATCGCTGACGATCGCCTCGAGGTCGCGGTCGTCGACTTCGATCTTCTTGTCGGCGAGTTCCTTGTAGGCGCTGAAGGCGCGGTTCAACTCCTCATTGGTGAGCTCGTAGCCGAGCCCTTCCATGTGCTGCTTGAAGTAGTGGCGGCCGGAGAGCTTGCCCAGCACGAGCTGGGTGCCCTGGGGGATGCCGATTTCGACCGGGTCCATGATCTCCCAGGTCTCGCGCAGCTTGAGGATGCCGTCCTGGTGGATGCCGGAACCGTGGCGGAAAGCGTTCTTGCCGACGACGGCCTTGTTCCACTGGACGGGCATGCCGGAGAGACGCTCGACGAGCTTGCTGGAGCGGTAGATCTCCTTCGTGTCGATGTCGCAGTCGACGTCACCCATGTAGTCCTTGCGCGTCTTGATGGCCATCACGACCTCCTCGAGGGAGGTGTTGCCAGCGCGCTCGCCGATGCCGTTGATGGTGACCTCGACCTGGCGGGCGCCGTGCTCGATGGCCGTCATGGTGTTGGCCGTACACATCCCGAGGTCGTTCTGGCCGTGGAAGCTGAGGCGGGCCTTATCGATGTTGGGCACGTTCTCGCGGATCATGTCGAAAAGGGAGCCGAGTTCGGAGGGGATGGCGTAGCCGACGGAGTCGGGGATGTTGATGACCTTTGCCCCGGCATCGATGCAGCGCTCGACGATGGTGTAGATGAAGTGCGGGTCGGAGCGGGTGGCGTCCATGGGGCTGAACTCCACGTTGCTCGTGTAGGTGGCCGCGTGCTTCACCATCGCCTCGGCCTGGGTCAGCACCTGCTCGCGGTCCTTGCGCAGCTGGTGGGCCATCTGGATATCGCTGCTGTTGATGAAGACGTGGATGCGGGGATCCTCGGCTTCCTTGATGGACTCCCAGGCGGTATCGACGTCGCTTTCGACGGCGCGGGCGAGGGCGCAGATGGTGGCCCCCCGCACCTCGCGTGAGATGAGCTGGACGGCTTCGAGGTCGCCGGGAGTGGAGCAGGGGAAGCCCGCCTCGATGATGTCGACGCCGAGCTTCTGGAGCTGCTTCGCGATCTCGAGCTTCTCCTCGGGGGTGAAGGCGATGCCGGCGGACTGCTCGCCGTCGCGCAAGGTTGTGTCGAAGATGTGGATCTTTTCGGGCATTTGGGGTGGCTCCTCCGAGGGGTGCTCAGGCCCGGTTCGCGCGTGATGGGCGCGAGACATCGGGCTGCCGGATGTCAGGATCGATCGCGGCCCCTCAACGGGAGGGCCGCCGTGCTATGCGCGCCCGAGGGTGCGCCCCGGCGAGACCGGGGCGAGGGCGTTCTCCAGGTGGACCGCGACAGTTGCGGACATCTTCCGTCAAGTCTCTCGCGGGGGGCGCTCAGCCGCAAGGGACGGGGCGCGTTGGTTCCGTGGCCACAGTGCGTTCCGGAACCGGGGCGCTCTGTGGGGTTCAGCATGGGTCAAGCCCACACTTGCGAATTGCACAGGCAGGTGTACCTTTGACTGCATAGGGCGCTCGACCTGATGGGCGTCCGGCCTTCTGCCGGCAAGGAGGCAGAACATGGGCAAGGGTTTCGAAGCGACCGTCCACTTCACAGTGACCGTTCGAAGCGTGGAGCACGAGGACCACTGGACCACGAAGGCGCTGGAGACCGGCATCGTCACCTCGGGCAAGACGCGGGACGAAGCCGAGACCAGAAACGGTCAGGCCCACATCCTGCTCGTCAGGCGGGTGAAGAAGGAAGGCCTCGTCGCGCTGGCGGAGTTCATGGACGCGCGCGGCTTGAGCTTCGAGATCGGCGCGCCGCCCCAGCAGCAGCGGTCAGCGCCTCACAACCCGTCCGTCGAGGAACTGCCCCTGGCCGCCTGACAGGTTCTCCTCCCTCCTGAGCGCACGGACGACCACGGCGCGGCGTACGCTGTCGCGATGGCGATCCGCACCGCCGCGCTGGAGTCCGCCTGGGACCGTATCCGGGAGCACTACGGGAGCTACCGGCTGGTGCTGCCGGGCGAGCCGAGCTTCATCTGCCAGCCGCACGAGTGCGACGCCTACTGCTGCCGCGCCTTCAACGTCGCGCTCGGTGAGGGGGAGGCGGAGCGCCTGCGCGAGTCCACCGGCCTGCCCGCCTCGCGCTTCCTGGAGAGCGAGGACGGCGAGCCGATCGCGCTCCCGCTGGTGACGCCGTTCGTGCTGGGGCGCCGCGAGGGGCACTGCGTCTTCCTGGACGCCGAACTGGCCTGCGAGCAGTACGAGGCCCGCCCCGACGCCTGCCGTTCGTACCCGCACCAGGTGGTGTTCGTCGACGCGGCGAGCGGGAGGCCGGCGCAGCCCTCGGGCGAGGCGGGGCGGCGGGCGGTGGAGGCGGTGGTCGAGGGGCGGGCGGTGGATGGAGCGCTGCCGCTTCTGCTGCGGCACGACCAGTGCCCGGGATTCACGGGGCCGCCCTCGACGGCGGAGGGGTGGGCGGCGCTGCTGCGGGAGACGTACGCGCGCTCGGTGGGGGGAACGGGCGAGGTGGTAAGCTCGCCGCCGTGAGCCGACGAGGGAAACTCCCGCCCGTGCGCCCGGAGGTCGACCGCATCACCGACGACGTGATCGCGGTGCGTCGCGACCTGCACCAGCACCCCGAGCTCTCCTGGAAGGAGGAGCGTACGCAGCGCGTCATCCTCGACGAGCTGGGAAAGCTCGACGTCGAGGACGTGCGGCCCATCGCGAACACGGGCGCGACGGCGCTCGTGAAGGGCGGCCGCAAGGGACCGTGCGTACTCTGGCGGGCCGACATCGACGCGCTGCCCGTGCCGGAGAAGTCGGGTCTGCCCTTCGCCTCGGAGAACGAGGGCGTGATGCACGCCTGCGGTCACGACACGCACGCGGCCATTGGCCTGGGCCTGGCGCAACTGGCATCGGAGGCGCGGGAGTCGCTGGCGGGGAGCATCCGCTTCGTCTTCCAGCCGGCGGAGGAGGCCTCCGGCGGCGCCGCCCTCTGCATCCAGGAAGGCATCCTGAAGAAACCGAACGTCGACCGCTGCCTCGGGCTGCACATCAGCGCCGACGTGCCGGTCGGCGAGATCAACGTGGCGCCGGGGCCCTTCTTCGCCTCGCCCACGAGCCTGCGCATCACGATCACGGGCCGGGGCGGGCACGCCGCCTCGCCGCACCAGTCGGTCGACGCGGTGGTGGTGGCGGCACACGTCATCACGGCCCTGCAGACGGTCGTGAGCCGCTCCCTCCCCCCTCTGGAGACGGCCGTCCTGACCATCGGGAAGCTGGAGGCGGGCTTCCGCGGGAACGTGATCGCGGAGTCGGCGGAGCTGCGGGGCACGATTCGCACCTATAACGACCGCGTGCGGGCGCGCATGGTGTCGAAGGTGGAGGAAGTGGTGAGCGGCGTCTGCGCGGCCTTCGGCGCGACGGCCGAGATCAGGCACAACACGAGCTGTCCGCCGCTGGTGAACGACGAAGCGGTGACGGCGTTCGTGGCGGCGGAGGGGGAGCGCTACTTCGGCGTGGAGGCGCGGGTGTCGCGAGGGATGGGGGCGGAGGACATGGCGTATTTCCTGGAGGAGCGTCCGGGCTGCTACTTCTGGCTGGGGGCGCGCAACGAGGTCAACGGCGCCGCCGGACGCCACCACGACCCGGGCTTCATCATCGACGAGCGGGCCATCCCCCTGGGGATGGAGTTCGGGATGCGGCTCCTGGAGGGGTCGCTGGCGGAGCTGGGGGGCTAGAAGAGGCGGAGGATGGGCTCGCCGTAGGCGAATCGGACGAGCGCCGCGACGCCCACAAGCAGTAGAGACGAACGTTGCCAGATCGTTCGGTATGCAGCAAGTTCCCAGTCTTGGCGTCCGAAGAGGCGCGGCAGTGAACAATAGACAACAACATCTTTATAAGGAAGCGCATCAATCCCTTGAACTAGTTCAGAATCCCTGTCGACCATTTGGCCTTCCCTATCGAAGCGAAGAGTGTGAACGTCCCCAACATTTACAACTTGGGCTTCGCGCGTGTACCACTTGTGAAACATTCCATGATTGGCCCAAAGTAAACCAGGATTGGCGGAAGGTTCGTAAAGCAGGGAGGGGAGTAACGGGGATGAAAGGAGTACCGGGTGTACATCATCACCCTCGGCTAACGCTTCTACCAAGCCTTCTTCAAAGGAGTAGTCCCCAGCGTCACTCCTCCTGATGAGGATGACAAGGGCCGTTGATTTGGGGACGTTGAGGACGGCTTCTGCTTCTTCCGGCACTTCCTTCGCGGGATTCAGGTCTTCGTAGAGAATTGGTACCAGTCCGGCCAAGACCTGAAGAAACACGGCAAGGGATAGCAGGCCGAGCGTGGCCATGTCGATCGCGTTCAAGTCGCCACTATCCTCCGTGGGGCAACATGGCGTACCAAGACTCGACCCCTACCCCTAGATACCCCAGAGCCTTGCGGCGTTGCCGCCTACGACCAGCTTCGCCTGGTCTTCGGGGAGGGCGTCGAAGAAGGACTTTACGAGGCCGCGAGACTCGCCAAGGGTGCTCTCGGGGTGGGGGTAGTCGGCCGACCAGAGGGCGTGCTCGGGACCGATGTCGTCGAGGATCTTGATGCCGGTGGGGTCGTCCATGAAGGTGGCGTAGCACTGGCGGTGCCAGTAGTAGCTGGGCATCTCGGCGAGCTGGGGCTTCATCTCGCTCTCGAACTGGCGGTAGGTCTTGTCGGCGTCGTAGAGCGCGGAGGGCACCCAGGAGATGCCGCCCTCGGTGAAGATCACGTTCATCTCGGGGTGGCGCTCCAGCGTCCCGGAGAAGGTGAGCAGCGACCAGAGGCGGCGGAAGGGCTGGAAGCCGGTGGTCAGGTAGGTGCCGAGGGCGCCCCGTCCGCGGTAGTTGGGGTTCTCGCCGATGTGGAAGGAGAGGGGGATGCCGCTCGCCTCGATGGCGTCCCACATGACGTCCCACCTGGAGCCGTTGTACCAGACGCGCTCGGCGCGGGGGTAGGAAGGGATCTGCATGGCCACGTAGCCCCACGACTTCAGCTTCTGGATGTAGTCGGCGGTGCGCTCGGGGCTGTAGATGGTGGGGAGGATGCCGACGCCGTAGAGGCGTCCGGGCATGCCCGCGCAGAACTCGGCGAGGCCCTCGTTGTAGGCGTCGTAGGCGGCGATCATGAGCTCCTCGTCCTCGAGCGAGAAGAGGGCCATGGAGACCTGCGCGAAGATGAGGCCGGCGTCGAGCCCCTCGGCGTCCATGTCGGGGACGCGCTGCTCGATGTCGCCCATGCCGGGGCGTCCCTGCGTAAGGAGCAGGTTCTGGCCGACGGAGTCGAGGTTGCGGTCTTCGCAGACGAGATGGGTGCCGGTTTCGTCGCGCCAGACCCTGGGGGCGACGTCGCGGTACTTCGCGGGCATACGGTCGACGAAGAGGTCGGGGGGTTCGAGCCAGTGGTCGTCGGCGGAGATGACGCGGGTGCCGGCGGGTGGCTGCCAGTCGAGGTCGGGGATGTCGCGGTCGACGGGCCAGGCGATGGGGGGAATATCGATCGTGGTCATGGCGCGCTCCGGGGCAGGGAAGCTCTGGGGGAAGGATATTCCCCGGGGAGGGCGCTCGCCACCGCGCCGGGGGATGCGGTACCCTCACGTTTCGGCGCTGCCGCGCGCTTGCGGCCGCGCGTACACTGAGCCCAACGAGCAACACAACCGGGAGAACAACGCATGCCTGAATTCGATACCGTCATCAAGGGCGGAACCATCTTCGATGGTCAGCGGACACCGCGATTCAGCGGCGACATCGGCATCAAGGACGGTGTCATCGCCTCGATCGGCGGCAAGATTCACAGCTCGAGCAGCGCGAAGGTGATCGACGCCAGCGGCCTGAACGTGGCCCCCGGCTTCGTCGACCTGCACACGCACTACGACTCGCAGGTGTTCTGGGACCCGTGGTGCACGATCTCGGGCTGGCACGGCGTTACGTCGGTCGCCATCGGGAACTGCGGCTTCGGGTTCGCGCCCTGCAAGCCGGAGGACCAGGAGCGCGCCATGCTGACGATGTCGCGCAACGAGGCGGTGCCGCTGGAGTCGATGCAGGAGGGCATGCCCTGGGACTGGGAGACCTACCCCGAGTTCCTCAACAGCCTCGACCGCACGCCCAAGGGCGTGAACATCCTGAGCTACATGCCCCTCAACCCGCTGATGGCCTACGTGATGGGCCTGGAGGCGGCCAAGAGCCGTCCGGCGAACGAGACCGAGATGGCGGAGATGCACCGCCTGATGAAGGAAGGCCTCGAGGCCGGCGGCTGCGGCTGGTCGGCGCAGATGGGCGAGAACGACGTGCAGCGTGACTACGACGGCACGCTCATGATCACGAACCTGATGACCGAGGGCGACCTGCTGTCCTTCGCCCGCGTGCTGCGCGACGTGGGCCGCGGCTTCATCCAGTGCATCGGCGCGAGCCAGGACCTGACCGAGAAGCTGGCCGACGAGAGCGGCCGGCCAGTCATCTGGAACGTGCTCGCGGTCTTCACGGACCAGCACGGCATCGCGATGCCGGGGTACGACCAGGCCATGAAGTGGCTGGACGAATGCAACGCCCGTGGCACGCGCATCTTCGGGCAGGCGCTGACAGCGGAGAACAACTTCCAGTTCACCTTCGAGGAATGGAACCTGTTCGACACCAGCCCGGCGTGGCGCGAGATGACCCTCGGCACGGTCGAGGAGCGCGCCGCGAAGATGGCCAATCCCGCCCTCCGCCAGGCGATCAAGGAGGAGCAGAGCGACTGGTCGGGAGGCGGCGCGGGCGTCGTCTTCGACTTCAACGACCTGACCGTGGGCGAGCTGCACAAGCCCGAGCTGGACAAGTACACGGGCTGGACCTGCGGCGAGATCGCGAAGGAGCGCGGCGTGCACGTCATCGATGCGATGCTCGACATCGCGCTCGAGGACGACATGAAGGCGCTCTTCGTAACGGCTCCGCAGAAGATGGACATCGAGGCCATGAAGAACATGGCGACCTCGGCGTTCGCGCTGCCGGGCGTCTCCGACGGCGGCGCGCACACGAAGTTCATCACGCTGGGCCGGTACCCGACCGAGTACCTCTCCCTGCTGGTCCGCGACCACGAGATGATGGACCTGGAGGAGGCGCACTGGCGTCTCAGCGCCTACCCGGCATTGGCGGCGGGCTTCCGCGACCGCGGCACCATCCGCGAGGGCGCTCCCGCCGACATCGTGGTCTACGACTACGAAAACCTCGACATGGGCGTGACGGAGAAGGCGTACGACTATCCGGCGGGCGCGTGGCGCCTCATCCGGAAGCCGGAGGGCTACCGCCACATCATGGTCAACGGCGAGGAGACGTTCGTGGACGGCGAGTGCACGGGCGCAACGAGCGGCAAGCTCCTGCGTCACGGCACGGCCTAGCGCGAAACGTCAGCGGCAACGCACCAACGCGGGGCGCCTTCGGGCGCCCCGCTTCGTTGTGCGCTACCGTGAATGGTGGCGGCAGGCGGGGTGGATCGGCCTCCAAACGGTGTACCGCCTCGCCAGTCCGTCGCCCCCTATGCTTGGCTCGTGACTCGGGCCCGGCGCTCCTGGATGACTGCGGCCCTCCGGGTCGGACTGGTCGCGCTTGCACTGAGCGCCTGTGGCGGGCCGAAGGGCGAGGCGAGCGCACACACGGTTCACCTGGACTCGGGAAGGACGGTGGAGGCAGCGGTCGTGCTCTACGACGGCCTCAACGAGGGTGTGGCGGAGGAAGTCCACGCCCAGATGGCCCGCATCATCACCTTCTTCGACGCCCGCTTCGGTGTCAGCGTGCCCCATGTCACGGTCTACCTCGTGAACGAGAGCGGTACGCTCGGGAGCGTCTTCCAGGAAGTTACGGGGTTCCGCCTGGCCGGAGGCACGTGTTTCGCCGGATGGGGTTCCGCGATCTTCCTTATCGACAGTCAATGCCGTGCCGACGGTTCCCTCGTTCTCGACCACGAGTACTTCCACCTCCTGCAGATTCACCTGGCGGGGTTCGGTGACGACCTTGAGGAGTTCGGCCGCGCCAGGGGGCCGCGCTGGCTCCTGGAGGGCATGGCGGACTACGCGGAGGCCCTCTACCGGGGGGAGGTGGGGCCCCGAACGTACCAGGAGCTGCGGGACGAGAACGCGTTCTTCGCGGCCTCGTGGGCGGGCACGCTCGAGGCGACGGGCGACCAGATATTCGCGGAGAACTACGTCCTCGGATTCCTGGCGGTGGAGCTGCTTGTCCAGCGGGCAGGGGAAGGCGCCCTGCTTGACTACTACCGGACCATCTCGACAGGCATGCCGTGGAGGGAGGCCTTCAGCAGCGTGTTCGGCATCGACGTGGAGGAGTTCTACGAGGAGTTCGAGCTCTATCGCGCCGAAAACCAGCCGCCCGTCTACACCATCAGCGGCTCCGTGGTGGGGCCGCGTGGGGATGGCCTGCGACGGATCGCCCTTGTGGCCATTTCGGGCGGCGGCGCGTACAGCACCTACAGCCTGTCCGTGGCCGACGGAGGTTTCGTCATCGCCGTTCCGGCAGAGGGGTGGTACACCATCGGCATCTACCCGCCGCCGACGGGCGCCTGCACCCTGATCGGGTGGTACGAGGAGGACATCGGCTTCACGGCGTCCCGGAGCCATGCTAGCTACATAGGCGTGCAGGGCGGAAACATTGAGGGGATCACCGTTCGTCTGCCGGACGCGTGGTGGGAGATGGAACCCGTCGACTACTGCGCGGACGAGTAGCGGCGGGCGGCTCGGCGCAGCGCGAGGCGGTGCAGGTCGGCCCCCCCTCCCGGTCGGCCCCCATGATCGCATCTGCCAAGGCACGTTGGTGAGTTGTTCAGACCTTCCTTAAACCGCCGTTCACGGGACGGCAACCAACCGTTAAGCGACTGTTCGGCGTCGGTTAAACCTTCGCGGCAGGCGGGTCGATAGCCTCCCTCGTGACCGCGTGCGGGCTCCCGAAAGCCTGGCGCGGCGACAACCCGAGGGAAGGAAGAAACGACCCACATGAGTAACGACTCCATCGAGGCGCCGGCGCCACACCGCGAGGGCAACGAGCCGTTCGCCTCCATCCTCAACCGGCGCCTCAGCCGCCGCGGCCTCCTGAAGACGGCCGCCATCGGCGCGCCCCTGGTGGCGCTCAGCACGAGCCCGCTGCTGGGCGCGCGCCTCTTCGGCGGCGCCTCGCTCGCGGACGTGGCCGGCGCCTCCGGCCACGCCGGCGCCGGCGGCGGCGGCCCGGTCGGCATCGAGAGCATCCCCCACGACCTCGACGACACCGTCAACATCGCCTCCGGCTACGCCGCCGAGGTGCTCATCCGCTGGGGCGACCCGGTCCTGGCGGGCGCGCCCGCCTTCGACCTGAACAACCAGACGGCGGCGGCGGCCCGCAGGCAGTTCGGCTTCAACTGCGACTACGTGGGGTTCATGCCCCTCGACCCGGGCTCGGTCCGCTTCGGCCTCCTGAGCGTCAACCACGAGTACACGGCCGGCGGCGACATGTTCCCCGGGTACGACAGCGACAACCCCACGGCCGAGCAGGTCGCGGTCGAGATTGCGAACCACGGGATGTCGGTCGTGCGCGTCTCGCGGCGCGGCAACGGGACGTGGTACTACCACCCCGAGTCGTACTACAACCGCCGCATCCACGGCGAGACACCGATCGTCCCGACCGGTCCGGCGGCGGGCAGCGCCTACCTGCAGACCGCAGCCGACCCGACCGGCATGGACATTCGCGGCATGTTCAACAACTGCGGTGGCGGCAAGACGCCGTGGGGCACCATCCTCACGTGCGAGGAGAACTTCCACCAGTACTTCGCCAACAACGACGCCGTCGAGGAGACAGCGCAGGCGCGCAACGCGCGCTACGGCGCTCCGGGCGGCGAGAGCTTCCGCAAGTGGGAACGCTTCGAGCGGCGCTTCGACCTGGCGCAGGAGCCGAACGAGATCAACCGCCACGGCTACGTCGTCGAGATCGACCCGTACGACCCGACCTCGACGCCTCGCAAGCACACGGCGCTGGGGCGCTTCAAGCACGAGGCCGCGAACACGACGCTCTCGGACGACAACCGCGTCGTCGTCTACTCGGGTGACGACCAGCGCTTCGACTACATGTACAAGTTCGTCAGCCGCAACGCTTTCAACCCGTACAACCGCGCGGAGAACCTGAATCTGCTCGAAGCGGGCACGCTCTACGTGGCGAAGTTCGACGACTCGGGCGCAGGCGAGTGGATCCCGCTCGTCCCGGACGGCCCGCTGGCGGGCTGGTCCCTGGCCGATATCTGCGTGTTCACGCGCGAAGCGGCCGACCTCGTGGGCGCGACGCCAATGGACCGCCCCGAGGACATCGAGGTGAACCCCGTCAACCGGCGGGTCTACGCCGTCATGACGAACAACACGCGCCGCACGGAGGAGCAGGTCGACGGCCCCAACCCGCGCGGCCCCAACACCTACGGGCACATCCTCGAGCTCACGGAGAACGGTGGCGACGCGGCTGCGACGACGTTCACGTGGGACATCTTCATCCTCTGCGGCGACCCCGCGAACGAGGAGCACGGCACCTACTTCGCGGGCTTCGAGCAGGGCGAACTGGACTCGATCGCGACGCCCGACAACATCGCCTTCGACCGCGCCGGCAACCTCTGGGTGACGACCGACGGGCAGCCTCGCGCGCTGGAGGCGGCGGACGCCACCTACGTCATCCCCACGGCGGGCCCGGAGCGGGGACGCCTGCGGCGCTTCATGACGGGCGTGCCCGGGGGCGAGGTGACGGGGCCGGAGTTCACGCCGGACGACACGGCTCTCTTCCTCGCCATCCAGCACCCGGGCGAGCGGGGCGGCCTCGATGAGCCCACCAGCACCTGGCCCGACGGCGACTTCCCCCGGCCAAGCGTCATCGTCACGCGCAAGCTCGATGGGGGCGTCATCGGCACGTAGCCGCACGTAGCGCGCGCCGCCGGCGCAAGCGCCGCCCTTCGGGGCGGCGCTGCCGCGTTCACGGGCGTGTGCGGGCGCTCGGCTACTCCGTCGTGCGGAAGAGGTCGGCGAGGGGCTTCGCGGAACTGGCCGGCGTTCTCCGCCTGCGCCTGCAGCAGGTCCGAGAACGCTCCCCCCCGGGGAGCAGCCCGATGTCGCTCGCGAGCACAGCCGGAGTCGGTCTAGGCGAAGCCGAGTTCTTCGAGGAACTCGATGGTCACGCGTGCGCACTCCTCCGGCTCTTCGAGCTGGAGGAAGTGGGTGGTGTCGGGGACAAAGTCGTAGTTGGCCTCGATGAGTTCGCCAAGGTCGACCCCGGGGAAGAAGGAGAAGGGGGTGGTCGGGTCGGAGCCGATGGCTTTGACCGGGCAGCGCAGGGCGGCGAGGTCGACCTGCATCGCGAAGCGAACGGCATCGTCGTAGGCGCGCGCCTCGTACTCCTTGGGGCAGGCGAGCTCGAAACCGTCACCATCGGCGGCCGGGCGGAGCACTGTTTCGGCGAGGAGGTCGGGGACACCCGGCTGGACGAGCCGGTACATAGGGTTCCGGCGCAGACTCTCGGCGAGGGCTTCGCGCGACTCGAAACGGTCGGGCCGGCGGCGGGTACCGGCGGCGCCGCGTTCAAAGCGTGGCGCCATCTCCTCGGTGGTCCCGCCCGGCTTGCAGATGGGCGGGTCGAAGAGGACGAGCGTCGAGAAGGCATCAGCTTCCTGTGCGTGCAGCATGGCCGCGAGCGCCGAGAGCGAGTGGAAGACGCCGATCACGGGTTGCTCCCCGAATCGCCCGGCGATGGCCTGGAGCACTCCGCCACAATCAGCGGCAAGAGCGCCGATGTTGTGCGACTCGGGGGCGACGGCGTTCTGGCCATGGCTGCGAAGGTCGTACACAAAGACATCGAAGCGGTCGGTGAGGAGGGACCAGAAGGGGTAGTAGCCGTCGGCGGACTGCCCGTTTCCGTGGCTCAGGACCATGCGGGGGCCGTCGGGGTTGCCGTGGCGGCGCACCTTGATCACCGCGCCGTCGGCCATGGTCGCGTCGAAGGCTGCCGAGGGCTCGGGGACCGTGTAGCGATCCGGCATGCCGCCCGCTTCCTACTCGGTGGTGCGGATGGCGCGGATGGCGATGGTGAGCATGGCCGCGCCGAACACGACCACGACACCGATCTCTTCCCAGGTGCTGAGGGTGTAGCCGAACCAGTCGACGTGGGTGATCTGGAAGGGCGCGTCGGCGGGGAGCGCCTTGAGCTGCTCGGAGAGAGCGATCTCGCGGATGGGGGCGACGGCGTAGGTGACGGGGTTGAGCTTGACGATGACGTCCATCCAGGCGGGGACGTTGTTGATGGGGAAGAAGATCCCGGAGAGGAACATGGCCGGCATGATCGCGACCTGCGAGATCATCTGGAAGCTCTCGACGGAGCGCAGGCGGCTGCCCATGGCCACCCCCAGCCCCGTGAGCATGAACGAGACGAGGGCGATGAGCCCGATGAGCTTGGCGACGATTTCGAGGCTGATCTCGATGCCGAGGATGGGCGCCATCACGAACATGACCATGCCGTTCACGAGGGAGATGGTGGCGCCGCCGCTGATCTTGCCGATGCAGATGGCGGAACGGCTGACGGGCGCCACGAGGATCTCGCGAAGGAAGCCGAACTGGCGGTCGGTCACGATGGAGACACCGGAGAACACGGAGTTCATCAGGACGATCATCGCAACCATGCCGGGGAAGATGAACTGGCGGTAGCCGATATCGCCGGGGAGGGTGGCGATGCTGTTGCCCAGCCCCTCGCCGAACATGACCAGCATCATGATGGGCATGACGAAGGCAGAGATCATGCGGGGGCGGTCGCGGACGTAGATCAGGACCTCGCGCATCCAGATGACGCGCACGACCTGCAGGAAGCTCGCGCGGCCGGTGGCCGGGCGGGGGGAGCGCGTGGCGACGCGGGCGCCCACCTCGGCGGTGGCCTGCTCGGCGGTCATCGCATCCTCCCGAGGCGGCGCATGGAGCGCAGTTTATCCTCTTCGCTCGCTTCGGCCTCGCGGATCTGGTGGCCGGTCATGGTCACGAACACGTCCTCCAGGGTGGGGGCGCGGATGCCGACGGAGAGCACCTCACCCTGGATGCGGTTGAGCAGGATGGGGAGGAACTCGCCGCCCTGCTCGACGTTGAACTCGACCGCATCGTTCTCGATGCGGGGCTCGACCTCGAACGACTCGCGCACCTCGCGCGAAAGCGCCTCGTTGTCGGGACCGGCGATGGAGACGACGTCGCCGCCGAGCCGGGCTTTGAGCCTGTCCGGCGTATCGAGGGCGATGATCTTGCCGTAGTCCATGATGGCGACGCGGTCGCAGGCCTCGGCTTCGTCCATGTAGTGGGTGGTAAGGAAGATGGTGACGCCTTCGGTATCGCGCAGGGAGCGGGCGTAGGCCCAGATGCTGCGGCGGGTCTGGGGGTCGAGGCCGACGGTGGGCTCGTCGAGGAAGAGGACGGAAGGCCAGTGCATCAGGCCGCGGGCCACCTCAAGGCGGCGGCGCATGCCACCGGAGAAGGTGATAACGGTGTCGTCGGCGCGATCGAGCAGGCCGACGCGCTCCATCAACTGCTCGGAGCGGGGGCGGACGTCGGTCTTGGCCATGCCGAACAGGTCGCCGTGGAAGACGAGGTTCTCGCGGGCGGTGAGGCGCTCGTCGACTGTCGAGTCCTGGAAGACGATGCCGATCTCGCGGCGCACGCCGGCGGGGTCGTCGACGATGTCGTAGCCGCCGATGGTGGCGCGCCCGGAGGTGGGGCGGAGGAGGGTGCAGAGCATCGAGATGGTGGTGGTCTTGCCGGCGCCGTTGGGACCGAGGAAACCGAATATCTCAGCCTCCCCAACGTCGAAGGAGATGTCGTCGACAGCGGTTATCTCGCCGAAGCGGCGGCTGAGCCCGGAAACCTGGACGGAGGGAGGCACCGGACCATATTGCGGGGCGGGCGCCCTTGTGCGCAAAGCGGCGGGACTTCAATTGGGGGTTGACCGACGCCCGTGAGGGCCAGGGTGAGGACTCGCGGAGCGATTGAGGGCCATGACTCGATGCCGTTGGTGTGTGCCTGCTCGACAACGTGCGTCCCGGCGCTGTGCTGAGTCGCAATGTGCTTGGACGTACAGTTGCGCCTGACATACGGACCACGAGCTAGGTAGACTGGCGGGGAGAGAGGCTAGCGGAACATGGCGACCCTTGATACGCGCCGGTCCGTGACCAAACTGCAGGATGCGGGAGCTCCCGAGCCGCTGGCCACAGCTACCGTGGACGTGGTCGAAGGGGCCGTTGGATTAGGGACCCGGGACTACGTGACCAAGGACTACCTCCGGGCCGAACTCCACAGGCAAACGGTGCTGCTTGGCGGGGTCGGCATTGCCATCGCTGGCGTGGCTCTCACCATTGCGGAGTTGACGTGATGGTTCAGCAGTTCGAGAGCCCGCACCCACGCCATCATGGAGCCACACCAATCCGCTAGCGTGTCCGCGACGCGGACGTTGTGTTTCGTACGTCCCGCCGCGGTGCATGAGGCATTGACGCCTTCCCCCAGAGCGGCGGCCGTCACGGCTACCCCTCCGGGTTGAAGATGTCGGTGTCGGGGAAGTAGTCGGACCAGGCGAACCAGAAGACGGCGAACCCGGGCAGCACGTCGAGGCGGCTTCCCGCCAGTTCGCCCGAGAGGGCCTCGCCCGTGAGCACGGACCAGGTGGAGCCGGTCTCGAGGTCGCGCACGACTGCGCCGCTGGCCTCCGGATCCTGCGCCTCGAAGGTGAGGAGGCGCCCATCGACGTTCGGGTCGTAGGCGATGGCCGTGGCGCCCACGGCGTCCCAGGCGACGAAGACGGCCTGGTTGCCGATGAGGTCGTTCACGACGGGGTTCTTGGCGAGGAAGCGGTGGGCGTAGGCCTTGCGCCCCTGCGGGAGCACGACGCCGTGCACGAGCTCCTTGCCGACGAGCCGGTCGTCGCGGTTGCTTTCGCCGATGACTCCCGCCCCCGGACTGAAGTAGTAGCTGTTGTACTGGTCGACGACCGGGCCACCCTGGTCCAGCACGCTCGTATCGGGGTGGAGGGCGCGCCAGCTCTCCCAGCGGGTGAGCACGGCGGGCACGATTTCCAGGGCTGTGCCCTTGAGCGGCCCCTGGACGGCCTCACCGAGGAACTGGCTCCAGAGGGTCTCGGTCTGCCGGTCGAACATGACGAGGGCGTTCATGATGAGCTTGCCCGACACGCCGAAGTTGAGCTCCTGTCCGGCGACGTTGCGGGCATACACGATGCCCGTAAAGCAGAGCGGTCACCAGGTGACCGCGATAGCGCGGCCTCCAAGCGTGTCGTTCACGATCTCGTGGCCGCTGAGGAATGCGGCCCCGTAGGCGCGGTGCTCGCCCTCGATGGAAACGCCGATGACGAAGTCGGTCAGGCGGAGCTGGGCGTCGGCCTCGTCGGCGGTGATGAAGCGGGGGTTGCTGATGGCGGGGATGGCGTCGGGGGGGAGGAGGGTAACGATCACGAATTCGCTCTCCTCTTCCGGCTGCCGGGAGGTGGCGGCGGCGGTCGTGGCGGGCGGCTGGGTGGGGGTAGCGGCTGGGGTGGAGGCCTCGGTGGGGGCGGCGGTCGCCTCCGGGGTGGCGGGCCCTTCGGTGGCTGCGGTGGCGGTGGCGGGCGCGGAGGGGGGCGCCTCGGGCTGGGAGCCGCCGCAGGCGACGGCGATCAGCGCAAGCACGAGCGCCACGGCTGCGACTGCAACTGTTCTAGGCATCGCCCGCCTGCGGGTAGCTGCCGAATACCTTGAGCATGCTCGTCATCGAGCGTAGCCCGTCGAGGGCGGCGGCGCACTCGGGGTCGCGGGCGTGCCCTTCGAAGTCGATAAGGAAGATGTACTCGCCGAAGGTCGCGCGCGTGGGGCGGCTCTCCATCTTCGTGCAGTTGACGGCGCGACTGGAGAACTCGTTCAACGCGGCCGTGAGGAGACCGGCGCGGTCGCCGGCGAACTCGAAGGCGATAGACGTGCGGTCACGGGTGGAAGGTTCGGGCTCGTGGGTCCCGATGATGACGAAGCGGGTGGCGTTGTTGGCCTGGTCCTGGATGGCCTCGGCGAGCACGTCGGCCCCGAAGAGCTCGGCGGCGCGAAGGGTGGCGATGGCGGCGGCTCCGGGGCGCCCAACGGCAAGCTCGACGGCCTGGGCGGTGGAGAGCGCGGCCGCGCGCTGGGCCTCGGGGCAGTGCCCTTCAAGGAAGGCGCGGCACTGGCCGAGGGCCTGGGGGTGGGAGTAGACGAGCTCGATGTCCTCAAGGGCGGTGCCGGGGGCGACGACGAAGTTGTGGACGATGGGCACAATCACTTCGCCCTGGATCTTGAGGGCCGTGTCGTGGATGAGGATGTCGAGCGTCTCAGCCACGGAGCCGTTGAGGGAGTTCTCGATGGCCATCACGCCCGTGGCCGCCTCCCCGGACTCGACGGCGCGGGCGACGGCGCCGTGCGTGGGGCAGGACAGCAACTCGGCGCCGGGGGCGTAGCGGCGCGCGGCCTCCTCGCCGAAGGTGCCCGGCGGGCCGAGATAGGCGATGGTCACGCCGGGCCCTCCGGGCTCAGGTGTCGAACCCATGCGCGCCCCCGATCAGGGCTTCCTGGAGCATGCCCTTGCTCTCCGCGCGCGTGACCACGACGAGCGCGTCGCCGACGGTGAGGGTGGTATCGGCGCCGGGCACGCGGGGCACGCCGCCGGAATCGACGATCAGGGCGATGAGCGACTCGGGGGGCAGCAGCACCTCGCGGGGGGTGCGGCCCACCACCGGCGAGGTCTCCGAGAGCCGCACCTCCACCAGCTCCAGCCCCTGGTGCAACTGCATGACGGGCACCATCGAGGTGACCGGCAGCTCCTGCTCAATCTGGGCGAGGATCGCCTCCGTGGCGGAGACGGTCGTCTCGATGCCGCGCTTCTGGAAGAGGAGCGCGTTCGTGGGGTTATTGACGCGGGCGAGGACGCGGGGCACGCCCCGGTAGCGGGCGATCTCGCAGATGACGAGGTTGTCCTCGTCGTCGCCCGTGACGGCGGCAACGAGGTCGGCGCGAGCGATACCGGCGCCGTCGAGCACAGCGGCCTCGCAGGCATCGCCCTGCAGGACCGTGCCTTCCAGCAGGTCGTTGATCTCGGCGGCACGGGGGGCGCTGCGCTCGATCACGAGGATCTCGTGGTCGCCTTCGAGCAACTCGCGGGCGAGGTAGTACCCGACCTTGCCGCCGCCGCCGATGATGACGTACACGGCTCAGGCCGGTCCCGAGCCGGAGAGCATGCCGAGGATCGCCTCCGCGCCGGCGCTGGTGGGGCTATAGGTCTGGAGGCCGAGGTGGCCAAAGATCTCGCCGCGCTCGGGGTCCTTCACCCGGCAGACGACGCTCTTCACGCCAAAGACCTCGTGGGCCAGCTGGCTGGCGAAGAAGTTGCGGTTATCGCCCTGGGTAACGGCGACGAAGGCGTCCGCCTCGCGGGCGCCGGCGCGCTCAAGGACGTCGGCGTCCATGCCGTTGCCCACGGCCTTAAGCCCGCCGAAGGCATCGGGCAGGCGGCGGAACTGGCCCGCGTTGATGTCGAGCATGGTGACCTGGTGGCCGTCGCCGTCGAGGCTCGCGGCAATGGCGGCGCCGGTACGCCCGCAGCCCATGATGAGGACCTTCACCGGCTGGCCGCGGCCTTCCCGGCGGCGGCCGTGGCCATCTCCAGCGGTTCGCGCACGATCCAGACGTTGCAGGAGGCGTGCCGGAGCACGTAGCCGGCGGTGGGGCCGACCTCGAACTGGCCGAGGAGGGGGGACCAGCCGACGCCCATCATGATCACGTCCACGCCCCGCGCCTCCGCCTCCTCCACGATGGCGGGACCGGCGACGCGCGCCTGCAGGAGCTCGTCGTTGATGGTGATGTTGCCGGCCTCGGCGGCGAGGGCGCGGGCGCGGCGCAGCAGCTCTTCGCCGCTCTGCGCCTCGAGGTCCATGTCGGCAGTGACGGGCAGGCTGCGCTCGACCTCGATGACGTGCAGGAGGGTGAGGACACCCTTCTCCTGGCGGGCAAGGGAGGCGCCGATGGCGACGGCCTCAAGGCTGGCCGAGTCGTCTACCACTGGGGCAAGGATGGAACGGAATCTCGCCATTGCGAAACGTCCCTCCGGGACGCGTGAGAATACTGCCGCACGGCTTCGCGCACAATGCGCCCCGCTTTACTCCCCGCTCCCCAGCAAAAGGCGCAGGACACCGTTGGCGATGAGGGCCCCCGCAAACCACATGCCATCGCTGCCCGAGGCGTCCTGCATGAGCAGCAGGAGAAGCAGCGCGATACCCGCGACGAGCGAGGCGATGGCGAGGACCTGGCCGGCGATGCGCATGGGAAGGCGACCTGACAAGCCGGGGATGCTACCGTACCGCTGCGCGCGCGAATCCCGCTCCGGCGTGGCGAGCAAGCGCGCGGATCGCCATAATGGGCGCGCCCGGTCGCAGGAGCGGCCCGAACCACGAGGGAGAGCGCAAATGGACAGCACCGATTTCTACCTGGCCCCGATGACGATGAGCTACTTCTTCCTCGAGGCGCTCGAGAAGAACGGCTACGCCTTCCCCAAGGGCTGGCGTTCGCACCAGCAGAACGTCGAGGCCCTGCTCGAGGACGGCAAGATCGTCCGCATCAACGTCGGCGCGGGGAACGAGATCGTCGTCGAGGACATCACCGAGGAAGTGAACGCCTAGGGCGTCGCGAACTCGCCCGGCCCAACCACGTGCGGGGGGCGAACGCCTCCCGTTTCGTGCGTCTCGCCAGCCGGCTCCACGGATCCCCAACGGACAGGCGCGTCCCCATAGTTGATAAAGGTGCTGTCAGCTTCCCTTCTGTAACTTTGTTGTAAAGTAAGACCCATCCTTCTATAATGTAGCTACCATGGCCAGGAGCTTCTACGAAATCCTGGGGGTCTCCCGCAGCGCCTCCGAGAAGGAGATTCGCTCCGCGTACCGCAAGCTCGCGCGCCGCTACCACCCGGACGTCAACCCCAACGACAGGGGCGCGGAGGAGCGCTTCAAGGAGATCCAGGGTGCCTACGACGTGCTCTCCGACGAGGAGACGCGCAAGAAGTACGACCGGTACGGCGACCGCTGGGAGCAGGCCGACCAGATGGAGGAGATGGAGCGCCAGCGCGCCCAGGCCGGCTTCGGTGGAGGGGGCTTCTCCTTTGGCGGGGGCCTGGACGACCTGGATATCGGCAGCGTGTTCGGCGGCATCTTCGGCGGCGGGCCGCGCGGGCCGCGCCGCGGCCAGGACATCGAGTCGCCCACCGAGGTCACGCTGGAGGAAGCGGCCGCGGGCACGACCCGCACCCTGAGCCTGCAGAGCAGCGAGCCCTGCACCATCTGCGGGGGCAGCGGGGCCGTGGCCAACGCACGCTGCCACGCCTGCGGCGGGGCGGGCGAGGCGCTCAGGCCGCGCCGCCTCGAGGTGAAGGCGCCGCCGGGCGTCCGCACCGGCTCTCGTGTACGCGTGGCCGGCGAGGGGCGGCCGGGGATGGGCGGAGGCCCCGCAGGGGACCTCTACCTGCTCATCACCGTGCTGCCGCACGCACGCTTCGAGCGCAACGGCGACGACCTCACGGTCGAGGTCGCGGTGCCCTACCTCGATGCCGTGCTCGGGGGCGAGGTGGAGGTGGCGGCGCTCTCCGGAAAGGTGCTGCTCACCATCCCGCCGCTCACGCAGAACGGCCGCCGCTTCCGCCTGACCGGCAAGGGCATGCCCGTGCTGGGCCAGGGCGACCGTCGCGGCGACCTCTTCGCGCGCGTGAACGTCGTGCTGCCGGAACGGCTCAGCGACGGCGAGCGCGCCCTCTTCGAGCAGCTGCGCCAGACGAACACCACCGCGCGAGCGGCCAGCTAGCGAGGAAGGACCAGCCATGCCCCACCGACGACCACCACCGACCGAGCCCCTGCCCGACGACGAGCCCTGCTACGTCATCTCGATCGCGTCGCGGCTGGTGGGACTGCACCAGCAGACGCTGCGTTACTACGAGCGCGCCGGGCTCATCCGGCCGCACCGCACGAGCGGCAACATCCGCATGTACTCGAACGCCGACATCCACCGCATTCGCCAGGCCCAGCGCCTCATCGAGGAGCTGGGCGTGAACCTCGCCGGCGTGGAGGTGGTGCTGCGCATGAGCGACCAGCTGCGCACGCTCCAGGCCGAGCTGGACAAGGTGAAGGCCGAGCTCGACACCCTGCGCCGCACGCGGCTGCCGGCGCCCGCCATCGACAGCGAGGGCCGTCCCGCCCGCTAGCCCGACCGATTCCGCCCACCCCGGAAGACCCCGCGCACGCGGGGCAGAGGAGTGACCCCATGATGCGACAGGACCGATTCACCGAGCAGGCCCAGCAAGTGCTCGCCGCCTCGCAGGAGGCCGTACGCACGCGGCGTCACAGCCAGTGGGGCGTCCCCCACGTGCTTTTCGCCCTCTCCGAGCTGGATGGCGGCCTCGCCCTGCAGGTGCTCGAACAGCTCAACGTCGATGTCGCGCGGTTGAAGGATCGCGTCGACGAGGTGCTCAAGGGACAGCCGACGCTGCAGCACGACGTCGTCCAGATCTACACGACCCCCGAAGTGGTGCGGATGCTGGAGGTCGCGAACGCCGAGGCCGACCGGCTCAAGGACGACTATGTGGGGGTCGAGCACCTGCTCATCGCCATCGCCGACAACGAGGAGAGCGGCGCCGCCGGGTTGCTGGCCGAGTTCGGCGTGACCAAGGAGGGCATCTACCGCGCCCTGCGCGAGATCCGCGGGAGCGCGCGCGTGACCAGCCCCACCGCCGAGAGCAGCTACCAGAGCCTCGAGCGCTACAGCGCCGACCTCACGCAGCTGGCCCGGGAGGGCAAGCTCGACCCCGTCATCGGTCGCGACACCGAGGTGCGGCGGGTGATGCAGATCCTGAACCGGCGGACGAAGAACAACCCGGTCGTGATCGGCGAGGCGGGCGTGGGCAAGACGGCCATCGTCGAGGGCCTCGCCCAGCGCATCGCCGAGGGGGACGTGCCCGAGAACCTGCAGGACAAGTCGCTGCGGGCGCTCGACATGGGCGCGCTGCTGGCGGGGGCCAAGTTTCGGGGCGAGTTCGAGGAGCGCCTGAAGGCCGTGATGGAGGAGGTCCGCGAGAGCGACGGCGGCGTCATCCTCTTCATCGACGAACTGCACACGGTCATGGGCGCGGGTGGGGCGGAAGGCGCCATCGACGCGAGCAACCTGATGAAGCCCGCGCTGGCTCGGGGCGAGCTGCACGCCATCGGCGCCACCACGCTGGACGAGTACCGGCGCATCGAGAAGGACCCCGCCCTCGAGCGGCGTTTCGCCCCCGTCCACGTGGACGAGCCTTCGGAGGAGGACACGCTCGCGATCCTGGAGGGGCTGCGCTCGCGCTACGAGGAGCACCACCGGGTCGAGATCGGCGACGACGCGCTGGAGGCGGCCGTACGGCTCTCCTCGCGCTACGTGACCGAGCGGCGCCTGCCCGACAAGGCGATCGACCTGATCGACGAGGCGGCCAGCAAGCACGTCATCGACGCGCAGGAGACGGCGCCCGAGGTGCGCGCAATCGCGAAGCGGCTCGACGCCCTCGCCGAGGAGGCGGACGCAGCGGTCGCGCGCGAGGACCACGAGCGCGCGGCGCACGTCAAGCAGGAGGTGCTCCAGCTGCAGGAGGAGTACGCGACGCTGCGCGCCGAGGACGCCGCCGGGCGGCCCGAGCAGTTGCGCGTCTCGGAGGAAGACATCGCCAGCCTCGTCGGCCAGATGACGGGCATCCCCGTCGCGCGGCTGGAGGAGCGCGAGAGCGAGAAGCTGCTGCGCATGGAGGAGACGCTGCACGAGCGCGTGGTGGGGCAGGACCGCGCCATCGAGGCGCTCAGCGACGCCGTGCGGCGGGCGCGGGCGGGGCTGAAGGACCCGAAGCGCCCGATCGGCTCGTTCATCTTCCTGGGGCCCACGGGCGTCGGGAAGACGGAGCTGGCGAAGGCGCTGGCACAGTGCCTCTTCGACGACGAGGACGCGATGATCCGGCTGGACATGTCGGAGTACCAGGAGCGGCACACGGTGAGCCGCATGGTCGGCGCGCCGCCGGGCTACGTGGGCTACGACGAGGCGGGCGGCCTGACCGAGCTGGTTCGCCGCCGCCCCTACCGCGTCATCCTCTTCGACGAGATCGAGAAGGCGCACCCGGACGTGTTCAACACGCTCCTGCAGATACTCGACGACGGACGGCTGACCGACGGGCACGGCCGCACGGTGGACTTCCGCAACACCGTCGTCATCATGACCAGCAACCTGGGCACCGGCGCGCAGAACCGCCTCACGATGGGCTTCACGCAGCGCAGCGAGGAGAGCGGCGCGAGCGAGCAGGTGCGCGAGACGGTGGAGCGCGCCCTGCGCGAGCACTTCCGGCCGGAGTTCCTGAACCGCATCGACGACACGATCGTGTTCGAGCCGCTCACGGAGCGGGAGCTGGCGGAGATCGTCGACCTGCTCATCATCGAGGTGCGCGAGCGGCTGGCCGAGCGCGAGATCGACATCGAGCTGACGGAGGCCGCGCGCGAGGAGCTCGTGCGCGAGGGCTACGACCCGGAGCTGGGCGCGCGTCCCCTGCGGCGCACGGTCGAGCGACGCGTCGAGAACGAGCTCGCGCGGCGCATCCTCACGGGCGAGTTCGGCGAGGGCCAGCGCATCACGGTCGACCACGCCGGCGGCGAGTACACGTTCGCCGCCGGCGCCCGCGAGGGGGAGGCCGCAGTCGCGGGTTAGGGGGGCCTACCCCGGGGCGGTGGAGTAGACGGGCTCGGGGCGGACGCGGCGGATCTGGGGGACCACCAGGACGATCAGGGCGGAGAGCCCGAGCGTCGTCCAGCCAAGCACTGTCAGCACGATGGGCAGGCCCGCGCTCTGCGCGATCGCGCTGATGGGGAACGTGAGCAGCATGGCGAAGCCGTTCGTGAGGGGGAAGAGCCCCATCACGCGGCCCCGCATCCCCTCCACCACCTTCTGCTGGATGATCACCGAGGCGCTCACCGTCGAGGCCGAGAGGGCGACGCCGAGTCCGACGTTTGTGACGGCCGTCAGCCAGATCGAGCGGGAGAAAGCGAAGATGATGGCGCTGACGGCGAAGGCGATGGCAGCCAGCACGAGGGTCGAGCCGCGACCGGCGACATCCGGGCGCTGGGCGAAGTACATCGACCCGGCGACGGCGCCGCCGCCCCAGCCAAACGCCATCAGGGCGAAGCCCTCCTCGCCGACTTCGAGGATCTCGGTGGCCCAGATCACACCGAGGTTGCCGACGCCGGGCATGCCCACGCCGTGCATCACAAACACGAGCCCGACGGCGGCGAGGATGACCACGTGGCGCCGCGTGTACAGCAGGCCGTCGACCACGGCCCGCAGCATCTGGCGACCAGCCTCCCCGCGGCTCTCGTAGTTGAGCATCGCGATGAGGGGAATGATTCCGAGCCAGGTGAAGAGCGATGCCGCGTAGAGCACGCCCGGCCCGAAGGCGCCGTTGAGGACCGCCGCCAGGGGAATCGCGATCGGGATCATCAGCTGCTGGGCGGCGGAGTTCAGGCTGATCGCGTTGCCGAGGTCGTCCATGCCCACCACGGAAGGGATGCTCGCCTGCCTGGCGGGGTGGTCGATGGCCTGCGTGGCCGAGGCGAGGAAGGTGAGGGCGACGACACCGATGATCGTGGCCCCGCCGAAAGGCGTCATCAGCATGAGCAGGGCCACGAAGATGTTGAGCACGAGCGAGGCCGACTCGCAGCCAAGCAACACCTGACGCCGCTCGAAACGGTCGGCGATGGCGCCGCCGATGAGGCTGAAGAGCAGCGTCGCGAGGCCACGCCCACCCAGGAGCAGACCCGTATAGATGATCTGCTGCTCGGGGTAGACGTGCTGTACCCAGAAGATCTGGGTGACGAAGTGAAGGGGCCCGACCAGCCCGACAAGCACGGTACCCGCCAGCAGGAAGCGGAAGTTCCGGTGGCGCAGGGCGCGGAAGGCCTGGGGGGTACCGCTGGGCATGAGGGGCGAGTCTACGCGTCAGCGGCCTCACACCCTGTACTGGTCCGCCTGGGGCACCCTTCCCAGGCGCCGCATGCTGGCAATAGTCTTATAAAGGCGGCATCGGTTGCTTTGTCCACAGGAGAGCCTCCTTTATGAAGGGCTGGGTCGCAGCAGTGGCCGCCTTGCTGCTCGCGATCGGCTTGTGGGCGCCCGCCCTGGCGGACGACGACGGCACGGTCAGCGTGCAGGTTCGCCTCTGGCAGGACGCGAACAGCGCCAGCCGCGTACACCTCAGCGCCCGCGCCGAAGGGGGCTCGTGGAGCACGCTGGGCACGGTCCGGCTGACGGTGGACGAGGAAGGCAGCGACGAGAGCCGCCGCCGCTACGAGAGCGTAGACGTGGTGGCGCCGCTGCCCGGAGGAAACCGAGGTGCCACGGCCAGGGTCGAGGTGCGCGTCGAGCAGGAGATGGAGAGCGGCAGCTTCCACGTGGGCGCCCGCGGCGAGGGCCAATTCTGGGATGAACCGGAGACGGAGCCGCTTGCCCTGAGCGGGTCCACCCCCCGGGGCTGGTTCCGATTCGGCGACATCACCTTCGAGGTGGCCGTCTCCACGCCCAGCCAGCGTCACCTCGACCTGAAGCGGTACATGCTCCAGCTCATCAACGCGGAGCGGTCCGAGGCGGGGGTCGAACCGGTCGTCCTCGGCGAGAACGACGCCGCCCAGTTACACGCGGAAGCATCGCTGGCGGGCTGCTATTCATCGCACTGGGGCCAGGACGGCCTGAAGCCGTACATGCGCTACAGCCTGACCGGGGGCCACAACGCCATTGCCGAGAACGGCCTCGGCCTGGACTACTGCGTCACCGCGGCGGACTTCCACGCCCCGCTGGCCCCCATCAGGCAGGAGGTGGAGAAGGCGGTGGAGGCCTGGATGGGGAGCGAGGGGCACGCCAACAACATCCTTGACCCGTGGCACCGGGCCGTGAACATCGGGTTGGCCTGGGACCGTTACAACTTCCGGGCCATCCAGAAGTTCGAGGGGGACTACCTGGAGTACACCCGCCCCCCAACCATCGAAGACGGGTGGATCGAGCTTGCGGGGACCGTGAAGAACGGCGTGCGGTTCTCGGAGCCAGGGGATCTGCACGTGCGGGTCAACTACGACGCGCCGCCGGTCGCCCTCACACTCGGCCAGGTCACCCGCACCTACTGCTACGACAGCGGCCCTGCCGTGGCCGGGCTGCGGAGGCCACTGCCCCCGCAGCGCTTCTACCTCTCCGAGGAGTTCGGTCGCACCTACCGGCCCTGCCCGAATCCCTACCATGTGCCCCCGGATGCACCCGCGCCCGGCTCGCCGGCCGAGGCCAACACGTTCTGGCGGGCGGCGCGCGACGCCACCGAGGAGCAGGCGGAAGTCAACCTGACCGTTCCCTGGATCACCGCCGAGGAGTGGACGGCGAGCGGGCAGGCCTTCTCCCTGAAGGCGGATATCTCGGAGGTGGTGGCGGAACACGGCGCGGGTGTCTACACCGTGCTCGTGTGGGGGAATGTCGACGGCGACTTCGTCCTGATCTCGCGCTACTCCATCTTCCACGAGGTGGAACCGCCCGAGGGATACGTCCAGCACCGCTGAAGGCATGGCGAGGCGGCGCGCGATCGGCCAGAATCAGCGCGCTTTCGAAGCAGGAACAGGAGGAACGCCATGCTGCTAGAGGGGAAGGCCGCCGTCGTCACCGGCGGGGCCGTCGGAATCGGACGCGGGATCGCGGTGGCGCTGGCCGAGAACGGGGCGGATGTCGCGAGTCTCGACATCGACGCCGTCAACAACGCGGAGACGGCCGCGCAGGTGCGCGCCACGGGCCGCCAGGGGATTGCGATCGACTGCGATGTGGCCGACAAGGTGCAGGTGCGCCGAGCGATGAACAGCGCCCTGCAGCGGCTGGGACGCATCGACCTGCTCGTCAACAACGCCGCCATCTACGCGGACACGACGCTCACGGGCGGCACGTACGAGTCGCAGACGCTCGCCTACGAACGCTCCATCGACATCTGCGCGATGGGCAGCTACTACTGCGCGACGGCGGCCGCGGCGGCCATGCGGACGGTGGGCGGGGGCGAGATCATCAACGTAATCACCGAGCACATCAAGGAAGGCCACCTGATGACCGGCGGGGCGGCCAGCGGCTACGACTGCGCCAAGTGGGTGCAGTGGCGCCAGGTGGAGACGTGGGCGATCGAGCTGGCGGAGCACAACATCCGCGTGAACGGCCTCTGCATGGGGGCCACGGACACGCCCATGCTGCGCGCCGTCTCGGCGGCGGCGGCGGACGCGGGGATGCGCGCCTCCGATGTCGGGCAGGCGGTCATCAACATCCTCTCGCACGGCGCGGACGGCCCCAGCGGGGAGACGTTCGTGTTCGGAACCTCGGGCACGCCGCGCGCCCAGAGCCTCGAGGAGATCGCCGCTCTCGCGCCCGCCTGAGACCGCGCGAAGATCGTTGACAACGCGCGTAGGATGGTGCGCATAGCAGGCGCGTATTGCGCGCCGGTTCCGTCGCGACCACACAGCACAGGGAGTAATCGCATGGTCCTCCAGTCCGTCGCCCGCCAAACGCCAACCACAAAGGCGCCCGAGCCAGTCCTCGGGACCGACCTCATCCCCAAGGAACGGTACATCTCGAAGGAGTTCATGGAGCTCGAGTGGGAGCGCATGTGGACGAAGGTCTGGAACGTCGCCGGCCGCGAGTCCGACATCCCCAACGTCGGTGATTACTTCACGACGGAGCTGGGCCCCGAGTCCTTCCTGATCGTGCGCGAGGCGGAGGACAAGGTCCGCGCCTTCTACAACGTCTGCCCGCACCGCGGGAACCAGATCCGCAACGCCGGCATGGGGCACGCGGAGAGCTTCCAGTGCGCGTATCACTTCTTCGAGTTCAACCTCGATGGTTCGAAGAAGTTCGTGCCGGATGAGGACACGTTCACCCAGGGCGTCCCCCAGGAGACGGCCCTCACCGAGGTGCCCTGCGATACGTGGGGCGGCTTCGTCTGGTTCAACATGAACCCCGAGGCCGAGCCCCTGATGGAGTTCCTGGGCGAGATTCCGGAGCACCTGGACCCGTACCACTTTGACCAGCAGTACCTGGTGTCGGACCAGACGATCCTCTGGGACTGCAACTGGAAGACCTCGGTGGACGCCTTCAACGAGGTCTACCACGTACAGGGCATCCACCCGCAGATCCTGGAGTCGATCGACGACATCCACGTGCAGATCGACCTCTACGAGCGGCATAACCGTTATCTCGTGCCCTTCGGGCTGTTGAGCCCGCGCTACCCGAACCAGGAAGACCTGACACGCGCGCTCAGGGAGATGCTGAGCGCCGCGGGGGTCGACCCGGAGACGTTCGAGGGCGGCCCCGCGGACGTACGTCCGGCCATCCAGGCTTCGGTGAAGAAGTACGGCGCCGAGCACGGCATCGACCTCTCGGACCTGAACGATGACCAGCTATCGGACGACTACCACTACTACATCTTCCCGAACATCACGCTGAACACGCACCACTCGGGCGTGATGTTGTTCCGGCAGCGGCCGCACGCGACCGACCCGAACAAGATGTACTACGACCTGCAGAACTTCATCCGCATCCCTGAGGGTTCGGACCCGCCGCCGCGGCCGGTGCACTCGACCCACAAGCACGGCGAGGTCTCGCTCGGGCTGGGGCTCGACCAGGACTCGTACAACCTTCCGCGCGTGCAGAAGGGGATGCAGTCGCGTTCGTTCAAGGGGTTGCTGATCAACTACCGCGAGCGCCGTATCCGCCACATGCACAAGGTGATCGACGACTACCTGGAGGGCCCGGACCGCTAGAGTTCCACCAGTCAACGACTACCGGGAGGCCGCGCAGCATGCTGCGCGGCCTTCCTGCGTTGTACGCTGACTCCACTTGAGAGAGTCGGTGACGGCGCCATGATGGAATACCACGGTTACCGAGCCTCGGTCACCTTCGACGACGAGGCAGGCTTCTTTCATGGCGAGGTTGTCGGCACGCGCGACGTGATCACCTTCCAGGGCGAGTCCGTCGCGGACCTGCGGCAGGCGTTCGCCGATTCGGTCGACGAGTATCTCGCGTTCTGCAAAGAACAGGGGCGCTCGCCCAACACGACTTCGTAGTCCAAGCCTCTCGTTGCGATCCGTTGAACGCCGCCGTAGCGTGCGCGCCCCTACGAGGAGGACGGACATGCAGGACTTTGCGGGCAAGGTCGCGGTGGTGACGGGCGGGGCGAGCGGTATCGGGCTGGGCATGGCCACGCGCTTCGCCGCTGAGGGGATGCGTCTCGTCCTCGCCGACATCGAGGAGGGGGCGCTGGAAGGGGCCGCGCAGGGACTGCGCGAGGGCGGGGCCGACGTGCTGACCGTCCAGACGGACTGTGGGGACGCCGCCTCCATGGACAACCTCGCGGAGCAGGCGCTCGGGCACTACGGCTCAGTACACGTCGTCTGCAACAACGCGGGCGTTGGCACGCAGGGGCGCATGTGGGAGCTGACCGTGAACGACTGGGAGTTCGTGCTGCGGGTCAACCTCTGGGGGGTGATCCACGGCGTGCGCGTGTTCGCCCCGCACCTGATCGAGCAAGACGAGGGGCACATCGTGAACACGGCCTCGATGGCGGGGCTCGTATCGGTGGCGGGCGCGGGGCCGTACAACGTGAGCAAGCACGGCGCCGTCACGCTCTCGGAGACGCTGCACGCCGAGCTGCGGGACGCCGGCTCGAACGTGCGCGTCTCGGTGCTCTGCCCGGGCCTCATCTCGACGAATCTCGGGAACTCGGAGCGCAACCGCCCCGCCGACCTGCGCGAGCTCGACGAGGAGGAGCTGCGGGCGCGCGCGGAACGGGGCCGGCCCCGGCGCGAACCGATGCAGCGGCTCACGCCGGAGTGGGCGGCGGAGTGCGTGCTGGAGGCGATCAAGGTGGACCGCTTCTACATCCTCACGCACGAGGATCCCGAGGGGCAGATCGCGCGGCGCCACGACGCCATCCAGAACGACGGCGCCCCCGCCATCGTGCGCTCCACGGTCTTCGCCGGGGACGCGCGCAAGCAGGGGTAGCGGGCCCGAGTCCTCGTGGCCGGTCGCGCAGTCTCGGGCGTGGCTCCTTGTTGTAGGCTGCGGCGCCTACGAGGAGGACGGACATGCAGGACTTTGCGGGCAAGGTCGCGGTGGTGACGGGTGGGGCGAGCGGTATCGGGCTGGGCATGGCGACGCGCTTCGCCGCCGAGGGGATGCGCCTCGTCCTGGCGGACATCGAGGAGGAGGTGCTGGAGGCGGCCGCCACGGACCTCCGCGAGAGCGGGGCCGAGGTCCTGACCGTCCAGACGGACTGCGGGGACGCCGCCTCCATGGACAACCTCGCCGAGCAGGCGCTCGGGCACTACGGCTCCGTCCACGTTGTCTGCAACAACGCAGGCGTGGGCGGGCGGGGGCGGATGTGGGACCTGGGCGTGAACGACTGGGAGTTCGTGCTACGGGTGAACCTGTGGGGCGTGATCCATGGCGTGCGCGTCTTCGCGCCCCACCTGATCGAGCAGGACGAGGGGCACATCGTGAACACGGGCTCGATGGCGGGGCTCGGGTGGGTGCCTACAACGTGAGCAAGCATGGGGTCGTCACGCTTTCGGAGACGCTGTACGGGGAGCTCCGGGACGCGGGCTCGAACGTGGGCGTCTCGGTGCTCTGCCCGGGCATCATCAGGACGAATCTGCGCAACTCGGAACGCAACCGGCCCGACCACCTGCGCGACCTCGAACCGGAGGAGGTGCAGGCCCGGATCGAGAGCACCCCGGGCTTCAGCGACACGGTCCGGTTGCGCGCGCTCTCGCCGGAGTGGGCGGCGGAGTGCGTGTTCGAGGGGATCAAGGCAAACCGCTTCTACATCCTCACGCACGACGACCACGAGGGGCAGATCGCCCGCCGCCACGACGCCATCCAGAACGACGGCACCCCCGCGGTGGTGCGCTCCACCGTCTTCGCGGGCGGTCCGATCGAGCGGTAGCGGGCGGCTACGCCCTGGCCGCCTCCAGCGCGAGTTCGGTGATGACGGCGGCGATGCCGGGGTGGGTGCCAGCGGGGTCGGCGTAGCGGACGGCGCCGACGCCGTTCGCGGCGACCTGGCCGACGTGCCAGCCCTCGGAGGCGAAGAAGGGCACGACCACGGCGCTCCGCCCACCGGCAAGTTCCGGGATCGACGCGATGTTCGGCTCCTGGTCGGTGAACACGGCGATGACCTCGGCGAAGCGGCCCGCGGCGCGCACGCGCTCGACCTGCTCGTGGACGGCGTTCGACGATCCGGAGTTGCGTCGCGTCCCGTGCCCAAGCACGAAGATGGCGTCGTCTGTGGCGGCGCCCGCCTCCAGCGCGCGCTCGACGACGATGCCGGCAAGGGCGGGGTGGACGCCGACCGGTCGCGTGTAGCGCACGGTGCGCCCCTCGTGATGGGTGACGGGGCCGTCGAGGCCCATCTCGGCGGGGATGACCTCGCCCGTGAAGTAGCCCTCCGACATGAACACGGGGACGACGGTGACATCGCTCGCGGCGCAGCCGTCGAGGGCGCGCGCGAGGGACGGTTCCTCCTTCCAGAAGGCGACCAGCACCTCGTCCCAGGCGCCGCTTGCGGCCAGCGCGCGGGCGTGGGCGCGGACGGCCTCGCCGGAGCGCGCGTTCAGGTGCGATCCGTGGCCGGCGAGGACGAGCGCCGTACCCATCGCGCTCATGCCAGCGCGTCGACGACGGCGCGCACGAGTTTGTCCAGCGCGGGCGAGGCGGCCTCGCGGTCGACGCGTCCGAAGCATTCGCGTACGGAGTCCGAGGTGCTGGGCCCGATGCTGACGAGGGCGGCAGTCAGGCCGGCCGCGTCGGGGCCGAGGGCCTCGCGAAGGTTCCGTGCGGTCGAGCTGCTTGTGAAGGTGATGGCGTCGGCCTCACGCACGGCGTCGATCTGTTCGGGGGTGAGGGGCACGGGGCGGTTCTCGTAGGAGGTTACGGCGCGCACGGAGAACCCGCGCTCCTCCAGCGCGAGGGCCAGGTTCGGCGGCGAGAGGTTGGACTGGAAGATTGTGACCATCTCGCCGGTCTCCGCAGGCAACTCCGCAAGGGCCGTCGACCAGAACTGCTCCGGGACGAAGTCGGCGCGCAGGCCGTAGGCGGCCAGCGCGTCGGCGGTGGCGTCGCCGACGGCGGCGAGCCGACGACCGGCGAGCGCGCGCGCGTCGAGGCCGGCCGCGAGCAGCGTCTGCATGGCGGCCTCGACGCCGTTCGCGCTGCTGAAGGCCCACCAGTCCGCGGGCGCGGCCACCGCCTCGCAGAGGTCGGACGACCCGGCCCGCGAGACCAGCTCGATGGCGGGCGCCTCGGTCACGAAGGCGCCCTCGGCTTCGAGCAGCGCTACCAGCTCGCTCGCCTGCGCGCGCGAGCGCGTAACGGCCACGCGGCGACCGGCGAGGGGGCCGGGGTCGAACCAGGCCAGCTCGCCCGCGAGCCCGGCAACCTTCCCGACGACCGTCACGAGCGGGGCCGTCAGGCCCGCCTCCGTCACGCGCTCGGCGATGCCGGCGAGCGTGCCCGTCGCGACGCGCTGGTCGGGACGGGTGCCCCACTGGACGGATGCGGCGGGCGTCTCCGGCGAGCGGCCCTCGCCGATGAGGCGGTCCGCGCACTCGGCGAGCGTCCCGGCGCCCATGAGGAGCACAAGCGTGTCGACCTCGGCGGCGGCCCGCCAGTTGGCGGCGTCGCCCTCCACGCTGCGGGCGTTCAGGACCATGAAGGCGCCGGCGAGGCCGCGGTGGGTGACAGGGATGCCGGCGTAGGAGAGGGCGCCGATAGCGGAGGTCACGCCCGGAACGACCGTGCAGGGCACACCCGCCTCCCGGCAGGCGCGCAGCTCCTCGGAACCGCGCCCGAACACGAAGGGGTCGCCGCCCTTGAGGCGGACGACGCGCTTCCCTTCTTTCGCGCGGACGAGCATGAGCGCTTCGATCTCGTCCTGACTGGCCAGGTGCGCGCCGGCCCGCTTCCCGACACCGACGACCTCCGCGTCCGCACGGGCCTCGCGAAGGAGCGCCGCCGGGGCGAGGGCGTCGTAGAGAACGACGTCGGCGCTCCGCAACGCCTCAAGTCCCGCGAGGGTGATGAGACCGGGGTCGCCCGGCCCGGCGCCCACGAGCGCTACCGAACCGGTGGCCGGTGACTGGTGGTCGGTGGTCGGTGGTTGGTCGTCGGTGGACACGGTGTGGGAATCCCGGCCTCTATTATGGGCGCGGTGCGGTCGCTGGGCTCCCGACGGGGATTCCGCGGCTGGACCAGAAACCCCGGAGCCAGCAACCGAATGACCGAACCCGTCCAGCACTTCTACGAGTCGCAGCGCTTGCGCCTGTCGTACTGGGCCTGGGGGCACGAGGACGCCCAGCCGCTCATCCTGCTGCACGGCGGGCGCGACCACGCCCGCAGCTGGGACGAGCTGGCGGAGGCGTTCGCCGAGGACCACTACGTGGTGGCGCCCGACCTGCGCGGCCACGGCGAGTCGGCCTGGTCGCCCGGCAGCGAGTACACGACCTCCCAGTACGCCGTCGACCTGCTCACGCTGGTCGAACGGTTCGACCAGCCCGTGCGCGTCATCTGCCACTCCTTCGGGGGGCAGGTCACGTTCCTCGCGGCGGGGACGTACCCGGAGCGGTTCGCCTCGATCGTCGCGATCGAGGGACGCGTGCCGGGGCTGTTCGAGGAGCCGCAGGCGATGACACCGGAACGCTTCCGGAAGTACGTCGAACAGCGGCTCTCGCTGGAGACACGCCGGGTGCGCCGCTACGCGGACCTCGAAAGCGCGACCCAGCGGGTGGAGGAGATGAACCCGCGCCTCTCACCGGAGCAGGCGCGGCACATCGCCGTACACGCGGTGCGCGGGGACGGGGACGAGCTCATCTGGAAGTTCGACAACTGGTCGCGGCCGGGGGTGCGTCGCGACGAGTTCACGCTGGCGGAGATGCGCGGCTTCGTCGACGCGATCGCGTGTCCCGTGCTTTACCTCATCGGCGGCGAGGCAGGGGTGATGCGGGGCATGAAGGGTTGGGTGGAGGGGCTTGCGGGGGTGCGGCCGGTAGTGGTCGAAGGGGCGGGCCACTGGGTCCACCACGACCAGCCCGAGCGCGTCATCGCGCTGGCCCGGGAGCACTTTGGGGCGGGAACCGACAACAGCCCACCAACCACCAACCACTAGCCACCAGCCACCCGCTCCACGTACGCTCCCGCGGCAAGCGGAGGACGCGCGTGAGCGACACGGATAGCGGCATCGACGAGAGCGAGGCGCTGTTCGCCGTGCTCGTCGAGCTGGGCGTGACCAACGCCCGCGCGCTCGGGCTCGACCACCCCGGTGTTGTCGCGCTCTGCGACGCGCACCGGCAGCTGGAGGAAGGGCAGCCGGGCCTGGCGATGCACACGCTCGAGGTGGAGCTGGGAGAGCCGGAGTCGCCCATGCCGATCGAGGTGGGGGCGGCGGCGTTCGTCCTGCGGGGGAAGGCGCACGAAGCCCAGGACCGCGCCTACCACGCCCGCATCGACTATGAGTACGCCCTCAAGATGCGCGCCAACATCCCCTTCGCGAGCGAGGCCATCCGGCGCATCGACCGCGGCGGCTGAGGCGAGGCGCCCGCCGGTCCCCTAGAATCGCGCGACCAGCGACGGAGGCGGCAGCCATGGTGCGAGCGGAGATCATCGGGCGCAGCAAGAAGCTCCAGGAGACGGCGCCGCCCCTTGAGCGGCTCCTCGGCATGAGCGAGGCGCTCAAGCAGGCGGGCGACGAAGCGCAGGAGATCCGCCACATCCCCGCCTGGGCCTCGAACGAGATCGCCGACCAGGGGCTCTACCGCTTCGCCCTGCCCCAGGAGCTGGGGGGCGAGGACGTATCCACGCGCGACCAGATCGAGATCGTGGAGGCGGCTTCCGCCATCGACGGGTCGGTCGGCTGGTGCGTGCACATCAACTCGGAGATCAACAGCCTCTTGCTGCGCCGCATGAGCATGGAGCTGGTGCCCGACTTCTACGACGACTGGCGCGTCCTCGCCTGTGCCGGCGTGGGGCCGGGCCTGGAGACCGCCCGCGCGCGACCGGTGGAGGGGGGCTGGCGGCTCTGGTGCCAGGGCTCGTTCGCCAGCGGCTGCCACAACGCCACCTGGGCGATGGTGCACACGCGCTCAGAGGGCGTGCCCCTCGAGGGCGGAGGTTCATCAGAGAGGGCGTTCCTCATGCCGCGCGGGGACTGGGAGATCGTCGATACGTGGGACACCGCCGGCCTGCGGGGCTCGGGCAGCGCCGACGTGAAGGTCGATGGCCCCTTCATTCCGGAGAAGGCGACCCTGCCCAAGGACCTCTTCGGCACCTGCGAAACGTTCGCGAGCCCCACCCTGCGCAACCCCATGCAGGCGCACTACAACAAGGGCGCCGTCGCCCTTGGCATCGCCCGCGGCGCGATCAACGACCTGATCGAGCTAGCGATGGAGAAGACGCCCTGGGGATCGGGTTCGCTGCTGGCGGACCAGCCCGAGCTGCAGTACCGCCTGGGCGAGGCCGAAGCGACCGTGCGGGCGGCGAAGGCCTTCATGATCGACGCCCAGGAAGTGACGGAGCGGCACCTCGGGCCGCTGCCCAAGGACGGGGGTCGCGCGCGGCCGGACTGGGAAGTAACGCAGCGCTCCTTCCTCTCCTGCGTGCACGCGGCGCAGGTCTCCCGGCACGTCGTCGACACGATTCACAACACGGCGGGGACGACGGCGAGCCGCATGGAATCGCCGCTGGAGCGCCGCCTGCGGGACTCCCACCAGGCGGCCGCGCACGCGGCTATCTCGTGGCGGCAGTACCGCAACCTGGGCAGCACCTACCTGGGCAACGAGATCCCGGGCCTCTCAGCGCCGCGGGCGTAGAGGAGAGCGCTCAGGAGTCCTTCGGGGCCTTCTGGCGGAGGAACTTGCCGACCGTTCCGGAGAGGAACGGTCGCAAAGGCCGCGGCAGAACCTTCCAAGCGATCGCCTCGCCGGCGACTCCCCCCACCTTGCGGATCTCGTCCTCGTGTTCGCGCACGTACTTCGCGGCGCGCTCGGCGGCGGGGCGGGAAGCCTCGATCGCTTCCTGCGCGATCCGTTCCGCCTCGGGGCGGGCCGCCTCGACGGTTTCCTTCGCGATCTTCGCGGCGCGACGGGCCATCAACTCGGCCTCGGGTTGGGCCTCAAGGGCGGCGTCGTGGGCCTTGCGCACGAGTCGCCCGAGGGAGCGCCCAATCTGGGCGGCGACGTCCTCGCTGGCGGTTTGTCGCTGTTTCCCTGCCATGTCGTGCCTAGTGCCCCATCCTGGTGCGCCCCCGCCCGAACACGAAGTCCCAGACCCGCCAGAAGTAGCGCATGCGGGAGGGGTTGTCGCGTTCGTATTGGCGGCGCGCGCGCGCCATGTCCGGCTGACCGTGGGCACGGGCGTGGGGCGAAACCCGGTGCAGGTCATCGAGCGCTTGTTTGGCACGCTGCTCTTGTACCGAGTTGCCGTCCGGTGATGACATGAAGGACATTGGCGCCCTCAGTCCCCGCCGCCGCGGATGAGGCGCACGATGCGGCGCAGCAGGCCGAAGCGCGGGCCCCGCGGGCGCTTCGGGGGGCGGTGCTCACCGCCATGCCGGCGCCTCATTTCGTCCTTCTGGGCCTGGGCCATCAATTCCAGCTCGGGTCCGGGATTGGGGACGAACCCGCCCCCGCCAAAGTCCGCCATGTCGCGCCTCCCGCTATCACTCTAGCGCAAGCAGCGATTGACAGAACGGCGTACCATCGGCGCACGCCTCGGAGCGACCGGAGGAACAGATGGTTCAGGAGAAGATTGCCCACACGACCCCCACGGAGAAGGCGCCCGAGCCCTTCATGGGCACGGAGCTCATCCCCAAGGAGCGCTACACCTCGAAGGAGTTCATGGAGCTCGAGTGGGAGCGCATGTGGACGAAAGTCTGGAACATGGCCGGCCGCGAGTCCGACATCCCCACCGTGGGCGACTACTTCACGACCGAGCTGGGGCCCGAGTCCCTGCTGATCGTGCGCGAGGCGGAGGACAAGGTCCGCGCCTTCTACAACGTCTGTCCCCACCGCGGGAACCAGATTCGCAACCCCGGCATGGGGCATGCGGAGTCGTTCCAGTGCGCCTACCACTTCTTCGAGTTCAACCTCGATGGCTCCAAGAAGTTCGTCCCCGACGAGGACACGTTCACCCAGGGCGTTCCCCAGGAGACGGCGCTGGTCGAGGTCCCCTGCGATGTCTGGGGCGGCTTCATCTGGTTCAACATGAACCCGGACGCCGAGCCCCTGCTCGAGTTCCTCGACCCGGTCGCGCAGCACCTTGACGCGTACCACTTCGAGGAGTTCTCGATCGTGGCCGACAAGACGATCGAGTGGGACACGAACTGGAAAGCCTCGGTGGACGCGTTCAACGAGGTCTACCACGTGCAGGGCATCCACCCGCAGCTACTCGAGGGCCTGGACGACATCCACGTGCAGATCGACCTGTACGAGCGGCACAACCGCTACCTGGTGCCGATGGGCATCGTGAGCCCGCGCTACCAGAACCCGGAGGAGGTCACGGACGGGCTCAAGGGGCGGCTGCGGAACGCGGGTGTCGACCCGGCCGAGTTCGAGGGCCGCAGCGGCGAGGTTCGCCCCTTCCTGCAGAAGCGCGCCCGTGAGGTCGCCGAGGAGCAGGGGATGGACGTCTCCCAGCTCAACGACGACCAGATGTCAGACGACTACCACTACTACATCTTCCCGAACCTGACGTTCAACACGCACCACGCCGGCTTCGGGTTCTTCCGGCAGCGGCCGCACGCGACGGATCCGAACAAGATGTACTTCGACATCCAGAGCTACGCGCGTCTGCCGGCGGGGAGCGACGTTCCGCGTCCGATCCACACGCAGCACAAGCACGGCGACATCTCGCTGGGGCTGGTGATGGACCAGGACTCGTACAACCTGCCGCGCGTGCAGAAGGGGATGAACTCGCGGGCCTACAAAGGGCTGCTCATCAACTACCGCGAGCGGCGCATCCGCCACATGAACAAGGTCATCGACGACTACCTGTACGGCCCCGACCGCTAGGGGGAGGCCAGTACCGGCCAGCCAAAGCGGCGACGGCTTTCGGGCCGTCGCCGCTTCTCTGATCCCGGCCACCTGATTCGCGTACTGTTGGCCGCGGCCCGCGGGGCCGGAGGTGAGGCGCATGGACATCGGATTCGCAGTCGGGCCCTGGGATGTGAGCTTCGAGGACATCAGTTCCTCGATGGCCGCCGCCGAGCGGCACGGGTTCGCCTCCTACTACCTCGGGGACCACTTCTACGTGGGGGAGCAGCTCGACTCGATCGAGCCATACCTGCTGTTCACGCTGGCGGCCCGCGACACGGAGCGCATTCGCTTCGGGCCGCTGGTGACGCCGGTGATGTTCCGGCCGCCCTCGAACGTGGGGCGGTGGGCGGCGCAGCTCGACCTGCTCAGCGGGGGGCGCTTCGTGCTGGGCCTGGGGGTCGGCTGGGGGGAGGCGGAGCACCGCACCTACGGCGTCGACTGGCCGCGCCTGGGCGAACGCTTCGACCGGCTCGATGAGTACATCCAGGTGATGCAGGCGCTGTGGGGCGAGGGGCCGGTCTCCTTCGAGGGCGAGCACTACCGCCTGGAAGAGGTCGACTCGCTGCCGAAGCCGGAGGCGGGACGGCCGCCCATCCTCATCGGCGGGACCGGGGAGAAGCGCACCCTGCGGCTGGTGGCGCAATACGCGGACGAGTGGAACAGCGTCGACCTGACGCCGGACGCCCTTCGCCACAAGAACGAGGTGCTGGCCGCCCACTGCGCCGATGTTGGCCGCGACCCGGCCACGATTCGCCGCTCAATGACGACGATCGGGTTCGTAGGGGCGACGGACGAGGAGGTGGAGGCGGCCACGCTCACGCAGATGCAGCGCACGCCCCCGCCCGGCAACCCCACCCCCGCCGAGTACCGCGCCGCCCTGCGCGAGGGAGGCGCGGTCATGGGCACAGCCGGCGAGATCGTCGACCAGCTCGGACGGCTCGCGGAGGAGGGGATGGACGAGGTCCAGTTCGTCTACTTCGACCTGGCCAGCGACAGCCTGCCGGCATTCCTCGCGAGCGAGGTCATGCCGCAGGTCGCGGACCTGTAGGGGGATCAGCATGAAGATCGGAATTGTCATCGGGCCGTGGGGGTACTCCCTCGAGCAGACGATCGCCACTATGCAAACGACCGAGGAGCGTGGCTTCAACTCCTGGCACATGGGCGACCACTTCTTCTCGGTTAACCAGATTGATTCGATCGAGCCGTACCTGCTGCTGGCGATGGCGGCGCGGGAGACGGAGCGCGTCCGCATCGGGCCATTCGTGACGCCGGTCATGTTCCGGCCGCCATCGAACGTGGGGCGGCTGGCGGCGCAGCTCGACATCCTCAGCGGCGGGCGCTTCGTGATGGGCCTGGGCGTTGGCTGGCACCCGGGCGAGCACTCCACCTACGGCGTCGACTACCCGTCGATACGGGAGCGCTCCGAGCGGCTGGACGAGTACATCGAGGTGATGCAAGCCATGTGGGGCGAGGGGCCAGCCTCGTACGACGGACGCTACTACCGTCTGGACGAGGCCGACACGCGGCCGAAGCCAGCCGCCGGGCGCCCGACCGTGCTCATCGCGGGCGGGGGCGAGAAGCGCACCCTGCCCCTGGTGGCGAAGCACGCGAACGAATGGAACTGCGTCGACCTCTCGCACGATGTCTACCGGCACAAGACCGAGCTGCTCGCCGGGTACTGCGACGAGGTGGGGCGCGATCCGTCCGAGATCCGGCACACGATGATGACGATGGGCCTCATCGGCACGACCCCCGCGGAGCTGGAGGCGGAGGCAGCCCTGCAGATGCTGCGCCGGGCCCCGCCCACCCCCACGTCCCCGGCGGACTACATCGAGGGGCTGCGCGCGAGGGGCGCGATCATGGGCTCGGCCGACGAGATCGTGGACAAGATCGGGCAGCTCGGGGAATGGGGCATCGACGAGGTCGTGTTTATCTGGTTCAGCCTGTCCTCGACCGCGGTGCCCGACTGGCTGGCGAGCAAGGTCCTGCCACAGGTCGCGGACCTGTAGGAGCGCACCCATGGACATCGGACTCGTCGTGGGGCCGTGGGGAGTCACGTTCGAGGAGGCGATCGCCTCGATGCGCGCGACCGAGAAGCACGGGTTCGCCTCGTACTACCTCGGCGACCACTTCTACACGGTCAACCAGATCGACTCGCTCGATCCGTACCTGCTGTTCGCACTGGCGGCGCGGGAGACGGAGCGCATCCGCTTCGGGTCGCTGGTGACGCCGGTGATGTTCCGGCCGCCATCGAACGTGGGGCGGCTGGCGGCGCAGCTCGACGTGCTCAGCGGGGGGCGTTTCGTGCTCGGGCTGGGGATCGGCTGGAACGAGGGGGAGCACATCGCCTACGGCCTCGACTATCCGTCGCTGGGGGAGCGCTTCGACCGGCTGGAGGAGTACCTGGAGGTGATGCGCCTGATGTGGGGCGAGGAGCCGGCATCGTTCGAGGGTCGCCATTACCGGTTGAGCGAAGCGCAGACGCTGCCGAAGCCAGTGGCCGAGCGTCCGACCGTGCTGATCGCGGGCGGGGGCGAGAAGCGCACCCTGCCCCTCGTCGCGAAGTACGCCGACGAGTGGAACGCCGTCGACCTGCCGCTCGACGCCTACCGCCACAAGTGCGAGCTGCTCGCCGGGTACTGCGACGATCTGGGGCGCGACCCCGGCGAGATCCGGCACGTGATGACGACCATGGGCCTGATCGGCGCGACGGACGCGGAGGTGGAGGCGGCGACGCTCCTGCAGATGCAGCGCATGCCCCCGCCACCGGGCATGTCGCCCGCGGAGTACCGCGAAATGCTGCGCGGCATCGGCGCGATCATGGGGACGGCGGACGAGATCGTGGACAAGCTCGGGCGGCTCGCGGAGGCGGGCATCGACGAGGTGCAGTTCACCTGGTTCGACCTGTCATCGGACAGCGTACCCGCCTGGCTGGCCAGCGAGGTGCTGCCGCAAGTCGCCGAGCTGTAGGGATTCGCTGCGGCCCCGGGGCTACGGCTGGTTGACGGTGCGCTGGCTGCCCGCGCGTACGAGCTCGTGGCGCTTGATGCGCCACTGCCCGTCGGCGCCGCGGACCATGTCGTCCACGTAGGTCGCCCAGAGGGTCATGATCGCGTCCGGGTCTTCCTTCAGGACGTGGGTGGCCTGGACGTCGGTGCGGGCGTGGGCGGTATCGCCGTCGATATCGACCACCTGGTTGCCCATCATGTGCTGGGTGGCGGGGAAGTTCTCGAGGGCGGTGATGACGTAGTCGAGGTAGGCGTCGGCGCCCTCCATATCCTCGGCGCCGTAGCCCACGACGAGCACATCGTCGGTGAAGCACGAGCGGTAGCGGTCCATCTCGCGGGCGTCGACGGCGGTGCCGTACTTGACCATGACGTCCATGATGGCGATGCGGTCGGCGAGGTACTGGGCATCGGACATGTTGGGGCTCCCTTCGGGTTGGGGGGCGATTCTAGCTGGTGTCCGAGGGTCCGCGAACACCGAAGCGTCGAAGCCAGCCGCGATCCATGGCCTCGAGGAAGGCGAGCAGGACGATGAAGATGGCCGTCGGGGCGACGTTGCCCCAGTCTTGCGTGGCAAGCTCGACGATCAGGTATAGCGTGAGGATAACAAGCAGCGCGAGGCGGATGTACCCCCACACGCGACGGAACCGCTGCTGACCTGACTGCTGCGCCATCAAGCGAGTTTAGACCCTCGCGCAAGCCACTGATCTGCGAGAATCGCGGACATGACCGAAAAGGCGTACGGATTCGTACTGCGTTACACCGAGGAAGGCCGCGGGCTGCTTGTGTTCGAGCACGCGGGCATGCCCGAGGCCGGGCTGCAGGTGCCCGGCGGCACCGTCGAGGAGGGCGAAACGCCCGTGCAGGCGGTCTCGCGCGAGGTGCTGGAGGAGAGCGGCCTCCCCCTGGGCGGCTGGCGGCCGGCGGCATTGTTCGAGAGTGACGGCCAGCTCTGGCACTGCTACGTCACGGTCCCGGGGATGGTCCTGCCCGACTCGTGGCGCGCTGAGCCGCTGGGCCCCGAGCGGACGCAGGGGTTGCGTTTCGAGTTCCGCTGGATCCCGTTCGAGGGCGAGGAGACGCTGGCGGGAGCGCAGGAGGAGGCGCGCCGGGCGGTGGGGGCCTTCCTCGAGCGCGGTTAGCGACGTTCACCCGCCCGCGGGCGGCTCTCCTATACTGGATGGTGGACTCACGGAGGATTTCCCACACCCATGAACGGCATCAAGACCGGCTTCCTGCTCGCGGCCCTGACCGCCCTCCTGCTCTTCATCGGCTACGTGCTCGGCGGCATGGGCGGACTGATCATCTTCCTCGTCATCGCGGCGGTGATGAACTTCTCCGCCTTCTGGTGGAGCGACAAGTTCGCCCTGCGCATGGCGGGGGCGCGCGAGGTGACGGCGGACGAGGCGCCGGCCCTCCACGCGATGGTCGAGGAGGTCGCCTACCGCGCCTCCATGCCGATGCCCAGGGTTTTCATCATCGAAAACCCCACGCCGAACGCCTTCGCCACGGGACGCAGCCCGGAGAAGGGCGTGGTGGCGGTCACGACCGGCATCGTGCGGCTGCTCAACGAGCACGAGCTGCGGGCCGTCATCGGCCACGAGATGGCGCACGTGAAGAACCGGGACACGCTTACGAGCTCGATCGTGGCGACGATCGCGGGGGCGATCTCGATGATCTCGTTCATGATGATCTTCTTCGGGGGCCAGCGGAACGCCTTCGCCGCGATCGCGATCATGATCCTGGCGCCGCTGGCGGCCTCGATCATCCAGTTCGCCATCAGCCGCACTCGCGAGTTCGCCGCGGACGAGGCGGGCGCGCGCATCGTGCGCGACCCGCATTCGCTGGCGAGCGCGCTGGAGAAGCTGCACCGCGGGGTCGAGTTCGCGCCGATGCAGGAGACGCCCCAGCAGGAGGCGGTGGCGGCGCTCTACATTGTGCACCCGTTCGCCGGGGGCGGGATGTCGAGGCTGTTCAGCACGCACCCGCCGCTCGAGCAGCGCATCGAGCGCCTCCAGAACATGAGCCTGTAGCCGGCCCAAATCCCCTCCCAGGGCCCTTCCCCGGCGCGCGCCGGGCGGGACTGTCATGTGGGTCGTGACGCTATAGAACAATAGTTCTATTGTTCCTCCTCCCTAACAGGAGGTGGAGCCCTTGGAAGCGACCCCGATCCGCCGGCCGCGCATCGACGCACTGCCCGAAAACACCCGGTACCGCGACAACGGCTGCGACCTCTACCCCTCGTGCCTGCGCTGCCCCCTGCCGCGCTGCCGCTACGAGGAGCCCGGCGGCGCTCCGGCGATGCTGCGCACGGGTCGCGACGAGACGATCGTGCGGCTCTCGCGGGAGCAGGACCTGTCGGTCGATGAGCTGGCCGCTCGCTTCGGGCTCTCGCGCCGCACGATCTTCCGGGTGCTGCGCGCCGCCCGCGGGCCCGCGGAGCTGCAGGCGGCGGGCTAGACCCCCGCTACTGCTCGCAGACCACGCCGTCGCCATCGCCGTCGCGGGCGCTGGGGACCATCGAAGCGGGGAAGCCCCTCCCCCCGCCAGGGCAGCGGCCAGCACTACAGCCCTGTTGGCGAGGCTCTCCCGCCGCCGCTGCCGCGTCGCAGGAGGCGTAGGTTCGCCCCGCCTGCGTTGTCTGGGTCGCAGCCGGCCCGGGGGTGCTTGAGGTCGAGCCGGCGGCGCAGGCAGCGATCAGGGCGCTCCTCTCGTCGGCACTGAGGGCGTGGCCGTAGCGGTCTGCGACGGTTTCATAGCGCTCGGCGTACAGGCAGGCGTTGGCGCTGTGGCCCTGGGCATCGCGGGCCTGCCAGCGGGGGAGCCACTCATGGGCGAGGTCATCGCTCTTGGAGAGGTTGAAGCTTGCGAGGGAGGGCACGAGGTTCCCTGTGTCGTTGTAGGCGCTGCGCGCCTCGGCCTCCGTGTCCACAAGGAGGCACAGAACGGACCAGGGCAGCACATGGTCGCGGTGTCCACTGCCGCCGACCGGATCGAGGCTGTAGAAGCCTGTGGCCCCCTGCAGGAGCGTGACGGCTCCTCCCGACCACGAGGGGCGATCGTCGCACCACTCGGGCTCGCCGGTTGAGGTGGTCCGTGAGGGCGCGGACTCCTCTATCTCCACCGAGACGGTGATCGGCACGTCCACCATGACAAAGTTGCTCTGGTCCCAGTTGCCGGAGGGGGAGCGCTCGCTCATGTCCAGGCGATCGTTGTGTGTGGTCCAGGAGCCACCGGCGGGACGGGTGGAGAGGTGGAGGCGTTCGGGATCGGCCACGTTGCGCCAGAGGCGAACCTCCACACTGGCGGTGGTCTCCACCTCAACCGTGCGGGTGTTCTGGGCGATGGCGAAGGCCACGCCGCCACCGGCGATCGCGCCCACGAGGAGTGCCAGGAACCAACGCTTCGCCACCTAGGAGGCCGCCTTCTAGAAGCAACAGAGCTAAGCCAACGAGCGCGAAATAGACGCTACGAATAGAGCCAGCGAGAGGTTGTATACGGGGCGGATCGCGAAGGAACAACGGGAACGGCTCGAACATCCGTTCCCGTCCGGGTAGACTTGCGGCATGGCGCCCGAGGAACGCGAGATCGACGGGGCCCTCCAGGACGAGGACGAGCTCCAGGCGGAGCAAACCCTGCGGCCCCAGCGGCTCGGCGAATTTCCCGGCCAGGAGCGCGTGAAGGAAGTCCTCGTCATCGCCATCGAGGCGGCGACGAAGCGGGGCGAGCCGCTCGACCACCACCTCTTCTACGGACCTCCCGGGCTGGGCAAGACGACGCTCGCGCACATCCTCGCGGCGGAGATGCAGGCTCCCATCCGCACCACCAGCGGTCCCGCCATCGAGCGGCCGGGCGACCTCGCCGCCATCCTCACCAACCTGAAGGAGGGCGAGGTCCTCTTCATCGACGAGATCCACCGCCTCGCCCGCGCCGTGGAGGAGATCCTCTACCCGGCCATGGAGGACTTCGCCATCGACCTCGTCATCGGCAAGGGGCCGGGGGCGCGCTCCATCCGCCTGCAGCTGCCGCGCTTCACGGTCATTGGCGCGACCACGCGCTACGCGATGATCAGCGCCCCCCTGCGCGACCGCTTCGGCTCGGTCTACCGCCTCGACTTCTACGAGCTGGATGCCCTGACGACGATCGTTCGACGTTCCGCGGGCCTGCTCGGGGTGTCGCTGGGGGAGGAGGCGGGGGGGGAGATTGCGCAGCGCGCGCGAGGCACGCCGCGCGTCGCCAACCGCATCCTGCGGCGCGTGCGCGACTACGCCGAGGTGCGCGCCGACGGGATCGCCACGCTGGAGGTGACGCGCGAGGCGATCGACCTGCTGGAGGTCGACGCGCTCGGGCTCGACGTGAACGATCGCCGCCTGCTGCGCGCCATCGTCGAGCAGTTCGAGGGCGGGCCGGTGGGGCTGGAGACGATCGCGGCGGCCATCAGCGAGGAGTCGGACACGGTCTTCGACGTGTACGAGCCGTTCCTGCTGAAACGCGGCCTGCTGCAGCGAACGTCGCGGGGGCGGGGCGCCGTTCCTGCTGAACCGCGGCCTGCGGCAGCGAACGCCGCGGGGCCGGATGGCCACGGCGGCGGCCTGGCGCCACCTCGGCATCGAGCCGCCGGCGACGCCCGGCGCGGGCCCGCAGGGGGAGCTGTGGGGCGAGGCTAACGCGGACGGCAAGTTGTCCGTGAACACGCCCGCCGCCCATGATTAGCGCCGTCAGCTAGCTGGCGCGGGAGATTACCCAGGTGTTTGAACGAACGGTGCTGCCCAACGGGCTGCGGATCATCACGAGCGAGATGCCGCAGACGCGCTCCGCCACGGTCAGCGTGTACGTGGGCGCGGGCAGCCGCTACGAGGCCGACCCGGAGGCGGGCCTCTCGCACTTCCTCGAGCACATGCTCTTCAAGGGCGCCTCGCGCCGGCCGACCGCGCAGCAGATCGCGGAGGCGATCGAGGGCGTGGGCGGGCTGCACAACGCCGCCACCGACCGCGAGCTGACCGTCTACTACGCGAAGACACCCGACTGGGCCGCCCTCGAGACGATCGACATCCTCTCGGACATGGTCACCGCCCCGGAGATGGACCCGATCGAGCTCGAAAAGGAGCGCATGGTCATCCTCGAGGAGTTGGCCATGGTGGAGGACAGCCCGGGCGAGCTGGCCGCCATCCTCGCCGACGAGACGCTCTGGCCCGACCAGCCCCTCGGACGCAACATCGGCGGCGCCACGGAGACGGCGCGCTCGCTGCCGCTTTCGGCGGTCGAGCGCTACTTCCGGGCGCAGTACGTGCCCTCCAACATGGTCCTGTCGGTGGCGGGGAACATCACCCACGAGGCGGTGGTCGAGGCGGCCTCCCGCTGGCTCGGTCCCGTCCCGGAAGGCGAGCCTCACGCCTGGCACCCGGTGGAGCCGCGCGGCGAACGTGCGCGCGTGGCCGTGCGCACGAAGGCGACGGAGCAGGCGCACCTCTGCCTGACCTATCCCGCCCTGCCCCTGGGTCACGACGATCAGTACGCGGCCGGTCTGCTAAGCGCGTTGCTGGGTGAGGGCATGTCGAGCCGCCTCTTCCTGGAGCTGCGCGAGGAGCGCGCGCTCGTTTACGACGTGCACTCCTACCTGGGCGAATACCGCGACGCGGGCGCGTTCACGGTCTACGCCGGCTGCGACCCCTCGAACGCGCGCGTCACGCTCGAGGTGGTGCGGGCGGAGATCGAGCGCTTCCTCGACGACGTCACCGACGAGGAGCTGGAGAAGGGCCGGCGCATGGCCGCGGGCCGCATCCAGCTGCGGATGGAAGACACGCGCGCTGTGGCCGCCTGGATCGGCGGCCAGGAGCTCGTGCTCGACGAGGTGCTCACGGTCGACGAGGTGGCGGAGCAGATCAACGCCGTCACGCTCGACGACCTGCGCCGGGTGGGAAGCGACCTGCTGCAGGCGGAGGCCGCGACGATCGCGGCCGTCGGGCCCTTCGAGGACGACGCGGTTTTCGCCGGCGTCATCTGATGGCGGGCGTCCTGCTCTCGGTCCACGTCGTGCCCGTGCTGGAGGGCCGCATCGTGGCCTTCGTCCTCGATGCGGGCGGCCCGAAGGGCCGCTGGCTCCCCTGGACGGTGCTGAAGCACGGCGCCAACCCCTACGAGATCGCCTCGACGGTCGTGGACGAGTGGTGCGACGGCGCCATGTCCGACCTGCGCCTCGTCGACGTCATCTCCCGCGAGGGGGACGACGGCTGGGAGCTCGCGGTGCTCTTCCGCGCCGAGCTCACGGCCCTGCCCCGCGGCGCGCGGGGCGCCCCGCGCGTCTGCGACCCCCAGGACCACGGCAGCATCGAGGGCTTCGAAGCCGTCGACCTCGAACGCTGGCTGGGCGGCGGGGCGGAGGCGGCGCCGACGGTGGAGGGGGATTCGCCGAAGCTGGTGTTCTAGTGGCTGTTGGTTAGCGGCTGGTCCCCGCACCGCCCACTCAGGCGGGTGGAACGCGCCGCTCCACTCAGCAAGGCGCGCAGCGCCGAGCGCTCTCCTCAGCCGCCCGCCAGGGCGGCGCTCCACCCAGCGAGCGAAGCGAGCGCTCTCCCCGTCGTTGGCGGCGCTCCTGTACCCTTAGCGGTCCGCGGGCGCTGCCCGCCACAAGGACCACTCTCAGGAGAAAAACCATGACTGATATCGCTAGCCGCGGGTACTCCAACCCCGATGTCCTCGTCAGCACCGACTGGGTCGCCGACAACCTGGATAACGCCGGAATCCGCATCGTCGAGTCGAACGAGGACCAGCTCCTCTACCCGTCCGGGCACATCGCCGGGGCCGTGCAGGTCGACTGGGCGGCGGACCTGAACGACCAGCTCCGCCGCGACTACCTGAACCGGGACGGCTTCGAGGCGCTCATGTCGCGCAGCGGCATCTCGCCCGAGACGACCGTCGTCTTCTACGGCGACCGCAACAACTGGTGGGCCTGCTACGCCTACTGGGTTTTCCAGCTCTTCGGCCACAGCGACGCGAAGGTGATGGACGGCGGCCGCCAGAAGTGGGAGCAGGAGGGCCGTGAGCTCGTGCGCGAGGTTCCCACCTACGACGCCACCAACTACTCCGCCCCCGAGCGCAACGACGCCTCCGTTCGCGCCTTCCGCGACGACGTGATGGCGCACCTCGAGGCGGGCGGGCAGCTCGTGGACGTGCGCAGCCCGCAGGAGTACTCGGGCGAGCGCCTGCACATGCCCGACTTCCCCAACGAGGGCGCCCTTCGCGGCGGCCACATCCCCACCGCCAAGAGCATCCCCTGGGCGCGCGCGGCCAACCCCGACGACGGCACCTTCAAGACCGCCGCCGAGCTGCAGGAGATCTACCTGAACGAGCAGGGGCTCTCGCCCGACGGCGACACGATCGCCTACTGCCGCATCGGTGAGCGCAGCAGCCACACATGGTTCGTGCTCACCCACCTGCTCGGCTTCGGGAACGTCCGCAACTACGACGGCTCCTGGACCGAGTGGGGCAACCTGGTGAACGTGCCCATCGAGAAGTGAGCGTGGAGGGCATTCCCCAGACGCTCGCCGACCTGCTCGACGAGTTCTCCTTCCTCGACCGCACCGAGCGGGTCGACTACCTGATCGAATACGCCGACCAGTTCGAGAACGTGCCGGAGCGCATCGCCGTCCGCCCCTACCCCGAGGAGCGGCGCGTGAAGCGCTGCGAGTCGCAGGCCTACGTGTGGGCGGAGGACACCGACGCGAACGCGCAGAAGTACTACTTCGCCGTGGAGAACCCGCAGGGCATCTCGGCGAAGTCGTTCTGCGCGATCCTCGACGACACGATCTCGGGGGCGCCGCTGGAGGAGGTCCTGCGCATCCCCGGAGACGTCGTCTTCGACATCTACGGGAAGGAGATCTCGATGGGCAAGGGTGAAGGCCTGCTCGGCATCCTCACGTCGGTGCAGCTCTTCGCCCGCGAGGCAGCCGGCCGGCCGCGAGCCTGAGCCATGCCCGAGATCCCCGACCTCGAGGCGATCCGCGGGTTCCTCAACGAGCGACTGCCCGGCCAGACCGTCGAGTCGGTCGAGGTCAAGATTCCCCACGTCGTGCGCACCGGGGCGACGATCCTCGCGGAGTCGCTACCGGGGGACGCCTTCGGGGAGACGCAGCGGCAGGGGAAGTTCCTGCTGTTCTCGCTCGCCTCGGGGCGGGTGCTGGCCATCAACCCGATGCTCACGGGGCGCTTCCAGTACGCCCCGCCTGATGCCAAGAAGCAGGGGCGCACGTGCCTGCGCCTCTCACTCTCGGGAGGGAACGAACTGCGCTACGCCGACCTGCGCGTGATGGGCCGCATCTACCTGCTGCCGCTGGAGGAGCTGGAGGCAATCCCCAACTGGAGCGCCGGCGGCCCCGACCTCCTCGACCCCGCCCTCACCGAGGAGGTCTGGCTGGAGCGCATCCGCAAGTACCGGGGACGCATCAAGAACATCCTCACCAAGGCGGAGTTCGTGCAGGGCGTGGGGAACGCCTACAGCGACGAGATCCTGTGGGAGGCGCGCATCAATCCCTTCACCACCCGCAAGGACCTCGACGAAGAGGACCTGCGCCGCCTGTTCGCCTCGGCGCGCGAGGTGATGGCGTGGGCCACGCCCCTCGCGCGCGAACGCATGGTGAAGGGCGACGCGCTCGACTACCGCGAACGGCGCGACTTCTTCCGTGTCCACCGCCTCGGCGGGGACGCCCTCTGCCCGCGCGACGGCGCCAAGATCACGGACATCGACGCGAGCAAGAAAGTCACGAGCTTCTGCCGCACCTGCCAGCCCGGCGGTCCCGCCTTCTCCTAGACAAAGTCGTCCAGCAGGTTGGCGTGCTGGTACTGAAAATCCGCCAAAGCCGTTTACCAATTGCACGAGACAATGTACACTCCGACGCAGACGGGGCAGGGCCAGCGCAGCCCGGAGCTCCGCCCCCCAGGCGAGGAGTCAGGGCATGGCCGACCCAGTTCAGAAGACAGTGCACTTCCGCCTGACGGTCCAGAGCATTGAGCACGGTAGCCACTGGACCACGAGGGCGCTGGAAACTGGCGTCATCACTGCGGGAGCTACGCGGGACGAAGCGGAGAGCAAGAACGGCGAAGCCCACGTCATGCTGGTTCGGCGCGTTAAGCGGGAAGGGCTGGCAGCGCTTGATACGTTCCTGACCGCGCGCGGTATCAACTACGAGCTTGGCGATCCGCCTCGCCGCGAGCCTGCGTCGCCCCTGGCCAACGAGTCCGTCGACCAGTTGCCCATTGCCGCATAGCCGGGCGTTTGCGGTTCTCTCCGCCGCGCTCGAGGATCTCGGCTACCACGAAGACGGGGAGACGAATGGCGTCTACCTGTATACGACGTACCGGAACGTTCACTGGGTGCTGTTGGAAGACAACGCTCACCTGACTATCGAAGAGCAGATCACGGCGCTCCTCAGGCAGGGAATTGAGATGTCCGACCTCTACAGCGCCATCGCACGACTGGGCGAGGAGCCGGGCGGTTCGTGAGTCGCCGCACCTGCCAGCCCGGCGGCCCTGCCTTCTCCTGGGCAGGCGCATCCCATAGGGGCGGGGACCACTACACTGCCCCACGCCATGGAACCCGAGTCTCGCTACGTCGTCTCGCAACGGGTGCAGCTGCACTACGTGGTCTGGGGGGAGGCGGGGAACCCGCCCCTGATCCTGCTGCACGGGGGGCGCGACCACGCCCGCTCGTGGGACCGCACCGCTCTCGCGCTCTGCGATCGCTACCAGGTGTTCGTGCCCGACCTGCGCGGCCACGGCGATTCCGACTGGGCGCTCGGGGGCAACTACTCGATCATCGACTACGGCCTCGACCTGCACGCCGTGGTGGGCGAGATCGGGCGCACACCGGTGACGATCGTGGCGCACTCGCTGGGGGGCAGCATCGCCCTGCAGTACGCAGGCACCATGCCCGAGAGCGTGCAGGCCGTGATCAGCATCGAGGGGCTCGGACGGCTGCAGTGGACGAGCTCGGAGCACCGCCCCGCGCACGAGCGCATGCGCGAGTGGCTGGGCGACATGCGCGAGCTGGCCGGCCGCGACGCCCGCGTCTACCCCACCTTCGAGGACGCCGTGACGCGCATGCGCGAGGCCAACTCGCACCTCTCGCCGGAACTGGCCCGCCACCTGACGGTCCACGGCGTACGCGAGCTTGAGGGCGGCGGCTACGTCTGGAAGTTCGACAACCACGTGCGCTCGCGCTCGCCCTACGAGTTCAACATGGAGGACGCGCGCGACATCTGGAACCAGATCCGGGCGCCCCTGCTCTTCATCCAGGGGGCGGAAAGCTGGGGGGCGGAGGACGGGACGCCGGACTACAGCGCCTTCCACAACTACCGCGCGGAGACGGTCGAGGGCGCCGGCCACTGGGTCCACCATGACCAGTTCGACCGCTTCCTGGAGCTGGTCGAGGGCTTCCTCGCGGAGACCTCGGGCTAGGGGCGCACCTCCGCCCGCGCCCTGCGGGCAAGAACCAAGCGGTACTCCTGTTCCAGTCCCAGCCAGATATGGGCCGGCGTCGTGAGCACGGCCTCAAGGTCGAGGGCGGTCTCGGCGGTGATCGCATTCTTGCCCCGGACGATCTCGTTCACGACCTGGCGCGGACGTCCCAGCCGGCGCGCAAGCTCGACCTGACTGATCCCGAGGTCATGGAGGCGCTCCTGCGGGAAATCCCCGGGTGGGGTGCCAGCATCGGAGTGGTCAGCTGATGAGCGCGTCGATCGCTGCGAATGCTCCAATGAGCACTCCTCCCTGGATCAACAACGCGCGGTACAGGATTGCCTGCGTCACAAGTTTCTCGGTGCCTTTCTCGACACCTTCCTCCACCACATCAACCGTAGCACGCGCCAAAGGCTCAGGAACGCCAGCGTCCTGGAGCTGGGTAACCGCCTTGTGCGTGTCTAACGTGACCACAGCCAAATCTCCTTGCGTAACGCTAACTTTCCAACAAGCACTTGTCAACTGTTCCGTTCCCGCACCTTCGACGCACGAGGCGAGCCGAGCGCAACCCGCGCCCTGCCCCGGCAGGCGATGCGCTTAGCGCAGCCTTTGCTATCCTCGACGCGATGTCGAACCGGCAGGCGAGACGGCAACAGAGCCGCCAGGCGCGCAGGCAGGCGACCTCGTATCGGGGCGGCGGCCGTTCGGGCGGCTCCTCGCAGGGGAGTGGTGACGGCGGCGGGACCGGTGGCGGTGGCGGCGGGATCAACTCCCTGGACTGGCGCTTCATCGCGCTGGTCGCGGTAATCGCCATTGCGGCGCTCGTCGTCGTCTTCGTCGTCCAGCCCTTTGGCGGCGCCGACGACGAGGGCGGCGCGGTGACCGGGGACCTCGCGATCCTCAACGACGAGCTGGCGGCGCTGCCCACGGAGATGCAGAGCGGCAACAAGCTGGGCAGCGACGACGCGCCGGTCAAGATGATCCAGTACGAGGACTTCCGCTGCCCGCACTGCCTCAGCTACACGGTCAGAAACGAGGGTTTCCTGATCGAGCAGTTCGTGAAGCCGGGGCTGCTCCAGATCGAGTTCCGCCACCTCCCCGTCCTCGGGGACGCCTCCGTGCGCGCGGCCGTGGCCGCCTCGTGCGCCGGCAAACAGGACCGCCTCTTCGAGTACGCCAACCGCCTCTTCGCCCTCCAGGCCGAGGACGGAACGGACAGCGCCCTCTACGAAGAGGACAGGCTGGTGCAACTGGCCAGGGATCTGGGTCTCGATACCGAAGCCTTCGCCGCCTGCCAGGCGGCTCCCGATGCCCTCAGCCCGGTCTCCAACGACATCGCGGCCGCACAGGCCGTCGGCTTCCGGGGGACCCCCAGCTTCGTCATCAACGACCAGCCCCTGCAAAGCCCACCCCAGTCCAACGAGCGCTGGGCGGAGCTCATCCAGGGCGTGATCGACGCCGTGACGGCCGAAGACGAGGCGGAGGACGGCGAGGGTGACGCTGAGGGCGACCCGGACGCCGGAGACGATGACGGCAGCTGAACCCTCCCGCCCACCGAGGGGCTCGCTCCCTCCCCGCGCCTGGCTTCCCATCATCGTGCTGCTCGTTGCGGCGGTCGTGGCGCTGGCCGTCCTGCTCGTCCTGAACAGCGGCGACGGTGAGCCCGACGTCGTGGTCTGCGAGCCGGGGACGCCGGGCTGCGAGCTGCGCCAGGCGGTGCACTGGCACGCCGATTTCGCCCTCTACATCCGGGGCGAGCGCTACGACTTCAACCAGGAGCGCTTCATCTCGGACGAGGAGGACCAGCTCAGCGAGAACGTGCACATCCACGGCACGCGTGACAGCGTCGTACACGTCCACCGCGAGGGGACGACCTGGCGCGAGTTCTTCGATTCGCTCGGCTTCGAACTGACGGACCAGTGCCTGACGACACCGGAGGGGGAGCAGCTCTGTAACTCGGACACGGAGCGGCTCTCCTTCGTCCTCAACGGCGTTCGGCTCGACGGGCTGGCCTTCCAGGACATCACGGACATCGACCGCGCCCTTATCTCCTTCGGCAGCGAGAGCGACGAGCAGCTAATGGAGCAGTACGCACAGGTGACGGATGAGGCCTGCATCGTCTCGCTGCTCTGCGAGGAACGCATCCCCGAGGGCGGCATCGAAGAGGAGCCCTGTCAGGGGCGAGGCACGTGCAATTAGCCTGATCAAACCCCCGCTCCCTACTGCCCTCCGCTGAGGAAGCCGTAGAGGAAGCCGGAGTTGTAGCACTCGATCACGTTGTTCGCGGCCTGCCCGAAGCGGTTGGCTACGTTCAGGGGAAGGCCCGGCATCCCGATACCGCCGCCGAGCAGCTCCCGGAAGCGGGCGAGTTGCGCGTCGGTGACCTCCCGGCCGGCATCAAGGGACTCGATGATGCCGTCCAGCACGGCGACCATCTCCTCGAAGCGCCCGATGGAGGCGCCGTGGTACTCGGCGATGTCGTCAGGCGCCGGGATGGCCGACAGGTCGGCGCCCAGGCCCCGCAGGCCCTCGAGGAAGAGGGTGGCGAACACTTCCGGATCGCTCTCGTCCAGGTCGGCGTTGGGTCCCAGGTCGGCGGTCGCCTCCTGGATGGTCGCCTCGTAGCGCTCGCCGGCGAGGCAGAGTTCGCGGACGTAGGCCTCAGCCTCGGGATCGGCTTCGGCCGCGCCGGACCCGGTATCGACCGCCTCGCTCTCGCCCTGCCCGAGGAATGTCGGCAGGATGATCGAGCCCTGGCACTCCTGGACGCCTTCGGCTACCTGGGCGAGCCGGTCAAGGGCGGCCTGGGGAATCTCGGGAATCTCGGCGGTGCCCCCCAGCATCCCTCCGAGCAGTTCGAAGGGATCGCCTTCGAGCTCCTCACCCTCCTCAAGGGAGGCGAAGAGCGTGACCAGCGCCTCGTACTGGGCGAGCGCGGCGTCGTGGTACTCGGCCAGGTCGTCCGGCGGCGTGACCTCGCGCATGGACTCGAGGAACCCGCTGAGCGGCTCGACGAAGAGTTCACCGAACGCCTCAGGGCTCTCCGGATCGATGCCTTCGGTTTCCATTCGTATGGCAGCCGTGAACATGGCCGTCTGCAGGTCGTTCCCCGCCACGCAGAAGGCGCGCAGGTAGCGCACGTCGACGGAGCCACTCTCGCCGGCGGACTCTTCGGCGGCAGCGGCTGTGGTGGCGGGCGGCGCTTCCGTGGGCACCTCGGTAGGCGCTTCGGTCGGGGCCTCGGTGGCGGCCTCCGCTTCCGCGGGGGCGGGGGTCGGGTCGGGCGATTCGTCGCCGCCACCACAGGCGACGGCAATCAGGGCGGCGATGCCCAGGACGAGAAACGAGGCGCGCAGGGAGGAGGCTCGAAGAAGATGCATCACGCTTTGACCTTTGCAGACGCCGCCAGCGGATACAACCTGGCCGCGACGTATCTTGCCGGGGGAATTACCGGCGGCGGAGAGGACTGGTGGGAGCCAGTTCTAGAGCTTTTCCACCTGGAGGAAGTCCAGTTCGACCGGCGTTTCCCGGCCGAGCATGCTCACGAGCACGCGCACCTTGCCCTTTTCCGTGTTGATCTCGTCGACGGAGCCAACGAGGTCCTCGAAGGGGCCCGAGGAGATACGGACGCTCTCGCCGACCTGGAAGCCGACGCGCACGCGGGGCTGCTCCATGCGCATGGCGCGCAGGATGTTGTTGACTTCGTCGAGAGTGAGGGCCACGGGCTTGGGTGTGCCGCCCGCGAGCTCCGAGCCGGCGCTGACGAAGCCGGTCACGCCGCTGGTGTTGCGAATCATGTGCCAGAGGTTGTCGGACTCGGGGTCGCCCTCCTCCAGCGTGATCGTCTGGATGAGCACGTACCCGGGGTACAGCTTGCGCTTGACGGTGCGGCGCTGGCCCTCGCGGATCTCGATCTCGTCTTCGGTGGGCACGATCACCTGGAACACGCGGTCGGCCGCATCCATCTGGTCGATGGTGGCCCGGATGGCGTGTCGCACCTTGTACTCGTGGCCGCTGTAGGTGTTGACGAAGTACCAGGACCGCCCGGCGGCGCTGATCTCCTCGTCGCTGATCTGGTCCTGCTCCTCGTGCTCATCGCGGCGCGCGCGGCGGCGGCGGGTGGGCTGTTGGCCGACTTCGCCGGGCCCCGCCTCGGGGAGCGACTCGTGACTTGCGGTGTCGGTGTCTTGGAGTTCCAGGTTGTCCTCACTCATGGCTAGGTAAAGAAGATCTGCTCGATGATCCAGCCGAACAGCAGGTCGAAAAGGCCGAGGATGACGCCAACGATGATGGCCACAATGGCGACGACGATGGTCAGGTAGCGCGTCTCGGCGAACGTTGGCCACGTCACCTTGCGCAGCTCGGAGATGACATCGGCCACGCCCCGGGGCTGGAACCGCTTCAGGAAGCCCAGGGGATTCCAGCGGCGGCCGCGGCGGGGCTGCACGCGCGGTGTGGTGACTGCGGCGACGGCGCTAGCGCCGCCCTCGGTCACCTCCTGGGCGGAGCCGTCCTGCCGGCGCTCGCGGGAAGCGCGCCGGCCGCGCGAACCACGTCGGCGTTGGGAGCGTGCCATCCCCCTACCTTGTCTCCCTGTGCAGCTGGTGTTGCCGGCAGCGGGGGCAGAACTTGCGGAGCTCGATCCGATCGGGATCGTTGCGCCGGTTCTTGGAACTAGTATAGGTGCGCTCGCGGCACTCAGTGCAGCCGAGCGTGATGATCTGGCGGTCGCCTCTTCCCTTCGCCATCGGGGGCCTCCTACTCGAGTACCTTGGTGACGACGCCGGCGCCTACCGTGCGCCCGCCCTCACGTATCGCAAAGCGCAGACCTTCCTCAACCGCCACCGGCTGAATCAGCTCTACCTTCATCGTCACGTTGTCCCCG
>MKWU01000350.1_pt1 | contig 88120 bp, 75 predicted proteins | sample 809101 | NCBI WGS metagenome assembly MKWU01 (sample SAMN05860141, study PRJNA318959) | sponge metagenome | host: Aplysina aerophoba | place: Slovenia: Piran, Adriatic Sea, Gulf of Piran | collected 2013-05-07
CGTTCTTGATCAGCACGCTCATCCAGGCATCCCCGTCCGTACCGCGCCGCGCGGCGCCCGCGACCGCCCCGGCCGCGCCGTGGCGGCCCGCGCGCGTTCCGCCTTCTCTGCCGTATCCGGAGTCGCCATCCGCACTGCGTTTCCCGATCCGCGCGGCCCTGCGTTCACCGTGCCGGACCTCCTCGGGCACCGGAACTCCCGCAGGCTGCGCGCCTGCCTCGCCGTCCAACGTACTCGCGTTCCCCGGCTGCCCCGCGTGCACGATTTCCAACCGGCGCAAGTTTACGGTATTTTGGCCGCACGGAACTTTCGGGACGGCACCCCATGGGAGGCAGGAACATGAGTGACAAGAGCTTGCATCGGCGCGGCCGCACGCGCCGCCAATTCCTCGGCGATTCCGCCAAGATAACGGCGGCAGGCGCCCTCGCCGGGGGATTCCCCCACATCGCCCGCGGCAACGACGGGATCCGCACCATCGGCCTCGCGGTCAGCATCATCAACGAGATCCAGGGCAAGGCGTCCGAGGACCTCGGGTTCTCGATCCGTGGCCAGGCCCTCGGCTACGGGGCGATGGTCGGCAAGATGCTGAACCAGAACGACCAGTACGAAGTGGCGGAAGGCTACTTCAACGACATGGACGTGATGATCCCCTCCAAGGTGTGGCAGCCCATCGACACCCAGCGCATCCCGGAATGGGAAAAGGTCACCGACCTCGCAAAGACCGGTCGCCTCACCCCGGAGTCCAAGCCCGGGCAGGGCGACGCCCCGTTCCGGCACCTGTGGCTCGACGCGGACGGCAACCGGGTGGAGGGCCCGTCCCGCTACATCAGCATGCTGCCCGGCTGGCACAACGCCGACTCCCTCGGCTACAACCCCGAGGAGACCGGAAGGCCCATCGAGAGCTGGGCGGAGCTCTTCAGCGAGGACTTCGCAGGCCAGGTCGCCCTCCTCAATGCCCCCCAGATCGGGGTCATGGACGCCGCCCTCGGGGTGGAAGGGCTCGGGATCTTCCAGTTCGGGGACAAGGGCAACATGACCCGCGAGGAGATCGACTTCCTCATCGACTTCCTCATCGAGAAGAAGGAAGCCGGTCACTTCCGCGCGTTCTGGGAGACCTTCGGCCAGTCCGTCAACTTGATGCTGAACGGGGAGGTGGTCCTCGAGAGCATGTGGTCGCCGGCGGTGACCGCGATCAAGGCCGAGGGCGTGCCCTGCGTCTACGCCTTCCCGAAGGAGGGAATGCGCGGCTGGCATGGCGGCTGCGCGATCTCGGCCAGGGCGGAAGGCGCGGCCCTCGACCAGGCCTACGAGTACCTCAACTGGTGGCTCGACGGCTGGGCGGGCGCGTTCGTCGCCCGGCAGGGCTACTACATGTCGGTGCCCGACAACGTCCAGAAGCACCTCGAGCCCGAGGAGTGGGACTACTGGTACGCGGGCAAGCCGGCCGCAAAGGAGCTTCCGGATCCCTACGGCACGATCATCGTCCCGGAGGGCGAGGTGCGGGACGGCGGGTCGTACTGGGACCGGTTCAGCAACATCGCGGTGTGGAACTCGCTCATGGACGAGAACGACTACCTCGTCGAGCGCTGGACGGAGTTCCTGAACGCCTGACGGCATGAACGGCTCCGGCCGGGGGGCAGGCGTGCGCCGTCCGCCCCCCGGCCGGGCGCCCGCTTGGCCCGACGCGGGGGGCGCCGGGGGCCGGGGCCCCGCGGGGCGCGCGTTGGGCCCGCCGAGCGGGCCGCCGGTGACCGGGACCGCGCGGGTTCGGCCGCGGCTCCGCATCCGTGAGGCCGGGCATTGCGTCGGAGGGCTCCGCCCGGACCAGCGATGGCCAATCACGCGATACCCCACCATCCGGGCCTCATCGGCACCGGCCCCGGGCAGGCCGTCCGAAGGGATGGCGATGCGTCCGGGGAAAGGGCCGGATCGGGTGCCGCGACACCCGCGGCCGGCGCCCGCGTGCGGCGCAGCCATCCGGGCGGGCACGCCGGCTGGCTGATCGCCCCCGCCACCCTCTGGCTCTTCGTCTTCCTGCTCGTACCGCTGGCGAGCATCTTCGTATTCAGCTTCTTCACCTCCACCGGCCACGGGATGGCTCCCGAGCCGACGATCAAGAACTACGTGGACTACTTCGAGGTCGAGGGATTCTTCGACCCGGAAGCGCGCAAATTCCTCAAGCCCAGCGTGTTTCTCTCGACCCTCGGCACCACCTTCCGGTTCGCGCTCACGGTGATGGCGCTCTGCCTTCTCGTGGGCTACCCGATCGCGTACTTCCTCGCCCTCCAGGTGCAGGCATTCAAGTGGCAGCTCGCCCTCTTCCTGCTCTGCATGGTCCCCTTCTGGACGAGCTACCTCATCCGCGCCGTCGCCTGGCTGCCGATGCTCGGGCGCCGCGGGCTCCTCAACCGGGCGCTGGTCGAGCTCGGCATCGTGGAGAAGCCGGTCTCGTTCCTGCTCTACTCTGAGTTCGGGTACACGATGGCCCTCGTGCAGCTCTACGTCGTCCTTTGCGTCGGCCCGATCTTCTTCTCCCTCGCCAAGATCGACCGGCAGATCCTGGAGGCGGCACGCGACATGGGGGCGAGCGCGTTCCAGATCTTTCGCGAGATCATCGTCCCGCTATCCCTGCCGGGGGTCGCGATCGGCATGATCTTCATCTTCGTGATGCTGATGGGGGAGTTCGCGAGCGCGGTGGTGGTGTACGGCGGCAAGATCTCGACGGTCGGCACCGTCATCCTCAACTACTACACGTTCGCGAATTATCCGTTCGCGGCCGTCAATGCCCTCATGCTGATGGTCGCGATGATGATCGGGGTGATCGTCATCCTTCGCGTCGTCGACATCCGCAAGCAGCTCTGAGATGCCCGCGAAACCCCGCAAGTCCGCCGAGGCCCGCCGCCGGACGCTCGTCAAGTCGGGATTCGGGGTCTATTTCGTGGTGTTCCTCGTCTTCATCTACGGCCCGATGTTCGCGATGTTCATCCTCTCGTTTCAGGGTCCGAAGGGGGGAACCGGCTTTCCGATGCGAGGGGTGAGCCTCTTCTGGTGGGACAAGCTCATCCAGCCCTCGACGGTCGGCGACCTCAAGGGCGCCCTGGTCCGCTCCGTCATCCTCGCCCTCATCGTGATGGTGATCACGGCCCTGTTCTCGACCATGCTGGGGATGGCCTTCCGGCGGCCGTTCCGGGGATCGGGGGCCCTCTTCTACACGATCATGGCCGGCCTGATGGTCCCCGGGGTGCTCCTCAGCCTCGGGCTCGCCACCTTGCTCAAGCAGCTCGGGCTCTCCCCCGCGTGGTGGTCGAGCGGGCTCGGGGTTCACGTGGTGTGGACCCTGCCGTTCGGCTTTCTGGTGATGATGGCCGTCTTCAACCGCTTCGACGCGAGTCTCGAGGAGGCCGCGCGCGACATGGGGGCGGGCGAGTGGACGGTCTTCCGGGAGGTCACCCTGCCCCTCATCCTGCCCGGCATCGTGGCTGCGGGGCTCTTCGGGTTCACGCTCTCCTATGACGAGTTCGCCCGCACCACGCTGCTCGCCGGGGAGTTCAACACCCTTCCGCTCGACATCAACGCTTCGATGACCCAGCGGATCCGGCCCACCCTGTTCGCCCTCGGGACCGCGTCGACCATTTTCTCCCTTCTGATGATCGGGCTCTTCCTGCTCGTCTACACCATCATTTACCGACGAACGCAGTAGCGCGGGAGAGGGTCCGGAATCGGGGCGGAGCCGCGAGTGCGCCCCCTCTCCCCCTTACGCGGGACCGCCGCCGGAGGCGCCCCGCTCGGCGAGGAGGGCGTCGTCGAGCTCGCCGGCCCGCCGGTACGCCTCCCGGCCCGCGAGCCGCGACCAGTACTCCGAGAAGGCGGGCCGCTTCTCGATCGAGCCCATCTGAAGGCCCCAACCGATGTGGGAGCCGACGTAGACGTCGGCCGCGGAGAAGCGCTCGCCCGCCACGTACCCGTCTCCCGACACCGCCTTCTCGAGGGTATCCAGCACCGCCGCGTACGTCCCGTATCCCATCATCGCCTCCTTGTCCTCCGGCACCTCCAAGCCGAGAAACCGGTTGCTCACGGCCGCTTCGACCGGGCCCGCGGCGAAGAAGAGCCACCGGTAGAAGTCGCCCCGCGCCCCGGACGGGGGCGCGAGTCCCGCCTCGGGGAACGCGTCGGCGAGATAGGCGCAGATGGCGGCCGCCTCCGTCACGACCACCTCGCCGTGGCGGATGGCCGGGACCTTTCCCATCGGATTGACGGCGAGGTAGGCGGCCGCCTTCATCGTCGTGCCGTACTCCAGCCGCTCGGTGCGATAGGAGACTCCCGTCTCCTCCAGCATCCAGCGCGCGATCCGGCCCCGGGACATGGGGTTGGTGTACAAGACCAGCTCGTCGGCCATCGTTCCGGCTCCTTCGACCAGGCACGCGAAGATACTCCATCGGCACTCCAGCCGGGCATCCCGTCCGCGGCGCAAAGGCGAACAGGTGCCCCGCCGGCTCGAAGCTCCCGGTCCGTCCGGAGGTGCGTACCCCGGACCGGTCGGCTTGGCCACGCGCAACCCGACACCGGCCGCAGGTGCTCCCGATGTCGGGTTGTGCCCTCGGCTTGCCCGACGTGCGGGTCGCAGACGAGAGCCGAGTCCGGGACCCCCCGGGCGGTCGGGCGCGCCGGGTCTTGGGAGCACCGCCTGCCGGTCCGCGGTCGCCCGGTACGGCCGGGCGCCCGATCAGGCTCGGGTGCGGGAGTCCGGATTCCGCTGGTCGCGACAGCGCGACGCGAGGTGGAGCGCCGCCACCGCCGCCGCACCGCCTGCCGCGAGAAGCACGCTCGCCGAGTCGAACGCGTCCGGCCAGGCCGGCACCATGTTCCGACCCGCGGCCACCCGGTACGGCCAGAGCGACCAGAGCGATCCCGCCACGAGCCCCGCGAGGGCAAAGAGGGTCGGGTGCCGGAACCGGCCGAGGAGCCACCCGAGGGCTCGACTGAGCAGCGCCAGTCCGGCCACGACCCCGAGCCCGAACGGCACCAGCACCGCGAGGTCGAGACGCCCGAGCGCGACGAGCACGTAGGTGTACTTCTTGAGGAGCACCAGCACGTACGCCCCGGATATTCCGGGCAGGATCATCGCGCCCGCCGCGCACGCGCCGGCCGCGAACACGAACCAGGCCGCGTCGGGGGTCGACGCGGGCACGACGACCGCGACGCCCCAGCCGGCCGCGATCCCGCCCGTCGCGGCCGCGACGTCCCGCAGGCGTATCGCCCGGCCGCGCCACGCCTCGCGGACGAGCACCACGAGCGCCCCCGCGACGAGCCCGAAGAAGAAGCTCTGCACCAGGAGCCGACGGGTTTCCATCAGCTCCGCGATCGGCACGACCCGGGTGAAGAACACCGCCGCGAGCGCGATGCCGACGGCGAGGGGAAGCAGGAAGCCCGTGTCGATGCCCCGCGCCGCGGCCGGCAGGTTCAGCCGCGCGAGCCGAGCGACGAACGCGAGGTCGAATCCCCGGATGGCGGCGACGAGCCGTTCGTAGATCCCGAGGATAATCGCGACGGTCGCTCCGCTTACCCCCGGCACGAGATCGGCCGCGCCGACGAAAAAGCCGCGGGCGATCCCCGCGGTCCAAAGACCGACGGCGCCCCGGCTCACGCTCGAGCCCACCGCCGCACCGCCGCGCGCAGGTCCGGACCCGCCCGCCCGCGGCCGGGTTGCGGCGCGGGTCCGGAGCCTCCGGCTCCCCCGGCCATCCCGCCGAGGGCCGCATCGCCGGGACGGAACACCGTCGGAATCAGCGGAAGAAGGGCGGTTCGATGTCGGCGCGGGAGGACTCGAGGGTCTCCGCGAGCGCCCGGGGATCGTAGTCGCCCGTTACGACGGTGGTGCCGATCGCGCGCGGCAGCACGAGGCGGATGCCCCCGTCGAGCGCCTTCTTGTCCCGGGCCATGAGCTTCAGGAAGGCATCGGGCGCGAGGTCCGCGGGACCGCGATCCGGCAGGCCGGCGCGCCGCACCAGCCTCCGCACCCGCTCCGCCTCCGCCGCGGCGAGCCAGCCCATGCGGGCCGCGAGGTCTGCGGCCATGCAGGTTCCCGCCGCGACCGCCTCGCCGTGCAGCCAGAACCCGTATTCCATCCCGGCCTCGATCGCGTGACCGAAAGTGTGTCCGAGATTGAGACGCGCGCGCACCCCGGTCTCGCGCTCGTCCCGACCCACCACCTCCGCCTTGATTTCGCACGAGCGCCGCACCGCTTCGGCGAGCAGCTCGCGGTCCCGCGCGAGCAGGCCGTCGAGGTGGCCTTCGAGCCACGCGAAGAACGATTCGTCCCAGAGCACGCCGTACTTGATGACTTCCGCGAGCCCCGCCCGCAGCTCGCGCTCGCCGAGTGACGCGAGGGTCCCCGTGTCCGCGATCACGCACACCGGCTGGTGGAACGCCCCGATGAGGTTCTTGCCCTCCGGATGGTTGACCCCGGTCTTGCCGCCGACCGAGGAATCCACCTGCGCGAGCAGGGTCGTCGGGACCTGGATGCAGCGGATTCCCCGCAGGTAGACGGCGGCCGCGAAGCCCGCGATGTCCCCGACCACTCCACCCCCGAGGGCGACCACGGCGGCGCTGCGGTTGAATCTGCGCTCGACCAGCTCGTCGACCACCCGCGCGACCGTATCGAGGGTCTTGTCGCTCTCTCCGCCGGACAGCACCAGCGAGGCGACCTCGCGGTTTCCGAGCGCCCGGCGCACCGGAGCGAGATAGAGGGGGGCCACCGCCTCGTCGGTGACCACCAGGACCTGGCGGCCGTCGAGGTGCGGCGCGTAGAGCTCCCGACGCCCGATGAGGTCCGAACCGACGTGGATCGGATATCCGCGGTCGCCGAGCTCCACCGTGAGCGGTTGCATGAGAGCCATTCTATCCGCCGGGCGGGCCGGCAACCGGGAAGGGTCCGGCGGCCGCGAGAGATGCGGCGGCGGGAACGGACGGGACGACGCGGGAGGCACGGACGTCGTCCGCGAGCCGGCGGCCGGAATCACACGGCGATGCGGTAGCCGGCACGAAAGGGAATCGGTTCATGCCGCCCGCTCCGCGATCGCGCGGACCACGTCGTGAACGACGCGGCGCGAGCCGCGGCGGCCGGTTTCGATGACGAGGTCCGCAACCGCGCGGTACAGCGGGTCTCGCACGGCCAGCAGCTCGTCGATGCGTGCTCGCGGATCTTCGGCATGCAGCATCGGCCGGCCGCGATCGCGCGAGGTGCGCTGATACAGAAGCTCTGCCGATGCATGGAGGTAGACCACGAAGCCGTTCGTGGCGAGCGCCCTGCGGTTCTCGGGGCTGCCCACCGCTCCCCCGCCCGTCGCCAGCACGATGCCGCGCTTCTCGGTCAGCTCGTGCACCACCGCCGCTTCCCGACGGCGAAACCCTTCCTCGCCCTCGATGTCGAATATGTACGGAATGTCGACCCCCGTACGCTCTTCGAGCACCCGGTCGCAGTCGAGGAACGCCTTGCCGAGCACGTCCGCGAGGTGCTGGCCTACCGTCGACTTGCCGGACCCCATGAAGCCGACCAGAAAGATGTTCTCCGGCACGTCCATGCCCGGAGTATTGCGGGACGCCGGGTCCGCCGGCAAGTGTCGCGGCGCGGCGCGAAGGACGAGTGCTCGCCGCCGGTCGCCCGTGCCCTGCCGTCCGGCGCGGTCCGCCGTTCGCGCCGCCCCGGGGGTGCGCGGCGCGCGGGCCGATCGCAGGAGAAGCGGCGGGGTTCTGCGAAGCACCTCTCTTTTCCTCCATAATGGACCCCTTGGGCAGCGGGTTCTGCCGGATGCGCCGCGTTCTCACAATCTTGTCTCTCGTCGCCGGTGCGGGGATCGTGGCGGCTCTCGCCGGTGCGGGGATCGTGGCGGCTCTCGCCGCCGCGTTCGTCGTCTGGATCCATTTCGTTCCCCAGCTTCCGTCCGCCGAGTCGCTGCGCGACGTCACGCTCCAGGTGCCCTTGCGGGTGTATTCCCGCGACGAGCGGCTGATCGCGGAGTACGGGGAGAAGCGCCGCCGGCCGGTTCCTCTCGCGGAGGTCCCGGAGACCCTGCGGCTGGCGGTCGTCGCGACCGAGGACGAACATTTTCACAGCCACCCTGGAGTTGACTGGCGGGGAATCGTGCGCGCGGTGGTCCACATCGTGCGCACGAGGGAGAAGGGCCCCGGGGGAAGCACGATCACCATGCAGGTGGCCCGCAACTTCTTTCTGGGCAGAGAAAAGACCTACTTCCGCAAGCTAAACGAGATCCTCCTCGCCCTCAGGATCGAGGAGGAGCTGTCGAAGGAAGAGATCCTCGAGCTCTATCTCAACAAGATATTCCTCGGCCATCGCGCGTACGGGGTCGCCGCGGCCGCCGAGGTCTACTACGGCAAGAAGCTCGACGAGCTCACCCTCGCCCAGATGGCCATGATCGCGGGGCTCCCCCAGCGCCCGTCCGAGTTCAATCCCATCACGAACCCGGATCGGGCGGTCGCGCGCCGGAACCACGTGTTGCGGCGGCTGCGTGACGTCGGGCGCCTCGACGAGGCGGGCTATCGTGCCGCCGCCGCCGCCCCGGTCACCGCGTCCCGGCATGCCCCGGTGGCCGCGACGGAAGCTCCCTACGTCGCGGAGATGGTCCGCCGGGAGCTTGAACGGGAGTTCGGATCCTCGGCCTATACCGGGTCGTACGGGGTCTACACCACGATCGACAGCCGCCTCCAGGCGGCCGCGGTCCGCGCGTTGCGCGAGGCGCTCGGCGAGTATGACCGCCGTCACGGCTACCGGGGACCGGAGGACCGTCACGACTTCGACTCGCCTCCGGAACCGGACCGGCTCGACGCCCTGCTGGCCGGTCGGCCGCCCGTCGGCGGGCTCCTTCCCGCCGTGGTCACCCGGATCGGCGCGAAGGAGGCGGCGGTCCATGTCCGAGGCGAAGGCGAGGTCGTCCTGCCCTTCGAAGGAATGGAATGGGCACGCCCCTACGTGAACGTCGACCGCCGGGGACCGGCCCCCGAGAAGGCGTCCGACGTGCTCGCCCCGGGAGATCTCATCCGGGTGCACCGGGCCGGGGAGGGCTGGGAGCTCGCACAGGTTCCGACGGTGCAAGGGGCCCTCGTCGCCATGAACCCCGAGGACGGAGCCATTCTCGCAATGGCCGGTGGATTCGACTTTCTCCGCAGCAAGTTCAACCGCGGGACCCAGGCCCGACGGCAGCCCGGATCCAGCTTCAAGCCGTTCATCTACGCATCGGCCCTGTCGCGGGGCTTCACCGCCGCGAGCCTCATCAACGACGCCCCCGTGGTATTCGACGATCCTTCGCTGGAAGCCGAGTGGAGGCCCGAGAACTACAGCGGGAAGTTCTTCGGACCGACCCGGCTGCGCGAGGCGCTCGTGAAGTCCCGGAACCTGGTCTCCATCCGGCTGTTGCGCGAGATCGGGATCGACTATGCCCTCGACTACGTCGAGCGTTTCGGCTTCGATCGCGACCGGCTGCCCCGCAGCCTGACCCTCGCCCTCGGGAGCGGCGAGATAACCCCCCTCGAGTCCGCCACCGCCTACTCGGTGCTCGCCAACGGCGGATTCGGCGTGCATTCCTGGTTCGTCGAGCGTATCGAGAATCGCCACCGGGAGACGCTCCTCGTGGGGGCGCCCGCGCGCGTTTGCCGGGATTGCCCCGACGGCGCCGCGGAGATGGACGGGGCGACCGTCGCCCCGCGCGTCCTGCCGGCCGGGGACACCTGGATCCTGCACTCCATTCTCCGCGACGTGGTCCGTCGCGGCACGGGAAGAAAGGCCCTGGTGCTCGGACGCGACGATCTGGCGGGGAAGACCGGGACCACCAACAACCAGCACGACGCGTGGTTCTGCGGATTCGTGCCCGGTCTCGTCGCGGTCGCCTGGGTCGGTTTCGACGACCACGAGACCCTCGGGCGCAACGAGGTGGGCGGCCGGGCCGCGCTCCCGATGTGGATCAAGTTCATGGGTACCGCGCTGGAGGGAGTCGCGGAACGGATACCCCCACCGCCCGAGGGGCTGGTCAAGGTGCGGATCAATCCCGAGACCGGGCGGCTCGCCGATGCTTCGGACCCGGATGCGCTGTTCGAGACGTTCCGGTCGACCCAGCTCTCGAGCATCGCCGCAAGCGGCGCGTCCGGCACGGGAAGGCGCGCCTCGTCGCCGGACAGCGACCGTGCGACGGGCACGACCCAGCGGCTCTTCTGACGGGAGGTGGCGCGCGTAGTCCGGGTTGCGGTGCCGAACCCGCTGCGCCGCTGGTTCGAGTACCTGCCGCCGGCCGGGGACCCGGGAACGTCCCGACTCCGGCCGGGGATGCGAGTGAAGGTGCCCTTCGGGGGATCGGTGCGGATCGGGGTCGTCCTCGAGACCGGCGCCGAACCCGAGATCGATCCGGGGAAGCTTCGCCGCGTCGCCGAGTGCCTGGACGAGGAGCCGTCCATCCCGCCGCCGCTCCTTCGCCTGCTGACCTGGGCCGCGAGCTACTACCACCACCCGATCGGCGAGGTGTTCCGGACCGCACTCCCGGCGGGCCTTCGCCGCGCCCGGCGGGAGGGGCCGGCGGCGCGGGCGTGGCGTCTGACCGAATCCGCGGCCACGAGCGGCTCCCTCCCGCGCGCCCCCCGCCAGGCGGCGCTGGTCGCGGCCCTCGAGAACGCGGCCCGGGAGGGTGGCGAGCCGTGGCTCGACGAGGCCCGTCTCGCCTCGATTCCCAACTGGCGTCCCGCCATGCGGGCTCTCGCGCGCAAGGGCTGGGTGGAACCGCTCGTCGTCGCTCCGGCGCAGGCGGCCGGCGGCGCCGCGCAGCTCGCCGCTCCAAACGAATCCCAGGCACAGGCGATCGAGGCCATCGCCTCCGCGGCCGGCACGTTCCAGGCCTTCCTCCTGGACGGAGTCACCGGAAGCGGCAAGACCGAGGTCTACCTCACCGCGATCGACCGCCTCGTGCGCGACGAGGGTGGACAGGCGCTCGTCCTCGTGCCCGAGATCGGCCTCACCCCGCAGCTCGTCGCACGGTTCCGGGAAGCCCTTCCGTTCCCGGTTTCCGTCATGCATTCCGGGATGGCGGCCGGTGAGCGGCTGCGAAGCTGGGAGGCGGCGCGCACCGGCGCGAGCCGCGTCGTCATCGGCACCCGTTCGGCCATGTTCGCGCCGCTCGCCCGCCCGGCCCTGATCGTCGTCGACGAGGAGCATGACTCGTCGTACAAGCAGCAGGAGGGCTTTCGGTACTCGGCACGCGACCTCGCCCTGATGCGGGGCTCCATCGAGCGTGTCCCGGTGGTTCTCGGTTCCGCGACCCCCTCGCTCGAATCGATCCACCTCGTGGCGGCCGGGCGGTGCCGGCGGCTGCGGCTCGCCGAGCGGGCCCGCGGTGCGCGAATGCCGCGGATCCTGCTCCACGACGTGCGGGGGCAACCCCTCGCGGCCGGACTCTCGGAACGGCTGCTCGAGGCGATCGACGAACGCCTGCAGCGCCGGGAGCAGGCGCTCCTGTTCGTCAACCGCCGCGGATTCGCCCCGGTGGTTCTTTGCCACGACTGCGGCGAGGCGATCGAGTGCCGCGACTGCGACTCGCGTCTCGTCCTGCACCGCGCAGATCGCCGGCTGCGGTGCCATCACTGCGGGGCCGAGCGGGGCATTCCGGTCGGCTGCGCCGCGTGCGGCTCATCCGAGCTCGTCTCCGTCGGGAGCGGCACGCAACGGCTCGCCGAAGGACTGGCGGAGCGCTTTCCCTCCGCCCGCCTGTTGCGCGTGGACCGGGATTCCACGCGGCGGCGGGGCTCGCTCGACCGCATCGTGCGCGCGGCCCGCGAAGGGTCGGCGGACATCCTCGTCGGGACCCAGATGCTGGCGAAGGGGCACGATTTTCCGCGGGTCACCCTGGTCGGGATCGTCGATGCCGACGCCGGCCTGCTCAGCCCCGACTTCCGCGCCCCCGAACGGGTCGCCCAGCTCGTTACCCAGGTCGCGGGCCGCGCCGGCCGGGGGACGCTCGCCGGCGAGGTGATCGTCCAGACCCGTCGCCCCCGCCATCCCCTGCTGATCGCCCTCGCCAGCGACGGCTACCCCGCGTTCGCCGCCGAGGCGCTGGCGGAGCGCGAGGAGGTCCGGCTGCCGCCCTTTGCCCGCCTCGTCCTGTTGCGCGCGGAGGCGCCGGCACGGGCGACGAGCGCCGGATTCCTCGCGACCGCGCGGGAGATTGCGGTCGAGCTGCCGCGGCCCGGGGTGGAGGTGATGGGTCCCGTGCCCTCACCGATGGAACGCCAGGGCGGGCGCTACCGGGCCCAGCTCCTGCTGCGTTCGGCCTCACGCTCGCAACTGCACGCGTTCCTGCGGCCGTGGGTGGAACGGATCGCCGCCGTCCGGACTCCGGCCGGGCTTCGCTGGTCGCTCGACGTCGACCCCATCGAGCTCGGATGAGAGCGGCGGACGCGAGCTCCGATACGGTCCGAGGGCAAAGATGCGAGAATGAGAGCCGGGCCGTCCATTGCCGGAAGAAGTCCTTGAAACGCGGACTCGAGACGCTCGTCGCGAGTGCTGTCAGCACGCTTCACGCCCGCGGAGAGCTCGATATCGAGACGGCGCCGCCGCTCGTGATCGAACGCACGCGCGATCCGCGCCACGGCGATTTCGCTTGCCCGGTCGCGCTCGGTCTGGCCCGCGCCGCGCGCTGCAATCCGCGTGAGCTCGCGGCGCGCATCGTCGCCGCGCTTCCGGAGGCGGGCGACGTCGAGTCGACTTCCGTGGCCGGCCCGGGCTTCATCAACTTCAAGATGGCGAACGGGGCCTTTCAGCGGATCGCGGGGGAGATCGTCGGCTCCGAGTCTCCCTGGGGCCGGTCGCGTCGCCATGCGGGCAAGCGGGTCCAGGTGGAGTTCGTGTCCGTCAACCCGACCGGCCCGCTGCACGTCGGCCACGGTCGCGGCGCGGCCTGCGGCGCGGCGCTCGCCAACCTCCTCGAAGCGGTGGGCTGGGAGGTCGAGCGCGAGTATTACGTGAACGACGCCGGACGCCAGATGGACATCCTCGCCCTCAGCGTGTGGCTGCGCTATCTCGAGGTCATCGACTGGCCGGAACGTCCGGCATTCCCCGAAGGCGGCTACCGGGGCGAGTACATTCGCGACGTCGCCACCGAGCTCGCCCGGGAGCATGACACCCGGCTCGGACGGGACCTTGTCGAAGGTCCGCCCGGCGGCGACGAGGATGCGCGTCTCGACGCGCTGATCGCGGGCGCCCGGGCGGCTCTTGGAGAGGACGGTTTCGCCGTCGTGGCCGACGCCGTGCTCGAGGAGATCCTGGCCGGGATCCGCGAAGACCTCGCCGGTTTCGGGGTCGTGTTCGACCGGTGGTTCTCCGAGCGCTCGCTCGTCGACACCGGGGCGCTCGCGCGCGTGCTCGATATCCTGCGCGAGCGCGGGGAAGCCTACGAGCGCGACGGCGCGCTCTGGTTCAGCGCCACCGCGCACGGGGACGAGAAGGACCGCGTGCTGGTGCGGGCCAACGGTCAGAGCACCTACTTCGCCTCGGATGTCGCCTATCACCTCGACAAGTTCGAGCGCGGATTCGATCGCGTCATCGACGTCTGGGGGGCGGACCACCACGGGTACATCGCGCGGGTGAAGGGCGCGATCCGGGCCCTCGGGAGGAACGCGGACGCTTTCGAGGTGGTGATCGTGCAGCTCGCGAGCCTCTGGCGCGGGCAGGACCGGGTCGCCATGTCGACCCGGTCCGGCGAGTTCGTGACGTTGCGCGATCTCGTCGACGAAGTGGGGGCGGATGCCGCGCGCTTCTTCTACGTCCTGCGCAAGAGCGACCAGCACCTCGACTTCGATCTGGAGCTCGCGAAGTCCCGCTCCACCGAGAACCCCGTGTACTACGTGCAGTATGCGCACGCGCGCATCGCGAGCGTCCTGCGACGCGCCGGGGAAGAAGGAGGGAACGGGAACGCGAATGCCGGCGCGGGCGCGGAGCGCTCCGGGCTCGGGCACCTGAGCCGGCTGACCGAGGACCACGAGCTCGGGCTGCTGAAGACCCTGTCCCGCTACCCGGAGGTCGTCGAAGCGGCGGCCGAGGCCTGCGAGCCCCACCAGATCGCCCACTACCTTCGCGACCTCGCGAACGCGTTCCACAGCTTCTACAACTCGCACACGATTCTCGCCGGCGAGGCGGACCTGAGGAGTGCCCGCCTGACCCTGGTCGAGGCGACCCGCCGGGTCATCGCGGACGGGCTCGGACTCATCGGCGTGAGCGCGCCGTCGACCATGTAGGGCGGACGAAAGTGGCGAAGAGAAGCCGGCCAATCCGTGCCACGCGCCGAAACGGGGGGTTCCTTCGAGGCCTCGCCCTCGGCCTTGCGGTTGCCACCGTCGTCCAGCTCCACCATGCCGGGCTCCCGGACTGGCTCGGCGGCGGCCCGGAAGACGTCGCGGAGCCGCGCAGTCCGATCGAGCCGTCGAACACGAACTTCGACTTCTACCGCCTTCTTCCCAAGACGGAGGTCCAGGTCGACGAGTCGGACCTGCCCGGCACGGCGCCGGCGCCTGCACAGGCGCCCCCCCCGGCGCAGCGGACGGTGAACCGGCCGGCGGCGGGGAGCGGGCGGGAAACGATAGCGTCCGCTCCTGCGCGCGGCGGCTTTCGGGTTCAGGTCGGTTCGTTCCGCTCCCGGAACGAGGCGGATCGGCTGCGTGCGTCGCTCGCCCTCAACGGCTTCGAGTCACGCATCCTGACGCGGGACACCGCGGACGGAACCTGGCACCGGGTGATGCTCGGCCCGTTCAGCGGCCGGGCGGCCGCCGAGGAAGCGAAGGCGCGGGTATCCGCCTCGCGAGGAATCGACGCGCGTATCGTTCCGGAAGAGAGCTGACGTGGAGCGGGTGAAGGGAATCGAACCCTCGTATTCAGCTTGGGAAGCTGATGTTCTACCATTGAACTACACCCGCTTAAGCTTCCATTCTACCCCGCGTTTCGACGAATGAAAGCACGTCTTCGCAGGTGCTTGCGGGCACCGCGGGCCGCAGCCGCGAAACCTCGGACAGGAACAAGGTGAGCACCGTGCAGATCGTTCTCAACGGGCAACCCCGTGGGCTCGAGCCCGGCACGACCCTCGCCGGGCTGGTCGCATCCCTCGACCTCGGCGCAAGGCGCATGGCGGTCGAGATCAACGAGGAAGTGATCCCGCGCAGCGAGTACCCCGTGCACGTGCTGGGAGACGGCGACCGGGTGGAAATCGTCCATGCCGTGGGGGGCGGCTGACGAACCGCGCCTGGAAGATAGCAAGAGAACCGCACCATGAACCCAGCCGATCCCAAGTCCGCCTCGGGGGAAGACCCGTTCATCGTCGCCGGACGGCATTTCAAGTCCCGTTTGCTCGTCGGCACTGGAAAGTACGAGAGCCTCGAGCAGACCCGGGACGCCATCGAGACGAGCGGAGCGGAAGTCGTCACCGTCGCGATCCGCCGCACCAACATCGGTCAGGAGCCCGGCGAGCCGAACCTTCTCGACTTTCTTCCCCGCGATCGGTTCACCATCCTGCCCAACACGGCAGGTTGCCATGACGCGGTGACGGCGGTTCGCACCTGCCGGCTGTCCCGTGAGCTCCTCGACGGCGCCAACCTCGTGAAGCTCGAGGTGCTGGCGGAAGACAAGACCCTGCTTCCGAACGTAACCGAGACCCTGGTCGCGGCCGAACGGCTCGTGGCGGACGGCTTCGACGTCATGGTGTACACGAACGACGATCCGGTCATGGCAAGGCGGTTGGAGGAGATCGGGTGCGTGAGCGTGATGCCGCTCGCGGCGCCCATCGGCTCCGGCCTCGGCATCTGCAACCCCTGGAACATTCTCACCATCCTGGAGGAGGCGAAGGTACCCATCGTGGTCGACGCGGGGGTGGGGACCGCTTCCGATGCCGCGGTGGCAATGGAACTCGGGTGCGACGGAGTGCTGATGAACACCGCGATTGCGGCCGCCCGCAACCCCGTGCTCATGGCGTCGGCCATGAAGCACGCGATCGTCGCCGGCCGCGAGGCCTTTCGGGCCGGCCGGATGCCGCGCCGCCGCTTCGCCAGCGCTTCCTCGCCGGTGGAGGGAGCGATCGCCTGAACACCCGGGACGGCATCCGTTCCTGGGTGCTGCGCGCGGGTCGGATCACGCCCGGACAGAAGCGGGCCATCGAACGCCACTGGCCACGCTACGGACTCGGCCCGCCGCCGGATTCTCAGGTGCCCCGGGGCGAGTTTCGGGTCATCGAACCGGTCGTGGAGTTCGGTCGCCGGGCGCCCCTGGTCGTCGAGATCGGTTTCGGAAGGGGGGATGCTCTTCTCGACGCGGCAGCCGAATTCTCCGACCGGGACTTCATCGGAATCGAGGTCCACGCCCCCGGAATCGGGTACCTTCTGGCCCGGGTTCACGATCGCGGCATCGAGAATGTCCGGGTCCTCTTCGGAGATGCCCGCGAGGCCCTCGGTCAGCGCTTCCGCGCGGGTTCTCTGGAGGAGGTCCGGATCTTCTTTCCGGACCCCTGGCCGAAGGCGAGGCACTTCAAGCGGCGACTGGTGCAGCCGGGGTTCGCGGCGCTCGCCGCATCGAGGCTGCGGCCGGGGGGCCGCATCCTCGCCGCCACCGACGACGAGGGCTACGCGATGCAGATGCTGTCCGTGTTCGAGGCCGTCGATTCGCTTGCGAACGTCGCAGGCAGCGGCGCGTTCTGGCCCGGCCCGAGCGGTCGGAGCCACACCCGTTTCGAGGAGCGCGGCCACCGGCTGGGGTCCACGATTCGGGACCTTCGGTTCGAGCGGCCGCGAGCAACCGAGTGACCACGCCGCTCGATGGGTCGCTGCTCGATGCGGTGCGCGACCTCGCGGTGTTGGCGGCCGGTCGCGTCCTCGACGTCTACCGCTCTCCCTTCGAGGTCGTGCGCAAGGCGGATGCATCGCCGCTCACGGAAGCGGATCTTGACTCCCATCGGACCATCCTCGAAGGTCTCGCAGACCTCGCGCCCGACATCCCGGTACTCTCCGAGGAATCGGCCGAGATCGACTTCGCCACGCGTTCGGCCTGGAGCCGCTACTGGCTGGTGGACCCGCTGGACGGAACGAAGGACTTCGTGAGCGGAAACGGCGAGTTCACCGTCAATATCGCGCTCATCGAGGAGCACGCGCCGGTGCTGGGGGTGGTGGCGGTGCCGGTGACGGGGGTCGCCTACGCCGCCGCGCGGGGCTTCGGCGCGCGCCGCCACGACGCGCAAGGCGACCGTGCGCTCGGCGTTCGCCGGACGGCGACGCACCCGATCCGGGTGGCGGCAAGCCGCTCCCACCGCGACCGCGAGACGAACGCATTCATCCACGCGCTCGGCCCCTGCGAGGACGTTTCGGTCGGGAGCTCCCTCAAGTTCTGCCTACTCGCCGAGGGGGCGGTCGACATCTACCCGCGTTTCGGACCGACCTGCGAATGGGACACGGCCGCCGCGCAGGTCGTGGTGGAGCAGGCCGGGGGACGGGTGACCGACGTCGATCTCGAGCCGCTTCGCTACAACACCAAGGACTCGCTGCTGAACCCGCACTTCCTCGCGTTCGGCGACCGCAACGTCGACTGGCGCGAATTCATGCCCCGCGAACCCGCGCCAGGCCACTAGCCCGTCCGTGCGACCGGGGGTTGCCGATGGACTTGAACCGAGAAAGGCGCCCCGTCAGCGATCCCCTGTCGGAGCAGGCACGCGGACCGCGCAGGCAATTCACGAGGATGGCCCGCCGTCCGACTGGTGTCCCTTGTCGGCGGGCGCTCAGCCTACGCCGCAGGCCTTGGAGATTGCCTTGTAGGCGGCGGTGAATCCGCGTAGCGAGTACGTGTCGACGGTCCTGGTGCCCCGCCGCGAGCGGCCGGTCGCCACCATTTCGAGCCCGCTCTGCATCGCCTTCACGAGCCGGCGGTTGACCTCCTTCGAAACGCCCCAGGCCTGTTCTCCTTCGGTGGTCACGTGAATCGGAGCGCTCCCGTCGACCACGACCGCGAGCTTCTTCCCGGAAGCGAACGGATAGCCCATCTCGAACGAGACGATTCCGACCCGCTTGTCGGCCGGACGATGGGTGACGAGGGCGAAGATCTCGCCACGGCGCGAGTACTTGCCTTCCGCCTTCTTCGGCTGGGTCCACATCGAGCAGACCCGATTTCCGTCCTCCTCGGTGAAGTAGTGGGCGCCCCAGTCGTGGAATCTGCCGAGATCCTGCGCCGCAGACGGGATTGCCCAGGCGGCGGTCGCGGCGATGGACAGAACGAGAACCAGTCGCTTCATTTCGATACCCGGTAGAGCGGAACGCCTGCTATGCGAGCTTCGATCTCCTCCAGCACCCGTTGATACGCTTCCGCACCCGGCTCTCCGAACCGTCGCTTCAGCACCTCCTCGGGAAGATTGTCGGGAAGGTCGCCGACGACGGGCATGATATCGACATCCGATTCGGCCTGCTCCATCCACTCCTGCACCCGCCGGGCAGACCCCGGGGACGCGGTCGCAAGGTCCCCGAACTGCGCACCGGCCAGGTTCGCGGCAAGGTCGGAGAAGCTGAAGCCGCTGATTGCCCGCGAGTCGCTGTATTCCTTGTCCAGCCCGACCGAGTCGGAAAACCCCCGGTGGAGCAGCACGGCAAGCGCCGCGGACCCGACGAAGTGGCGGCCAAGGTCGTCGCGGCGGTGCAGCGACGGCTTCGTCCATCGCACCGGCTGCCCGTCCTCGACCGGAGTGCATCCGAACGCCTGGGCGGCGGCCACGATGATCGCGGCGCGGTTCTCGACCACCGGGTCCGCCCCGGCCTCCGTCCGCGCGGCCGCTTCACCGAACAGCGCTCGCAGCAGCTCCCGGATCGGTGCCCGCGGTCCGGTTCGGGCGGCGGCCCACTCCGCGACGAGCTTGCCGTAGGTCGCGGACCGGTTGCGATCGCCGGTCGCGGCGGAACGAATCCGCAGATGCTCGACGGGCGAACCGGGCCAGACGCACGCGAGCTCGAGCCGGGCCGGATAGGACTCGAGCACGCGAACCGCGGCGAGCTCCACGTGCTCGTCTGCGAGCTCCGGCCAGTGGCCCGCCGCCCAGTGCATCGCCTCCTTCGCGAGCCATCCGGGAACGTCGAGTTCCCCGATGCCCACCCTCCGGATCACCGCGCCGTTCTCCGCCGAGCGCTCGACGTCCATGTCGACGTTGACATACCGGCGCGGATACTCGGGCGGGAGCTCGATCGTGGCGTGGAGACTAACCGCCCCGCGATCCGCGCCGGCCTCCGCGAATGCACCGTCGAGCGGATCCGTGAACGAACGGGCCCGCGGCGCATCGTCGAGTGCCATGACGATGGCGACGACGGCGAGCGCCGGCACGACCAGCAGGGCGGCGAAGATCAGCTTGAGCAAGCCGGAGCAACCTCCGCGAACCGGTGGAACCGATCAGTCGAACCAGTCCACGATGTGGTGTTCCAGCTCATCGGGATGCACCCATTCCTCGTTGATGACCTTTCCCTGAACGGATATGCCCGCCTCGTGAACGCTCTCCGGGCGCCCCGACACCAGCGGGTGCCACTCGGCGAGCGGCCGGCCCTCGGCGAGCCGGCGATAGGCGCAGCTCTCGGGCAGCAGCCCGTGCTCCAGGACGTTGTCGAGCGAGATCACGACGCACTCGGGAACCCGGACCGCGCGGTTCTCGTAGTCGCGGCACCGGGATGACTTGCAATCGAGAAGGCGGCACGCGACCGCCGTGAACTGCACCCCCCGAGTCTCGGGGTCCCACAGCTTGTTCAGGCAGCAGCGCCCGCACCCGTCGCACAGCGACTCCCACTCCTCGGGCGACATCGCTTCGAGCGGCTTGCGTGTCCAGAATGGATCGGGCGTGGTCATCTCGCCGCGACTCTAACTTATCGGACCGTCCCGGCTCCATTGCTCCCGGCGCGATCCGGGACGATCGCTTGCTCGATTCGACCGGGTTTCCCACGAAACACGAGACCGGAGCCTACGCGCTGCCGTGGCTTCCCCGTTCCCCGGTGCATAGCCTAGGCGCGGCGTCCATCGACGGACGCAGGGAGCGGGAGGGCCGCCGGTTGCGGAGCCTCGGCCGGCGGGCGACGAGTCCCCGAGCGCCGCGCCCTTTCACGCAATGAAAGGAGAGAAAGATGACCTTCACCTCGCACAGTCCATCGGTCCCGGCCCGGCTCCGCTTGCGTTGCGCGATTTCGGGTGTGCTGCTCGCGTGCTTGCTCGCCGGAACGCCGGCGTCCGCCGAGGACGCCGTCGACATCAACGCCGCGACCGCGGAAGAGCTCGCCGCCGCAATCTCCGGAGTGGGGCTCAAGAAGGCCCGGGCCATCGTCGCGTATCGGGAGGAGAACGGACCCTTCGCCACGATCGACGACCTCGTGAGGGTCAGCGGGATCGGTAGCGTCACGGTGGACTCCAACCGCGAACGGCTCTCAATCGGAGCTCCAGAGGAGGAACCGCCGGCGCAAGATTCGGAGTAGCCGGTTCTTTCCCGGTCCGAACCGGCCGGCCGGCCGGGCAGGGCTGGGGGCGGGACGGACTGGCGACGGATGGTCTCTTGTCGCCCCTGCGCCGCCGGTCTCGGCTGCGCAGGAGTCGGGTCACGCGCTCGGCCGGCCCGTGCACGGTCGCAGACGCAAAGGGAGCCGAGATGCTACCCGGCCGGTCGTTCGCGGGCCGCCTCGAGCTGAGCAGGGGTGCCGATGTTGTCGCAGGCTCCGCGATACACCTCGCCCGTCGCCGTTCCGCGTTCGCACGCGCGGTCGAGATAGGGGGCGAGGGCGGTGGCGCCGGCGATCTCCGGCCGAAACGCGGCGGGCGAAAAGACGCCGATGCCGGAATAGGTAAGACGGTTCGGGCCGGAACGAAGGAGCGCTCCGTCGTCGAGGACGAAGTCGCCGTCCGGGTTGTGTTCCGGGTTCGCGACGAGAACGAGGTGAAGGTCCCCGACCGCAACGTTCCGCAGTCGTTCGTAGGGATAGTCGGTCCGCAGATCGGCGCTCGTCACGAGGAAGGGTCCGCGGCCGAGGAGCGGCAGCGCCCTGACGATGCCCGCGCCGGTGCCGATCGGCCGGTCGCCTTCGTCGGAGTACGCGACCGAGATTCCCCACCGCGACCCGTCGTCCAGGCAATCCCGGATCTGCCGGCCCAGATGGCCGAGGTTCACGACCAGCTCCGTGAATCCGGCCGCCGCCAGCCCTTCGACCGCATGCACGAGCAGCGGCCGGCCGGCCACCCGGAGAAGCGGTTTGGGAACCGCATCGGAGAGCGGGCGCATGCGCTCGCCCCGCCCGGCCGCGAGGATCATTGCCCGCACGGCAACGCTTTCGCATGGTTCGCGAGTCCGCGCTCGCCGAACAGGCGCGCGAGCGGCTCGAGCGCCGGATACCTCGTGACGACGTCGAGGAGGTAGCGAAGGACGAGGGGGATGTCGCCGAGATAGGCGTCCTTGCCGTCGCGATGCCACAGCCGGGCGAAGATGCCGACGACCTTGATGTGCCGATGGATGCCGATGAGGTCGAAGTCCCGCCGCGCGCGCGCGCGCAGCTCTTCTTCGGAGCGGTTCGCGGGCAACACCCCCGCTTTCGTCGCAAGCGCGACGTAGTCGTCCAGCCATGCGTACACCCGCGAAGCCGGCCACGAGACGTAGGCGTCGCGAAGCAGGCTGACCGGGTCGTACATGAGGGGGCCGAGCACTGCATCCTGGAAGTCCAGCACCCCGGGGTTGCGGCGATGCACCATGAGGTTGCGGGAGTGATAGTCGCGGTGGACGAACACCCGCGGCTGGGAGAGCGCCGCTTCGACGAGGTGGGTGAACGCCTCGTCGAGCACCCGCCGCTCCGACCGGGACGGCGGCCGGTCGAGGTGGACCCCGAGGAACCACTCCGGAAAGAGCTCGAGCTCGGCGGAGAGCTTCGCTTCATCGTAGACGGGCAGCGTGTCCGCGGGTATCTCTCGCTGCATCCGCACGAGAGTCGCAAACGCGTCCCGATAAAGGGCGGGCGCGCTCGTCGGGTCGAGCCGGTCCAGATAGGATACGGATCCGAGATCGCCGAGCAGCAAGAAACCCAGATCGAGGTCCATCGCGCAGATCGCGGGTGCGTTGACACCGGCTGCCCGAAGCAATCCCGCGACATGGACGAACGGTCGCGAGTCCTCCCGGTCGGGAGGGGCATCCATCACCACGAGGGTCTCGCGTTCCGTCCTCAGCCGAAGATAGCGGCGAAAGCTCGCGTCGCCGGCGAGAGGCTCGAGGCGCCAACCGCCGGCGCCCGCTACCGTGCCGAGCCAGGCGCGAAGCGCGTCGTCCCGGCCCGGATTCATCGACGGCCCCGCCGGCCGGCCGGCGGGGCCATTGCGCCGGCGCGGTCAATGATTTCCAATATGGAGTAGTGTTTTCCCCCTTGATTCCAACTGACCGCATGAGCAACCGCGCCCTTCTCAGACTCGGGGCCGACGTCATTCGAACGGAGATCGACGCGCTTCGCGGGCTGCTGCCCCGGATCGACGACGAATTCGCGCGCGCCTGCACGATCATTCTCGAGCGGCCCGGGCGAGTGATCGTGACGGGCATGGGCAAGTCGGGGCACGTGGGCCACAAGGTTGCGTCGACCCTGGCGAGCGCGGGAACGCCCTCGTTCTTCGTTCACCCCGGAGAGGCGAGCCACGGTGACCTCGGCATGATCACGCGCGAGGACACCGTCATGGCGTTCTCGAATTCCGGGGAAACCGCCGAGATCCTGACCATCGTTCCCCTTATCAAGCGGATCGGGGTGCCCCTTCTCGCGCTCACCGGAAATCCCTCCTCGCGCCTGGCGAGCGAGGCGGACGTGAACATCGACGTGAGCGTCGCGAAGGAGGCCTGCCCGCTCGGACTCGCTCCCACCGCGAGCACCACCGCGGCGCTCGCCATGGGCGACGCGATCGCGATCGCGCTCCTCGAGGCCCGGGACTTCGGGGCCGAGGACTTCGCCCGCTCGCATCCGGGCGGTCATCTCGGCCGGCGGCTGCTGCTCCGGGTGAAGGACCTCATGCACACCGGCCGCCGCATGCCGACGGTCGGTCCGGACACGCTGACGAGCGACGCGCTGCTGGAGATGACGGCCAAGAGCCTGGGGATGACTTCGGTCGTGGACGGTGACGGCCTGCTCCTCGGGGTATTCACGGATGGGGATCTTCGCCGGGCGCTCGACGATGGAATCGCGCTTCGCGACACTCCGATTCGGCAGGTGATGACCCCGAGCGGAGTGACCGTGTCGCCGGATACCCTCGCGGCGGAGTGTCTCAACATTCTGGAGCAACGCAAGATCACCGCGCTGGTGGTCGTCGACGAATCGTACCGGCAAATCGGGGTCCTGCATCTGCACGATCTCCTGCGGGCCGGGGTAATTTAAACTCGATCGAAGCTGAATCGACACGGGCGGCCCGTGCGCCGTACCGGGTACGCACGGAGAATCACATGGCCGACATCATGATCATGGGCGCCTCCTACGGCGCGCTGCTCGGAATCAAGCTCTGCGCCGCGGGTCACTCGACGACCCTCGTGTGCCTGCCCGATGAAGCGGACCTCATCAACCGGGAGGGCCAGCGGGTGCGAATGCCCGTGAAGGGACGGGACGAGCTGGTGGAGGTCGATTCGCGGAGATTGCCGGGCCGTCTTTCCGCGGCCACCACCGGGGCGATCGACCCTTCGGACTTCGATCTGGTCGGCCTCGCCATGCAAGAGCCCCAGTACGGCGCAACGGGGGTTCGCGAGCTCCTGGGCGCGGTGGCGCGAAGCGGCGTCCCGTGCATGTCCATCATGAACATGCCCCCGCTCCCCTATCTGAAACGGATTCCCGGACTCGACGTCGAGCCCCTGCGGTCCTGTTATACCGACCCCTCCGTGTGGGATGCGTTCGACCCCGCGCGAATGACCCTCTGCAGCCCGGACGCCCAGGCGTTTCGGCCCCCCGAAGAGAAGACCAACGTGCTGCAGGTCAGCCTCCCGACCAACTTTCGGGCCGCGCGATTCGAATCGGAAGGCGGCACCTCCCTGCTGCGCGCCCTGCAGGCGGACATCGAGGCGATCCGATACGACGACGGCACCGGGCCGGTCGAACTGCCGGTCAAGCTCAAGGTGCACGATTCGGTATTCGTGCCGCTGGCGAAGTGGAGCATGCTGCTCGCAGGGAACTATCGCTGCGTGCAGGAGAAGGACATGCGCGCAATCCGGGACGCGGTCCACGGGGACCTCGAGCTCGCGCGCTCCGTCTACGATTGGGTGAACTCGGTCTGCCGCGCGATCGGGGCTTCCGAGGGAGACCAGATCCCCTTCGAGAAGTATGCGAACGCGGCACGGGGCCTCACCAAGCCGTCGTCCGCCGCCCGCGCCCTGCTCGCCGGCGCCCCCCGAATCGAGCGCGCCGACCACCTGGTGCAGTCGATTGCCTCGCAAAGGGGCATGCGCTCCGAGGTCGTGGACGAGAGCGTGCAGCTCGTCGACGGTTGGTTGTCCGCCAATCGCCGGGAAGGCTGACCTTTGCCGGACACGCCGGCGGAGTCGAGCGGGAACGCCGCTGCACCGGAGTCGCGTCCTCCGATCCGCGCAACGATCGTCGCGGCCCTCGTCGGGGCCGCGTGCGGGATCGCCTGGTACCTTCTTCCGCTTCCTCCCCCGACCCCCGCAGACTCCGCACGATTCCCCGGCTTGCTTTCGCATCTGCACATCGAAGACGTCGACGTGGCGACCACCGACTCTTCGGGACGCATGCATCGGCGGTTGCAGGCGAAGGAGCTGCGGCGCGACGTTCCCGGCGGCAAGTCCTTTCTCGTTCAACCCCGGCTGACGGTGTTCTCGGAAGGTGAAGCGCTCTGGCACTTCGCGTCCGAGCGCGGCGAGGTTTCTCCCGACGGCGAAAACATTTATCTTCCGGGACCGGTGCGGGGACGGCGCGGCCCGGTTCAGCCCATCGAGATCGAAAGCGCCGACGTCCGGATCATGGCCGCGGAGAGCTACGGCGAGTCCGACCAGCCCTCCACGATTCGGGGGAGGGCGTTCCAGGCGCGCGGCGACGGTCTGAAGATCTGGCTGGACGAAGGGAAGGTCGAGCTGGTGAACGACGCCCGCGGAACACTGCAGAAAAGGTAGCCTGCCATCATGCAACTGCGTCTCGTGCTGCTTCTCCTGTCCCTGTCCACGTTCGCGACCGGGGCCGCCGCGCTTACGACCGACCGGGTGAAACCGGTTCGAATCGATGCCGACTGGGCGCAGTTCGACGACCGCCAGCGGATCGCCACGTACAAGGGCAACGTGACCATCAACCAGGGGAGCCTGCGCGTCTCCGGCGAGCTGGTCGTGATGCACTTCGACGAGAGCTACGACCTCGCCGGGCTCGTCGCGGAAGGGAGCCCGGCCCGCTTCGAGCAGCGCCTCGACCGCGGGCCGCTGCAGCAGGGCCAGGCCGCGCGCATCGAGTATTCCGCGGCCGACGGGGCCATGCGCTTTGACGGCGACGCGCGGATTGCGCAGGGTCAGTTCGAAATGGAGGCGAGTCGCATCGACTACGATTCCCTCACCGGCAGCATCGAGGGCGTGGCCTCGGAATCCGAGGAAGGAAAGCAACGGGTCACAATCCTGCTCCAGGGCAAGCAGGAGTGACGTGCCTTTCCGCCGAAGGGCTCGCGAAGCGCTTCGGCTCCCGCACGGTGGTCGACGACGTGAGTCTCGCGGTCAATAGCGGCGAGGTGGTGGGTTTTCTCGGCCCGAACGGTGCCGGCAAGTCCACGAGCTTCCACATGATCGTGGGACTCATCCCGGCCGACGGAGGTACCGTTCACCTCGACGGAGTCGATCTGACGAACCGTCCGATGCACGCGCGCGCGCGCCTCGGGCTGGGTTATCTCCCGCAGGAGCCTTCGGTCTTCCGCAAGCTTTCGGTGGAACAGAACCTCCTCGCGATTCTCGAGCTCAGCCGCGACCTCGATGCGGAGACGCGCGCCCTGTGGGCGGTACGGCTCATGCAGGCGTTCGGGGTCGAACACTTGCGCCGGGAGCGCGGTGAGAACCTCTCGGGCGGCGAACGGCGCCGGGTCGAGCTCGCCCGGGCGCTCGCCGCCAGGCCACGCTACATGCTGCTGGACGAACCCTTCGCCGGGGTGGATCCCATCACGATATCCGAGATTCACGGACTCATTCGCCAGTTGCGCGAACGCGGCATAGGCGTGCTCGTGACCGACCACAACGTGCGCGAGACGCTCGGGATCTGCGACCGCGGGTACATCGTCAACGAGGGCCGAATCATCTGCCACGGCCGGCCGGACACCATCGCGGACGATCCGATGGTGCGCGATGTCTATCTCGGGCAGGACTTCGTCCTCTGACTCCTCGTTTCGCATACCCCTGCCCGCGCATCCGCAACCGCCACGACCCCGCCCCCGACGACGACCGCCGCAATGAAGCAGACCCTGGAGCTCAGGCTCGGACAGCATCTCGCGATGACCCCGCAGATGCGCCAGGCGATTCGCTTCCTGCAGCTTTCCTCCATCGAGTTGCGGGCCGAGCTGCGGGAGATCGCCGAATCGAACTTCATGCTCGAGCTCGAGGACGAGCCGCCGTACGACGAATGGGGCGCAGATCCGGGCCCGGAACGCGGGGGGAGGGCGATGGAAGACCTCCCCGAGCCCGAGGCGTCGCTGCGCGATCGGCTTTTCTGGCAGCTCGACAATGCACGTCTTTCCGAACGGGAACACGTCATCGGCGCCGTTGTCGTGGATTCCATCGACGCGCGCGGGTACCTCGACGCCTCGGTGGATGAGCTGGTCGAGACGCTGGAAGACCTGGGTCTCGGGGCAGGACCGGAGGAGGTCGAGGCGATCCTGCGCCGCGTGCAACGATTCGAGCCCACCGGGGTCGGCGCTCGAACGCTCTCGGAGTGCCTGCAGCGGCAGCTCGAGGAGCTTGCCACGGACACCCCGTACCGCGAGCCGGCCCTGGTGGTCGCCCGATTCCATCTCGAAATGGTGGCCCGGCACGATCTCGTCGGATTGAGGCGAGAGCTCGGGACGTCCCGCGAGGAGCTGGACGGGGCGCTCGCCCTGTTGCGGAGATTGAACCCGCGCCCGGGCGCAGGCTACGCGGGAGCGCCGACCGAGTACATCACCCCGGATCTCAGGGTGCTCAGGGAGGGGACGAAGTGGAAGGTCGAGCTGAACCCGGGAACAATTCCGAGGTTGCGAATCAACCCGTTGTATGCAGGGTTCGTCCGCCGCGGAAGCCATGGGACCGAGAATCAGTCCCTCAAGCGGCACCTTGCCGAAGCGAGATCGCTCCTGAAGAGCCTCGGGAACCGAACCGAGACGATGCTCCGCGTGGCGAGGGCGATCGTTCGGCGCCAGCGGGAGTTTCTCGAGCGCGGGGACGAGGGAATGCGGCCGCTGGTGCTTCGCGAGATCGCATCCGAGCTCGGTCTGCACGAGTCGACCGTGTCCCGGGTCACCAGCGGCAAGCACGTCCAGACTCCCCGCGGGGTGTTCGAGCTCAAGCACTTCTTCTCCAACCAGATTTCTTCCCCGAACGGAGGAGCGGCGTCTGCTGTGGCGGTCCGGGCGCACCTTCGGAGGATCATCGAGGGCGAGGAGCCGGGGCGGCCCTGGAGCGACCAGCGCCTCGCGTCGAATCTCGAGCAAGCCGGCTTCCCGGTCGCCCGCAGGACCGTCGCCAAGTACCGGGAATCGATGGGAATCCCCACCTCGAACGAACGGCGCCGTGCGGGTGCCGCCAACCTGAACGCCAGCGCGTGACCGCGCACCGTCTGGGAGGACACGAAGATGCATTTGAACATCACCGGTCGCCGCCTGGAGGTCACCGAAGCCCTCGAGTCGTACACGAGAACCAAGCTCCAGAGACTGGAACGTCACTTCGATCACGTCACCAACGTCCACGTCATATTGTCGGTTGAACGCGAGAGGCACCGGGCGGAGGCGACCGTGCATGTGACGGGACGGGAGCTATTTGCCGACTCGGTGGAAGGGGAGATGTACGCGGCCATCGACGCGCTCGCCGACAAGCTGGACCGGCAAATCAAGCGCTACAAGGAAAAGACGACCGACCACCACCGCGCGTCGGGAGGTCTCAAGTCCAATCCCCCCTCCGGTCCGTAGCGGCCGGGAAGCTCCTCGGCGCACCGGTCCCGCGGAGGCCGGCCGGCCGCCTCCGACCGGACGTTCCGCAGGTTGCCGGGGCCTACTCGAGTCGTTCGAGTCGGTCGCGGGCGAGCTTCGCCTCGGACGAGTCCGGAGCCGTGTTCGCGAGGTCCCGGAGCACTTCCGCCGCTTCCGCGGCCCGGCCAAGCTCGTGGAGGATGAACCCGATCTTGAGCTTCGCGCCGGGAATCCTCGAGCTCTCGGGGTGTGTTTCCGCCAGCGATCTGAACTCGACGAGGGCTGGTTCGAACCGCCTCAGGGCGTAGAGGCATTCGCCCTTCCAGAACATCGCATCGTCGCGGTAGCGGCTCTCCGGAAAGGCGGCGAGGAACTCCGTGAACGCGGCTGCCGCGCGCTCGAACCTGCCCTCGGAGAGCAGGTCGAAGGCTCGCTGGTAGCGCGCCTGTTCCTCCACCGGATCGTATGCAGGCGGGCTGCTGTCGCGGTCCGGAGCCGTCGCGGTGCCGGTGCCCGCTCCGAGGTCCCCGGCCCCGCTCGAAACCTGCGGGATCCGTGACGGCGCGGCGTCGCCGTCGGACCCGGGTTCGGTCGCGGTCGCCTGACCTGCCCCTTCCGAGTCGCCCTGGGAGGGGTCGGGACCCTGCGGTGAAGCCGCCGGCACGAGCCGGCGGGCCAGCCGGTCGAGCTCGGCGTATAGGTCTCGCTGGCGTCCCTGAAGGTCGTCGATCGCGCGCGACTGGAGCTCGTCGCGGTCGCGAAGCTGCCGGATCTCCTTCCCGAGCCGATCGAGCCGAGACACGAGCTCCAGGAGGGCGCTTGCGCTCAGCCGCCGTTCGAGATTCTCCACCCGCTCCATCAGCTCGCGAAGGATCGACGCGGTGGCGGGTGCAGGCTCGGTCCCGGCCACGGGAGGCGTTCCCGTCTGGGCGATGGCGGAGCCGGAGACGAGCAGCACAAGCAGCGGACCGGTCGCGAACGCGAACGCGCGAACCGGCGACGACCGAGCGCGCTCGTCCGGGGAAGTCACCGCGTTCACCCTCGGGGTGCCCGTTTCCGGCGGACGCGGGACGGCGTCAGCGTGCGACGTAGGCGAACTCTACGCGCCGGTTGCGTGACCACGATTCTTCCTCGTGCCCGATTGTCGCCGGGCGTTCCTCACCGTAGCTCACGGTGCGGATCTGCCCGTCTCCGACTCCGAGCAGCCGGAGCATGTCGCGCACGCCGTTGGCCCGGCGTTCGCCGAGCGCAACGTTGTACTCGCGCGAGCCGCGCTCGTCGGCATGACCCTCGAGCACGACCTCCGAGCTTGGGTCTCGAGCCAGGATCTGAGCGTGCGCTTCCACCACGATCCGGTCGTCCGGATGGACTTCGCTCGAATCGAAGTCGAAATAGATGACCATCGTGAGCTCCTGCCCGTCGGCATCCATCAGCGCGTCGCCGTCGAGACCCGCGGCATCCGCGAGCGTTCCGGTGGTGCCGGAGGAAGCGGGATCCTCCGAACCGGCGCCTTGCGTCGAATCGGCTACCGGAGCCGGACGATCCTCCACAGCGGGCGGAGCTTCCGTCTGCTCGGGTGCTCCGGGCGAGCACCCGACCAACCATGCGAGCGCCGTTGCGCCGAAGACAGCCTTGCATCTTTGCATCTTCATTTCCGATTTCTGTTGATTGAAGGTTTCCGACCGCCGTTGCACCGGATTATCGCCGGGCCAGCCGAGGTGACCAGGCCGGATCGCGAACTCCGGCCTCGTCGATCGACAGCCGCTGGCGGAACTGGCCGTCAATCGAAACCGCGGCGAGTGCCGACCGGTCCCGGTCGGTTGCCGCGTACAGGATCATCCGCCCGTTCGGAGCGAACGTCGGCGACTCGTCGAGGATTCCGTTGGTGAGCACGTCGACCTTCTCGCTGCCGACCTCCATGATCGCGATTCGATAGCCGGCCGCCGACTCGGATTCGTGGACGAACGCGATTCGCGACCCGTCCGGAGAGAATGCCGCGCGGGCGTTGTACCGCCCGGAGAAGGTCAGACGACGAGGCTTGTCCCCACCCGCCGCGGAGACTCGGAAAAGGTGCGGCCGCCCCCCGCTTCGATCGGACGTGAACACCAGGGTCCGTCCGTCCGGCGCCCACGCCGGCTCGGTGTCGATGTCGGGGCTGGTGGTCAGGCGCAGCAGCTCGCCCGATGCGAGGTCGAGCACGTAGATGTCCGGGCTTCCGTCCCGCGACAGGGTGAGCGCGAGCCGCCGCCCCTCCGGAGAGAACGCCGGGGCGCCGTTGATCCCGGGAAATGCCGAGACCTCCTGGCGCCTGCCGGTCGCAAGCTCCTGCATCATGATCCGGGATCTGCCTCCTTCGAACGACACGTATGCGAGCCAGCTTCCGTTCGGGGACCAGGATGGCGACATGATGGGATCGGGCGAGGTGCGCAGCACGACGGGATTTCCTCCGTCGCTGTCCGCCACGTTCAGCGCGAAGACGACCTCGCCCTCCTGCCCGGCGGTCTCGGTCACATAGGCGATCCGGGTCGCGAACGCCCCCTTTTCTCCGGTGAGCGCGTAGTAGATGTCGTCGCTGATCTGATGGCCGGCCCATCGTAGCTGGTCCGGACGGATGCCGGTATAGCGCTGGCCCGCGAGCTGGCCGGCCGTGAAGGTGTCGAAGAGCCGGAACGCCACCTGATATTCGCGCGCGCCGCCTCGCACCGTCTCCTCGATCGAGCCGATGACGAGGCTGCCGACCCGCAGGCGCCGCCAGTCCGGCCATCGGATGTCCTCCTTGCGCACCGGATGCTGGGGCAGGTCCCGAAGCGGGGCGAAGCGTCCGCTCCGGGCGAGGTTCGCGGCGACGATGGCCGAAATCGATTCCGGTGGCGCCGGACCCGAACCCGCGTGTCCGAATCGCGCCACCGCGATCGGCGTGGCGCTCTCGAGACCCTGGGTGATCTCGATTTCCAGTGCCGCCCGTGCCGGGGCGGACGCTCCGGCGAGGAATGCGACGATGAAAAGCCAGTTCCGGAATGTTCGCAAGGGTCAGCTCCTGGGGTTGAACAGGAAGACGATCTCGCGGTCGAACAGGGCCCGCTGCCTCGGCGGCGGCAGGGGCGAAGCGGACAGGACCGCCTGCTCGACGGAGCGATCGAATGCCACGTTCCCGCTGCTTTGGGTGATCTCCACGCGGAGAACCTTTCCGTTGTTGGCCTGCACCACGGATACCGTGCACTTGAGTCCGGCCGGAACCCCGGTGGGGCGGCGCCAGCTTCGGGTCACGCTCGACTGGATGGCGCCAATATACTCCTCGAGCGCTTTCGCGAAAATGGCCTTGCGCTCCTGGTCCAGACGCTGCTGCTCACGGGCGAGGAGCTCCCGGCGCGCCCGCTCTTCTTCCTGCCGCCGGCGATCGGCTTCCGCCTGACTCGCGCGCCGCTCCTCCCCCCCCCGCCCCCCCGCCGACCCTTTTCTTTCCCCTGGCCCCGGCCCCCCTTCTCGCCCTCCGGGCGCGGGCGCTCTTCGGCCCGGCGGGCCGCGGATTCGGCTTCTCCCCGGCGCTTTTCCTCCGCCTGCCGCGCCGTTTCCGCCTCGCGCTGGCGGCGTTCTTCGGTCACCCGAGCCACCTCCGCCTCCTGCCGGCGCCGTTCCTCGTCCACGCGGGCGGTCTCCGCCTCCTGCCGGCGTCGTTCCTCGGCGTGGCGGGCGGTCTCGGCCTCCTGTCGGCGCTGCTCCTCCGCAATCCGGGCCGCGTTGGCGTTCTGGCGCTCCTGTTCGGCCCGGTTTCGCTCCTCGATCAGGCGTTCGCGCTCGGTACGAAGACGATCGGCTTCGCGCCGGCTCTCCTCCTTCTCCTGCTGGCGCCGGTCGCGCATCTCGGCGAGCCGGCGCTCCTCGTGTTCGCGCTGCGCCCGAGCCGCCTCCGCCCGCTCCTCCTCTTCGCGCCTCTTCGCCGTCTCCCGATCACGGATGCGCCGCAGCTCGAGCTGCACCCGTTCCTCGTCGACGACCGTGGCCTGGACCGACTCCACGGGCGCGGGCACCGATTTCCGGAACCCCGGCCACTCGACAGCGAGCACGAGCACCCCGGCGGCGGCGGCGTGGACGAGAATCGCAAGTACGTAGGGTCCTATCTGGTCGAGAAATTCGCGCATGGCGGCTCTCAACCGGGGGATTCGGGCTGCTCCGTCAACAGGCCCACCGATGGAGCCCCCGCCTCCTTGAGGATTGCCATGGCAATGACCACGGCGCCGTATGCGACCGACTCGTCACCCTTGACCAGCACCTGGATGTCCGGCCGGTGGCGAAGCAGGGCGGCGGCGCGATTGAGCAGGGTCGCCTCGTCGACCGGCTCGGTCTCGTCTCCCCCGAAATTGATGAAATAGCGTCCCTGCGAGTCCACGCTGACGATGAGCGGTTCGGAATCCGTCGCCTCGACAACGGCCGCGGGCGCGTTCGGCAAATCGATCTTGACGCCCTGGGTGAGGAGGGGGGCGGTGATCATGAAGATCACGAGCAGCACGAGCATCACGTCGATATAAGGCACGACGTTGATCTCCGACATCGGGCGTTTGCGCGAATTCGAAGCCATTGCCTCTACTCCCGCCGCCGCGCCTCAGCCGACCCGCTGGCGCTGGAGGATGGTCGAGAACTCCTCCACGAACGTGCTGAAGCGATTGGACAGCCATTCCACGTCGCTCAGGTACCGATTGTAGGCAATGACGGCGGGAATTGCCGCGAAGAGTCCCATGGCGGTTGCGATCAGTGCTTCCGCAATTCCCGGCGCGACCATCGCGAGAGTCGCCTGCCCCACGTTTCCGAGGGCCGTGAACGAGTTCATGATTCCCCACACCGTCCCGAACAGCCCGACGTAGGGACTCGTGGAACCGACGGTCGCGAGAAAGGACAGATGGCTCTCGAGATCGTCGACCTCGTGCCGCATGGCGACCCGCATCGCCCGTTCCGAGCCGTAGATCACGTCGCGCTGGTCGATCCCGGTTCGCCGCAGGCGCGCATACTCGCGGAATCCGGCGCGAAAGATGCTTCCCATCCCGCCGGGGTCGCTCTCCGCGTTGTTGATGCTGTTGTACATCGAAACGAGGTCCGTTCCGGACCAGAACCGGCTCTCGAAGTCGGCCGTCTCACGCCGTGCATGGGCAAGCACGCCGCGCTTGCGGAAAATCAACGCCCACGAGACGACGGAAGTGACGAGCAGGACGAGCATGACGAGCTGAACGACGATGCTCGCGCCGAGCACGAGTCTCACGATGGAGAGATCGACCGCCATTGCGAATACCCGCTACCGTGCCGTGCCGCCCGCCGTCGGCGGACCTCCGCAATCGGGGAACATGCTGCGGAAGAGGGACTCGGGGCGTCCGCGTGTTCGCTTCCCGGCGACATGGACGCGAGCCATATGCACGACTGCTTCAATCACGAGCCCGTCCGTCACCCTCGTGATCGATTGTTCCAGCACCAGACTTGCCCTGCGCAACTGCGCCATTGTAGCACCCGCGCCGGTGCAGCAATCGGTTCGGCCGGGTTCGGGGATGCCGCGCGCGCCCTTCGCAGGGCATGCGCAGGGCCCGCGGCGCATCCCCATCGCGCGCCGGACACCGGAGCCGGAGGGCGCCGCGGATCGGCGTCCTCGCGACGAGGATCGGTGAAAGGGGCGGGCCGGTGCGCCGCCGGAAAATGAAGGGGGGTCAGGGAAGCGGAAGGGGACGCCGCGGCCGGCTTCCGCCGGTGGCAGCCTCGTTTCCGCGGAGCGGGTGCATCATCCGCGCGGCGGCTCGCTCACCGGCTCGCGCTCCGTGCCGAAGAGGTCGGCCACGACCGGGGCCGCCAGTCCGAAGTGCCGCCATGCGGCACCGGTCGCGACCCTGCCGCGGGGGGTGCGCATGAGGAAGCCCTGCTGGATGAGATAGGGCTCGACCACTTCCTCGACCGTACCCCGCTCTTCGCTGAGGGCCGCCGCCAGGCTCTCGACCCCGACCGGCCCCCCGTCGAACTTCTCGATGAGGAGCCTCAGCAGCTTGCGGTCCATCGTGTCGAGCCCGTTCGCGTCGACCTCGAGCATGTCGAGCGCCCGGGACGCCACTTCGGCGACGATGCGACCGTCGGACCGCACCTCGGCGTAGTCCCGCACGCGCCGCAGCAGCCGATTCGCGACGCGCGGCGTGCCGCGCGAACGCCGCGCGAGTTCCTCGGCCCCCCCTCCGTCGATCGACAGGCCCAGGATCTCGGCGGAACGCGCGACGATGGTCGCGAGCTCTTCGGGACTGTAGAACTCGAGACGATGGACGATTCCGAAACGATCGCGCAGCGGCGAGGTCAGGAGCCCTGCCCGGGTCGTCGCCCCGACCAGGGTGAACGGCGGAAGGTCCAGCTTCAGGGAACGCGCGGACGGGCCCTCCCCGATCATGATGTCGATCTGACAGTCCTCCATCGCCGGATAGAGGATCTCCTCGACGGCGGGATTCAGGCGATGGATCTCGTCGATGAAGAGCACGTCGCGCGCTTCGAGGTTCGTCAGCAGGGCGGCGAGGTCGCCGCCCCGCTCGATGACCGGACCCGAGGTCTGGCGAAGGCTCGCCCCCATCTCGTGGGCGATGACGTGGGCGAGGGTGGTCTTGCCGAGTCCCGGGGGTCCGAAGATGAGGACGTGGTCGAGCGCGTCGCCGCGCGCGCGCGCCGCCTCGATGAAGAGGCCGAGCTGCTCGCGGACCGGCGGCTGGCCGATGTACTCGTCGAGGCGCCGCGGACGGATGCCCCGTTCGTGCATCTCCTCGCCGGATTCCGCCGCCGGCGCGATGAGGCGATCGTTCAATGCGGATCCTTCCGCCGAGCCGCGGCTCGTACCGCTGGTCGTGCGTGCCTCATGCGCCGCGGCGAAGCGATCCCACGCCTCCCTGAGCCGGAAACCGGAGGGGCGGCACGACGGCACCGGCGCACTAGGACACCACCGCCTTGAGGGCCGCGCGGACGATCCCTTCGCTGTCGAGGTCCGCCGAATCGACCGAGGCCACCCGGCGCTGCGCCTCGTTCGGCGAGAAGCCGAGGGCGGCGAGCGCCGCGACCGCTTCGGCGAGAGGCTCCACGGGCACGTCCACCGCCGCGCCGCCCGCGTCCGGGAGCCGATCCTTCAGCTCGAAGAGAAGCCGCGCCGCCGTCTTCTTCCCGATGCCCGGGATCCGCGCGAGTCCGGCCGAATCGCCCGCCCGCACGCAGCGCGCGAGGGCGTCGGCATCGAGACCGGAGAGGAGGGCGAGCGCGACCTTCCCGCCGACGCCGCTCACCCTGAGCAGCCGGCGAAACGTGTCCCGTTCCACCTCGCGGACGAATCCGTAGAGGCACGGGGCGTCGTCGCGCACCGCCTGGTGAGTGTGCAGAACGACCGGCTCGCCGACCGGCGGCAGCGAATAGAACGTGGTCATCGGTGCCTCGAGCTCGTAGCCGACCCCGCCCACGTCTACGAGCAGCCGCGGCGGCCGGCGCTCCCGAAGCACGCCCTCCAGGCGAGCGATCACGGGGTCCGGTCCGGGCGCATCCGCGCGAGCATGTCGCGGCTGTGGGCATGGCAGAGAGCCACCGCGAGCGCGTCCGCCTCGTCGGCCTGCGGCGCCTCGGGCAACCCGAGGAGCAGGCGGACCATGTGCTGCACCTGGCTCTTGGACGCCTTTCCGCTTCCCGTCGTCGCCTGCTTGACCCGTGTCGCGGCATACTCGAACACCGGAATGCCGGGGAGGGCCACCAGGGCGGCGCCGCGTGCCTGCCCGAGCTTGAGGGCCGACTCCACGTTGCGATTGACGAACACCCGCTCGATGGCGACTTCCGCCGGAGCATGGCGTTCCGCGACTTCCCGCAACCCTTCGACAATCGCGTGAAGGCGCCCTGCCATGTCGTCGCCGGCGACCCGGATGCAGCCGCTCGCGACGTGCCGGTTACCGGCCGGCATGGCCTCGATCACCCCGTAGCCGGTGATTCGCGAGCCCGGATCGATGCCGATGATCCGCGCGCCGCTCAACCGCGCGGCCCGCGAACCGGACGTGGCGGCCCGGCTTGCGCCCGGCGCGGTTCAAGTCCCGGCCCGATCGAGCCGGTCGAGCGTTTCAAGCGAGATGGCGGCATTCGAATAGACCTGCTGAACGTCGTCCAGATCCTCGAGAACCTCGATGAGCCGCACCATGCGGGCGGATGCGTCGAGGTCGAGCGTGACGTTGGAGACTGCCCGAAGGGTCACTCCCGCATCCTCGGGCTCGAGCCCGGCGGCGCGCAGCGCATCGCGTACCGCCTCGTAGTCCTCCGGCGACGACACGACGTCGTGGGAGCCGTCTTCGTTGACGACCACGTCTTCGGCGCCGGACTCGATGGCGGCTTCCATCAGGAGGTCCTCGTCCACCCCGGCGGGGTAGCTCAACTGCCCCACGCGGTTGAAGAGGTATCCGACCGAGCCGTCGGAGCCGAGATTTCCGCCGCACTTCGTGAATGCGTGCCGGACCTCGGCCACCGTCCGGTTGCGGTTGTCCGTCACGCAGTCGGCGATGACCGCCACCCCGCCCGGGCCGTAACCCTCGTAGCGGATCTCCTCCAGGTTGCCGAGATTCGCGTCTCCACTCGCCCGCCGCACGGCGCGCTCGATGGTGTCCTTGGGAACGTTGCCCGCGAGCGCCTTGTCGATGGCCTGGCGAAGGCGCGAGTTGCCGTCAGGGCTCGGCCCGCCGAGCCGGGCCGCGATCGAGACTTCCCGGATGAGGCGCGAGAACAGCTTGCCCCGCCTGGCGTCCTGTGCGCCCTTGCGGTGCTGGATGTTGGCCCACTTGCTGTGTCCCGCCATGGTGATCGAATCGAGTCTGCGGGCGGACGCTCGGCACGCTGTGCGTTCCCGATAGCTCGCGTCGCCGGGGTCGGAGGAGGCAGAATACCATCGCTCGGTGGAACCGAGTACCCCTTGGGGGGGCGCGCTCCCGGCCCGCCTGGTCCCCGCGCGAAGCGTCCTCCGGCACCGGCCGGCCATCGTGCCCCCGGGCAGATGGGACGGCCGGACGGCAACCCGGCGAGGAGAAGAGATGAACGATACGTCCCCGGAGCTCATCGAGACCTCCCGCGATGGGGTGACCACCCTCACCCTCAACCGTCCGGGCCGCCTCAATCCGCTCTCGGAGTCGATGATCGCGGCGCTGCAGGACGCGCTGGACCGGATCGCGGCGGACCCCTCGGTCCGCGTCGTCGTGCTGACCGGAGCGGGGCGGGCGTTCTGTGCGGGGCACGACCTCAAGGAGATGCATGCCCATCGGGACCGGGAATTCCCCGAAGCGCTGTTCGAGCGCTGCAGCCGGATGATGCTGAGCATGGTCGGGCTGCCGCAACCCGTCGTCGCGCGGGTGAACGGCCTCGCCACCGCGGCGGGCTGCCAGCTCCTGGCGACCTGCGACCTCGCGGTGGCGAGCACCGAGGCCCGGATCGCCGTCAACGGCATCGACCACGGCCTCTTCTGCTCCACCCCGAGCGTGCCGCTCAGCCGCAACGTGCCTCGCAAGCAGGCGTTCGAGATGCTCTTCACCGGTGAGTTCATCGACGCCGAGACGGCGCGCGCGCGTGGCCTCGTCAACCGGGTGGCGCGGCCCGAGACGCTCGACACGGCCGTCGCCGAGCTATGCGACGCGATCCGCGCGAAGCCGGCCGCCACCGTGGCGACCGGCAAGCGCATGTTCTACCGGCAGGTCGAACGGGGTCTGACCGAGGCGCTCCGCTACGCGGGCGGGGTCATGGCGTGCGACATGATGGGCGACGACGCGCAGGAAGGGGTCGGCGCGTTCCTCGAGAAGCGACCCCCGCGGTGGGCGGCCGGTTCCACGGCTCCGGTACCGGCGGAGGACGCGGACGGCTGAACACGGAACGCACTCCTCCACGGTCCGGGAGCGCGGGCAGGCGGGCGCGAAAGGGCTCTTCGAAGGCGGTCGAGAACCCGCTTCGCGAGCCCCGTCGGGTGACCGCCGACCGCACCGACTTCGCGGGCCGGGTGCATCCGCGGGCCGGTTCCGAGCCCCGCATCGTATCCCTCGTCCCGAGCATCACCGAGCTGCTCTTCGATCTCGGGCTCGGTCCCTTCGTGGTCGGGCGCACCACCTTCTGCGTGCATCCGCGGGCCGCCGTCCGGTCCGTGCCCCGGGTCGGCGGCACGAAGACGGTCCGTCTCGACCGCCTGCGCGAGGTCGGTCCGACCCACGTCATCGTCAACGTGGACGAGAACCGCCGCAGCGACGTGGACGCGATCGAGTCCTTCGCCCCCCACGTCGTCGTCACCCACCCTCTCGTTCCGGGAGACAACCCCGGGCTCTACCGGCTTCTCGGCGCCATCTTCGGCCGCGAGGCGGCGGCGGACGCGCTCGCGCGCGACTTCGCGAGCGAGCTCGACGCCTTGCGGGCGGCGGCCGGCCGGCTTCCGTCCCGCCGGGTGCTCTACCTCATCTGGAAGGAGCCGTGGATGACCGTCTCGCGCGACACCTACATCTCGCGGACCCTCGCCCTCGTCAACTGGGAGACGGCCGGTCACGACCCCGGCGTCCGCTACCCCGAGGTGGAGCTCGGCGAAGCGCTCTTCGCCGGCATCGACCTGGTTCTCCTTTCGAGCGAGCCGTACCCGTTCAAGCCGGAGCACGCCACGCTCGTCCGTGCCGCTCCGGGCGGCCGCCGGGTTCCGATCGCCCTCATCGACGCGGAGATGGTGTCCTGGTACGGCAGTCGCGCGATCCGGGGGCTGCGGTACCTCGCCGACTTCGCGGCCCGGGGTTGAGACCGCCGCGACCCGCTTTCGATTATCATCGCCACACCCGGAAATCAATGCGGCGGCGCCGGACGCCCGGCGCCCCAAGGAGGCCAATGACATGCGCATCAAGCTACCGATCGCCCTCGGGCTCGCTACCTGCCTGGTCGTGGCGGCCTTCGGCCCCGCCCAGGGTGCCGACAAGGTCAAGATCGGCTTCGTGACGACCCTCACCACCGGAGCTGGCGTGATCGGACGCGACATGAAGGACGCGGTCGACCTCGCCGTCGAGCACATCGGGGGAAAGATGGCCGGAATCGACGTCGAAGTCCGCTACGAGGACGACGGCTTCAAGCCCGAGACCGGCAAGCAGAAGGCGGACAAGCTGGTCAAGGCGGACGACGTCGACTTCGTGGCCGGGTTCATCTGGTCGCACGTCCTCCTCGCATCCCGCAAGTCCGTGCTGGACGCGGGAAAATTCCTCATCAGCTCGAACGCCGGTCCCTCCCAGCTCGCCGGAAAGCTCTGTCACGAGAACTTCTTCTCCACCTCCTGGCAGAACGACCAGACGCCGATGGCGATGGGCGAGGTCCTCAACCGCAAGGGGGTGAAGAAGCTATACGTCATGGCCCCGAACTACGCGGCCGGAAAGAACATGGTGGCCGGGGTCGAGCGCACCTTCACCGGAGAGGTCGTCGGCAAGGACATGACGAAGTGGGGCAAGGATGCACAGCTCGACTTCTCGGCCGAGCTCGCCAAGGCCCGCGCGTCGGGGGCGGACGGGATCTTCGTCTTCTATCCCGGACGCGCCGGTCCCGCCTTCATCAAGCAGTACGAGCAGGCGGGTCTGGTGAACGAGATCCCGCTCTACACCGTGTTCACGGTGGATTCCATCTCCCTGCCGCTCCTGCAGAAGGCGGGGCTCAAGGGCGTGCTCGGCTCGCTCATGACCCAGTTCTGGGTCCCCGACCTCGACGTTCCGCAGAACCACGAGTTCGTGTCCGCGTTCCGCGAGAAGCACGGCCGCTACCCGTCGTTCTACGCGGCGCAGTCCTACGACACGATCTTCTTCATCAAGAGCGCGGTCGAGGCGGTGAACGGCGACCTCGAGGACATGGACGGCCTGCGGGCGGCGATGGCCGCGGCGGACTACCCCTCCGTCCGTGGCCCGTACACCTACGGGAACAATCACTTCCCGATCCAGAACTTCTACCTCCGCGAGGTGGTCGAGGACGCGGACGGGAACTGGACCACCCGGACGGTCGAAACGGTGTACACCGCGCACCAGGACAGCTACGCGAGCGAGTGCAAGATGTAGGGGCTCGTCCGTCCCGAACCCGAACCGGCGGGGGAAGCCACTCGTGCTCCCCGGCCGGCCGCCGCAACCGCCGGATCCGGCCGCGGCGCCGGGCCGAGAGACCTCCGCCCGCCCCGGCCGTCCCCTGATCGGATGGATGCAACCCTCGTCCTCACGCAGCTCCTGAACGGGCTCCAGCTCGGAGTGCTGCTCTTCCTGCTGGCCGCGGGCCTCACCCTGGTCTTCGGGATCATGGACTGCGTGAACCTCGCGCACGGTTCGCTCTACATGGCGGGCGCGTTCGTGTGCGCCACCGTGACCCTGGCCACCGGCTCGTTCCTGCTCGGAATCCTGGCCGCTCTCCCCGCCGCGTTCGCGATTGGAGTGGTGGTGGAGGTTCTCGTCATCCGCCACCTCTACCAGCGCGACCACCTCGACCAGGTGCTTGCGACGTTCGGCCTCATCCTGGTATTCGACACCCTGGTTCACCTGATCTGGGGACCGGAGGGTCTGAGCTTCCCGCTGCCGCCGATCCTGAACGGCCAGGTGACGCTCCCTGGAGGTGTCGTCTTCCCCATCTATCGCCTGCTCATCATCGCGGCCGGCCTTTCCGTCGCCCTTGCCATGTGGGTCGTGATCGCGCGCACCCGGACCGGCATGCTGGTCCGCGCGGGCGCCTCGAATCCGCGCCTCGTGAATGCGCTCGGCGTCAACATCCAGGCCCTGTTCACCCTCGTCTTCGGCACAGGCGCCGCGCTTGCGGGTCTCGCGGGTCTGCTCATCGCCCCGATTACCGAGGCGAGCATCGGCATGGGCAACGAGATTCTCATCGTCGCCTTCGTGGTGATCATCATCGGGGGGATCGGATCGGTTCGAGGAGCCTTCGTCGCCGCTCTCATCGTGGGGCTCATCGATACGCTGGGGCGATCGTTCCTGGATGGGGCGATGAAGCTGGTGCTCTCCAACCAGGCGGCGGAGACCGCGGCGCCCGCGGTTTCCGCCATGCTCATCTACATTCTGATGGCCGCCATCCTCTATTTCCGGCCGCAGGGACTGTTCCCGCCCCGGGTGCGCTGATGGCACCCCCCGGCGTCGCCTCCGCGCTCGCGCGGCTCCGCCGCGGGAGCCGGGACCGGCGCTCGCTCGCCGGCGCACTCGCCTTCGCGCTCCTCGCCGCGGCGCCGCTGCTCACCGCCTGGCTCGACCAGCCCTTCTACCTCGATCTCGCGACCCGCATCCTCATCCTCGCCACCGCCGCCGCAAGCCTCAACCTCATCCTCGGCTACGGGGGGATGATCAGCTTCGGGCACTCGGCCTATCTCGGTATCGGCGCCTACGCGGTCGGGATTCCCGCCTACTACGGCGAGTACTCCGCCTGGCTCCAGCTTCCCCTCGCCCTCGGCGCAAGCGCCCTCTTCGCCTTCGTCACCGGCCTCGTGAGCCTTCGCACCCGCGGGGTGTACTTCATCATGATCACCCTCGCGTTCGCGCAGATGGTCTACTTCGCGTTCGTCAGCATCGAGGAGTACGGCGGCGACGACGGGCTGGTCATCGATCTCCGGAGCGAGACGGGCGGGCTCGTCGATCTCGAGAGCAACCCGCAGCTCTACTACGTATCGCTGGCGGTCCTCGCCCTCGTGACGTACGTCGTTCGCCGGATCGTGCGATCGCGCTTCGGGCTCGTCGTGCGGGGCTCGCGCGACAACGACGCCCGCATGCAGTCTCTTGGCTACAACACGTTCCGGTACCGCCTCGCGTGCTATGTCCTCGCGGGCACCATTGCAGGGTTCGCGGGCTTCCTCCTCGGGAACTTCACGAGCTTCATCAGCCCGGAGATGATGGACTGGACCCGCTCCGGCGAACTCATCTTCATGGTCGTGCTCGGCGGGGCGGGGAGCGCCCTCGGCCCGCTGTTCGGCGCAGCCGCGTTCATCCTGCTCGAGGAGTTCCTGTCCGGATTCAGCATCTACTGGCCGCTCGCGTTCGGCCTCATCCTCATCCTCGTCGTCCTGTTCTATCGCGGGGGACTCGATGGCCTGCTCGACCGGGGCGCGAGGACGACGAGGTCCACCGGTTCGTCGAACCCTTCGAGCCGGGAGCCTGAACGGTGCTCGACCGACCCTGCCTCGTAGCCCTGGCGGACCGCCGCCTCGAACGTGGCCCGGTCCGTCAGAGCGTCCACCGCCTGCGTCCGGTTGGCCTTCTCGAGCTTGGCGGCCTGGTTGACCGGATCACCGATGACGGTGTACTCGAGCCGGTCTCCGTCACCCACCGCACCGAACACGATGGGTCCGAACGCGGCCGCCGCGTTCACCCGATGCACGGGCCGGCCTTCGGCGGCGCGGCGGCGAGTCCACCCGGCGGCCGCCTCCATCACCGCGTCGACCGCGCGCAGCGCGTCCGCGGCCGCCGACCCCGAAGGCCGAACGGCGCCAAACGTCGCCATGATCCCGTCGCCCATGAACTTGTCGATGGTTCCGCCGTGGGCCTGGATGGCCGGAACGAGGGCATGTTGATAGTCGGTCAGCATCGCGATCACCTCGCCGGGCGTTACCGTGTGCGAGAACCGGGTGAATCCGCGGATGTCGCAGAACACGACCGCGGCGTCGCACGCCATCGCGGTTCCGGCTTCGATCCTCTGCTGCGAGGCGGTGATCCGGCGGGCGACCTCGGGCGAGAAGAAGCGGGCGAGGTCACGCGCCGCCGCGCTCTCGGTGGCGGAGCGCACGACGAGGCGCCGGGCCTGGTTCATCGCCGCCGCGAGAACCACGGTCACCACGAGAATGGCGATGATCTTGTCCGTTTCGGCCCCGACGAGAATCGAGTTGGAGGTCATGTACTCGACGTAGTCCCGGGTAATCATCTCGTGGCCGTCGGCCGCGTAGACGGCGTACGCGGTGAGCGCCGCCCACCCCGCGGCGGCCGTGATCCCGGCCGCCACCACGTAGCGGGCCCGAAAGCTCAGCACCCGAAGTCCGATGAATATGAAGACGTAGATCATCGTGGGGGCCTTGAGGTAGAACGACGGCGGCTGCCCGTACTCGATGTGGAAGGACCAGATGAGGGCGAGCAGGAGCGCCATGTCGACGACGATGGACAGGTACAGCACGAACGGGCCGAGGCGCTCCCGCCACGAGAGGTACAGCCGCACGAGGGTGAACAGCGCGTACCCGCCGAGCACGATCGGTACGGGATCGACGATGTCGGGATCGCGTACGGCGGCCGGCTGGTCGGGCTGAATGGCGGCGAGGAGCATGAAGAACACGACCACGCCGAGCTGAAGCACACTGATGAGCCGCTGGCTCTCGATCTCCTGGCGTCGGATTGCCGCCTGCACGCGTTCCGGCAGCTTGTCCTCCGCTTCCCGGTCGCTCCGGCGCCGCCGGACCCAGCTCGAGATCATCGTCCGCCCTCCCGTTTCGACCCGCTCCGGGCGGGACCCGGAGCATGAAGGATCCGCTCCTTCGCGTTCGGGGCCTCACCCGCCGGTTCGGCGGGGTGGTCGCGTCCGACGGCATCGACCTCGACGTGTTCGAGCACGAGGCCCACGCCATCATCGGCCCCAATGGAGCGGGGAAGACGACCTTCATTGCCCAGGTTGCGGGCTTCACCCTCCCCGACGCCGGATCGATCGAGCTCGCGGGTCGGGAGATCACCCGCCTTCCCGCTCACCGCCGGGCCCGGCTCGGTCTCGCCCGATCGTTTCAGATAACGAGCATCTTCGCCACGCTCACCGTCCTCGAGAACGCGGCGCTCGCGGTGCAGGCCGCGGCCGGGCACGCGTATCGGATGTGGGGTGAAGCCCTGGGCGACCGGGAGCTTCGGAGCACGGCCCTCGAATGCCTCGCACGGGTGGGCCTCGGCGACCGCGCGAAGGACACGGCCGGAGACCTCTCGCACGGCGAACACCGCCAGCTCGAGATCGCGATGGCGCTCGCGACCCGGCCGCGCCTGCTGCTGCTCGACGAGCCGATGGCGGGAATGGGGCCGGAGGAGTCGGTCCGGATGGTGTCGATCCTGCGGGATCTGCGGCGCGAGCGGACCCTGCTGCTCGTCGAGCACGACATGGATGCGGTGTTCGCGATTGCGGACCGAATCACGGTCCTCGTCGGCGGAAGGGTCGTGGCCTCCGGCGGGCCGGAGGAGGTCCGGAGCGATCCGGAGGTACGACGGGCCTATCTCGGCGAGGACTTCCCGGATTCCGGGAACGGCGACGGAAACGAGGACGGGCACGGGAGCTCGAGCGGGCCGTGAATCCTTCCGGGCGCAATCGCGATGGGTGACTCCCGGGCGTCCTCGTCCCTTCTCGAGGTCCGTGGACTCGCCGCCGCCTATGGGCGAAGCCAGGTGCTCTTCGGGGTCGATCTCGAGGTCGGCGCCGGCGAGATGACCTCCCTTCTCGGCCGCAACGGAATGGGCAAGACCACGACCGTGTACGCGATCATGGGCCTCGTTCCCCCGCTCGACGGCTCGATCCGCATGGCGGGCCGCGAGCTCTCCGGCGAGCCGCCGTGGCGGATCGGGCAGGCGGGCATCGGCCTCGTTCCCGAAGCTCGCCAGGTGTTTCCCAACCTGAGCACCCACGAGAACCTGATCGCGACCGCGCGCATGCGTCGCGTGGGTGCCGGAGGATGGAACACCGAGGGGGTCTACGATCTGTTCCCCCCCCTCGCGGCGCGCCGCAACGTGCCCGGAGCGTTGCTGTCGGGAGGCGAGCAGCAGATGCTGTCCATCGGACGCGCCCTCATGACCAATCCCGATCTGCTCATACTCGACGAGGCGACGGAGGGCCTGGCGCCTCTCGTGCGTCGCGAGATCTGGGCCTGCCTTGCCCGTCTCAAGGCGGCCGGCCAGTCGATCCTCATCATCGACAAGAACATCGACGACCTCACCCGCATTGCGGATCGGCACTTCATACTCGAGAAGGGCCGCATCGTGTGGAGCGGGACGAGCCGGGAGCTTCGCGCCAGCCCGGATGCGATCACGCGGCACATCGGGATATGACCGGCCGGGCCCGGCACCGTCCCGCCGACTTGAAAGGCCGCCCCGGCGGTCCAAAATGAAGAGCGGGCGCCCCCGCCAGGAGAATTCGAGATGACCGTTTCGCACCGTGCAGGTTTCCGGACGCTGCTGTTCCTGGCGTCCTTCGCCGTCGCGGCCGCGGCCTTTGCACAGTGGCCCTATCCCACTGGAAGCGACGGCAAGCCGACTCTCGCGCCGATGCTCAAGCAGGTGACTCCGGCCGTCGTCAACATCGCGGTCATCACGCGAAAACAGGCGCCACGGCATCCGATGCTGGACGATCCCTTCTTCCGGCGGTTCTTCAACCTGCCGGGGCCGCAGCGCGGACAGCCCCGCCAGAGCGTGGGATCGGGGGTGATCGTGGACGCGGAACAGGGGTACGTGATGACCAACCATCACGTCGTCAGCGACGCCGACAAGCTGGTCGTCACCCTCGCGGATCGGCGCAGCTTCGAGGCCGACGTCCTCGGAAGCGACGAAGGGACGGACATCGCCCTGTTGCGAATCGAGGCGGACGATCTCAAAGCCATCTCCTTCGGCGACTCGGACGAGCTCGAAGTCGGCGACTTCGTGCTCGCGATCGGAAACCCGTTCGGCATCGGCCAGACGGTGACTTCCGGGATCGTGAGCGCGCTCGGCCGGACCGGCCTCAACGTCGGCGGCTACGAGGACTTCATCCAGACCGACGCCTCCATCAACCCCGGAAACTCGGGCGGCGCGCTGGTCGATCTGGACGGCAAGCTGATCGGGGTGAACAGCGCCATCATGACCATGGCCGGAGGCAACGTGGGCATCGGCTTCGCGGTCCCGGCCGCGATGGCCCGGGAGATCATGGATCAACTCATCGAGTACGGCGAGGTCCGCCGCGGACAACTCGGAATCCATATCCAGGACGTGACCCCGAGCATCGCGGAGGCGTTGAACCTCGATACGGCCGTCGGCGCGCTCGTCTCCCAGGTGCTGCCCGGATCGGCGGCCGAGGAGGCGGGGCTCCAGGCGGGGGACGTCATCGTAGCCATCGACGGGCGGCCCGTCGAAAACAGCACCGGGCTTCGAAACATGATCGGACTGATGCGTCTCGGCACCGACATGGAGATCACGTACATCCGCGATGGCGAGCTGAACACGATGACGGCCCGCACGGGACGCTCCTCGAGTCAGGTCCTGGCCGAGAGCGAGGCGGTCGACAAGTTCCGGGGCGCCGAGTTCCGCGACATCGATCCGAGCCATCCACGCTACGCGACCGTTGAAGGGGTGCTCGTCGCCGACGTGGAGGAGGGAAGCCACGCGGAGCGCAACGGACTGCGGGAGGGCGACATCGTGACCGCCGTGAATCGGGTGAAGGTTCGCTCGGTGGCGGAATTCTCGGAGGTGGCCGCGGCCGCGGGCGGCGCCATCGCGCTCAACATCCTGCGGGGCAGCGCGCGCGTGTTCCTCGTCATTCCCTGAGGGGAGGCGGATCAGGACTGGACCGCATCGCCTTCGTCGAGCAGGTCGCCGATCTCGGTGTCGTCGAGCCCCGCCTCGCGCAGCACCTGGACGGTGTGCTCTCCGAGCCGGGGCGCGGGGCGGCGCACCTCGGCCGGCGAACGGGAGAAACGGGCCGTCGGGCCGATCTGCAGGATGTCGTCCTCGCTCGGATGGTCGATCCGCCGAAAGAGCTCCTGGCCGGCGAGATGGGGATCGGCCAGCAGGTCCTCGAGCGCGTTGACGGGGCCGGCCGGGATCTCCGCATCCTCTAGCTCCGCCAGCCATTCGGCGGTGGTCCTCTCGCCGAGCAGCTCTTCGGCCTTGGCGTAGAGCTCGGCCACGTTCTCGGTGCGGGCGGAGATGTGCGCAAAGCGCGGATCGGCGCTCAGCTCGGGACACCCGGCGAGGGAGAAGAACGACTTCCAATGGCGGTCCGTGTACGCCAGCATGCACAGGTAGCCATCGCGGGTGCGGAAGGGCCGGCGGTTCGGAGCGAGCATCCGCACGTAGCCGAGCGTGCCGTCGTCGGGGCGCAGGGTCCGTTCCCAGAGGTGCTCGACCATGACGTAGGACACCATGGTCTCGAACATCGGCACCTCGATCTCCTGCCCCTCTCCGGTGCGCTCGCGGTGGAGCAGGGCCGCGAGGACCGCGTTGGCGGCAAAGAGACCCACCGTCTTGTCGGCGACGATGGTCGGTGCGTAGCGGGGCGGTCCGCCGGTCACCCGGCCCATCAGGTCGGCGATCCCGCACATTCCCTGGATGAGGTCGTCGTAGGCGGGCCGCCCGGCGTAGGGTCCCCCGGACCCGAAGCCGCAGGCGCCGCAGTACACGATGTCGGGGCGCGCGGCGCGAACGTCGTCGTAGGCGAGGCCGAGGCGCGCGATCGCGCCGGGGCGCATGCTGTGCACGAGGGCGTCCGCCCCGGCCACGAGCCGCATCAGCGCGGCGCGCGCGGGGGGTCGCTTGAGATCGAGGACCACGCTTCGCTTGCTGCTCCCGAGGGCGAGGTGGATGGGCGCCATGCCGGGGCTCCTGCGCGGACCGATCTCGCGCAGCATGTCGCCTTCGGGGGGCTCCACCTTGACGACCTCCGCCCCCAGGTCGCCGAGTATCCGGGTGGCGTACGGGCCGAGCACGACCGTCGTGAGGTCGACGATGCGGTAGCCGGAGAGTGGTCCGTTCATGTCGTGCGGCTCCTGCCCGATGCCAGCTCGTCGGGGCGCGCGGGAGTGTAAACCGCGGGCGGCGCGCGAGGGCGGGACCCGCTCCGTTCCGACGTCTCGTGCGATGCGCGGCCCGAAGCGCGAGGATTCGAGGAACGGCTGGCGGGCGCACGGCCGCTCGTGCATGATGAAGGGGAACCCTTCGCGTCCGGAGGATCGGGACCATGAAGCTCTCCGTCGACTCCCTCCTCGGTGACCTCCACGCCGCCAATGCGGAAAGCTCGCCGCGCCATGCGGTGCGCGAGGTCGTGGCCCGGGCCGTTTCGGACCCCGAGGCGGTGGCGCGGGCGTTCGGGCCGCTCACCCGCGGTCACTCCACCGTGCTCTTCCGTTCGGCAGACCTTCTCGTGCTCCATATCGTGTGGCCGCCCGAGATAACCGTCGATCCGCACGAGCACAATCTCTGGGCGGTGATGGGAATCTACCGGGGGGTCGAAGACAACACGTTCTTCGGGCGGACGGACGATGGGGCCATCGAGCGGCAGGGAACGGTACGGCTGGAAGCTCGGGACACGCGGATCATGGGAGAGGACGCCATCCACGCGGTCGAAATCCCCACTCTCGCGCCGACCGGCGCGATCCACGTCTACGGCGGCGATCTCATCACCGTCGAGCGAAGCGAGTTCGATTCGGCGACCGGCGCGGAACAGCCGTTCGACTGGAAGAAGTCGGAGCGGGAGTTCGAGGAGATGAACGCCCGCTGGCAGGCGCGGATGGCTTCCGCCGAAGCTTCGGCCGGTTCCTAGGCGTGCGCGCCGCAGAAGAGCTCCCCGAGAAGAGTCCCCACTGGGGCCTCTGAACTGCCAATATTTTTTTCCATTCTAGGAATTCAACATCCAAACGAGCGTATTTCGGCCAAGAATCTGTCGTCGAGTCCCCACCTCGCGCTTGCGGGAGCGTCCTGCGACGCACACTCCCAGTACCTCTGCACAGAGGTCTTGACCGTTTGAGACGGTGTGAATGAGGCCATACCGGCACGTACCGGCTTGATGTTCAATCGATCAAGACCACTCTGCAGAGGTACTAGGCCGCGTCACGGCGGGAGGGAAGGCCGGCCGCCATGCGCCGCGCGAGCTTTGCGGCTTCGTCGAGCGCGAACTCGTCCGGGGCGCCATGGGCCGAGAACGCGGCGGCAACCCGCCGTTCGATAGCCGACGGGTCGAGCGCGGGAACGTCCTCGAGGTAGCCGTTCTCGCGAAACCACTCCTCGAGCCGCCCCCGGTTCCGGTCCCAGAAACGCGGCACCGCCCCCGTGTCCACTGCGTGCAGCAGACGGCGGGCGTCGCCGCCGGCTTCGTCGGCGAGCGCGGCCATCCTGTCGATGAAGACCGGGGATACCGCTCCGGATGCAGCGAGCACGTTGCGGTCCACCGGCCGGCCGCGTCCCACCCTCCACGCCTCGACCCACTCTTCCGCGCCGGCGGCGCGCAGCCGCAGGAGACGCTGCCCGTCCTCCGGGACGAGCAGGGACGCTTCGCCGGAGGCGAGCAGGGACGCGAGCGGACCGAGGCGGTCGATCCCGGCTCGAAGGAGCCGCCAGAGCAGTCCGAGATCGTCCCGGAGGAGATGGAACAGGTGCAATGCCGAAGCCGGATCCCAGGGATCGACCGGAGCCGCCCCGATCCGGACCGCGTACTCCTCCGCCGCGACTCCATCGGGCCGCGGGGGCTCCGCCGCGGCGGGAGGCAGCTCGACCTCGGCCGGCCGGGCGACCGTGCGACCGGCCCGACGGCATTCTGCGAGGTCGATGACGTCCGGCGCCGCCTCCGCCCAGTAACGGAGCTCGTCCGGTTGCGCAGTGAGATAGAAGATCTGGCGACCTTCTTCGTCCGCGAGCCGCCGCAGGCTGTCGGCGGCGGCCTGGAAGCGTTCCGGATCGGCGGTCGTCAGCGCTTCGTCCAGGAAGAACGGAAGCGGAGTCCGTCCCCGCTCGGCCTCGATGGCGAAGGCGATGCGTATCGCGAGGAGGAGCTGCATGCGGGTGCCGCTCGACAGCTCGGACAGCGACCGCCGCCTTCCGTCCGCGGTGCCGATCTCTCTTGCGCCCACTCCTTCTTCGCCCACCTCGAGCCGGAACTGATGCCGCGTGAAGCGAGCGAACCATTCCTCGGCCCGGCGCAGGACCGCGGGGCGGCTCGTGCGTACATGCTCGGACTCGACCTGCTCCAACAGGAATGCCCCCGCGTCGGCCCGCATCGCTTCGTCGTAGCGCCCGCGGAGCGCGTCCTCGGCCTGCTGGCGCCGCGTCCGCGCGTCTTCGAGGACGCGCTCCTGCATCGTCCGATCGACGAGGTTCCGGATCCGCGCGATCTCGTCCGCGAGATCCGTCGCGCGAGCCGCCCTCTCGCCCAGGTTCCCGTGGCGGCGGTCCAGCTCGGCTTCGTCGTCCTCCTCGACTGCGGAGAGGAGGTCGAGGCGGGGTCCGAGCCCGTTTCGCAGCAGGTCCTCTTCCACGCGCGCCCTGGAGAGCTGCTGATCGAGCGACCGCCACTCCTCCAGATGCGCGAGCCGGCGGCGGAGCTCGGCCTCGTCGCCGGCCTCGAGCCCGATATCCCGGTAGAGCGTCTCGATCGCGGCGTCTCGGCCCCGGATCTCCGCAGCGAACCGATCCCGGCTTTCTCGTGCCGCGCCGATGTCGCGCTGCGCTTCGTCGCGCCGCCGCCCGCGATCCGACACGCGGTCCAGACGCTGAACGAGGAAGGCGGACTCCGATGCAGACGGGCCGGCCCCGGGCTCGCCGGCTTCGGAACCGTTGCCGTCGAGTCCCTCGCCGTGCTCGGCCAGGAAGGAAACGACGCCGGCGCGAACCTCGCGTGCCTCGACGTGAAGGGCCTCGAGGCGGGACCGGCTCTCTTCGAGCGCGTTGCCGGAGAGATCGTACTGCTCGGTGAGCCGAAGCCATCGATGGAACGGGGCGTCCAGCACCAGGGGATCGAAGTTCACCCTTCGGGCGATGGCGGCGAGCCGCGAACGCTCCTCTTCGAGGTCGGATGCGAGCGTCTCCCGCCTCTTCTCGACTTCCCTTCGCCGCCGGGTCTCCTCGACCCGGCGGCGCGCGTCGACGAGCTCCCCGTCGAGCTCGAAGAGACGGGCCTCGACCCGGCTGATCTCCCAGTTGTCCGGTCGGTCGAGACCCAGGGTTCGGTAGCGTCGTTCCGCCTCGCGCCGCTGGTTGATGCCGGCGTCGCGCCGCAACAGGAGCCACAGGGCGGCGGCCCCGGCCGGCACCAGCAGGGCCAGTCCTCCCGGATGAACGAGCTGTCCGAGGGCTATTGCGCCGGCGGCCGCCACCACGATGAGCACGAGAAGGGCCGCCAGTCTCAGGGTCCCGAACGCGGGCGGGACCGACGCGGACAGCCAGCGCAGGAGCTCATGCCGGGCGTCGCGAAGGCGTTCCGGATTACCGGCGGGATTCGTCCAGGTTCCCGTCGTCTCCGGATCGGGAAGCCCGGAGAGCTCCGCTTCGGTTCCCCGGAGCTCGGCGGCCAGCCGACGGCTCTCCTCGAGTCCCCTCTCCACGACTCGAATGGTCTCCGGTTCGACGTGCACTCGTTCCTCGGGCTCGCCGCCGAGCTCTTCAACGGCCCGTTTGCGGGCCCCGACCGACTCCGCTTCCGCCGATCGCTCGCGGCGGAGGTCGCCTTCGATCTCGCGGAGCCGGTCGAGGCGCAGGCGCACCTCCGCGATCGAAGCCTCGACCGGCCCACCGCCGGCGAGGCCGGTCTCATCGAGGGAGCGCTCCGCGCGCCGGAGCTCGGCGTCGGCACGGGCAAGGCTTCCGACGGTCTCTTGCCTCGCCGCGCGAAGACCCTCGAGCCTCTCGACTTCGTCGCCGACGAGCCGGTGCATGTCCGGCGGCAGCGCGTCGCGTCGCCGTTCGAGACCGATTCGTTCCCGGCGCTTCTCGAGCAGCCGCCGTGCCTGGTCCACGAGCGCCGCTTCGCGGCCGGCGTTCTCCGCTTCGCGCCGTCTGCGTTCGATCGTCGCGAGGCCGTCCTCCTCGCGGCGCAGCTCCTGCTGGCGCTGCTGGACCTTTCGCAGCGCGGATTCGGCGCGTTCGAGCTCGCGCACCTCCGTGCGCCCGATCTGGGGCGGCACGACGAATCCGCAGTCCCGGCGGGCCGTCTCGAGGTCGTAGCCGCCCGCGAGCTCCCGCAGGATATGGCGGGCGATCTCGGCGTCGGTATCGGCCTCGATCGAGAGCAGGTCCTCGATATGCAGCGTGTAGCAGGGGAGGAAGCGGTGCTCCGGGAGTGGCGGGGCCTCGATCCGCTGGCCGTCCCGGGTCCAGGTAACGTTCGAGCCCGTGCGGGCGGCTTCGATTTCCTCCTCGTCTTCGACGGCGAAGACGGCTTCGACGTGGACGATCTCCCTGGCGAGCTCGGAGCCGTACAGCACGGACCGCACCGCGCGCGGGATGCTCGTCTTGCCGGACGCGTTCGGCCCGTGGACGACGTTGATCCCGTCCCCGAGGCGATCGATCTCGAATCCGGGTCCGGGGATTCCGGGCAGACGGCGAATCGCCAGGCGGCGGAGCTTCATGCCGGATCGCGGCGCTGGGCCATCAGCTCGTCGAGGACGCCGAGCGCGGCGCGCTCCAGCAGCTCCGAGAGCTCGGCGTCGGGCGGAGGCGCAAGTCCGTGCGCCGCGAAGCTGCGCCGTCCGCTCAGGGCCTCGAGACGCTGCCGGGCACCCGCGAGAAGCGAGCTGCGTTCGGGGTCCCCGGCCGGCCGGCGAAGCAGAAGGACCTTGCGCGCGATGAGGGCCGGCGGATCGGCTCCCCGGGCCAGCTCGTCCAGGTCCAGAGCGGGCCGCGCGGCCATCCGCCAGTCGTGCACGAAGTACACGATTCCCTCCCGCGCATGGACGACGCGAAGCGGGTCGCCGGCCGCCAGGGAGCGCTCGACCTCCTTGCGGTGCGGGGTTCGGCCGGTGAACCGGAGCCGGCATCCGACCGCGCGCGGATGGAAACGACCCGCGGATATCCGCTCGTGGAGCGCTTCCAGGGCGGCGACCGCGAGACCGTGCACGTCCTCACCCGCCTCGAGCTCGTCGAGCGGGACGTCCAGCTCCTCCCAGCGAAGCGGCGCGAGCGGCAGGTGCTGCAGGGAAAGCTCCGTGCCGTCGCTCTCGAGCAGCCACGGGCCGCGCGGGCCGGCCTCTCCGGGACCCAGGCCGGTGAGGGACCCGAGATAGCCGATGGGACGCGGGGGGGCGAGGGCATCGGGCTTGTGGATGTGGCCGAGGAGCCAGGCATCGACCGGGGTGCTCTCGAGCTCGGAGGCGCGAACCGGGGCATAGGGACTGCCGGTCGCATCGCGGTCGCAATGGAGCAGGCCGATCACCGGGCCGATACCCGAATCCAGCGCCGGCAGCTCGTGCGCAGCGAGCGGGCTCGTCAAGACCCGGCGCTCGGGGAAGGACCAGCCGAGGACACGGACCCGCCGTCCGTCGCGCCCGGAGACCTCTTCGACCTCCCACTCCCCCCCGCGTCCGAGGAGGCGAAAGCCGGGTACCGCATCCGCGAGGCGCGGGAGAACCTGCACGTCGTGGTTGCCGCTCACCGCGAGCACCGGCACCCCGGCCGCCGCGAGGCGATCGACCCCGCGTCGAAGATCGCCGTAGGCTTCGTAGAAGTCGTCCTCCTGCTCGACGACATCTCCCGCGAGCAGCACCGCGTCGGCCTCGGCGTCGAGGGCGAAGTCGACGGCGCGGGTCCACGCCGCGGCCGGCCCGAGATCACCGGCCCGGATCTCGTCCAGAACTCCCTCCGGCAGGCGCGAAGGCTGCCGGCCGAGATGGATGTCACCGACGCATAGAAGCTTCATTGCCTCTCGTGGTCATGCGCGGAACGAGGGCCTAGTATGGCCCCGTTCCGCCGCCCACGCTAACCGGACCCCGGATGTTCCGGACTCCCCGCGACCGGCGCCGGCCACGGATGCGGTCGAGTCCACATCGGGCCGCAGCGGCGCCGGCACCGGACTCCGGGACGGCTCCCGCCGGCACCGCAGGTCAAGTCGGACGGTCGCAGATTTCAGGCCCGGACGCTCCAATTGTGCCGGATTTCCGATTTGTATCCCGGCCCGAAGGATACCCGCATCGGGCGGCCGGCCGCGAACTACGCGGCCCGGGCGGCGACCTTCTCGATGTATACCGCGTCGGTCATCCAGCAGCCCACGAAGGGTGCGTCCGATTGCCGGGAGAGATGGAACCAGTACGATATTCGAGCGCGGGCGCCGGTCAGGGTCACGCGCTGGCGGGCGCGCTCCGCGCGTACCTCCACCGCGCCGAAGATCGCCTCTCGATACTCGAGCATCAGCGCGTAGGGACCTTCCTCGATCATCCGGACGAAGCGGGGCAGGGGGCCGGTGCTCGCACGGTTGGCGGGAGAGGCGAAGCGGAACGCGACCTCGATCCCGCGGTTCCGTTCGTCGTTGTTCCGAAGCGCCTCGAGCTGGATCCGGATCACCTCTGCCGGTGAAAGCTCGGGGCGCGGTCCCAGGTCATCGCTCAGGGGGTCCTCGGTCTCCGGCCCCGAACCGGCGCCATATGCGGGTCCGAAACAGAGAACCAAGACCACGGCAAGCGCCGCGACCGCTTGTCCGGATCGAACGGAACGATGCACCATCGTCTTCCCCCTCCCTTCGGCGCGCCGCCAATCGAAACCGGCTGCCAGGGTCGAGGATAGGTCAAGTCGTTGCTCCAGGGGAAAGGGCGTGAATCGGCTCAAACGGTGTGGGGATGACGTGGAGGAGGCGCTCCTCAAGCGGGGGTGAGGGCATCGTGGAGACCGGAGGAACGCTCGGTCACGCGGGCGACGGCGGCGGCGACGCTATCCTCGGAGCCGTGGAGGCTGACTTTTCCCCGTGCCCGGGTGACGGCGGTATAGAGAAGCTCGCGGGTCGCGACCCGGGACTCGGGCGTCCCGAGCACGACCGCCACCTCGTCGTACTCGGAGCCCTGCGCCCGGTGCACGGTGAGGGCGAAGAAGGTCGCGTGGGGCGGGAGACGGGCCGGCGATACGAGAAACGGGCCACCGTCGGATGCCTTGAGCTCGGGGAACCAGACCCGGCCGCGCCCCTCGGGTCCGCAAAGCACCACGCCGGTGTCGCCGTTCGAGAGACCGGTTCGCGGATCGTTGCGGGTCACGAGGACGGGCCGGCCGGGATAGAAGTCGTCACTCGCCGAGACGAGACCGTGCCGGCGCAGCCGCTGCTCCACGAGCCGATTGAATCGTTCGGCCCCGAACGGACCCACCCGGTGTGCGCAGAGCACCCGAAAGGCTTGCACCGGGCTTGCATCGTCGCCCGGCGGCCCGGTCCACCGGCGCGCGGCCCGGACCTGCGGCGCGAACCGCTCGTCCGCGAGGCGGAACGCGAGACGCTCGAACGCGGCAGGGTCCGGAAGGGGGTGAAGCTCGGGGGCGTGTTCCGCGTCGCGGGATGGATCGCGCAGTGCGGTGAGGACGGCGTCCGCATCGCCGCGCCGAATCGCCCCGGCGATGCGGCCGGTCCCGCCCGCTTCACTGAAGCGCCAGTTGTGCACGAGCTCGATCACGCATGAAGCGAGCGGTCCGCTCCCCCGCCCGGCCCGGCAGAGGTCGCCGAACACCGAGCCCGGCTGGACGGAGGCAAGCTGCGAGGCGTCCCCGAGGAGGACGAGGCGGGCACGTTCCGGGAGGGCCGCCAACACCCGCGCCATGAGCCCGAGATCCACCATGGACGCTTCGTCGAGAACGAGAGCGTCCACCGGGAGCGCCCCCCGCCTCGCGCGGGAGAGAAGCCGGTGAACGGTGCTCGCCTCGGCCGGGAAGGCTCTAGCGCCCGGTACCACGGTCGCCAGCGCCGCGCGTCCCCCACGTTCCATCAGCATCTCCCTTTGCACCGCCTCCTGAAGCCGGGCGGCCGCCTTGCCGGTAGGTGCGGCGAGCACGATCCGGGTGGGAGCCGCTACTCCGAGCTCGATGAGAAGGGCGACGATCGCGGCGACCGTCGTGGTCTTGCCGGTGCCGGGACCTCCCGTCACGACGCAGAGCCGACGGCGAAGGGCGGCACGGGCGGCCGAACGCGGCCGTTCGTCCGGGAAGGCGAACTTCGGAAAGAGCCGATCGAGAGCCGCTTCGAGGCCGTCCGGCTCCGGCGAGGACGGGGACGGGGACGGGGACGCGAGCCGGAGGATGCCGGTAGCGGTGTCATGCTCCGCGGTCCAGTAGCGCTCGAGGTAGAGCCGTCCCTGCCCGTCGAGAACGAGAGGGCGACGTTCTCGCGCGCCCGGCCGGGCCACGGCCGGACTCGTCGCGAGCGCTTCGACCCAGGGGGCGAACGCGGGAAGGGCCGCGGCGCCGGCATCCGGCCAGGAGCGCCCCGCGACGTCCGGCAAGGTGAGGCAGGCGTGTCCGGAGCGCGCCGAGTGGCTGGCGAGGGCCGCCGCGAGCGCCACCTCCGGCCCGTCGCGGCCGTCGATCCCCCCCGCGAACGCGCCGAAGTGCCGATCGATGTCCTCGATGTGCCCCGCGTGGAGAAACCCGTCCAGAAGGGGAACGGTCACGTTTCGTCTCCCCGGAAGAGACGGTCGAGTCGATGCACGAGAGATGCCGCGGGCCGGTCGAACCAGACGCCGCGGTCCATTCCGGCCACGGGGTCCATGCCCCGCACGAAGAGATAGAACGTGCCGCCGATGTGCCGTTCGTAGTCGTAGTTCGGAACCCGAAGGCCGAGGTAGCGATGCAGGGCCACGATGTACAGGAGGTACTGCAGGGAGTAAACGCTCGCGCCCATCGAGGCGGAGACCGCCGCGGACGAGTAGTCCTCGGGCGCGGGACCGAGCCAGTTCGACTTGTAGTCGACGATGTACCAGCGCCCGGCGTGCACCACCACGGCGTCGATGAATCCCCGGAGGTAACCGTCGATCGGCGACGGAGACGGCACGTCCGGGCGGCGGCCCGACGAGGACGGGAACGGGTCGGGATATCCCCCGTCCCGGAGGACGGCAGCGAGGCGGTCGCGATCGAGTCCGGCGACGGGAAAGGCGAACTCGAGCTCGACGAGCCGGGGAATCGGGTCGGCGAGGCGGAACCCGTTCGCGCCTTCGGGCCCGTCCGCCGGAGACGGCGCGCGCTCCGTCAGCCTCACTGCCCGCACGCGCTCCACCAGCGAACGCGCCACGTCGCGCCATTGCGCCGCGAACCCGAACGCGGAGAGCGCCTCCCGGCAGATCCCGTCGAGGTCGGCCCGCGGTTCGTCCGACCGGTCAAGCTCTTCGAACATGCGGTGCAGGCAGCTCCCGGCCGTGGGGCCGCGCGGAAAAGTGAAGGCGGTCCGGCCTTCGTCCGTTTCGCCCGGAAGAGCCCCGTCGTCCTCGATCCTCGACGTCTCGTGCTGATCGTGGTCCGGGCCGTCGACATCGGTCGGAGCAATCGGCGCCGCGGTCGGATCGTCCGTGGCGGTCAGGGCGGAGAAGCTCGTCAATCGTCGAGTATGCGGGAGGGGGCGATCGAGCCGGCGCGCGGCGAGCGGAATGGGCGGCGGGGCGGGAAGTACGGTGGGGCGGGCGGACTCGTCGAGGGTCAGCACGCGCACCGAGACCTGGTCCACTCGAGGCGCCGCGAACGCTTCGACCTCCTCGTGCAGCTTCGAGGCATCGAGGCCGAGAAATCGGGCCTCGGCGGCATCGAGCCCCGCACCCGGGGAAATCCCGTCCGTCGTTCCCGCCCCGGGTCCCGGATCACCGGCGGGGGAAGAGGCGGATGCGGGACCCGTTTCTCCCCGGTGGAGAAGCCAGGCGAGGGGAGCGCGCGAGGCGCCGTTCACCCGTCCCCAGGTGACCTCGCACCGGTACTTCGCCCGGGTTAGCCCGACGTAGAGGAGCCGGATCTCTTCGGAGAGCTCCTCGCGCCGGGCGGCGGCCCGGGCCGTCTCGTCCGGCTCGAGATCGAGAACCTCCGGATAGCCCTCCGAGGCGCTGCCGTGGTAGGCGGCGTGGTCCGTTCGTACGCGGGAGGGGTCACGCGCGTCCCACGCGAACGGCAGGAATACGATGGGAAACTCGAGCCCCTTCGCGCCGTGCACGGTCAGGATCCGCACGAGCTGCTCGTCGCTCTCGATCCGGAGCTCGGTATCCTCGTCCCGGGACCGGGCTTCCGCGCGCCGCCGGCTGAACCAGACCGCGAGTGCGGCGGGCGCCATCCGCTGCTCGGACTCGGCCGACTGGAGGAGCTCGGTCAGGTGGCGGACGTTCGTGAGCCGCCGCGCGCCGTCCCGGTAGCGAAGCAGGCGCGCGGCTCCGCCCTCGGATTCGACGAGACGCCGGAGGAGGGAGCCGATTCCGCCCGAATGCCAGGCGGACCGCCACTCGCGCACCCGGCCCGACCACTCGTTCCATGCTTCCTCGTTCTCCTCGAGCTCGAGAAGGCGGGGCGAATCGAGACCGAACGGATCTCCAGCGAGCGCTCCCCGCACCCGCGCCTCGCGACCGGGCTCCACGAGCCCCCAGAGCAGGCGCTCCATCTGCTCCGCTTCGCGGGAGTCGAACACGCTCTCGTCGCCGACCTCGACGCTCGCGACGCCCCGCTCGCCGAGGGCGTCCGCGACCAGACGGCCCTGCGCGCGAGTGCGCACGAGCACCGCGATGTCGGCGCCCGTCAGCCCTCCCTCGCGGCCGGCGCAGGGCGGGTCACCGTCGTCGCCGGACTTCTCATCCCCGGCCCGAAGGAGGATCCGGGCGATTGCCTCCGCCGCCGCGTCCGCCGCGAACCGGGACGCGCCGCGCTTCGGCCATGGCTTCCCGTCCGGCCTTTCGGGGAGGAGCCGGAATCGGAGCGGACCCTCTCCGTCCGCCGAGGCGAAGCGCGCCGGTGCGCCGTGTTCGCGGCCGGGCGCCACCGGCGGGTACGCAATCTCGGGCACGACGAATGGGTCGGGCCTTGCGAAGACCGCGTTCACCGCCCCGACGAGGGCGGGCGAGGAACGCCAGTTGCGGTCCAGGGAATGGTGCGTGTCCGCCGCGTCGCTTGCCCGGAGATAGGCGTAGACGTCCGCCCCCCGAAACCGGTAGATGGACTGCTTGGGGTCGCCGACGACCAGGAGCCCACCCGGGCCGGGGTGGTCGTGCCCGCGTTCGGAGGCGGGACGCCTCTCGTTCCCTTCGTCCGGACGACGCCCCCCCGGAACGTCGCGATCGAAGGCGGTTCGAGCCGGCGCCGCGCCCCGGGAGGCGTCGCAGACCACCGCGCCGGGCGCATCCACCCCACCCTTCCGAGGGGCGTCGCCCCGCGTTCCGTAGATGCGCATGAACACGTCGGCCTGGACCGGATCGGTGTCCTGGAACTCGTCGATGAGGGCGCACGGGTACGCGCGCCGGATGCGCTCCGAGAGGCGCTTTCCACTCTCGCCCCGGAGGCGATCGTGCAACTCGAGCAGGAGGTCGTCATAGGCGAGGCGCCGGTCCTCGCGGACCCGCCGGCGGATGGACTCGCGCGCCTCGACGAGAATCTCGCGACGTGCCGAACGAAGCCAGGCTTCGAGGCCCTCGCGAAGCTCGCCGGCCGCCTCCTCCAGGCGGTCGAGCGCCTCGAACACCGGAATGTCCGGCAGCTCGCGGCCCTTCTTGCAGGCGGCCTCGAGCGCCTCCGCGCCATACCGCCCGACCAGCCCGGGCGGGGGCAGGAGCGGTTCGGGAGCTGCGAACAGAGCGTCGATCGCAGCAAGTTCGTTGCCCGTCCGCGGGGCACGGTACCTGCCGCGGTTGAGCCAGCTCCCGCGCAGCACTTCCTCCAGGAACGCGTCCCGGTGGCGCTCCCAGCTCACCCGGGCCTCTTCGAGCCCGCCCTGCCACGCCGTCTCCAGAGATTCGACCGGAGCGGCGAGGGGCTTTCCCCCTTCGATCCGAAGGTCCGGCTTTGCCCGCCACTGCCGGACCCAGGCGGCAAGGTCGGCGGGCCGGAACCCTCTCTCCACGGCGTAGCCCGTGAGGGTCTTCGAAGCGGGGTACATGCGCCGGCGCCAGAAGTCGTGCGCCGCGCCCTCGACCAGCCCGGGGTCGTCTCCGCTCATCTCGAACTCGAAGGGGAAGCCGCCGTCGAAGGCGAGATCGGAAAGCACCCGCTGGCAGAATCCGTGGATGGTGAACACGTTGGCGCGGTCGATGTCCTGAAGCGCGGTATCGAGGCGCCGGGCCGCGGCAGCGGAATCGAACGCGGGGTCCTCCAGCCAGTCGGCGAGGAGCTCGAATGCCTGAGAGCCTTCCTCCGCCTCCCCCGTCGTGACCGCCCTCCCGGCGGATCGGAGCGTCTCCCGGATGCGATCGCGGAGCTCGGCGGTCGCCGCCCGGGTGAACGTGACCACCAGGACCTCGTCGAGCCGCAGGCTTCCCTGCACCACGATCCCGGCGACGATCCCGGTGAGCCTGCGGGTCTTGCCGGTGCCGGCGCTCGCCTCGACGAGGTTCATGCCCGAGCCACGGGCGAAGAGGCCATCCGGGTCGCTCCGGGGTGTGCCGGAGGCGCTCACTGCATCGCCTCCACCAGGGGCACGAGGAGCCGGTCCGCGAGCGCCTCGAACGGCTCGGCGAAGGGATCGCGCCCATCGTAGACGAGGCGGAGGTAGGGGTCGCGCTCCAACTCGCCGTCGCGGCTGAAGGAACCGGGGCTCGGCGACCAGGTCTCGCGCGCCTTCTCCCGGGCGACGGCTTCGTCCACGCCGCGCGCCGCTTGGCCGGCGTAGGCGAGCGATGTCTCGGGAAAGAAGCGAAGCGGGGAGGAGCGTCCCTCGCGCCACACGTCGAGCCACGCGAGCAGCCGCTCGCACGCGTCGTGCGGGACGGCGAACGAAGTCGCGCTTGCCGCCCCCTTCTCGATGAAGAGCGCCACGGCATTCGTCGTGCGGTGTCCGGATGCCGCGAGAGCGAGCAGCCGGAGCCACGTGTCGATTCGATCACGGGCCCGGAGAGTTCCCGGCCGCCACCACACCAGCCCTCCGGGTCCGGCGTTCTCGACGGCTCCGGTCACCCTGAAGCCGCCAATCTCGAAGTCGATCTCGACCGGAGGAGCCCCGAGCGCGTCGCGATGGCGGTCCAGCGACCGGTGGAGCCCCTCCATTTCTCCCCAGATCCGTTCATGGACGATTCCGCCGAGCGCCGCCTGGGGCAATCGCCCGGTTCCTCGCTGCACGGACTCGTCACGGCCGCGCGACACCCCCGCTTCCATCCGCTCCAGGATGTCGGACCGGAGTCGGTGGCGATCGAGGAGGTCGACATCGAACGGCTCCTCGTCGTCGAGGGTGGTGTCGTCGAGCTCGAGCCGCACGCCGAGCCTTGCCCGCAGGAACCATCGCGTCGGGTTGGCGAAGAAGCCCAGGAGCTCGGGGAGCGAGACCCGGAGCGGGAGGTCTTCGAGCTCCGAACCGTCTTCCGGGAGCGCCGCGTCGAATCGCGACGCCGACGCGGGCTCCCGGGTTCCGGAAACGAGGGTGCGAGCCGCTTCGCACATGCCCGTCGAATAGCTGAACAGCTCCTCGTCGCCCGCATGCGCCGCGACGCTCCCCGGCCCCGGTGCTGCCGTCGAGCCGTCCACGGTTTCCCGCGTGCTCGAGAAGTATCGGGGGCTGAATGGCTGCAACGGATGCTCCACTACGAACGATTCGCCCGGAAAGCGTCGTTCGAGGTAGTCCCGGAGCTCATCCACCACCGTTGCGGGGGGGATCGGCGCGTCGTCGCGCGGCCCCCGCCCCGTATAGCTCACGTGGAAGGCGCGGCGGGACGCGAGGAGCGCTTCGAGGAAGACGAACCGGTCCTCGTGACGCACGTCCCGGTCTCCGCGCCGCGCCGGGGATGCCGCCACGAGGTCGAACGAGGGGAACGACGGCGCGCGCGGAAACGCGCCGTCGTTGAGTCCGATCACGCAAACGACCCGGGCGGGGAACACCTGGCCCGGGGTGAGGCTGGCGACGGTCACCGCATCGGCGAGCCGGACGGGTTCGCCGGGCGGTGCGTCGGCAAGCTCGCGAAGCACGTGGCGCACGACGTCGAACCCGACTGGAGACTCGGACCGGGCGGCCTCCCGCTCGAAGCTCTCCACGAGCTGGAGCAGCTTCCGCGCCTCATCCTCGAACGATGCGGCGGCCGAAGACCGCGGCGCCGCCGTCGCGGGGCCGGGGTCCGCCCCGGCCCCCGCGAAGAAGCGACCGATCTCCTCGCGGAGCGCCCCGACCCATTCGCGCGGGTGCCGCTCGCCCGCGAGGCGCTCGCGCAGCTCGAACACCTGCTCGCAATAGGTCACGAGCCGCCCGAGGAGGGCCGCCCCATCCATGCCGGACTCGAACCCGCCCACCCGGGGCGGACAGGGAACCAGCCCGGCCACCAGCTCGCCCGGATCGGGGAGGGCGTAGCCGAGCAGCAGACGCCTCAGCCCCTGCCGCCACGAATGCTCGCCGGTCGCGGGGAGGCCTTCCGCCTCGCGGTGCGCCGCATCGGCCCCCCATCGGATGCCGGCTTCGCGGACCCAGCCGCGAATGGAGGGAAGGTCCGACTCGGCGATCCCGAAACGGGTCCGCACCGCCTCGGCCTCGAGGGGAGCGAGCACCGCTTCCGCTCCCAGTCGCGAGCGCGGCATCGAGAGGAGCTCGAAGAACGCGCGTACCGCCGGCGATGCGATGAACCGGCGGCGGGCCGCCCGGAACGGAATGCGTGCCGCCGCCGCGAACACCGCCTCCACGGCGGGACCGTAGCGGTCGAGCTCCGGGGTGAGCACCAGGACATCGGCCGGCGCGAGGCCGGGGTGCGCATCGAAGAGCCCGAGGAGGCGGTCGTGCAGGACTTCGGCCTCGCGCACCGGCGAATGACAGATGTGGATCCGGATCGAGTCGTCCCGTTCCGGAGCCCCCTCCCCTTGCGCCCCGTTCTCCGCCGATCGGCCCTCCGAGGCAAGGCGAAGCGCGAGCACATCGCGCTGGACCGCGGCGAGCCGCCCGGACCCCTCCGGCGTGACGAAGCGTTCGTCCTCCGCGACGCTCGCAATGTCCACGAGGGAATCGAAGGTGTCGCGGCCGGCCCTCCCCCACGCGGCGAGGAGCTCGTTCCCTTCCGTGAGATACCGTTCGGCGGGGTCCGCGCCCTGCGTCCGTCGACCGATTTCGCGCCGCGAGTAGATGTCCCCCCAGTACTCGCGACACGGATTGAGCACGAAGAGGTCGAGGTCGATGACCTCGCCGATCCCGCGCAGCACTTCGAGATACGAAGGCGAGAGGGAGGGGACCGCGAAGAAGCTCGCCCGCCGGGGCCACCCTTCCGGACCCGCGCCGCTCTCGAGCGCGGCACGAAACGCATCGATCGCCGCCACCCAGTGGGTAGCCGGGCGCTCCGCCCCCACCACCCGTTGCCAGAGCCGCGCCGGCCAGCTCGAAGCGTCGCCGCCGTCCCATGCGCGGACCCAGTCCGGCCGATACACCACGCATCGATCGAACACCCGGGCGAGGCGATCCGCGAGCTCGAAGCGCTTGCGCGGATCGCCGTCCGCGAGGTACCGCCGGACCGCCGTGCCCGCCCGGCCGTCCGCCGCGAAGGCGGGCAGCAGGTCGTGAATCCGCCAGCGGATCTGAGCCGGCGAGAACCCGTGTTCGCGCGGCAGGTTCGCAACCGCGCCCCGCATGAGGGACCAGGCGAACCCGGCGGGGAGCTCGAAGCGAAGATTGGCGGCGATACCGAGCTCGCGCGCGAGCTCGAACGAGAGCCACCGGCCGATGGTCCGGTGCGGGACGACGATGTGCTCGGGATCGATCGGGTCGCCCGGGTCCGCGCGCAGGATTTCGGCGAATGCCGACGCGAGTGCCTCCAACCGGTTGGAATGGTGAAGGCGAAGGGCCACTCAGCCCTCCTCGTTCGCGACGCCGTTCGGGACGTGTCCAATGGCGGCTACCCCGCGCGCCGCGTCGCAATGACACCGCTGATCGTCGAAGAAGATGTCCGCCCCGAACGCCCGCAGGAACTCGCGCTTCTCGCTTCCTCCGAGAAAGAGCGCTTCATCGATGCGAATCCCCCACCCGCGCAGGGTGCGGATCACGCGTTCGTGGGCGGGCGTGGCCCGCGAAGTCACGAGCGCCGTGCGGATCGGTGCCGATTCGGGCCCGAACTCCGCCTGGAGGCGATGGAGGGCGGAGAGGAACCCCCGGAACGGCCCCCCCGGGAGCGGCATGCGCGCCGCCGCCTGTTCGCTTCGCTCGAAGGTGTCGAGCCCGTGGGACCGGTACACCCGCTCCGCCTCGTCGGAAAAGAGCACCGCGTCCCCGTCGAACGCGATGCGTAGCTCGCGTTCGTGCCCGGCCCGGCCGTCGCCTTCACTGCCGGCTTCCCTCGGAAGCAGCATGGCCGCCGCGTGCCCGGCCCGGATGGCCTTCCGGACCGCGCCCGCGTCGGCGGAAAGAAAGAGCTCCGCCTCGAAAGCTCCGAGGTAGCGGTATCGTTCGTCGCCCCCCGCGAATACGGCGCGCCGGATATCGAGCCCGTGCCGGGCGACCGAGTGGAGCACCCGCATTCCCGCGTTCACGCTGTTGCGCGAGAGGAGGACCACTTCCACCCGGCGCCGGCGCGGCGCGCGCTCGTTCAGGGCGAGCAGCTTGCGAACCGCGCCGAAGGCGGGACCCTTGCCGAGCGCCTCGTGCTCGCGGGCCGCCTGATAGCGGGCGTATGCCTCGACGCCGGCGCGGGTGAAGACCCGGTGGCTCTCCTCGAGGTCGAAGAGCGCCCGCGAGGAGATGGCGACGGTGAGGGCGGTAGGCGCCGGATCCACCCGGTCGACCAGGATCGGCAGCTCGACTTCGGCATTGCCGACGCCTTCGATTGCGCGCGGCGCCGGCATTCCGACACTCCGTTTCGGCCCTGGCAACGAAAATGGAAGAAGGTTCATGGACGCCATTGTCGGCGCCTGGTGGCTCACCAGGCGAGCCTGTTGCGCAATTGCGACGGTATTCTCTCGGAGCCCCGGGGCCGGCCGCGTCCGCGCCCACCCCTCTTCGCGGTGGCGGCCCGGCTACCGGAGCGCCGCGGAAGCGAGCTTCGCCCCCTCGGCGAGAATCGCGAGCTTCGCCCACACCACGTCCTCGGCCACGAAGCTGTCGCCCGCGAACGTCCCGAACCCGCAGTCCACCCCGGCGACGAGACGTTCCCGGTCCCCGAGCGCGTCCGCCGCCTCGAGGATGCGCCGCTTGACCACCTCCGGGTGCTCGACGTAGTTGTTCGTCGACTCGATGACCCCCGCGACGACGATCAGATCGTCGGGAATGGCGCCGGTCCCGAGAGCCTCGACCTCGTGGGAATGCCGCGGATTGGCGAAAGGAAGGCACAGGGCCCCGACTTTCGCTTCCAGAAGGTGGGGAAGCACGTGCTCGAGGGCCACGTCCTCGGTGTGCGGGCCGTCCCGGTTGCCCCAGCACGAATGCAGCCGGACCCGATCGCGCGCGATGCCCTCCACCGCGACGTTGATCGCCTCGACGTGCAGCGCCACCCGCTCCTGGAACTCGGGGATCGAGAGATCCTGGAAGAAGCTCGCCCGCTCCATCGCGAGGTCCGGCGCGTCGATCTGGAGGAGGTACCCCCGGTCCGCGATGTAGCGGTACTCCTTGCCGATCTCGCGGGCGACGGAAAAGAGGTAGTCCTCGTGCGAATCGTAGTGGTGGTTCATCATCGTCGTCGTCACGATGCCGGGCGAGGCGGCGGTCATGAAGGTCTCGAGAAACGCGCCGTCCGCCGCATCGAGGCATCGGCGGAACCCGTCGCACTCCGCCTCCACCCCCGAGAAGTCCTCGTAGCGAACCTCGGCGATCGCGGCCGGCGGGTTGTAGACCCGCGAGCGCGCCGCCCGGCGGGTCTTCAGAAGTTCCGCCCACTTGGGGTAGAGCTTCGTCTCGAGCGGCATCGGGCGCTTGCCTTCGCCGCCGAACCCGGTCATCCGCGAGGTCACGTAGGTCTGGAAGCTGACCCGTGGCTGCTCGCCGTCGTTGCCGATGTCCACCCCGCTCGCGAGCTGGCGGTCCACGACGTGCTGCATCGCGGTCGCGATCTCGCGCGCGAGAAGCGCCTCGTCGACCGTCTCCCCGTTGTCCCGGGCCACCAGCAGGTCCGAGAGCACTTCCCCGCGCGGGAGGCTCCCCATGTGGGTGGTGAGAATGCGGGACTCGCTGGTCTTCATGATCCCTCTCCCGGCGGGCGCATACTGCGGCAAGCGTATCATTGCGCCGCGGCCGCAACGTGCGCCGGACGGACTGCCACCGCCCGCGACACTCGCCCGCCGCAACGCGGCCGGACCCGCCCGTGCAACACGACCCGCCGCGGCGAGCCAGCCCGCCGGCGCGCACGTCCGGGAGCGACCTGCCTGCCGCGACCCGCGAGAACGAAGAGGAGCACCGGCATGAGCGCAACCCCCGTCACCTTCCATTCCGAGGGATTCAAGCTCGTCGGGGACCTCTACCGGCCGGCCGACCTTCGCCCCGGCGAGGCGCGGGCCGGCATCGTCCTCTGCCATGGCTATACCGGGGTGAAGGACCTCTACCTTCCCGACAACGCAAGGGTGCTCGCGCAGGCCGGCTACGTCGTCCTCGCCTTCGACTACAAGGGCTGGGGGGAGAGCGAAGGACCGCGCACCCGCCTCGCCCCCTACAGCCGGGTCGCGGACGTGCAGGCCGCCCTCACCTTCCTCGGCGCGCAGGGAGAAGTGGACGAGAAGCGGCTCGGCATCTACGGCACGAGCTACGGCGGGGCGACGGTAGTGTGGACCGGCGCGGTCGACCGGCGGGTGCGCTGCATCGTGAGCGTGGTCGGGATCGGCCACGGCGAACGCTGGATGCGGAGCGTGCGCCGGCCCGACGAGTGGTTCGACCTCCTCGAGCGGTCCGCCGCGGACCGGGTCAAGCGGGCGACCGAGGGCGAGTCGGAGCTCGTCGAGCGAAGCGAGGTGCTGCTCCCGGACCGGCAGTCGGCGGAGCTCGCGGCCGCCGCGCGCCGCAACGTCCCGTCCGCCCTCGACACCCTCCCCCTCGAGTACGTGGACGAGACCCTCGGCTTCCATCCGGAGTGGGTGGTGGACAAGATCGCGCCGCGCCCGATTCTCTTCATCACCACCGACGACGACCGCCTCGTTCCGCCCGAGGAGTCGCAGGCCCTCCACGACCGGGCGGGGGAGCCCAAGAAGCTGGTGGTGCTCGAAGGCTACGGGCACTACGAGGTGTACGTGGACCCCGCCTTCACCGAGGTCATGGACGAGACCCGCGCCTGGTTCGAGGAGCACCTCCCGCCCCGTTGAAGCGGCCGCCGCGGGGGCCGTTCCCTTCACCTGAACCCCGGCTCTGCGTCCGGCGGCGCGCGGACGTAGCCCCGAGCGACCGGGGCCCGGGGCAGGTCCCGCACGATTCGCTATCGGTCGGGGTGCCGGTGGTGCCAGTCCGTCTCCTGCTGGTACGCGTGGCCCGCCCGCAGAAGGATGTCCTCCCCGAAGTCGCGCCCGACGAGCTGGAAGCCGAGCGGCCTCCCCGCCGAGCTGAACCCGCAGGGGAGCGAGAGGGTCGGGCTTCCCGACATGTCGTGGGGCGCCGTGTAGCGGGTGAGGCGGTGGAGCCCGTCGGGGGAGTCCATCACCGTCATGAAACCGTCGACGGTCGGCGTCAGGTCCGGATACGGCGGCGCAATGAACATGTCGATGCGCTCGAACAAGCGGGCGAGGGTGCCCCGCCAGTGATTGCGGCAGGCGTTGGCCCGGCCGACGTCCAGGCTGGTCGCGGCCCTCCCGAAGTCGATATGGGCCTTGAGCTCGCGGCCATACGAGGATCCCTGGGCGGGATAGGTGTCCTCGTGGGCCACCGCGGTCTCCGCGGCGCAGATGACCGCCCAGTGCGCGATGACCTCGCGGGTGTCGGGGATCGTGACCTCCACGACCTTCGCCCCCGCCCGCTCGAGGTCGCGGAGCGCCGCCTGCAACCCGGATGCCACCTCGGGGTCCACGTCGTGGGTGCAGTGGTCCTCGTCCCAGCCGATCCGCAACCCTCCGATGCCCTTCTCGAGCTCGGCGAGGTAGTCCGGAACCGGCTCGAGCGATGTGTGGTGGTCGTGGTCGTCGCGCCCCGCGATGGCGCCGAGGAGAGCGGCGCAGTCCTCGGCGGTGCGGGCCATCGGCCCGAGGTGGTCGAGGGTGTCCGACAGCATGAACACCCCGTGGCGGCTCACCCGGCCCCAGGTGGGCTTGAGACCGGTCACTGCGCAGGCGAGCGAGGGGAATCGGATCGACCCCCCGGTGTCGGAGCCGAGCGAGCCGTAGCAAAGGCCCGTCACGGTCGCGACCCCCGAGCCGCTCGACGAGGCGCCCGGCCAGAAATCGGAGTTCCACGGGTTGACCGGGGCCACCACGTCGGGGTGATGGCAGGCGAACGCGCCCTCGGTGAGCTCGAGCTTGCCGAGCAGCACCGCCCCCGCCTCACGGAACCGCGCCACCGCGGTGCTGTCGTAGTCCGGCACGTAGTCGTTCAGCAGGGGCATCCCTGCCCGGGTCCGCACCCCTTTCGTCCGGCAGAGATCCTTCACCGCGACCGGCACCCCGTGGAGCGGCCCCCGGCTTGTTCCGGCCGCCGTCTCCCGATCCGCCGCCTCCGCCGCTGCCATCGCCACATCGGCCATCACGACCGAGTAGGCGTGCAGGCCGCCGTCGAGGGCGGCGATGCGGTCCAGCATGGCCCGGGTCACCTCGACCGAAGCCGATTCGCCGCGGCGGATACGGGACGAGACTTCCATGAGGCTCTGGTAGTGAACGGGCCGTTCGGACATCGTCTTCTCCCCGGGTCCGGATTCGTGTCCAGGCCCGGGCGCGCATCCATCGCCCCCGCGCCATGAAGTTCGATGGTGCGATGATAGCCTCCGATCCCAACCCGGACACGAGGGGACCCGGCATGCCGTTTCAACGCCCGCAAAAGGACGACGTCATCGAGCTCGCCAAGGAGCTCGGAATTCATCTCACCCGGACCGAAGCCCGCATCTTTCGCAGCCGCATGCTCGAGCACATCGACGCGATGGAGGGGTTTCACGAGCTCCGCATCCGCGAGGACACGTTGCCGCTCCGGCATGTCCGGCGCGACCCCGGCCGCCGTCCCACTCCCGACGAAGACCCGCTCAACGCGTTCATCCGTCGCTGCCGGGTGGAGGGCGCGGCGCAAGGGCCCCTGAAGGGCAAGACGGTCGGGCTCAAGGATCACACCGCCGTCGCCGGCGTACCCATGACCCTCGGCTCGTACTTCCTCGACAGCTACATTCCGGAGTTCGACGCGACCGTCGTGACCCGCCTCCTCGATGCCGGCGCGATCATCACCGGCAAGATGAACATGGAGGATTTCTCATTCGGGGGTCCGGGCTTCGCGGGGGTGGGCGATTTCGGCCGGCCCCTCAACCCCCACGACCCCTCCTACGTCACGGGCGGCTCCTCCTCCGGTTCCGGCGCCGCCGTCGCCGGGGGCTACGTGGACCTCGCGTTCGGCGGGGACCAGGGCGGGTCGGTTCGGATCCCGTCCGCGTGGTGCGGGTGCGTGGGACTGATGGCCACCCACGGCCTCATCCCGCATACCGGGGTCTTCGGGCTCGAACCCACCATCGACTACACCGGCCCCATGACCCGGACCGTCGACGACCTCGCGACGGTGCTCGACTGCGTCGCGGGCCGGGACGGCTACGATCCGCGGCAAGCCTCCGTGCCCGAGGACCTGCCGAACTACCGCGACGCCCTCGGCAAGGGAGTCGAGGGCCTGCGGATCGGACTTCTCGAGGAAGGATTCGGGGTCAGGAACGGCGAGCCGGCCGTCGACGACGCCGTCCGCGAGGCGGTCGCGGTACTCGAACAGGCGGGCGCCACGGTGCGAAGCGTCTCGGTGCCCGATCACTCCACCGCCTCGACCGCGGTCATCCCCATCTACCTCGAAGGGGCGTGGCTCGCCTACGACACGAACCTCGGCGGCGGGCTCTCGAAATCGTTCTACCCGGCTTCGCTCATGGCGACCTTCGGGCGGGCGAAGCGAAGCCACAGCCACGAGATGCCGCTCAACTTCAAGGTCATGCTGCTCTCCGCGAGGTACGCGAGAGAGCGCTACAACGGCCGGCTGTACGCGAAGGCGCAGAACCTGCGCCCGATCATCGTGCGCCAGTACCTCGATGCCTTCGCCGAGGTCGACCTCCTCGCGATGCCCACCGTTCCCGCCCGGGCGCATCCCTACTCCGAGCCCGCGGACCACGTCGAAGCCTTCGATCGCACCCTCTTCGGCGGTGAACTGGGCGACGATCTCGGCCTCATCATCCACAATACGGCCCCTTTCAACTACACCGGATTCCCCAGCATCAGCGTTCCCTGCGCGGGGGTGGCGGGGATGCCGGTCGGCCTCCAGCTCACTGCCCCCTTCTTCCGGGAGGACGAGCTCATCCGGGCCGCGCACGCCTACCAGGAATCAGTGGACTGGGAGAGCTGCTTTCCGAAGCGAAGCGACGCCTGACCGGAGCGCGCCGTCCGGTTCGGCCCACCCCGGCGCTCGGTGTCGCCGGCGCCGGAGACCGGGCGTTCCGGGCGGAACCGGACGACCCGCGTCCGACTTTTCGCGCAAGCCGGACCGGATGGGTCGGTTCGGACCGGGTTGGGCTGGGGTGGGTCGGGTCGAGTGGGCGCAACGTCCCGCGACGCTCCGCAACCGGTGACCGGCCCGGCCGCCGCCGTCGACCGCAACCCGCGGGCAATCAGGCGCCGGCCATCTCCCGGGCCCGGTGGCACGAGACCGCACGCCCCGCGTCGTGCCGCTCCACTTCGGGGTAACGGTCCTCGCACCGGGACTCGGCCCACGGGCAGCGCCCGTGCAGGTGGCAGCCCCGGGGCAGGTTGATCGGACTCGGGATCTCCCCTTCCAGGGTGAACCGGGGGAGGTCCACCTCAGGGTCCGGATAGAGGACCGAGGACAGCAGCGCGCGGCTGTAGGGGTGCAGCGGACGCTCGAAGATCGCCTCGGTCTCGCCGGTCTCCACGATCTTCCCGAGGTACATGATCGCCACCCGGTCGCAGACGCGCCGCACCGCGGTGAGATCATGGCTGATGAAGAGGTAGGAGACCCCGAGGTCCGCTCGCAGATCGGAGAGCAGATCGAGGACCTCGGCCCGCACCGAGACGTCGAGGGCCGAGGTCGGCTCGTCCAGCACCACCAGGTCCGGCCGGGTGGCGAGCGCCCGCGCGATGCCGATCCGCTGCTGCTGTCCGGCGCTGAACTGATGAGGATAGCGGTTCATCGTGCCCGATCCGAGCCGCACGAGGTCGAGGATTTCGGCGACTCTATCCAGTCGCTCCGCCGGTCCCGCCGATCCGGCGAGCTTCAGGGGTTCTTCCACGATCGCCCCGATGCGCATCCGCGGGCTCAGCGAGTCGTACGGCTCCTGGAAGACCATCTGGATGCGCGGACGCAGGGCGCGAAACGACCGGGGCTCCATCGCGAGGAGATCCATGCCGTCGAATCGAATCGCTCCCGCGGTCGGTTGGATGAGGCGAAGGATGCACCGCCCGGTCGTCGTCTTTCCCGAGCCGCTCTCTCCGACGAGGGCGAGGGCTTCGCCCCCCCCGATCTCGAACGACACGTCGTTGACGGCCTGGACCTTCCGGCGCCGGTCCATCGGGAAGTGCTTGACCAGCCCGTCGACGGCGAGGAGGGGGCCGGACATCAGACCGCGACCTCGCCGTGCGCGATGGCCGCCGCCCGGAGGCAGCGAACCCATCGGCCGGCGGCAGGCTCCGCCGGGCCGGGGATCGACGCTTCGCACGCGGGCTCCGCGAGGGCGCAGCGCGGCGCGTAGGAGCAGCCGTCAAGCGCGGGAGGAAGCAGCGCCGTCGCCTCGGCGCGTCCGACGGCCCGGTCCCTCGCCGCCGCCGCGGCGCGCAGCAGCCGCGCGCTGTAGGGATGGAGCGGCTGGCGAAAGAACGTCCCCACCTCGGCCTGCTCGACGATCCGGCCCGCGTACATCACCGCGACGTCCCGGCAATAGTGGGCAACGACGCCGAGATCGCGCGAAACGATGAGCGCGGCGGCCCCCCGGTCGCGAACGAGGCCGCGGATCAGATCGAGGATCTGGCGCGAGATCGTCACGTCGAGGCCGGCCGTCGGCTCGTCGATGAGGAGGATCTTCGAATCGTGGGCGAGCGCCATCGCGATGATGATCCGCTGGCACATCCCGCCGCTCATTTCGTGTGGATACCCGGCAAGACGAAGCTCCGGGTCGGGGATCCCGACCATGCCGAGGAGCTCGACCGCGCGCGCCATCGCCGCCTCCTTGCTCACGTCGGCGTGGGCGCGGATGACCTTGGCGATCTGGTCGCCAATCGTCGTCAGCGGATTGAGGTGCTTGCGCGGCTCGGGGGTGGTGAGCGCGATGTCCCTGCCCCGAATGCGTTCGAGCTCGGCTTCGCCGTACTCGAGGAGGTTCGCGCCCTCGTACTCGATCCGTCCGCCGTCAATCGCGAACGGCGCGTCGAGCAGGCCGAGCACCGCACGCACGAGCACGGTCTTGCCCGAGCCGGATTCCCCAACGACCCCGATGGTCTGCCCCGGCTCCAGATCGAGGGAGATCCCGTGCAGGATTGCCGTCCGGCCGCGGTCCGTTTCGAACGAGACGTGCAGGTCGTCGATGGCGAGGAGAGTCGGCATCCGCCCCAGTCCGATCTAGACCCGCTTGGTCGGATCGAGGAATTCCTTCAATCCGTCGCCGACGAGGGCGTAGCCGAGAATGGAGATGCCGAGCGCGATGCCCGGAAAGAGGGCCGTCCACCACTGCCCGGTCATCATGTTGGGGGCGCCGATCGCGATCATCGAGCCCCATTCCGGGGTGGGGACCGGCACCCCGGCGCCGACGAAGCTGAGCCCGGAGGTCAGCAGGATGGAGAACCCGATGGTCGGCGAGATGTTGGCCACGGGCGGGGTCAGCGCGTTCGGCAGCACGTGGAAGAACGCGATCCGCCACTCCGAGTTGCCGGCGCACCGCGCCGCTTCGATGAACGGGCGCTCGCGCACCTGGAGCACCGCGCCGCGCGTGATGCGAAGGAAGAACGGGATGTTGAGGAACGCGAGGGCGGCGATGACGTTGATCGCCCCCGGCCCCCGGAACCCGACGAGGGCGAGGGCGAAGATGAACACCGGGAATGCCTGCACGATGTCGGCGGCGCGCATGATCCCTTCGCTCGCGTAGCGCGCGAGACCGCGCTCGCCGCCGAAGAATCCCGAGATGACCCCGAGCAGCACGCCGAACACGAAGGCGATGAAGGTCGAGACGAGGGCGATCGTCAAGTCGATGCGGGGCGCCGCGATGACCCGGGAGAAGATGTCCATGTTCGAGACGTCGGTTCCGAACGGGTGCCGCCACGAGGGCGGCTGCAGGGTATCGCCGGGCAGCGCGGTCTCGGTCGGATAGGGGCCGATATACGGGCCGACCGCGGCGAGGAACACGGTAATGCCGACGATCGCGAGGCCGGTGAGAAAGGCCGGCCGCTGGCCGACGAAACGGGCGAAGGTGTGCAGCCCGCCCGCCCGGGGGATGGGAGCGGCGGCGGCAATCCCCCCGCTCGCGGGCGACGGCACCTGCACCGCCTCGCTCATTCCACCGGTGCCTCGCCTGGCCCCGGCGCGCAACGCGCATTGCGCACTGCCTCCGTCATCTCCGATGTCCTTCCCTCGTCACCCACGTGCATCCGCCGTCGCCTACTTGATCCGGGGGTCGACGACGAAGTACGCGAGGTCGACGACGAGGAAGACGAGCATGGTGAACACGGCCGACAGCAGCACGACGCCCTGCAGGGCCGCGTAGTCCGAGTTCACCACCGACTGCACCGCATACTGGCCGAGACCGCCCCACGCGAACACCGTCTCCACGAGGACGGCGCCCCCGAGGAGGAACCAGGCGAGGATGCCGGTCACCGTGATGATCGGGGGCATCGCGTTGCGCAGGGCATACCGCCACTGCATGAGCCGCGGGAGCCCGGCTGCGCGTGCGTAGACGACGAACTCCGAACCGAGCATGTCCTCCATCGCCGAACGCGCGTTCTTGAGCACGAGCGGCATGTAGATGAAGACGAGCGTGAGCACGGGGAGGAAGAGGTGCGACGCGGAAGAGAAGAATGCGGCCCAGTTCGCGGTCAACAGAGCGTCGACGGTGTACATGCCGGTGATCGTCTCGGGTGTCGACACCATGAGGTCGATCCGCCCGATCGGGCCCGGCAGCAGGCCGAGGTGAAAGAAGAAGACGAAGATCGCGATGAGCGCGAACCAGAAGTCCGGGAGCGCCCCGGCCATCATCCCGTAGAGGAACACCGCCCGGTTGATGATGCCCCGCTTCCGGATCGCGGTGTAGACGCCGAGTGGCACCCCGATGAGGACCGAGAAGACCACCGCGTACCCGATGAGCTCCATGGTGGCCGGCAAGCGCTGCCGAACGTCGGTCATCACCGGCTGCGAGGTGCGCAGGGACATGCCGAAGTCCCCCCGGATCACGCGTTCGATGTAGCGTACGTACTGGACGTGTATCGGCTGGTCGAGCCCGAGCTGGCGGCGCACCTCCTCCACCCGTTCCTTGGTCGCGAACGGCCCGGTGTAGAGAAAGGTCGGCTCGCCCGGCATCTGGCGGACGAGGAAGAACACGATGAGCGACACGAGCAGGAGCTGCACCGGAAGAAGCAGCAGCCGTCGTGCGATATAGCGTGCGAAGCGCATGCTATCGGCGAACGGGCTCGGCCGGCGGCGGCCCGGAACAACCCCCTCCGCGGGAACGGGCGGCCGGCGCCGGGGCGAGCATCAAAGGGCTGTCCCCGACGCTCTCCGCGAAAGCCGAGCGCCGGGGCGGACCCGGTTCCGCCCCCGCGCCGCGGGGGCGGACCTCGACTCCCCTGTCCGGACCCCGCCGGGCGTCCCGGCGAGGTCCGTTCCCTTCATTGCGAACCGATCGGCTTCAGGTCACTTGTAGAGCCGGTCGAAGTGGATGTTGTTGTCGGGATACCACGAGAATCCCTTCCACTCCGCCTTGAGCGCCTCGCGCCAACCGGGGTTGACGAGGAAGATCCACGGCACCGTCTCCGCCACCCGCTCCTGGATGCGCAGGTCCATCGCCAGGCGCTCCGGCCCGAAGTCGGTGACGAACATCTTCTCCGTCAGCTCATTCAGCTCGGGGTCGTCGTTCTGCACCGCGTCCATCACGTTCACCTCCGGGTGGGTCAGGTAGACCCAGGCGGTGTAGCCGGTGTCCGCGATCCACGGCCACTGGAAGTTGTCGCAGTGGGCCATCTGCTTGCGGCTGAACTTGGTGTCCGAGTACACGGCGGACGGCAGGCCCTGTAGCTGCACCCGGATCCCGATCTTCTCGAAGTTGCTCTTGATGAGGGTGCAGGTCTCCTCCATCTCGGAGATCGCCTTGTCGTACGAGATGGTCATGTCGAACCCGTCCGGGTATCCCGCCTCCGCGAGCAGCATCTTCGCCTTTTCGAGGTCCTCCTCGTACACCCAGAACTTGTCCGTCGCGTTCGGATAGATCTGCGGCGTGATCGTCTTGATCCGTTGGCCGCGGCCGAAGTAGACCTTCTGGTGGATGTCCTCGTAGGGAACCGCGTAGGCGAGCGCCCGGCGGACCTCCGCCTTGGCCATGATCTCGTTGGTCTGCACCGGGCCGAAGTAGGGGATGAAGTTCCCCGGGTGGAATGCAACCTGAAGATTCGGGTCGTTCTCCACCTCCCGGTACTCGCGCTGGCGAAGCCGCATCGCATAGTCGACCTGACCGCGCTTGAGGAGCGCAAGGCGGGTCGCCGAATCGGGCACGATCTTGGCGATGACCTTGCCGACCGCGGGCCGCGGCTCGAAATTGGGGTTCCGCACCAGGATCAGCTCCTGGCCCGGGGTGTGGCTCTCGAGGTGGTAGGGCCCGAAGCCCGCCGTGTTGCTCTTCAGCCACTCCTTCGCCCACGGGTCGTCCGCCGTCGCGTGCTTCATCGCCTCGGTGGAATCGAACACCCCGCCGTAGTAGTTCATGGCGAGTAGCTGCAGGAAGAGCGGGTTCTTCGCCTTGATCCTGAACTGGACGGTGTAGGGGTCCGGACAGGAGACGTCCTCGTGCTTGTCGATGAGGAGCACCTTGGTGAAGAAGAACTTGACCGCCTTCATCTCGAAGCCGCGCTCCCAGCTCCAGCGGTGGTCCTCGCAGGTCATCTCGTTGCCCGCGTAGCTGACGATGCCCTTGCGGAGCTTGAACCGCCAGATGGTTCCGTCCTCGGACTCCTCCCAGCTCTCCGCCCAGCGGCCGGTGACCTGCTTCTCGCCTTCCTGGTTGACCCCAGCGCCGCACGTTCCGTGCTCGGGGTACCAGACCGATACGTACTGGACGAGGTCGCCCGCGTACGTGTTGTACATGATGTTCTCGACTTCCATCGTGAACGCAATCTCGTCCACGGCGGGCGGGCTTGCCGCATAGGCGGCGATCAGGGTGTGGTCCTGATCGGAGGGCGGCGGGGCCATGCAGTCGATTTCCGCATGGGCGGCGCTTCCGAGAGCGAACGCTCCCGTCGCCGCGAATGCCGCGATGCTTCGACGAATTGTTGTCTTCACGTCGTTCTTCTCCCTGGTCCAATTTCAATTCCGGAAGTCCGGAGCGGACTCCCGGCATCGCCCGCCTTCGCGGAGCCGGGTACTCCGTTCACCTGGCGCGGGGCGGACCGTGTCCCAATGTTCGCACGTTCTCGCGACGCACGCCGACGGGACGGGTTCGGGCCACGCACGGCCCCCGACCCGGGTCGACCGAGCCTCGCGGTACGTGGCCGGCGGGCAGTCGTGTCAGGCGTCCGCGTCGCGGGTGGCGGGGACGTACAGCGCGGTCGCGGCGCGCAGGGCATCGGCCACCTCGGCGCGGAGGGCCGGGGGGCCGAGCACCTCGACCTCCGGACCGTACTTGAGGATGTTCATGACGAGCTCGCGGGATTCGGTGTAGGGCACCTTGAGCTCGTAGCGGCCGCTCTCGTCGAAGGTGCCCTCCTGACGCGAGTGCCAGACCTCGTCGGCCACCCAGCGCGACTGCATCTCGGTGAAGCGGAGGTGGGCCAGGCGGGGACGCCCCTTCCCGGCAAAGATCCCGTAGCCGGCTCCTAGGTCGCGGTCGAGGGTGAAGTCCGCGATGTCGCGGGCGGGCTCGTCGACCACCGCCGCGTGGCGGACGCAGTCGAGGGCGAAGCTCCGAAGGTCGTTTCGCAGGTGGCACCACGCGTCGAGGTACCAGTTCTCGCGGTAGTGCACGAGGCGCTGCGGAGAAAGGGTTCGCTCGAGGGTCTCGTCGCGCGGGCGGCTGTAGTGGACGACGCGCACCCGGCGGCGCGCGAGCAGCGCCTCGCAGATGGTACCGAACTGCGCGGATCGGACCTCGCGGCGGGGCGCGTGCAGGATCCGGACCCTCCGCGCCACTTCCGGAGCCCCCCCATCGCCTTCACCGCCGAGGAGCGCCCGCGCCCGTTCGATCAACGGCTCGACGTGCGGCCCGAGGAGGCCCGGGTGGACCCTCTCGAGGAGCTCTCGGAGCGCGAGGAGCGCCCGGATCTCGGTCTCGTTCAGCCACAGCCCCGGAAGGGAGTAGCGGGGCGCGGCCGGGGCCGGCTCCACGAACCGATAGCCGCCGGCGCTCCGATCCCACGCGATCGGTGCGTGCAGGCGGTCGCGGAGATACTCGAGATCGCGCTTGAAGGTGGCGCGCGAGATCCCGAGCTCTCCGAGAAAGCTCTCGATGGAGACGACCCCGCGCTCCCTGAGCAGGGCGTCAATCCGGTAGAAGCGTTCGGTCCGGTCCATTCGCCCGCCTCCTGGAGGCGACCCATTCGGCCTGCCGACCCAATCGGGCTCGGGCGTGGCTGCGAAATGGTAACCGCGTGGCACGTGGACAGCCGCCACGAGCCTCCATAGACTCGCCGGAGCGGCATTCGACCTCTCCGCGCCGAACGGCCCGGCGGGCCGCTTGCAGCAATCTCGAGCAGCAGGAAGACCGAAACGATGGCAACCGTTAGCGCGTCCCGCTCGGCGGAAATCCCCACCCCGTCCGCCCGCCCGCCAAGCGCCCCGCCGCCCGTCCCCGGCGCAACCGCCCTCGCGGAAATGGAGGCGGGGGAGCTCCCGCGCCGCTACGACGGGCCGGCGGCCTGGACGGGAGCCGAGATGCGCGAGCGCGACGATTGGATCGTGCGGCTCACGGCGGCGGATCGCGCGGAGCTGGACACAGCATGGCGCGCGACCTCGCATCTTCCGATCGAGGGAATCGGGCCCGGAGACTTCCTCCTCCCCGACCTCGGCCCGCGGCTCCTCGCGCTCCGCGACGAGATCATCGAAGGGCGCGGCTTCGTGCTCCTTCGCGGCCTCGACATCGAGGGCTGGCCGATCGAGCGCACCGCGCGCACCTACTGGGGGCTCGGCTCGTGGTTCGGCCGGGCGGTGTCCCAGAACGCGATGGGACACGTCCTCGGGCACGTCCGCGACCTCGATTTCCACACCCGCGATCCGAACGTGCGCACCTACCAGACCACCGAGCGCCAGTTCTATCACTCGGACTCGTGCGACATCGTGGGGCTGCTGTGCGTCCAGCCGGCGAAACGGGGAGGCCTGAGCAGCATCGTGAGCTCGGTGACCCTCTACAACGAGATGGCGCGCCGGCGCCCCGAGCTGGCCGCCGTCCTTTCCGAGCCGGTACCGTTCGACCGCCGGGGCGAGGTCCCCGAGAACGAGGAACCGTTCTTCCTGAACGCGGTGTTCAACCACCACGCGGGGCTCGTCTCGAGCTACGTCTCGAGGCGCTACATCGAGTCCTCGCAACGCCACCCGAGCGCGCCCCGGATCACCGCGCTCCACGTCGACGCCATGGATCTCCTCGACGAGCTCGCCGAGGACCCGGAGCTGCATCTCGACATGGAGTTCAGACCCGGCGACATCCAGCTCCTCCACAACCACACGATCTTCCACGATCGCACCGCGTTCGAGGACTGGCCGGAACCGGAACGCAAGCGGCATCTCCTTCGCCTGTGGCTCTGTCCCCCGAACGGCCGGCCCCTCCCCGATCGCTACGCGGCCCGCTGGGGCGGCACCACCATCGGCGACCGGGGCGGGATCGTCTGCCCCGGCACGAAGCACCACGCGCCGCTTGCCCCGGTTTGACCCGAGCGACGGTGTCCGAATCGCGCGGCGCACATCCGATTGAAGTGCGTCCCCGCATTCGGAGACCGTCGCTTCGCCGGTTCGTCGGGCGCTCCATAGTATTGTGATTGTTTGAAATTTCCGGGGCGGCGGGCGATGCTCTCCCGCACGCCCGTCCAAGCTGACGGGCTCTCGAGTGCTTCGACCGGAATTCGCCACGGAACCCGCGGCAGGAGCCGTGTCGCCGGTAACGTGCCTTCGCGGACAAGCCGATGGGCCGGGGTGATGCAGATCCCGATCCGGTGCGCCACTTCTTGCGCGTCGATCGGCTCCGGGCCTGCCGTGGCAGGGTTGAACCCGGCGATACTCTCCCGCCCGAGCGCCGATGAACTCGAGCCGCTACGGCTACCCGCTGGAGCGACAGTCGCCGGGTGGAGTTCGCACTCGCCAGGCAAGGGCGCCTTGCAAGGCGCGCTGTCTCGATGTCGTTGACAAGCTTCGATCCACTGCAAACGTGCGGATTGGCAAATCGGTATCTTGTATGATGATCATCATGGCAATAATGAAATTCAATATTTCTGCTCAAAAAAGTCCATACGTTGCTCTTTATTCAATTTCCGAGCCCCGAAACGGGGTCGATACCTACTGATGCAGATATGAAGACCATCATGAAACATATTATCCGAATCGGGAAACATATATAACTCAGACCAATTCAATTTATTCGATGAACCCGGTGGTGGTGACCCGGAACCCCGACATATAGTCATCTGCAGTCCACGCACCTCGGGTCTGACGATAGCCGTGCTTGCATCACGAATACGCGTCAGTTCATGAAACCACGCCTAGCCCGGAAATCTCACCAACTTCCTGCTGCGGACGCCGATCCATGCGCTGGTGGGCACGGCGGCAATGATTGAGCCGAGCGGGTCTCGAGAGCCGCGGCGCAGGACGTCAGGCTCGCTTCCCTCGAGAGGTTTGCTGTTCGCAGCGTTGGGGGCCAGCATCGTTCTTCCGCTTGCGTTCACCGTCGCGCTGGGCAACGCGTGGCTCATTCATGCGCTCGATCAATTCAATTCGGATCTCTTGCGGATGCACGACCGGTTCATTCCGGTTGCGCGGACGAACGCTCGCGCCCACGCGGTGCATGTCGCGAGGGAAGTGGACGGTTTCTTGCTCGAGCGGTTGCAAGACGCAAATGCGATTGCGTCCGACCCGCGCGTGTCGAACGCCGCGAGAAGCGGAGCCAGGGCCCATCAGGCCCGGGGGTTCGACGATATGGACATCGAGGCGGTTGAAGCCGAGATGCGTGAGTTCCGGTCGCTCAGACTGTTCCCGAGACTGGACATCCATCTCTTCCATCATCTGTCGTCGAACCCTTTCTTGCTGGACGCCTCCGTTACCGACCGATTCGGATACAACATCGCGATGAGCCACTCCATTCCCGACTTCGTGCAGCGCGATGAGCGGTGGTGGACAGCGGCATGGACGAACGGTCTCGACGTGGGAGATCCCGAGTACGACAACCGCTCGAAGGTGAAATCTCTCTTCATCGCGATGCGGATCGACGAACCGATCTCCAATCGAGGGTTGGGGGTGCTGCGGGTACGTGTGGACTTGAACTACGTGCAGTCGATTCTGGATTCGACCGCCCGGTCCGTGCCCGGCATCGAGGTATCGGTGTTTGGTCCCGGCGGAGAGATGTTGGCGGACTCGGAGCCGTGGCGCGAACGCAAGGGGGCCGCGACGCGTGCCGCGGGCGAGGGGGCGGAGCCTTCCGGGGCTGCGGGAGACCTGGCGGATGGCGACACGATAGTGGAAGTCGCAACCACTGCCGCTCGCCCTGCCTATCGCCTGTTGCGTGCGGACTACGGCGGTCTCGGCTGGAAGGTCCGGGTCAGGGGGAAGCTTGATGAGATGTATCCGAACCTTGGCCCCCTGAAAACGATGGTGCAACAGGTGGCGGCGTGGCCGTGGTACCTCGCGGTGTTGAGTGGTGCCGGTGGCTTGGCGATCCTGGGGATATGTTCGGCCACCGTGTGGGGGCTTGCGCGAAGACACTCGCGGATTCGGCACGCCCGTTCATGGGCGACGACGCACCGGAGAAAGGAGCGAGTCCCTGTTCTGATGCTGCCGCCCCGCAAGAGCGACCCTGATTGCGTACCGAAGAGCCCTTTCTCGGCGCCCTGACCCTCGGCGAGCTGCGGCGGGTAGTCGAGCGAATTCGAAGACGGGATCCGACTTCCGCGAAAGCGCTCGAATTCCGGTCGAGTCGTACCGTCGCCGAAGCCGGCCGTGGCGTACCATGTCGAGCCGACCGACCTCGGTCGCGCCAGCGGAGGAACCGGCAATGGCCGTTTCACGACGATCCTTCCTTCTGACCACGAGCATCGCCCCGCTCGCACTCCATGTCCCGACCGCCCATGCGGCCCCCGTCAAGGTGGCCGGCATCCACACCGTACCGGTGGAGAACGCCTGGAACTCGCGCCTGCACACCGCGATGCGGGAGGCGGATGCGGCGGGAACGATCGGGTATTCATTCTCCGAATCGGTGGCCAATACCGACTACCCGCGGGCCATGCGGCAATACGCCGACGAGGGCGCCCAACTGATTGTCGGCGAGTCCTACGGGGTCGAGCGCGATGCACGTCAGGTTGCGAGGGACTATCCCGATACCGCGTTCCTGATGGGGTCCAGCGGCGGCCCCGACGGCAGCAATTTCAGCGTCTTCGGCACCTGGAACCACGAAGCGGCCTACCTGACCGGCATCCTGGCCGGATTCGTCAGCAAGGCGAACGTGTACGGCGCGGTTGGCGGGTACCCGATACCGGAGGTCAATCGGCTCATCCATGCCTTCCGGGACGGGGTGCGCGAGACCCGTCCCGATGCGAAGTTCCTCGTCGGCTTCATCGGCACCTGGTTCGACCCGCCCAAGGCCAAGGAGGCGGGACTCGCCCAGATCGACGCCGGGGCGGACGTGTTGTTCGGCGAACGCATCGGCACCGCCGACGCGGCCAGGGAGCGCGGCATCCTGAGCGTCGGCTCGCTCATCGACTACCTGCCGCGTTATCCGGGAACGGTGTTCGCCAACGCGATGTGGTACTTCCGTCCGATTGTCGATGCGGCGGCGGCGGACGTGGCGGCCGGGAACATCCAGGCCCGGGACTACAGCGAGTTCAGCTTCATGAAGCACGGCGGCAACGACATCGTGTTCGACGAGGGGCTGGTAACCGGCGAGGCCGTCGCCCTCATGGAAGAGAAGCGGGCCGCCATCAAGGACGGCTCCCTCGAGGTGGCGATCACCGACACCGAGCCGACCTGAACCTGACGAGCCGCGTCCCGATCGGACCGGGCGGCCGGACGGGGCGCACCGGGTCGGCGCCGTGTCGGAGTCGGGTGCGCCTTTCGTGAACGAGGCGGCGCGCGAGGTCGTGCTGCGGGTCGCGGGGGTCACCAAGCGTTTCGGCGATCTCGTCGCCAACGACGACATCTCGCTCGAGCTCCGGCGCGGCGAGGTGCTGGGGCTTCTCGGCGAGAACGGGGCCGGCAAGACCACCTTGATGAGCATCCTGTTCGGTCACTACGTGGCCGACGAGGGCCGGATCGAGGCGTTCGGCGAGCCCTTGCCCCCAGGCTCGCCGCGGGCCGCCATCGCCGCCGGGATCGGCATGGTCCACCAGCACTTCACCCTCGCGGACAATCTGAGCGTGCTCGACAACATCGTCCTCGGATCGGAGCCGATGTGGCGGCTTCGCTCGGACCTCCGGGGAGCGGCCAGCCGCCTGCGGGAGCACTCCCGGCGTTTCGGACTCGATGTCCATCCGGATGCACTGATCGGCGAGCTCTCGGTGGGTGAGCGCCAGCGGGTGGAGATCCTGAAGGCGCTCTACCGCTCGGCCCGCATCCTGATCCTGGACGAACCCACCGCGGTGCTCACCCTCCAGGAAACCGAGTCCCTGTTCCGTACCCTGGGACAGATGGCCGCGCAGGGACTGTCGATCATCTTCATCAGCCACAAGCTGGACGAGGTGATTGCCGCCTGCGGTCGGGTGATGGTGTTGCGGGCCGGACGCGTGATCGGCGAGCGGCCGGCCACCGGAACCAATGCGTCGCGACTGGCCGAAATGATCGTCGGTCACGAAGTCCCGGCGACCCGACGATCGGCCGCGACCCCCGGTGAGCCGGTCTTCGAGCTGCGCGGCGTGAACGCGGGAACCGGCGGCCGGGACCGGCTCCACGACGTCGACCTCACCGTTCGCGCGCGGGAGATCGTCGGGGTCGCCGGCGTGGCGGGCAACGGACAGGGGTCGCTGGCCCGGGTGGCGGGCGGCCATGCCGCGCCGACGCGCGGACAGGCGTTGTTGTTCGGCGAAGATGCATCTCGCTCCTCGGCGTCCCGCGACGCGCGTGGCCGCGTCGCCAGAATCCCCGACGATCGCCACGCGCTCGGCATCGTTTCGGACCTGGCGCTGTGGGAGAACGCCATCCTCGACACGGCCAACCGGCGGCGTTTCGCCCGGTTCGGCATCATCCGGCGCCGTGAAGCGAAGGCATTCGCCGAGGAGCTGATCGAACGCTTCGACATCCGTTGTCGGGGTCCCGACACGCCCACCGGCCTCCTGTCGGGCGGCAACATGCAAAAGCTCATCCTCGGACGTGTCTTCTCCGTTCGTCCACGCTTCATCATCGCCAACCAGCCGACCCGAGGGCTCGACGTCGGTGCCGCCGCCTACGTTCGCAAGTGTCTGCTCGAGGCGCGCGACGGGGGCGCCGCGGTGCTCGTGATTTCCGAAGACCTGGACGAAACGCTCTCCATCGCGGACCGGATTGCGGTGGTCCATCGGGGCCGCCTGTCGCCACCGAGGGCGGCCGAGAGCCTGACCAGGCGGGAAATCGGGCTGCTCATGGCGGGGCAGTGGGACACGGTCCGCGATGCGCGTTGAGCGACGCGAGACCCCCAGCGCCTGGCTCGCGCTCGGTGCGCCATTCGCGGCGATCGCGTTGGCGCTGCTGGCCTGCACGCCGCTCATCATGTGGCACGGCTCGCCCGTGCTCGAAGCCTACGGATTGTTGCTCAAGGGCACCCTGGGGTCGCGGGGTGCCGCGACCGAGACCCTGACCCGGGCAACGCCGCTCGTCCTGACCGGGCTCGCGGCGGCGGTGGCGTTTCGCGCGAGGCTCTGGAACATCGGCGCGGAGGGCCAGCTCTACCTCGGCGCGGCGGCGGCCGCCGCGGTGGGCGCCGGCGCCATCGCGGCGCCGCCCTGGATCCTGATTCCCCTCGTGCTCACGATCGGCGTTGCCGCCGGCGCACTGTGGCTGATCGGACCCGCCCTGCTCAAGACCCGCCTCGGCGTCGACGAGGTCGTGACGACCCTGCTGCTCAACTTCGTGATGCTGCTGTTCATCTCGATGATGATCGAGGGGCCGATGAAGGATCCGCTGGGGTTCGGCTGGCCCCAGTCGGCGCCGGTGCTGGACGAAGCGGCGCTTCCGAAGATCGTTCCGAAGTCCCGCCTTCACCTGGGATTCGTGATTGCCGTCGTCGCGGCGGTGGTGTTCTGGCTGATCGACACGCGGACGCGTTGGGGATTCGAGGCGCGCGCCGTCGGCTCCAATCCGGCCGCGGCCCGCTTTGCCGGCATGACCGTTCAGACGGTCATGATCAGGGTCGCGATCCTTTCCGGCGGGCTCGCCGGACTCGCGGGCGCGTGCGAGGTGACCGGGCTTCGCGGCTACCTCGCGCTCGACCTGTCGCCGGGCTTCGGCTACGCCGGAATCGTGGTCGCCATGCTGGCGCAGCTCCATCCGCTCGGGGTCATCGGCGCGGCCGTCTTCGTCGCGGGGGTGTTCGTCGGCGCCGACGCGATGGGCCGCACGCTCGGGGTGCCGGGCTTCATTGCCGACGTCATCGTCGCCGCATCCCTGATGTGCATGCTGCTCGCCATGTTCGCGGCCCGGTACCGGATCCGGCGATGAGCGAGCCGTTGGAGATCCTCCTCACCGCGAGCTTCTGGGCGGCGGCGGTGCGCATTGCCACGCCGCTCGTCTTCGGCACCCTGGGGGAGCTGGTGTGCGAACGCGCCGGGGTGCTGAACCTCGGAATCGAGGGAATCATGACCGCTGGCGCCATGGTCGGGTGGACGTCGGTGTACATGGGTGCGGACCTCTGGACCGGGGTGCTGCTCGCCGCAACCTGCGGGGCGGTCTTCGGCGCGCTGCACGCTCTGCTGACGGTCCCGCTCGGGCTCTCCCAGCACGTGGTCGGGCTCGGGGTGACCCTCCTCGCGTCGAGCCTGACGTACTTCAGCTACCGCCTGCTGCTGCCCGGCGCGTCCACCCCACCCACCATCGAGGCGTTTCAACCCATGTCCGTCCCGGGGCTCTCCGAGCTGCCCCTGGTCGGCGAGGCGCTGTTCAGCCAGACCCCCATGACCTGGCTTGCGCTGGCGCTGATTCTCGTCGCGGCCTACGTGCTGAACCGTACCCCGATGGGACTGGCGCTTCGCATGGTCGGAGAGAACCCGCAGGCCGCCGAAGCCCAGGGCATCAGCGTCAATGCCGTGCGCATGACGGCGGTGATCGTGGGCAGCGCCCTGATGGCGATCGGCGGCGCCTTCCTTACCCTGGCCGCATTCAACAGCTTCTTCTTCACGATGGTCCAGGGGAGGGGGTGGGTATGCATCGCGCTCGTCGTGTTCGCCTCCTGGCGGCCCGGAAAGGCGTTGTTCGGAGCGCTGCTGTACGGGCTCTTCGATGCGTACCAGGTGCGGCTTCAGCACGCGGTGGCGAAGGAGATCCCCTATCAACTGTTCCTGATGACCCCCTACCTGCTGAGCATCCTGGCGCTGATCCTGATGTCGCGCCGCGCCACCTACCCGCAAGCGCTCATGAAGCCCTATCGAAGGGGCGAGCGGGGTTGAGCCGCCGGCCGCCCGCGACGTGCGAAGGCTTGCGACACGAAGGACTTCGCCGTCCCCGAACCGCCGCTCCGCGGGAAACGCCCGGTGTCTTCGGTGACGGGAGAGCGGCGCGGTTCAGGCGTTGGCGAGGAGGGCGGCCGCTTCGCTCCGGGGCAGTCCGACGAGCTCGCCGGCCGCGAGGATGCCGTCCCAGGTGACGGGGTCCACCGGCACCCCCTCCGCCATCCGCTTCTCGAGGTTCATCCGTTCGGGATCGCCCGGGACGAGGACCGGCTCGTCGGGGTTCGCGGGCGGCGACGAGGTGACGTAGTCGACGAGCTTGTCGATCTCGCGTTCCATCCACTCCGGCTCGACGAGGGAAGCCGGGTCGATGACGACGGTCAGCATGTGGTTGCAGATGGTGTCGAGCTCGTGCGTCTCCGGGTTCGAGGTCCCGCCCCCGCCGAGCACTCCGGCGAGCAGCTCCGCCGCGAAGAGGAAGCAATAGCCCTTGTGGAGCCCGAACGGCAGGATCGCGCCGCGCGCCGCCTCGTCCTCCGGGAACATGACCTTCGGGTCCGTCGTCGGCTGCCCGCCCGCGTCGACGAGGGTGCCGGGCGGCATCTCCTCGCCCTTGTTGAGGGCCACCCGGACCTTCCCCACCGCGACGAGACCCGTCGCCATGTCGAGGAGGAATGGCTCGTGCCGGGCCGTGCCGGGCACGCCGATGCAGATCGGGTTGGTGGCGAACCGTCCGTGGCTCCCCCGGTAGGGGGCGACGAGAGGCGGGTGACCGGTCACGTTCACGAAGTGGATGGAGACCATCCCGGCCGCGACCGCCATCTCCGCGTAGGTCCCGATGCGCCCGAGATGGTGGACGTTGCGAAGCGCCGCCACCACCGTGCCGAGCTCGCGCGCCCGCTCGATGAGCCGGTCCATCAGCTCCGCGCCGACCCGCTGACCGAACCCGAACCCGCCGTCGAACTGCATCACCGCCCCGCCGTCCCGGACCAGGGAGAGCCCGGTGTTCGGGTGCATCGTGCGCTTGCGGATGTTCTCGACGTAGTGGGGTATGAGTCCGATCCCGTGGCTGTCGTGGCCCCGAAGGTTCGCGTCCACGAGGTGGTCGGAGACTTGTGCAGCCTCGGCGGGCTCGCTTCCCGCCCGTTCGAGGAGGGTGCGGATCACGCGCCGCAACTGGTTGTCCGTGAAGCTGTGCATGGCGGCGCGCATTCTAGCCTGCGCGCGAGCGGGCTCAACGGGGTGCCGGCAAGGCATCATTGCAAGCCCCTCGGCGGGCGGCCGAAGGGCGCCTTGGAGCGCCTCGATCCGGGTGGCTCGCTCCGCGATCGAACGGGACCGGACGGGCTGGCCTATGATCCGGGCCCGCTTCATCCGGGAGGAACCGCACATGCCGGTCGAGCTCGAGCGCCGCGGCGCCGCCGCCATTCTCACCCTGAACCGGCCGGAAGCGCTGAACGCCCTCAGCTTCGCGGTGCTGCGCGAGATCGAGGGGCGGATATCGGAGGTCGAGCGGGGGATCGAGGAGGGCGCGGTGCGCGCGCTCCTCGTGGCGGGGGCGGGCGAGCGCGCGTTCTGCGCCGGGGCGGACGTGACGGAGCTGATCGGCCGCACCCCCGTCGAGCACCGGCGGGGGCTGCGCTTCGGCCAGGCCCTCTTCGAGCGCATCTCGGACCTCCCGGTCCCGTCGATCGCCGTCATCGACGGGTTCGCCCTCGGGGGCGGACTCGAGCTCGCCATGGCCTGCACCTTCCGGCTCGCGAGCCCGGGCGCCCGCATGGGTCTTCCCGAGATCAAGCTCGGGCTCGTTCCGGGCTACGGCGGAACGCAGCGCCTGCCACGCCTCGTCGGCGAGGCGAACGCCCTCGACATCGTCATGACGGGCCGCATGGTCGGGGCCGACGAAGGGCGTTCGATGGGGCTCGTCAACCGGATCGTCGAGGGCGATCCCATCGAGGCGGGGCTCGCTTTCGCGGCGGAGCTCGCCGGGTACTCCCTTCCCGTGCTGAGGCTCGCCCGCGACGCGGTGCGGCGGGCTCTCGACCTTCCGGTTCGCGAGGGTCTCGAGGTGGAGGCGGACGCCGGGGCC